>VOFF01000987.1_pt1 | contig 312000 bp, 270 predicted proteins | sample 5384061 | NCBI WGS metagenome assembly VOFF01 (sample SAMN12384725, study PRJNA508395) | human gut metagenome | isolation source: healthy gut E | host: Homo sapiens | reverse complement strand
CTCCACCGCTTAACTGATATACTTTTTTGTTAAGCATGTCACTTAGCTCAAATTGCTTTAAATACTTATTGATTAGTTTCAGTTTTTCTTCTTTTTTTACTTTTTTATATTCAAGAGCTAATTTTAAATTCCACAACACGCTTTCATCTTCTATTAGTCCATAATTTTGAAATAGATAGCCTATTGTATATCTTCTCAAAATCATAGCATTTTTACCGTTCATGGACAAATTTTTTATGACTATCAATAGTGATTGTTCCCTCGGATATATCAGTAATCAATCCTATTATATTTAAAAAGTGTCGTTTTACCTGCCCCGTTTCCCTACAAGCCCCACAAATTCGCCTTTTTCTATTTCTAAATATAAATTATCAAATAAAACCTCATTTTTCCCACATATTCCTTTTTTGACGTTCTTTAATTTAATCAAACACATACTTACGCCCCCTTTTCAATCTCATATAAAGCGTTTGAGATATAAATTCTATAAAGCAATTCGCAGAATATGTAGTCAATAAGTATAATCGCAAAAAGGCAAGCAAAATAATAATTTATAGCAGTTAATACGCCTGATATAATTATTTCGATTCCCCAAAAAAATATACCGATTTTTCAGTGTCCTAAAATGAGAGAATCCTAAAATCTCTTTTTTTGCCGCATATCTCTTTCGATTTACAAAACACCTTGTATTTAAAGAATCCAAATAGTAAAGTCCTGCAAAATTGCCCGTATCAACAATGATAACAGGATTAGCCATATCCGAAAAACCATTTTCTGTATTGACTTTTATCGTAGAATCATCGTCTATATAAACAACATTAAATTTATCAATAGTTTTTTCTTCTCCCGGTATTCCATAAAATTGATTGTAATTCATCAATCGGAAATATTCTTGCTTAATATATTCGCTAATAGAATTTTCATCATTCTTATATTTATGTGGAACTAATACTGTTGGTTCACTAAATATATCTTCTCCCAATGGTTTTCCACTGAGCTGGATATTTGAAAATTCATTCAGATAATTTCTATTTGCAATAACAAGCTGTTGTTCATAATAGGGGCGTGATGTCTGCAAACCACCGTCTGTCCTAAAATCACATAGTAGTGAATGGTTATGATTATACATCTCTAATGTTTGTTCAGAATATTTTTTTCTAATATGTCTGTGTTTGCTAACTAATCATACTCCGATGAATTAAAACCATTAGCGGTATAATATCCGTCCAGATACTTATAATCTAAAACAGCTTGTTGGCTTTGTCTAAATGAGTTCCCCTGATTCAGCAATGAAATAATAGTGATAGCGATTATTACCGAAAAAATTATTTTTATAGCCTGAACTACAATATTTGTGCCGCTATTTAAAGTCTTATTTTTTATCATTGCCTCTAAAGAAACAAACTTAATTAAAATACTTGTAATTAAAACACAAAGTATATTTATAGCTAAAACACCAATAAAGAACAGTACACTTGTTGCTAAATAAGAAAAATCATATCTGTTTGTTAATGCGTAATATAAATTTAGCAAGAACAGTAATACTAAACATATTACAGCATTGAAGTACAATAAATAAGATTACAAAATTCAGAAGATTCAATTCTAATACCATACTATACGGAATAGCGTCATTTTCAAAGTTATTTATTGCGACGGACAGTTGAGAAGCTATCTCTTTAATTGCGTTAGCTGGTAAATCTGTATAGAATACACCAACACTATCTAAAAAATCTTCCTTTTGCAATTCATGATATTGAAACAAAATAGAGGAAGATATAGGCTGTTTTTGTGTAAACTCATTTAATGGATAGCAATATAAATCATAAACAGATTTATCTGTGGAAGTGAGCGTATTGTTAATGAGTTCTAATTTATTTTGAGAATATTCTTCTGTAAATATTGTATAAAATTTGTCGAGAATTTCTGGCGATGTTTCTTCTAAAACATACCCTTTTAAATTCTCAGTAGCAATGTTATTCTTTTCATAAATGTTGTAAATAGAAGTATTAAAAATATATGCAAAGAGTATGACTTCAAGGAAAATAAAAATCTTTAAAAATTTTTTCATAACATACGCCCCTTTCTTTGAAGAAATGTATAAAATAGGGCGGGACAAATAGCCCCGTCCTAGGTGTTTGAACTATTCAGCGTATGACAGTGACCTTCTCTTTTTATAACAAGTGGTTTGCCCGCCGGGCCGGCGACATATGGAGGAATCCATATCACACGGTGTTCTGACCAGTTCTGGCCAACGGCCTGGTTCCTGAAATGGCCTGAAACGATCCATCTATGCGAATATGCTCGGCTCTCGGTATCTTTCGTTCCTTCATCCTCATGATTGGGTTGGATTCGTCTCAACCTCAATACGCTTATCTTCTTGAGTTCTTCCAGAGGGATTCTTTTATGCTGTTTCCTTTTTGCCGGTTTTGCCGGCTGCCCGTCCGTCGCGTCAGTCCGGTCCACGATCAACGGCTGCCTCGATAAGGCGAGTATCGCCACAAGAAAGGACCTCAGAAAGCTGTCAGGGTTCGCCCCTTCCACCTTTGGCATATATTTTTCAGGAATGGGAATAAGCAGATTCATCTCTTCGCTCCAGGCCGATATAACAGGGATGATGTTCATCTCCATGTCGGCCAGGGACTTTTCCTCTCGTATGGCTTTCTCCACGATCCGATGTTCATTGTGGTCGTGGTTGTGATCCACTACGGCAAGATAGTTTCTCAAATTCAGAAGGTTCTCTTCGCTTCTTTGCCGAACCAGATCCGTTCTGATAAGTGGCGTAATTTTTGATCCCTTGTACAGAAAACCAACGACATCAGCGTTCCCTTTTTTCGCCGGTCCCCATGGCTGGGTTTGTGCTCCCCAAAGCGATTTGCCGTCGTCGTTTTGGCCAGTACGCATGAACTTCCACTGCACTTGCGGCCCTACGTATGTGGAATTCTGGGACACTTGGCCCACCGGTTTCGAGAACATGAATAGCATGTCCGGCTCGAGCCATTGTTCCCATTCCGGGAGCGTTCCGGTGGAGCAAACCACATCCCACGCCAATTTGACGATTTCCTCATCCACATAAACCAGCTTCGTTTCCAGGCTTGGAGTATTCGACTCTGCCACTGGTCGGACGAACATGTCTTCCTTGGCAAGCTCTTCCGTACTCCGATTGAGGTACATCACGTCTTTCTGCACAAACTCCTGGTGATGCCCATACGCCATCAGTGAGTTCCTGATTGCGGGCATTCTCATTGGAGTGATTCCCTTTCCTTCTGAAGTGGACATCCCCTGCTCCTTTTGGCTTTATTGTTCTGGCTTCGACCGATCCACATACATTTATGCCGATATCGGAAAGGCGGACCGGAGAAGGATTGTCATTCACTCCGATCCGCCTTTAATAAAGCTGGCGTATCAATCGCTCACGTTTTGACTCCTATACCAGAATCTGCTGGCCGCCTGGTCTGGTCACGGTCGACGCCGATACGTCTTGTTTTTATTTAAGCTGGTGGATTCACTCCTCGGCCCTGTCTTCTTTTCGGTTTTTGGACGATGTCACTCGCCCGGCTGGGTTTGCTCGGCCTGTGCCTGCTGGTTGGCGAGCATCTGCTGCTGGATCAGCACGCTGTTGGTCTGCGCGGTGTACTGCTTCTCGGCCATGTGCATGCTTTCCTCATGACGCAACTGGTCGGCGTCCGTGAACACGCGGGTCTGAATCTCCTGGGCGAGGCTCATGAGCTTGTCCTTCTCGAGGATGCTCACGGTGATGGCGTTCGCCCCGCCGGATGGATCATGGAAGGTCAGGGTGGCGCTCATCACGTTCGCGAAGTTCGCGACGGCGACGAGCAGACATACGATGGCGACCAGTGCGTTGGAGTCAATCACGCTCGGACTGAAACGGTCTCCGACGATGTTCTTCTCGCCGGGCGCGTAAGTGAATTCGGTCATGGTCTGTGCGGTTTCGGCCATGTTCTTCTCCTTTTTGCTTTCTATTGTGTTTTTTTGCCCTCTCTCTTTCTCCCATATGGGCGTCGGAGAGAGGGAACGGTCTGGTTGGTTCCGCCGTGCGAACCTATTGGCGGATGATGGCGACGGATCTGAGTTTCTCGAAGTCCCGCCGGCTCATGTGTCGTTTCGCCCGGGTCCAGAATTCTCTGAGCTCCCTGCCATCGGATGCCTTACGTCGGTTTCCGCTTATTTCGTTTGTTCTCATGATTCGAGTCCTGGATTGTCCGGCCCGTTCGCCGCCGCGTCCTGGTCGATGGCCGGGTCCGGCAGCGGAACATTCGATTGGATGCTTGGGAATTCCAGAAGTTCCCGCTTCGGAACGGGAGTCTCCTCCGAATCGACGCCGAGCCGGTAGATTCGTTCGAACCTCTTGCCCAGATAGGTGCCGTCCGTCGTTTCCTCCAAAACGGTGCAGTGCATTAGGTCCGGGAGGAACACCTCGCTTTCGTTGGACACGTCTCCCCTGCTGCCGACCATCGGCACTCCCCGGGAGGCGCCCTCGATTACGAGGAGGATTCCCCCGCCCCCGAGCCAATGCGGGGTGGTGACCGTCGTGGACAAGCCCGGCCCCATGGTCACCTGGTCCCCCACGTTGAAATCCATCAGGGCGAGATAGTCGTTCGTTCCCGGGGTGTCATGGCCCTTGCAGCTTCCCGTGGCGAGCGTGCGCAGCAGTCTCAACCGTTGGTCGAGCTGTCGGACCTGATGCTGCCGGTATGCCTCCTCGGCGGCTTTCCTGCCCCATGGGGTGGGTGGCAGCATGCCTTTGGGATTGTCTTGCGGAACGAGACGCATGTATGACATCCCATCGGTCACTCCGGCTTGTTTCCTGACGTTTTCCCTGTACTCCGGATCGGTGTCCAGGGATTGTTCGACCAGGTCGAGGATCAGTTCCAGGGAGTTGGTGGAGGTTGCCTTGTCGGCGATGATGTTGACGTCCTCGAACAGCCGTTCCGCGAGATGGTTCAGATCGTATCTGTCACGCGACATCGACGTTCGTTCGTCTTCGATCTCCGCATGCAGCCGGTTATGCCTGCGCATCTTCATGAAGGACCATGGATGTTCCGGCGTCTCCGACCGCATTTCCTCTTCCAGGTCCTTGATCGTCCGGTCTTGTTCGGCCAGACGGTCGGATAAGTCTTTGATGGTTTCTATCCGTGATCGGATTTCCTCGGCTTCGGCCATTTTGGATGGAAATACCTTTCTGTTCGTTCCATCCGGTTCACGTGCGGGCATGCCGATATCGGAAAAGGACCGGAAAAGATTGGCTCCCTTTCCGGTCCTTCTTCCCTGGATGCCGCCCGGGCGGACGTCACATGCACAGTCCCGACATGCCTGTGCCACCGTTGCACGGATCGACGCATGGATCGGGCATCGGAACATCGGTCGTCTCCACTGTCGCGGGGAAAGAGTCCGACCCGGATGGGCCGGATTCCACGGCCGCGCGCGCGACCTGGGGTTCCTGCGACTCGCCGAAGTGGAACGAGGCTTCGGCGAGATCGGCCTGTCCGTCCTCTTCGGCCGGCGTCGGGCCCTTTCCGTGTTTGATTTCCAGGTTCATTTTTGCGATCTGGTCGGTGAGGTCGTCGTACTCCTTCTGGCCTTCCCATGGCTGGTTCAACGCGTTCCACGCGCTTTCCAGGCTGGCTTTCGCATTGCCGAGTTTGACGCCGAGGCTTTGCGCGGTGTTGGTGTTGTTGGAGATGATTCGGTCGAGCTGTCTGATGACGCTGTCGGCGCTGTTGTTGATGTCCGGCGCGCTGGTGCCGGCCCAATGCTCATGCTCGCCTTTCAATCCCACGAACGGGCGGAACACGTTGAGTCCGTTGACGGCCATGTTCCGTGAAGCGACCATGACGGTCAGACCGCAGTATTCGCCCACTTCCCGCGTTTCGCCGCGGTCGAGCCCGCGCGCGATGCCGACGAGGTCGTGGATCGCCTGTCTGCGGTCCGCGATCGGGCCGTTGCCAAGATCGAGGCCGCATATTCCCCGGGTGAGATGCCGGCCGCGGATCTCGACGGCTTCGCGGAATTTCGGCTCGTCGTCCAACGCCTCGCCGTGGAGTCTTTCGAGATGGTCCACGGTCGGCTGCAGTTGCATGTCGATCTTGAACCGGATCGATCTCTGCTGGTCGGCGTGGGCGCGTTTGAGCAGTTTCATCTGGGTGAGCTGGTTCTCGAGTTCCATACGTTTGGCGATGTTCGGGTCTCCTGTGGCGATGGCCTTCATGTCTGCGAGGCTGAGCACCGTGGCGTCCACGTCGGACGCTTCGCGTGATGGCGAGCCGGAGCTCATGATCTGGCTGATGAACCGGGCCTTGCGCTCGACCGTCTGGAACATGTAGCTGTCAAACGTGCCGACGGTGACGTACCGGTAGTCCTGCACGTTGTCGAACATGTTGCCCTGCCGGCGGACTCGGCCCTGGCGTTGTTCGAGTTCGGCGGGCTTCCAAGGGCAGTCGAGGTCGTGGATGGCGAAGAGCCTGTCCTGCACGTTCGTACCGGTGCCCAGGGTGCCGGTCGAACCGATGAGCACGCGCACCTCGCCTTTGCGGACCTTTTCGAACAGGGCCTGTTTCCTCTGCGGATCCTTTCCTGCGCGGCGAACATGATCTCGTCTTCCGGAATTCCCAGGTCGACGAGCCGTCGTTTCAGATCGGATTGGATGTTCCACTTTCCGGACGCCGTGGTCGACGAGTCGCAGAACACGAGCTGTGTGGCCTTCTCCTCGGCATGCTCCCGCCAGATCTCGTGGATCTTCTCGGCGCAGACCTGCACCTTGCCGCCTTCCATGGGCTGGATGTCCGGATCGGACACGTCGAGCAGTTTCGGATCGAGACTGACTTTCCTGCCGTCGTTCGTGATGTTGAGCATGTTATCGTCCGACGGGTCAACGGCTCCGTCGCGCACCAGTTCGGCCCGTTCCACCAGCGCGTCGACGGCCTGTTTCTGCGCTTCGGTGGCTTCGACCGCGACGGACACCACCTCGCAGTCCGGCACGTCGAGGTCGAGCTGGTCGGCGGTCAGCAGGTCCGCGTAGTCGTGGAACGTGCTCATCAGCTCGGGAAGGTTATGGAATTTCGCGAACCGTTGCTTGATCTGGTATCCGCTGCCTTCCGGCTTGACTTCGACGCTTTCGACGATGCTGCCGTACGTGTTGGCCCAGCTGGTGAACGCCTCCACGCCCTGCGCCTTGAGCAGGTCGGGAGCGAGGTAGCGTTGCATGTTGTACAACTCGGCCATGGAATTGGATACCGGCGTGCCGGTCGCGAACACGATGTTGCTTCCATGTCCTGCCTCGCGCAGGTACTCGCACTTGTCGAACAGGTCCTCGCATTTCTGCGCGGCCGCGACGTCCACGCCGGGCACGCTGATCGTGGTGGCGATGGCGAGGTTCTTGAACTGGTGGGCCTCGTCGACGAACAGCATGTCCACGCCGAGGTCCTCGAAGTCGATCCACTCCTTGCTTTCCCCGCTGTCGCGCAGCGCCTGGAGTTTGCCGTCGACGCGCATGCGGTCCTTCTCGGCCTGTTTGACGGTTTTGCCGAGGTTCTTCTCCATTTTGCCGATCTCGTCCTTCAGCTTCTTCGCGGAGAAGTCGTTGCCGTCCGACTTCGCGGTCTCGATGCTGTCGAGCATCTCCGCCTTACGCCGTTCGAAATACTTCTCACGGCGTTCGGGACTGACGTGCATGCGTTGGAACGTGTCCTGCCGGACGATGACCGCGTCCCAGTCGCCGGCCGCGACCTTCGCCCAGAAGCGTGCCGCGCCCTTGCCGGTGCCGTCGGCCTCCGTCATGGACAGGATGTTCGCGTCCGGGTAGAGCGTCAGATAGTCCTTCGCCCATTGTTCGGTCAGATGGTTCGGTACGACGACCATCGGCTTGGCGGCCCGGCCGAGTCGTTTCGCCTCGTGGCAGGCGGCCACGCCGGTGAAGGTCTTGCCCGCTCCCACGACGTGCGCGACGAGTGTGCCCTCCTCGGATTGCAGGATCCTCGCGACGGCCTTGCGCTGGTGAGGATACAGGTCGATGTCGGCGCTGATGCCGGGGAATGTGAGATAGGAGCCGTCGTATTCGCGCGGATGGATGCGGTTGAACCGTTCGTTGTACACGTTCTCCAGCATGCGGGTGCGGTCCGGGTCGGTCCACACCCATTCCGCGAACGCCTGTTCGACGGTGTGGCGCTTCTGGTACAGCAGCGCGGTGCCCTGCGGGTCGCGGATCCTTCTCTTCCCGGTCGGGTCGTTCGGGTCGGGTTTGGTGAGGTTGCTGGTGGTCGCGTTGAGCGCTCCGGACACGACCTCGAACGGGTTGCGTCCCGCTCCGGTGCCCAGACCGTATTTCCGGATGGTTTCCTCGTCGAGTTTCGATCCGAGCGACGCGTTGACCTGCCAGTTGCCGGTCGTCTCGTCATGGCTGACCGTAAGGCTCCGCATGCCGCCGTCGGTGATGTTGGGCTGTTGGCCGAGGTCGAATGTGTCGATCATGAAGTCGCGGATCACTCCGGTCGGGATCCACGCCGAGCCGAGTTTCGCGGTGATGTCGTCGTGGGTGAGTCGCGCGGGCAGCGATCGCGCGAGTCGTTCGTGCAGGGATTGCAGGCTCTTGAGACGGTCCGTGTCCGCAGGTTCGGCCGGATGGGAGTCCATCCATGCGTTCCGGCGGCTTCTCCACTGTTCCAGGCCTTCCATGTCGACCATCTCGTCCAATGGTTTGAACGTCTTCTGGTCCCATGAATTGTAGCGTCCGTACCGTTTCTCGATGGTCGGATGGTTCAACCGGTCCACGTCCATCGCGTACAGGTATTCGCAGGTTTCCGGATGGGCGCGCAGGTCCTTGGCCAAGGCGAGGAAATCGCACTTGGTTTCCTTGTAGTAGCCGTGGTCCTCCACCTCCCACAGGCTTGGATCGGTGATTTTTCTCAACGCGTCGCATGCCGGACCTCGTTTGAAGCTGCCGGCGTTGAGGATCGTGGCGATGACCTTGTCGTCGATGGCCTCGGGATCGGCCGAAACGGCCTTGTACAGCATGCGCATGGCACTGTTGGACGCTCCTTCGTCATCGCTTGACCAGCCGTTGTCGAAGACCGTGTCGAACAGGTCGTTGCCCGTGGGTTGTTGCGCGTTCCAGTTTTTCCCGAGCAGTTCCACGCCGGGCTTGCAGCCATCCAGGAACATGGCGGCGAAGGCCCTCTGCTGGCCGTGTCCGTGTTCTTTGAGCACGTTGGAGAACCAAGGGGCTTCGACCACGGACTTGTTCGCGTGGATCGGGTCGGTGGCGCTCTGCCATGCCCCGGTTCGGATGAGTTCCGTCCGGCATCGTTCGACGGACACGGGCGGTGCCACGTCCTCGAGCCCGTTGCCGGCGAGCCATTCCCTCACGCGCGCATGTTCAGGCTGGTCGACCAGGTCCCGGAGCAGTCCGTCGACGTGGTCGAGTTTTCCTCCCACGTCGCCGGACAGGTATTCGTCCGCGGGCAACGGCATCCCGGTGTCCGGATCCATGACGATGAGGTCGCCGAGTTTTTCAATGGTTTCGATGTCGTCCCGGGTGTCGAGCAGTCGTCCGATGAGGTCGAGATCCACATGTCCCACACGGTCGAGGCTGACGGCCATCGCGTCGACGGGTTCATCCACGTGTTCGGGCATCGGAGGCACCGGCGTGACGACCCTCTTGGAAAGCATGTCTCCTTTGGCTTCGAACCCGTTGGGGCCGATCTTCTCCAAACTGTAGAGCTGGTTGAGGCTCGGATCGGAGTTGTTCGGGTCGAACACGCGCAGGTTCTCTTTGGAATTGAGCCTGCCGTAGGATGCGACGAACCGGTCGTACTCCCCATCGAGGTCCCTGATGCCTTGGTCCACGGCGGTGTCGGCGGCGTCCGGGTCTCGTTCGATGGCGAGCAGGCGTTCCGTCCGGTCGCGTAGGCGCAGCATGGCGGCCATGCGCGCGTCCCCGCCCTTTTTGACGCGGGAGTGCGCGGGAACGAGCTGTCCGTCCATGTCGCCGTACCAGATGTGGTCGTTGCCGTCGACCGTGTACCGCATGGCCTTTTGCGCGGTCCTGTCGGGAGCGACGATCGGCTCGTTGGCGCGTTCGCCGAGTCCGTCGTGCAGGTCGATGCCGTACTCTTCGAGCTGGCTGGTGAGGATGCGTTCGACCTGTCCGCCCAATCGGCCGATGTCGCCGGTTCCGGTGACGTCGATCTGCGGGCCGAACGGTCCCGAGCCGATGGTCATGGTTCCGGCGACGAGTTCGGGATGGTCGACGAACAGTCTGTTGGCGTTGACTCCGTCGCGGAATTCGGTGGTGTTCTCCCATTCGGCGTCCGTGTCGGCCAGCGGCTCGTCGCGTTTGCGCAGGATCAGGATGTCGGAGACCACTTCGGTGCCGGCCTGTCTGCCGAACGTCTCCCTGGGCAGGCGGCATGCGGCTACGAGTTCGGCCCTGCGGGAGAGTTCGCGGCGCATGTTCGACGTGTTCTTGTCGAGCGTGTACCGGCTGGTGAGCACGGCGACGAGGCCGCCGGGGCGGACCGTGTCGAGACTGTGCCGGATGAACCAGTCGTGGATGACGGTGCCGTCGATCCTGATCGCGTCGCTGTATGGCACGTTGCCTATCGCGAGGTCGAACGCGTCCGTGGGCAGGCCGGTCCGTTCCATCCTGTTGTTGATGATGTCGTCGTCCGGGCACAGGTAACGTGCGATGCCGGCGCTGATCGGGTCGGCTTCGATGCCGGTGAACGCGTAGGAGGATCCGGCCGGAGTGCTGCGGATGAAGTTGCCGGTTCCGCAGCCCGGCTCCAGCACCATGTCCGGGTGCTTCGGATCCCGGCCGAAACCGGCCTTGCCGAGCGCCTGCCACATCGCGTCCACGACGGGCCGCGGCGTGTAGAAGGCGGTGAGCGTGCTGCTGCGCGCGTCCGCGTATTCGGCGTCGGTGAGCAGTTCGCGCAGACGCGTGTTGATCCCACTCCATGCCGGATCGGCTCCACCCTCCTCGAACGCCTTCTGGGCGCCGCCCCATCCCGCGTACGCGGCGAGGGCGCGGATGTCGTCCTCGGTGGGTTCGCGGCCGCTGTCGTCGAGGACGCGCAGCACCTCGATGGCGCGCACGTTCGCACGCGCCCGTTCGAGGCTGGATCCCGTGGCCTGCAGGTCCGGGTCGAGCAGACCGCGGTCGATGTGGGTCAGAGGGCTTCGATCACGTTCCTGATGGCGATCTCCTCGGCCTGATGCTCCGCCATCTTGAGTCCCTTGAACCACGGATCCCAGTTGCCCGGCTGCTTGAGGTGCTGGTGCGTCTTGTCCCAATGGTTGACGTACTCGGTGATCGTCCGGCCGTAGTCCTTCTGGACCTGGTCCATGTAGGCGTCCAACGCCGGCATCCCCTGCCTCTTGAGTTCCTTGAGCTGTTCCGGCAGATGCTCCGCCATGAACAGGTACCTCATCTTCTTGATTCCCTGGTACGGGCAGTACGTGACCGTCATTCCGGATCGTCTCCTTCCTCGCATCGTTTTCTTCCGTTTCATGGGAAGAGCCCGAATTAGACACCGTGCCTAATTTCGTTTGGCTATAATTTTCCCCCCGATTCTGCCGGGAGTCAAGTCCGGACGGCATGTCGTCGAAATCGAAGGCGAGTTGTTCCGCTTCGATGGTGGCCGCGACCACCGGTTCCGGAGCTTCCGCGACGTTCTCCGACGCCAGCCCGTCGCCGCTGTCGGGCAGGTCTCTCCCCTCCCCGGCTTCGGATTGTGTCCCCGCTTCGGCCGCGGGGGCGTCCGCGCCGGATACGATGGCATCGTCCTGTACTGGCGTGGAGAATCTGCGTCCGTCGTGGACCATGTCGTAGATGAGGTCCTTGAAACGGTCGTCGTCCATAAGACGTCCGATTCGCGGATGGTCGGCGACGGCGGATCCGAGGCCCTTTTCGAAATCACGGCTGCCGATGGCAGTCGATCTGTCTGCCTCGCGGATGACGGACCTCAGATGCCGGTCCGCGGCCATATGGTCGGCGATGGCGTCCACCGTGGCGTACGATCCGGCGCCGGCGCCGAGCATATCCTCGATGTCGTGGCGCATGCGCGTGCTTTTCGTGTCCAAAAGGTCCGGGTCGAGGCCCGTATGGTGGAGCCATGCGTCGTAGACCGTCCCGTATCCGCAGTCGAGCCGCTTGGACAGTTCCTCGAACACGCGTTCGCGCACGATGGAGTCCACCGCTCCGGTGACCGCGTAGAAATCGTGGCCGTCTCCCATGGGGAACGATTCGACGGCCTCGCGGAACGTGGTCCGCGGGTCGATGCGGCCTCCTTCCGGATCGTCCGGGAATTCGTGGGAGTACCAGTCCCGGATGCCGGATTCGAGACCATCCACGCCGTTCCAGTCGAATGGTTCCGCCGGCGTATCCGTGGATGATGCGGCGCCCGTCTCCGGCTCCTCGGCCATGTCCGCGGCATGTTCCGTCCGGTCGGCCATGGCCATGACCTCTTCGGCCGTCACCTGGTGGTTTCCGTCTTTCGTGACCATGGTGACGGGCAGTACGTCCAGCAGTCTGTCGATGTTCTCGCGGCGTCGTTCCCGGTCTTGTCCGGCTGCCCGTTCCGGCCGTCCTCCACTGGTTCCTCCGGCGTCGAGGATGTCCGAGACCTGTCGGGCGGCGTCGTCGGACAGCAGTTCCACCGTTCCTTCCGGCATGCCATGTCCGCCGGCCAGTGACGTGAAGACGATCTGCGGACCGTGGCCCGTCTCATGTCCGGGCTTCGTGCCGGCCGTTCCGGAAGTATCGGCGGCGGTCGTATTGGGCGTGTCCGTCGCCGTGTTGAAGGAGTCCCATGAGTCCGGACTGTCGAAGATGCCTTCGCGGAGACTCCTGAGTTCCGTTTCCGTGGCCTCCGGCCCCTCGTGGACCATGCCTTCATCGTCGAACCAGTCGAGCCGGTAGGCCATGGGCGTTCCGTTCGCGTCGCGTGCGGCCACCTCGTATCCGGCGAACTGGCTCGCGCCGTTCTCGCTGGTTCCCGCGTCCGTGTCGTGCGCGTCGATGTAGCCGATGACCGCATTCTCGAACGCCGCGTATTGGCCTGACAATGCGGCGTCAAGGGCTGTTCCCGTATTGTCGGACGGGTCTTTCATCTCCCGTTCGGCTTGGTCGATCCACTCCGTGGTGAACCATTCGGGACGGTCTTCCGGCCTGATTGTCCCGTCGATCTCGCGGAGTTTCGCGATCTGCGCGTCCACGCTGCCGGCCCATAGGTATTTCTCCGCATGTGATGGGCCGAGGAAATAGTCGACGTCGTCCTTGAGGCGTCCGAGCAGCCGCAGGTTGAACCCGTAGGTTCCGTCCGCTCCGGGAGATGCCGCCAGGGTCCGTTCCGCGTTGGATGCCGCGGCTTTCGGAAATCCCCGTCCGGCGAGGATGGTCCGTGCCTGGGTGTTGCCTTCCGACTGGGCGATGAGGCCAAGCATGTCCTTGCCGAGTTCCCCGGCGTATTCCGTCGCCGCCGTGTCGATGAGCGTGCGCCAGTTCTCATCATCGTCGTCGGGCATGCTGAGGATCATTCCCACGGGAGCGTGCTCCAGCATGGTTCTCGCGGCCTGTCGGACGACTTCCTGCCGGGACTGGTCGAGGCTGTATCTGCGGTTCATCGGATTGGTGTATGTCGTGAGAAGCCCGGGTGAGGTGATGACCCGTCTGATGGCTTCGGTTTCGCTGTCCATGTCGAATTCGCCTGTGCCGATCAGGGCGGAGACCACGTCCGGGTGGTTCTCCGTTTTGATCATGTCGGACAGGCGCGCGCGGTCGAGCCTGCCGGATTCGACGGCGTTCTTCCTGGATGGCCACCAGTCGCGGCCGCTGAGACGGTGGAGCAGGTCGTCTGAGGCTTTCGTCAGCATGCTTGCCGCCAGTCGGCTGTCCGTCTGGTTCCAGCAGCACAGGTCGATGGCGTTCTGGCTGAGTTTGCCTGATTCGACGAGCATTTGCAGCAGTCTCGTGTTGCTTTCGGTGCGGGCCATGTCCTCGAGCAGACGTGCCGGCGTGCCGGCATAGCGGATGACCGCCTGGCGGAGTTCCGGCAGTCCGCTGGCCGCGAGGGTTTCCAGATCGTCCTCGTCGAGGCTGGAAAGGTCCGCATCGTGGGTCATTTCCACGAGTTCGTCCAACGCGTTGTAGTCGCGGTTCCGCCATTGCGGGTCGAGCAGATGCCGTGCGATCTGCTGTGGGGTGGAATGTTCGCGCGCCCAACGCAGTTCGGCCCAATCGTCGGAACGGTAGAGTTCTTCGACCTGCCGGCTGGTGTTTTCGTCGATCATTGTGGCTGTTCCTTCCATTCGGCTCACCGCATGCCTTCCAATGTGGGGCGTGGCTTGTCGTCCGCCGTGTCGGCCGATGCCGGATTCGGGTACGGGAGCATGTCGGAGAGTTGTTTCGGTTTTTTGTTGCTTCCCATGTACGGTTCGTCCGGCAGGCTGTCGCCGTCGAACGCGCGCGCCCAGGGGTTCAGCGATGCGGGTGGACGCCACTCGTCCGTCGCCGGAGGCTCGGGTTCCTTCCTCCTTCGTGTTGGAATGGTTCTCTCCGTGTCGGGTGTGTTCAGTTCCTCGTCCGTTCCGGTCTTGTCGTCACGCATGATGTCCGTCTCCTTTCACATTCCGATCCCGGGTCCTGTGGCGGGCATGGCGCCTTGGTCGATGCCTGGATCCGGGTCGGGCAGGGCGTTCGCGTCCGGGAAGGCCGAAGCCCAGGGATCCCCGACCTGTGCCGGTTGGGTCTGGCTGACGGCATCCGGCATGGTGGTGGAGGGAGCATCCGGCATGGATGCCCATGGGTCGTCGGCCGCTGTGGTGGAATACCGGTCATCGATGGCCTGCAATAGGCTTCTGATGGCCGAGAGGCGGTTCGGTTCATGGCCGATGTATTCGGCGATGGGGCCTTCGGCCGGTTCCGTATGGTTCCATTTCTCTCCGGCGAGACGCCAGAGCCATTCGCCGTCCGATGCCATGATGCTGCCGAGGACCTGCCCGTCGGGCAGTTCCGCGTCGATGCGTCTCGGACCGTTCGCCCAGGCCGGGCCGGATCGCAGTTCCACGTCCTCGATGGTGAAGTCCTTGCCGTCGATGCTGAGTCTTTTCACGTCTTCCATTGGTTGTTCCTTCGTTGGTTTTGTTTGGAGTTCCGGCATGTAGTCGATGGGATTGAGTTGGAATGAGGAGCACAGTTGCGCGAATGCCTCGAGGGTGACGGCCGAGCCTTTTTTGATGCGGGTGAACATCGCCGGGCTCACGCCTGCTTTTTCGGCCAATGCGGCCCAAGGCATGCCGGTTTTGTTCCGATACCGGTTGATGTCCTCGCGGAACCGTTCCATATCGATGGATGACATGGTTGGTTCTCACATTCCGATTCCGGGACCCATGGGACCGTTGCCGGAGTTCGGGTCGATGCCGGGATCCGGATCGGGAATGGTCGGCCCGCTGGCTTGGAACAAGGCGTCCAAGTCGACGCCGGTCCACGGGTCCGGCGCTTTCACGCGTGCGGCGGAGGATCGTTCGTCCATTACGCAGACGCGGTCAGTGAGGTCGGCCGGCATGTCGTCCGCGTATGCGCCGACGCTTTCCAGGATCGGCGTACGGTTGTCCCATACGAGCCGGTCCGCGGCGGTCTGGTCCATGCCGACCCAGTCGCCGTCCTTGTTGACCCTCAGATACCGGTCCCTGTCGGGGTTCCATCCGCCGTACATGGTTTTCTCCGCGATCTCGCCATCGGTGAGATGCTCTCCGACGGTTTCGCGGGCGGTTTCGGACGGGTAGGCGCGGTAGTATCCGAGGTCGCTTTCCGGGTCCATGCCGTGGACGGTATCGACGATGTCGTGCAGCAGTCCGATGTTCTCCGGCGTGCGTTCGATGAGATTATCGGCGTCCAGTTCAAGGGCGATCTGCGATGCGGCGGTGGCGCGCGCCATGACGGCGTCCGACGGGTCTTCGTCGCGGGTGGTCCAATAGGCGCCGTCGTTGCTGGACCATAAGGCATCGGCCGCGGCATCATGCCAGTATCCGGGGTCGTTCCAGTTCGCGGACCATTCCTTGATCTCGTCGTCGAAGCCGGTCATGTTCGTCATGGCGATGTACCGGTCGTGTTCGATTCCCGGTGGGAGGACCGAGTCGAACTGGTCTTCGGTGACCCAGCGGAATTGGTCGTACCTGTCGGGCTTGTAGCAGTCCTCTCCGAGCTGGTAGCATTCCTCGCCGATTCCGATCGGCTCTTCGATGGCGTTGCTTCGTGCGAAGAGCGATAACCGTTCGGTCGCCTGGTCGCGCCATGCTTCCATCCGTTCCAAGGTCGGGTTTTCCATGTTCGTCTCCTTTCCGTCACATTCCGATTCCGGGACCCATGGGACCGTTGCCGGAGTTCGGGTCGATGCCGGGATCCGGCATGGGAAGCCCAGCGTCCGACCGTTGTTCCGGACGGTCCGGCAGTGGGACGGCCCGCATGCGTTCGATGGCGTCGGCGGTGAGTGATTGGTCGAATTCCTTGGACAGTCCGGGATCGGTGGCGATCTTCGCGAGTGTGGACGCGGTGGAGAAGTCGATGCCCGGATATCTCATGCCGAGTTCCCGTTGCGTGTAGAGGATGGTCCAGTCCTGGATCTCCTCATGCCGGTCGAGGATGCTCCCGACGGCGCGTGCGAGAGCGTCGTGGTCCAGGAGGGACAGTTCCGACCGTTGGCTTACGTCGACCATGATGGTTTCCTTTCCGACGGGCCCATCCCGTCTTCCTCCCGTTCACATGCCCCCGGTTTTTTCGCCGCCGATATTTTTTTCGAGGATGAAAAACCGATATCGGTTGGGATGCGTGTGGAAGGGACGCACCATTCGATATCGGGAAGGAATTGAAGTGCGTCTTGTGATCGCTGAGAAACGTTCCGTGGCTTTCGCCATCGCGCAGGCGTTGGGTGATGTGAGACAGGGCGATGGGTATGTTTCGGCCGGAGAGACGCTCATCTCATGGGCGCAGGGCCATCTGGTGGAATTGTCGGATCCGGAGGAATACACGGACATGCCTTGGTCAGCGCGTAAGTGGACGATGGAGTCCCTTCCCATCGATCCGAAATCATGGCGTTGGCGTTTGAGCGGTGCGAAGGGCGCGGTGCAACGATACCGTTCCCTCTCCGAACTGCTTCGTTCCGACAAGGTGACCGAGCTGGTCAACGCGTGCGATCCGGACCGTGAGGGCGAGGCCATATTCCGACGTATCCTCATGGCCTCGAAGGTCTCCAAACCTTCACTGCGCCTGTGGGTCGCGTCATTGGACGAGCAGGCGATCCGCGACGCGTGGAAAAGGATGCGTCCGGAATCCGATTACGATGGTCTGGCCGACGCGGCGGACGCCAGGGCGAAAGCCGACTGGCTGGTCGGCATGAACGCGTCACGCGCCCATACGCTCGCCTGGCATCGCAGTCTGTCGCTCGGACGAGTGCGCACACCCACGCTGAACATGGTCGTCCAACGTGATCTCGCCATCGAATCACACAAGCCGACTCCGTTCTGGCGACTCATCGTGCCGATGGACGGGTGGACGCTTGAAAGCGGGAAGATCGAGGACCGGGCGTCGGCCGACCGCGTGCTGGCCGACGCCAAGGGACTGGCCGTCGATGTTCTGGAGGTGAAACGGCGTCGCGAGCATGCGAAGCCGCCGACCCTGTTCGACCTGACCGGATTGCAGAAGGCCATGAGCGACCGGCACGGGCTGACCGCCGAGCAAACGCTGGACTGTCTGCAGCACTTGTACGAGATGAAGGTAGCGACCTATCCCCGCACCGATTCCAAATACGTCACCCATGATGACGTGGACGGGTTGAAGGAACTGCTGCAGCCGAAATACGCGTTGGGTTTCCTGGATCAGAAGCCCGTCGACGCGATCCACGACCTGTATTCCGCCGGCGGCTTCGATCCGATGCGGTGCGTCGCGGACGACAAGGTCCAAGGTCATACCGCAATCCTTCCGACGCGGCGTCTCACATACGACGTGTTCCAGCATGACCTGACGGACATGGAACGCAAGGTCATGACCGTGATCCTGACGCGCATGTGGGCCGCCTGCGCCACGGACCGTGCCCACGACACGGTGAAAGTCGATGCGGCATTGGATGAACGTCATGCCGATGGTTCCACGGAACGGGTTCCGCTGTCCGCATCGAACGATGTGACGGTCGATGCGGGTTGGACCGCCATCGAGCACACGTCGAAAACGGACGGCGCGGAGAAGAAGCCCGCGAATCGGATACCGGACTCCCTCGGGAAGGGACCTCTCTCCCAGTCCGGCTCACCTTCCCTCGCCGAGGGCGTGTCCGCACCGCCGAAACCGTTCACGGAGGCCACACTGCTGTCCGCCATGGAGCATGCGAGCCGTTTCGTCGCGGACAGCGATCTGAAAGCCGCCTTGGATGACGACACGAGCCATTCGGGAGGCATCGGCACGCCCGCGACCCGCGCCAGCATCCTCGAGAGCCTGGTCAAAAGCGGCTACCTGCAACGTAAGGGCAAGCAGATACGCAGCACCACTGCCGGACGGATGCTCGTCGGCGTCGCCGTAGACGAGTTGAAGGATGTGAAGCTCACCGCGCAATGGGAGCAAAGCCTTGCCGACATCGAACATGGCAGGGGCGACGAGACGTCCTTCCTGAACGAGATCCGCACGGCCTGCGCGGCGATGCCCGGCCGTGTCATGGAGATGACCCAGCGCGACAGCCTGCGACAGTTGGCGCAGCAGGCCGGCGAACGCGAGTCGTTCGGCCCCTGCCCGCGTTGCGGCAAACCCGTGGTCAAGACCGGCAGCATCTGGCAATGCTCGTCGAACAAGAGCATGAAGGATGACACCGGCGCCTGGAAGCTCAGCGAGGGATGCGGCTACAAGATCTTCGCGGAGAAGTTCGGCAAGAAGCTCACCGACAGCATGGTCCGCCGCACGTTGGAAGGCAAGCGTCCGAAAGTGTCCGGCCTGAAATCGAAGGCCGGCAAGACGTTCGACGCGCGCCTGGTGCCGGACAGGCAGTACGGCATCGGATTGTCGTTCGACGATCTGAACAGGAAAAGGAAGTAGATCACCGTATGCGCACTTCTTCACCACCTTCTCTTTCGATCACCTGCGTCGCGATGGACAACGTAGGGAGAATCCTGAAGGACAGGCGCATCAGCGTAAACGGGCTTCTGGCCTTGATCCACGACAGGCATCCCGATTGCGGCCTGCCATACAGCATTTTGCGCAGGCTTGTCTCCCATGAGCGAAAGATGAGCATCGATGAGGCGATCCTGATCTGCGACGCCCTCGACATTCCGTTCACGGCATTGTTCGACTTCGCGGGTGAAGTGCCTCACGGGCCGCTCAAGGGCATGACGTCCGCGGATATCTACCGGGCCTGCGACGCCGCCGGAACCTGGCATACGATTGGAAATCATGCGGATCCATCGTCATCTTTTCGATGGAGTGTTCACGGATGATTGGGTTGGACGGTGGAGACGGGTCAATCTGATCAAAAAGGAGCCGGTCCTTCGAGGAGATTCAGTCCCCTACGCTCCTTTCCTCTTGATCGGAGAGATGCTGGATTACGAGTTCGACCAGGAGAAAAGGCGCCAGGCCGGGCTTCCACGGACCGACAGACGTGGAATCGCGGTTTCGGCGTTCGATTTCATGTCCCGCTTGTGGCAGATTCATCCGTTCCGTGAGGGAAACACTCGAACGGTTGCCGTGTTCGTGATTCTATATCTCAGAAGGCTTGGATTCACTGTCGGCAGTGAGCCGTTCGCATCGCATGCCCGATATCTTCGTGATGCCCTTGTGTTGGATAACATTCTCAATCCCGCTTTCAAGGGTCCGGCTCCTCTGCGTCGTTTCATGGAAAGGACGCTTTTCAATCCATCCATTGAATTGGAGAATCTGCTCAAATCCTCCAGTATGGATTCTCATAGGTTCGGGTAATCCGAAGGCTCAAGAGGAGATATACCGGTTTGATTGGTTTTTCGCAGATTAGGCTCCGCTACGTTCCAAGGTGGCGTCGCTCTACTTCGACGTTTAAACATCACTGATGTACCATCAACAACTTTATAGTGTTTTATATGGCTTTATAAGAGCCTATAATGCTTTATAGATGTTTAGATTGTTTATATTCTAAGGAGACCGGCCATGAACGACATGCCACCAATCCAAGCGCTCAATCCTTTCATGCCAGGCGCGGGGATGCGTCCGCCGGAACTCGTCGGAAGAGAGAAAGACCTCGAGACCATGGACCGTATGGTCGCACGCACCAAACTGCATATGCTCGACAGAGGGATCATCTTCAGCGGACTAAGAGGCGTCGGCAAGACTGTCCTCCTCATTGCATTGCAGGAACTGGCCTCCTCGAAGGACATGGCCACGGCGAGAATCGAAGCGGAAGGGAACACGGAAACCGACTATGACGCGCTCTTCCACGAGATAACACTCGCAGCCACGCGTCTCCCCTCATCATGGTTAAGGGAAAACCTCGCCAAGGCGATAGCAAACGTCAACTCGATATCACTCGACTTCTTCGGAGCAGGCGTGACCGTAAGCACCGACAAACCGGAACAGGCGCGGACGAATTCGTTCAAACTCGAGCTTCTCATCGAATCCGTCACGAAAGAACTGCGGAAAAACAACTCGGGCCTCTACCTGTTCATCGACGAATTGCAGGAAATGTCGGAAGAACCACTGGGAACGCTCATATCCATCCAGCACAGGATGGGACAAGAGGGGCTGCCTTTCTACATCATCGGGGCCGGTCTTCCGAATCTCCCAGGGACACTCAGCAAATCAAGATCATATGCGGAACGACTGTTCGAATACCGCCGCATAGGGCAATTGGACGATGCCGACACCGCCGAAGGATTCCAAAAGCCCGCCCAAAGCAACGGCAGGCCGTTCTCAGACGACGCGCTGAAAGAACTCGTCCAGGTCAGTCATGGATATCCGTATTTCATCCAGACTTATGGAAAAGCCGCTTGGAATGCGTCGGACTCGAATCCGACGCCGCTGAGTGCGGTGGCGGAAAGCGAACCATACGCGAGGGCGGAACTGGATGAGGGACTGTATTCATCGAGATGGCAGAGGGCCTCGACCCCGGGAAGACGATATCTCACGGCCATGGCGGAAATCGGAGGCGATACGCCGAGTTCGACGTCGGAAATCGCAAGACGACTTGGAAAGACGCCGGGCGAAGTGTCCATGGCACGCGATTCCTTGATCAAACTCGGACTGATCTATTCCCCGGAGCATGGCAAGGTCGCTTTCACCGTCCCGGGCATGGGCGAATTCATTCTGCGTGCCGCACCATCCGACGGGCAGGCATACGACGGACGTCGGTCCAATGTCGACTGACGAATGGCGGTGACTTTTCCCGACAATGCCCATCGCCGCCACGCACGCCCATCCTCTGCACTTATTCTGTGACGAGCAGCGGCTTGTGTTGGAGCATGTTCTGGATGAGTGTGCCCATATCGGCGACCGGCAGGTAGCGGGCGATAATGGTCCAGATGATCGCGACCTCGATCAGGCCGAGGATGACGGTCGCCGTGCCCCAGACGAGTTGCATCCATAGTCTCGGCCCGGTGGCCGCCCGCCCGGTCACTCCGGCGATCACCGTGAGGATGATGAGCGCCGGCACCAGTATTGTGATATCCCAATCATTGAACCATTGGCTTACCGAGACAAGCTATTCTACGAGAGTCTCGAGGATTCCTGCCATGTTGCTGTCCTTTCGTTGTTGTTTTCCGTTGTCTGTTCCACATGCGGTTCATCCATCGGAAGCCGATGGAGGGTCTCTCGCATCGTTTCGAGTTCCTTCTGGTCCGCTTCCCGTCCCATGCCGTACATTGACGCGAGCGTGAGTAGACTCTGCTCGACATCCTCGGGAAGACGGCCCTCGTGCCCGTCGGACGGATGCGTTTCGTAGTATTCCTCGATGGTCGTCGAGCATTGCCGCAATTCGTCCCAAGTGGGCATGTCATGGTCCATGGGCTGCATGGTTCTTTTGTTCTGGGTGGCTTCCGCGTCCATGAGGTCCGTGGCGGTTCCTCCATATGTCATGGTGAGCGCGTCGAGGCTTTGCCTGATGGTCGGTGGCAGCAGCGAGTACGTGTCGTGGCTACGTTCGTCCGCGTCCATGACAGCCCGTTCCATGTAGTATTCCTCCAATCGTCGCATGCGGTCCCTGCGGTTCGCGTCGATGATTTCCGCTTCTCCCGTTCCATGGTCGGCCAATCGGGCGATCCTGCCGTTGATGGGATCGGTCAGCGCGTCAAGTGCCGATTGTGCGGCCTCGTCGATATGGTCGCTGTAATCCTCGCCAAACGTCTCGCGGCATGCCTGGGCGATGCCGCCGACCTCGTCGCGTATCCTGCCGAGGGTGACGTCGGGATCGTATCTGCCATGGATGAAGTCGAGGGCCGCCTCGTCCGCGATGTCGGACATACGGCTGATGAAACCGATGTCCCGGGAGCATCGGCCGAGCAGTCTGTCCCCGTCGGGCGTGGGTTTGGTGTCCATTGGAATGCCGGAGTCCAGAAGCCTTCCCTCCACATGGACGACCGGCTCTTTCCGTATTGGCTTTTCCGCGATCGGAGTCTTGGCCGTGACCGGGATGCGGGTCCCTTCCCGGGTGGGTTTGGGCGGCTTGACCACTCCGCTGGTGTGGTTGATGCGGCCGTTGAGGTTGGCCCAATGCTGTTCCTGTCTGCCGCTTTCCGCAGGAGGCCTCTCCCCTAGCGGATTGTCGACGTCCTCCACACTCCACATGGCGCGGTAGACGACGACGTCGCGCAGGAGACGCTTGTCGGAGTCCCCGGCCGCGGCGAGTACCTGGCCGACCCATGCCTGCTTGGTTCGGCGCGCCTCCTGTTCGAGGCTGTCGATCCTGGTTTCGATGAGCCGTTCGTTCTGCCGCACCAGGTCGAGGGCCGCGTCATGCTTGCGGGAGCGTATGGGAGGCAGGATGCCACCCACCCAATCGTCGTGCACGCTGCCGTTGACCCGGTCCAACAGGTTGGCGTTCAATCGTCCCGCTATGGTCGCCGCCCAGTCGGGTTCCACGGGCCGGTTTTTCTTTTTCAGGTCCGGATCGTCGTTGATGATCCCGCGTGCGGTTTTGCGCAACGCTTCCCATTCGGGGAACATGGACTGGTCGATATCGTCCCGGGCCTGTATATGCGCGTCAAGCATGGCCTTGACCGCCGGCGTGTACCGCTCGTCCATGCTGAACCGGCTGCGGCCGGGGTCCAGGGATGGTTCCTCATGATATGGGATGCCGGTCTCGTCCATCATGTGCCGGACCGTTTCGATCATGTCGGATGGCGCGTCCATGTCGAGCGTGAACGTGCCGCCTGTTTCCGTGCCGGCCGCGGGCATCATGCCGCGTGCCGCGTGGATGGCGGCATGTTCGGCCTTCTCCGCCGTGAGCCTGCGTGGCTTCTTCTCAAGGCTTTGTCTGATGATGGCAGTGGCACGCTTCGGGTCGGTCATGTAGGCGCGGGACCAGACTCCACGGAGCCATTCGAAGCTTGGACTGCGTTTGATCTTGTCCACGGTCCTCGCGTCATGCGTCTTGCCGAGCATGGCGAGCAGGTGGGGGCCGGCGATGAGGCCGGCCGCGTAATCGTGTTCGCGGAGCAGCCGTTTCAGATCGTACCGGTCCTTGTATTCCTGTTCCATGGTTTCGGTCGCGGTCATGGTCTCCGTGTGGGTCAATAGCGAGTCGAGCATGCGGCTCATGGCGATTTTCCTCGGGTCTTCTTCCGCGCCGGTGAGCATGTGGTCGATATGACGGTCCTCTTCGCTTTTGCATCCGAACAGGAAATGGTTTTCCTCCTTGCCACGCGTGCCGGCCACGTACTGCAGATTGCACGCCGAGTTCGAGTCAGATGGAAACAGGGCGGCGCACCGGTCCACGGTCATGCCCTGGCTGCGGTGGACGGTGGCAGCGTAGCCCGCCTCGCAAGCCTTCCGCAGGACCTCCTTTGGAATGTTCCAGACGGTGTTATCGGAGAGGTTCACGCATCGTGCGCCGGACTTGCCGGTGGCGATGATCCTGAACGTCATGCCGTTTTCGAGCGATCGTCCGTTCTGGCCGTGTATGTCCTTCATGTTGTCTCGGCAGACGATCTGGTCTCCGGATCCCACGTCGAGCCCATCGCGCAGTTGGAACAGTTTGTCCGGGTCGCTTTCGCTTTTGCCTTGCGCGCGCCGTTCGAGGATGAACCGTTTGTTGATGTCGCGTACCTGCGCGTTCGTTCCGGCGATCAGCAATGTCGACTTGCCCATCGACTGCCATTTGATGCACATCTGGTACGCGTCTTCCTCCACGTCCGCGTCCTCGCCCCAGTGGATGCGGTCATGCGCCAGATATTCGTCCACGAGCTGCCGGCACTGGTTGACGCTCGCTTCGTCCAACCGGTCGCCGCCGTCGCGTAGCCGTAGGGTCGCTTCCGGTTCACCTTCCCACCTGCGGCGGGACGCGGCTCCTTCCGGATCGTTGGCCCATTTCTCCGCTTTGGCGGTGAAACGCCATATGCTTGACAGTCTCGCGCACTGGTCATGCCGGTCCGCGTAGCCGAGCATGCCGCCCGCGCCGGATACGGAGTCGAGCTGTTTCGGATCACCGGTGAGAAGGACCTTCGCGCCACGCATTTCTGCGAGCCTGGTTATCCATTGCAGGTTTCTGCTGTCGACCATGCCGGCCTCGTCCACGATGATCAGCTGGTTGGGTTTGATCGTGTTCGACGAGTCCGTGACATGGTTGGCAGTGATGTTGATGCGGGCGAGCAGTCGTTCCAACGGGTTGGACGCGTTCCTCAACTGTTGTTGGAGTCTGCCTTCCTGTTGGATCTCGGCTTTGATCCGTTCGGGATCGTTGAGGGCCATCAGCATGGCGATGGTCTTGCTGTCGCAGCCGATGCTGTTGCGTAGTTCTTCCACGGCCTTGTGGCTGGTAGCGAGGCCGAGGACGCTTCCCGCGCCGTACCGTGCCTGCCATGCCTCGGCCACGGCCTTCATGGTCGTGGTTTTTCCCGTGCCGGCCGGTCCGATGATGCTGCTGACCAGTCGTGGATTCTCCAACGCGTACGCGGCCGCTTTTTTCTGGTCCTCTGCCAGCGGATAGCCGCCTTGGGCTTGTTTCCTTTCGTTCCACCGGTCGAGCCATTTCTCGCCTTCGCCATGCGCGTAGCCGACATTGGCGGTCTTGTTGAATCCTTCGATCATGTACTGTTCGGCCTGAAGCACGTCCTTGGTCGTGTATTTGTCGAGGTCCGCGTCGTCGAACACGCTTCGGCCCTGGTGCGTGGCGAGGCTCAGATCATCCATCATGTCTTCCGGCAGCTTGTACCGGTCGGGTGTGAGTTTGACGCATTGGCCGAGCGCCTTGTCCGCGATTGCGTTCGCCACGATGATCCGCTGCTTGGGGTCTATGCGCACGCCTCGGAGCAGGCGTTGGGCTTCGGCCCTCACGTTGCTGCGGGTCCATGTGGTGTGCGCGTGGGTCGTGGCCTGGATTGTGGCCTGGGCCTGCCGGTCGAGGTATTCCTCGCCGCCTCCGGCAAGTTGGGTGAGGTCGGCGAGCTGGCCGAGCAGGAGTCTGGCCACGTCTTCCTCGCATTCGGCGTCCACATGCATGAGACTGCTTTTATGCGAGTTCACGTCCTTCATCATCTGGTCGAGTTGGATATCCGGTGCGACTTCGCCGAGCTTGTGGTACCAGTGTTCGCGTTTGGCTTGCAGGGATGGTTGGACTGCCGGTTTGGCTTTGCGCGTGTTCCTCCACACTTCGAGATCGATTTGCGCCTTGCGTTTCGGACCGACTTCCTTGCCTGTCTGCCGTTCCTCTTCTTTGATTTTCTCTTCGACCAGTTTGGCTATTTCCGCGTGACGTCCGCTGAAGGCATCAATGAGTTCCTGCGGCACTCCCTCGACCTCGTTGACCACGGCTTTGGTGCCGGTGTCCTGTCTGAGGGTCCACGACCAACCGAACCGTTCTGTGAGCAGGTCCTGGAGCAGGTTCTCATGCACTTCGCTGATCTCGACCAGGCTTGCGTAGATCTTCCGTCCGTCCAACGCGGTCCAGACCTTGTCGGACGAACGGCGCACGCGGTTGCTGAGGACGACGTGCTCGTGTGGCTGCGGGTCGCCGTCGCGACTGTCGTAATGGTCGAACACGAAGCCGGCCACCCCATCGGCCGATACGCTGGCGACGCCGCCCTGGCCCGCGCGCGTGGTCGCGTATTCCTTTTCGAAATATTCGATGGTCATTTCCGTGGCCCTGCGCATGCATTCGTCGATTCCGTCACGGGTCTCTTTATCGCCGAATGCCCAGAGGATGCTGATGCTTTTCGGCTGTCGTGTGGTCAAGTCGAATCCGGCGACCGGAGCTTCGCCGTTGTCTCCCTCGACCAGTTTCACGTCGCCGAGGTATTGGCCGTTGGACGGGTTGCGTCGTTCGTTGATGAGTGCGCGCACGGTTTTGCTGGATGCCGTGGTGCCGACCTTGCCGCCGACGAGCTCGGCTCCTTTGCCGATCCAATAGCCTGGCGGGTTGCCTGTTGCCGTATAGTATGCCGTTGGGTCGGCAGGGTTCAACGCGTTGTCGCCGTCGATCGCCTCCCGCGCGTCACGGAGCGGGTATTCGGCGTTGCTGAGTTTGGTGAGGTTCATTGACATGGTTTGTTCACTTGTCTCCGGTGGGTATCGGCCCCGTGTATCCGAGATGCCTGAGCAGGCGTTCCGCATCACCCTGCGTGCCGTGCTGGTCGATAGCGCGCATGAGGTTCGCGATGTATCCGTTCGCCGTCGCCTGTCCGATGAGTTCCGGCTTGTAGCTCAGAATGGTTTTCAGTTGGAACATGCATGAGAACCGACTGGTTTTCCTGGCGCTTTTGATTTCCTTGTGCGCGTTCAGGGTGGATTCTCGTTTCCCGTCGGCCCTTTTCCGATAGTCCCCGCCTTGCCTGTTCAACTGGTCCAAGGCCAGTTCCGCCGACTTGTTCTTTTTGAAATCGATCGCGTCCTGTTTCCGCCGGGCATACGCCGCTCGGCACGACCTGCTGCAGAACCGTGCGGTCGGTCCTCGTTTGGGCTTGCGGATCAGTTTGCCGCAGATGGGACATATTCCATCGATCCGTCCGTATCTCTCGTCCAGTTCGTGCCGTCTGCGTTTGATCTCTGAAGCCCGCATGCGCAGTCCGATGAGCTGCCGGTCTTCCTTCTTTCCCATGACCGATCCTCACTTGTATGTCCACGGACCGCGATCGTCGGCCCATCGGCCTCCCGCGATGTTGTCCTCGCGCCAGATATGCTTCAACGCGGTCTCATAGGTGACCGTCGTCTCCTTGTGGTCCAGGTCGCCCGTGTATTCGTCCTCGAGTCGTTCGCCCGGTTCGTCAATGCGTCCCATGAACGTGCGTGGCACTCTGCCTTCCGGACTCACGTCCGGATCGTCGTTCCACCGTCTCACGCCGTTCCAGTGGACGCTGTCGGCTATCAGATTCATCCCGTCCGAACCGATCTCGGCGGACAGCCAACGGAAATCGTCCCCGTAATCGATGGGGATCATCGGACTGATCTGGAACATCAATATCGCCTGACGGGTAATCTGATAGACCATTTCGACCACCGCCCTGTCATGCCCGGGAGCGATCTCGTTGTAGTCGGCGATCTCACGACCCAAAGATTCCAAGGCGTCCCGCCGGTCGAGCCACGCCTGCAGCAGACGATCATCCCGCTCCTTCTCAATACGCCGACACTCGTCAGTCTTTTCCATCCGAATCTTGCGTTTCGAATAAGCCTTGGCACATTTCCTATGCCACCGCCGATACTCGCCCTTCCTTCCCGCCTCCGTGGTCCTCTGACAGACCTCGCTTTTCTGGTTGACCAACTTCCCGCACACCGGGCAACGGGGATATTTCACTGCCTTTTCCATACCCAATCCACATTCTCCACGCTCTTAATTCGCCGATATCGGGTCAAAACCCCGACGGCGAATTAACAGCACCCATAAAACGGCGGTATTCCGCCGTTTTCAGGCGTCAGCCGCGAAGCCGGGTGCAAGACGCGCGTGGTTTCTTTTTTGATGGGTATAGTTTTTGGTTTTCTGCTTTGGTTGTGGGTATGGCTTGTTTTTTCTGTCTGTGTTGTCTTGCTTTGTTCTTTTGGATTGCTTTTGGTTGTGTATGGCTTCTTTTTCTGTGTGTTCTCTTTTGGCTTGCCTTTCGTTTTGCCTTGTTCCTTGTCCTGTATCCGTTCTTATCGCTTTCCTGGTCCGTTCCGGTTTCCTTCCGGAGTTTGGCACGCAAAAAGCGCGGCGGCACTCAGGTGCAGATTGTTTCCCGGATCGATCCGCCGTCACCGGCGCGATATCGATCCGATCGCCGTCTGGAATGGGAGCCGGCCTGCCCGGAGGAATCGGATGGTGGTCCAAGCGTGGTTCCGATATCGGATGGCCGTGAAGGAACGGCCCATTCCTTGGAGGACCGTTTTTCCCCGTGGCCGGACCGGCCTCTTCTGGCCCATCTGCTTTTGGACCGATATCGGATTCGATGGATGGGAGATTCCGATATCGGGGTCTTAAGGTCCATGCCATGCCGATGGACCATTTGATCCCGCGCTTGGTCTTCGACCGATATATCGGCGAATGGTCCTGCCCCGATATCGGTTCGGATAAGTGGTCCAATTGAGCCTTTGGCTTCATTCCAACGGTTTGCCGTTATTTGGACCATTTGGTCCATGGTGCGAATGGTCCAAATGGCCCTGGTTCGTTTCCTCTTGTTGGACCGATATCGGATTCATCGGTCCGGCTCCGATACCGACGTCTGTCTTCCGCTCCGTCGCTTTTGGCCCATCATGTCATTATGGTCCTGGACCATTGAACGCTCATCTTTTCCGATATTAGATGGACCATCACGATCGGCCCGCGTCGATGCGGTGTCCCGATATCGGGTTCCATACCGGAACCCACATGATCTTATGCGTTGTATCAGGTTCCGTTGCAACACTTATTTTCGTCGCGATATCCTCATCCCTCGTCGATCGCGACGCGGATCTGCGCGATGCCGTTCCTCTTCTCCAGCACGTCCAATCGCCAGGCGTCGCCAAGCGATGCCTCGAGCTCGCTCAGAAGGAGGTCGGCCATCATGGCGTCGCCCCTGACATGTTGGATGGTGACGCGCAATTCGGATCCGCCCGCCTGTTTTCCGTCGATCGATTCGTAGGCCTCCAGCTCCTCGCGCGCGGCCCTGCGCCTCTCGTCCCCCGCCTTCTCGGCCTTCCTGCGGGCCTCCTCCCTGTCCCATTCGGCGCCGGCCTCGACGGAGAGCAGCAGCGCCTTGCTGCGGAGGATGCCGTCCGCTTCGGTCCTGCGCAGGACGGCCAGCCCCTTGCGGTCGAGGTTGCGCGCGGCCCTGCGCCTCGCCTCGGCCTCCACCGGATCCATGCCGAACGGCGCGACCACGGTGCGTCCCAGACGGTTGACCTCGATCTCATGCAGCAGCGACCTTTCGATCCGGCCCAGTCCCCTGCTCATCGCATCCTCTCATCTCAACGATTATAAGTGTTGTATGTAATTAATCATACAACACTTATAACCATTCATGACGACCGTCGTCTATATGTCCACGGCCTTCAGACGGTTCCCATCATCCTTTGTCATCATGCTCCTCGTTCTCGTTTCCCCGCCTATCCTAACTTGGATCGATCTTCTTTCCGGGGAAACGATTCGGGCCCATGGCGATCGGTTGGATGCCATGGGCCCGAGAGTTCTTGCTTTCAGAAGTTCGGTTCCTGTGGTTCGGCGAACTGGTCCTGGCCTGCATTGGGCCATGGATCGTCTTTCGCTTGTTGGACTGGCTGAGCTGATTGGTTCGGCTGCGATTGGGGTGCCGGTGGCGTGGCAGCGGATTCATTGGCTTTGGTGATTTGGACCGTCGCATAGCGGACGGAGGCACCGATGTCGTCGGCGTTGAGTTCGAAGCTGCTGCGCTTCTCCCCTGTCTCGGTCTGCCAGTCGCGTTGCACGAATCGTCCGGTGACGACGACCCTGGTTCCCTTGCGAATGCCGGACGAAATCATGTGATCCGCCAGAGGACCGTATGCGACGCAGCGGATGAACGTGGTCTCGCCGTCCTCCCATCTGCCGTTCCTTTCGGTGACGCTGGTCTGCGCCACCCGGAAGGCGATGACGGTCTTGCCTCCGGCTGTCCGCTTGGGTTCAAGGTCTTTGACGATGTTGCCCATGATGGTCATGGGGATCTGGTTGATTGTCGCCATGGATTTTCCTTTCTGGATGTTTCGACCCGATGTTCGGGCTTATCCGTTTCACCTCATCATGAGGCGATATCCCGTGCGATGCTCTTCCAACGGGTGCGCCGTCCATCCGCTTCGATCATCGCATACAGCATTTCGCTCGCGCCCCGGCACCTGTAGGACGGGCATTTGCCGGACACGTCGAAGAGCGGTACGAGCTTGTCGCCTTTTTTCGATGGCGTGAGCACCTGGTTGATGTTGCGCGGCAGTCGGTAGGTGACTCGCAACTGTTCGGCCAGCTCCCTTGTGGTCACGAGGTAGTTCACGTCGCCGTAGAAGGTCAGCCCGTGCCCGGACGTGAAGTCCTCCATGCAGCTTTTGATTTCGTAGCAGGAGAACTCGCCCAGCTCCACGCTTGCGGGCATGGTCACGTAGCCGGGGGTGAACGGCTTGAACCCCATATAGTCGATGCGCCTTTCATTTGGCGTGGCTCGGTCGAAACTGACCTCGGAAGCCCAGTAGGCCACGCGATTGTTGAGGCGTTTCTCCACCAAGGAGGACAGCATCATCGTTGTGTCTCTCCTGCTCATCTCACATCCTCGCTTTGCGACACTTCGGAAGGCATGGAATCGGAATGACCGAGCATTTTGTCGCATTCCGCCGCGCATTCGGCAAAAGCCTGCAGTTTTCCGCGAAGGAATATGATTCTTCTTTCTTCCGATGGAACACAGAAATCATCCCCCTCCTCCTCCGAATCGAGTACTTCATCAACCAGATCATCAAGGATTTGACGGTAGTGCCTATACTTTTCCTCGCACATATCGATGATCTTGCGCAGTGTCTCGTCTTTTTGACCCGCGTTCGCATCCATGTCAATTCTTCTTTCTGGCTGATTTGGCGGTGAATGCCACTAGGCCGGTCTCTTCGTCGAATGCTTTCACCGTGCTTCCATTCAGTTCCAGTGAAAGCTGTCTGGCATACTCGGCCGCTTCGGCGATGTCCCGGAACGTTCGGGTCGTATCCCCCAAGGTAATGCGGTAACTCATTTGATGGCCTTTCCCTCGGTTTGGACGGCGTTTCTGGCAGCTTGAAGCACATCTTTCGCCCGCTCTATAAAATTCTCCTGATAGCCGAGGATTTCCCCGGCGTAATCCCATGCGTCGTCCTCGTCTTTCGCCACACAGTCACTTTCGACACCATCCCACTTCTTGCAGCTTCTCCATAGAAGTCGTTTCGTCGCTGCCTCGATTTCAACGTCTGTTACGGGCGCTTTTCTTCCATCGCAGTAGGCTTCGTAGACTGCGTCGCCTACCGTGTAGGATCCTTCGATGATCTGGCAGCAGTCGTAATCTCGTGAATTCTCATAGGCTTGCGCCTCGTCCAGCATGATGCTCATCGTTCGATCCACTTTCCTCGCATGGTGGCTTCACGGCAGAGCGCCTGGTAGATCATCTGTTCCTGGATTGCGTCGGCGAGGGCGCGGTGCTCTTCGGTGTCGCCGATGTGGTAGTCGGCGATGAGGTCTGTCACACGATGATGACGTTTCTGCGGGTTGAGTTCCCAGCTCATTTCCTTCGTGCACAGCCACCGGCAGTCGAATCCGCTTGCCGTTGGATCGTAGACGTGTTCGGCGGCGTCGAGGAAGCTGACGTCGAATTCGGCGTTGTGGGCGATGATGGTCAGCGGCTTTCCTGCCGGCCAGACCTGGTCGAGCCATTGGTGGAAGCGGAGCATCGCCGCGCCGACGGTCGGCATTCCCTGGAGCATCCGGTCGGTGATGCCGGTGAGACCGGCGATGAATTCCGGCAGCGGCTGTCGCGGGTCGATGAGCTGTTCGAATCTCGGCCGGCTGTTCTCGTTGCCGGGCTGTACGAGGAACGCGCCGATCTCGATGAGTGTGGCTCCTTCCTCGGGATTAAGGCCGGTGGTTTCCGTGTCGAGCATGATGTACGTGTCGAGCGGCTTGTCGAGTGGTTCGATGCGGCGTGGATTGTCGCGGCGGATGTAACGGTCCCAATACATGAGGTTTCCTTTCGATTGGGGTTTCGGCTGGCCTGATGCCTTGCCGACAACCCAATTATATCACAGTATTGTGATATTTTTTGGTTGTTTGCTACTTTTCCAGGGTCCAGTTGCCGGCCTGTCCGGTTTCCTTGAGACCGATCGCCTGGCGCGCCCCGTCCCGTCTTCCGTGCCGGTAGGCGGCTTGGCTGGGTCTTGTGGCTTTGGAGAGTTTCGGCTTGTCGGAGATGAATGTGACGTGGGTTTCGACCCATCGGTCGACCTGGCTGCCGCGCACGGTGATGAGCTCCCTGCCGGTGCCGTCCGATTCCATCTCACGTCGAAGGATCTCGTATCTGCGGGCGATCTCTTCCTGGAAACCACGATAGTAGCCGTTCCTCCATGCCGCGTTGGCTTTCGCACGGGGTGTGGTCCTGGCCCTTTCGCGCCACATGGCGGCGCGGCTGGTTTCCATGGCGGTCCAGATGGATTCGGTCTTGTCGACGTCAACGCGGGCGCCGTAGATCCAGACAGTGCTGACGACGTCGCGGCCGTTTCCGGCCCTGCGGCATTCGTAGGCCGCCCTGCACCGGTTTCCGTGGGCCACGATGTTCGCGAGTTGTGCCATGTACCGGTTGCATGGATTGGTTTCCAATCGTATCCTCCGTTCGATGATCTCGACATCGTCGTGGTCTTCTTCGAGCTGCCATTCTTCGATGGCATGCTTGTTCATGAGTCGTTGCGCCTGTTCGAGGGCTATGCGCTGCTCGTTGTCGGATGCGGCGGGGTCGTTGGCTATCGCCAGCAGCCGGTGGACGCGTTCCATGACGCGTTCGACGTCTCCCATGGGACTCCTTTCCATTCTGGTTTGTCATGAGGTGAGGAAATGCATGGAGGCGAGTGGCGGGCACGCCCATCGCCATAGGGAGAGGATGATCGCTGTCCACATCATCAGGAAGACGATGGTTCTGGTGATGATGAAGACGATGGTGTTGGATGGCATGATGCCGGCGTTGAGCCTCCATAGCCAGGTGATCGGCCCTCCGATGTCCCGGCCGTGCCAGTAGCAGGTCATGCGTCGGTGCGAGCACATCCATCCGATGGTGTCGAGCAGGATCCAGATGATGAAGGCGCAGATGCCGAGCACTCCCGTGACTGGCAGGTTCTTCTTCTCGCTGACGGTGACGATCCTGCGGCTGATCTTGTCGATCGTCGTGTCGGTCGTTTCCGTGTATTCGGCTGGCATGCCGTCGGTCTTGGGCGCCCAGCCGTCGAGCCCGCCGTGGACGATCAGCCTGTGGGTGACGTTGCCGCCGGTCATGATGGGCCAGCAGGTCTGCAGGGTCAGTCCCCGTTCCACGCCGGCCGCGTCCTGGTCGATGACGTCGGTGCGTGATTGGTCGACGATCTCGGGATTCGAGTTGATCCGGTACCGGTACCAGTAGGAGCCCGTCTCTATGTAAACGACGTCCCCGGGCTTGAGCAACCGGATGTCGGCCATGTCCGCGTATGTGTTGTGGCCGGCGAGCGAGCTGTTGCCGACCTGGCCGGGCATGGCGGTGGTGTCGTAGTGCCCGGCGCCCATTTCGTCGAGCACGGTCTTGGCGGTGCCTTGCCAGATGGGCAGGCGGTATTGTTTGCCCCAGGAGGGGACGCGTAGGTATGCGAACAGTTCGCCATCCCCCGGCTCCGCCTCGGCGGGCGGGTCGGTGTGGCGCATGGTGGCGGTCTTGCCGGGTGTGGCCTTGTGGATCTTCCGGTGGCTCACCTGTTCCTGCCGGTGGCTGACGTAGGACTGGTCGAGGCTGCTGGCCTTCGCGTCGTAGGCGAGGTAGGCGCCAAGGAAGATGACGGCGAGGGCGCAGAGTTCCGCGAGGATGCCGCAGATGATGTTCATGGCTTTTCTCATTGGCCCTCCCCCGTTTGTTTTCCGTCGTCGGCTGTCGCCCGGCGGACGGTCGATGCGCTGACGTCGAAGATCTGGTCGACGGTCCGGTCGCTGAATCCGGCCGACTTGGCTTCCATGAACGCGTTCCACGTCTCATCCAGATCCTTTGGATCCTGCTGTTCGTTGGCCATTGTCGTTTCCTTCTTCAGTCGATGGCTAGGTTGATGGTGATGGTTGGCATGTCGATGTCGGGCACGCCCGCTTCGGGCCAGTCCACGCCGGCACGGCGCATGATCTGGTTGACGCAGGTGCTGTGCGCGCAGGCGAGCTCCCACTGCCAGCATTGCGTGTTGCATAGTCCGTAGCAGCGGTCCCACATGAGGTAGCCGTCCTCGTCGACCGCGGGCTTGTCGCCGTTGAGCAGGTCACGCAGGGCGAGGACCTGGGCGCGGTCCTTGGCTTCGAGGAGGGTGGACTTCCTCCAGGTCATGGAGGTTACCCAGCCGCCGCCGTCCACGATTTCGCTGTTCTTGCCGATGGTCACGGTCAACTTGTAGTTGCACATTTTTTCTTTCCTGCCCTTTATGTTTCGTTCTTTTCACGGATGTCCGGCCCGATATGGGACGGACGCGGCGTCTTGGTTTCAGTCGGCGAGTTCCTCTTCGAGGTGTGCGATGGCGTTGTCGGCGTCTCCCCATCCCGCGTCACAGAAGTACTTGTATTCACCCGCCGTGCTCCGGGTCGTCCAGTAGCCTTCCTCGCCATCCACGCCGTCGGCGTTCAGGACCCACCAGTATTCCCGGGCGCCGTTCTTCTCGACCGCGTGGAGGCGGACGTCCCAGCGGCCATGAAGGCCTTGGACCTTGATGTTCTCCGGCCCGTTCCTGTGGTCGTATGCGCAATGGTTCACGTTCATGTTCGTCTCCTTGATCCCGTCTGGTCCCTGAATTTTTTCTTTTGGACCGTTTGGTCGAGCGAAGCGTTAGCCGCCGGAACGCCCGCGAGCACGCCGGGCATGGCCCGGAATGCGTGGCGCGGGCGTTCGGGCGGTTACGATCATGAGGCTTTAGCCGAACGGTCCAAAAGAAAATCAGGATGCGCGGCGCACCGGTGCGCCGCTCCGTTGAACGCCGTGGCCATGCTCCGTCATGGCCGGCGGCGTCCTATGAAGGTCCGGAAACATGAGGTTTCCGGCGGTGGGGAGGTCCGGAGGGCGACGGAACGCCCTCCGGCCCGCCGACGCGGGGCGCGCGGGATGCCGTATGGCGCGGGATCGATTCCCGCCATGCGGCGCATCGGGCGCCCGATGCGCCGGACTCCCTCGCCTCAGTCGATGCCCCAAGGGATTTCCGCGGGCTTGTCGTAGACGGTCACGGTGCGGGATGGGGTTGTGTAGGTGGACGGCAGGTACACGCCGTGGAACCGGTTCTGTTCCGTTTTGTTCGGCAGTCGCCACTTGCCTTTCTTCGCCCCGTCCCGCCTGATTTTCTCGGCGGCTGCGCGTAGGCGGCGGCATATGCCGCCGCACCGTCCCGCGGTATCGAGCTGATAGGCGAGGCATTCGCATGAGCCGATCATCTCCAGGTCGTCGTACGCGCGGCGCTTGGCCTGGTCGACCGGCTGGTGGACGGTCTCCCCGGTGGCGCGCGTTCCCGTCGCGGTCTCGTTCGCCATGCGGAGCAGGGTGGACAGCAATTGGACGCTGTCGGCGGAATATCCCTCGCAGCGGGCGATGCCTTCGGCCGCAGCCATGGTGGTCTGGTCTCCGCAGATGTATGAGCTCATTCTCGTCCTCCTTGATTGTTTCGATTCCTGTGTCTTCATCGTCCAGTGGCATGGCCGACGATGACGCGCGGGCGGTCGGTGCCGTAGCGCAGACGGCGTAGAAAGGCCCGGATCCGGAACGAGAGCGCGTACGCTCCCGCGGGGATGATGAGGATGAGCACCTCGACGATGCCGCCGACGAGTTCGGCGCGGGATGTGGGGTCCGCCATGAGTTCGTTGAATGCTTCGAGCATTGTTGTCCCTTTCGTTTGGGGGTTCGGCTGGCCTGTCGCCTTGCCGATAACCCCATTATATCACAGTATTGTGATATTCTAGTTGTTTTGGCTTGTTGTTTCTTAACGGTTTCCGTGTTTTTTCGCGGGTGCGGGCATGCCGTAGACTTCTCGCACCAGTGGACCGAGGGGCGGATCGCTCTGAGCAGGGCACGCAGGTCGTTCTCTTCGATGGGTTTCTCGCCGTGCCCATCGGTCTTGTTTAGAGGCTGTCGATGAAGCCGCGGATGATGCGGTGGATGGTTTCGGCCGTCTCGTATTGTTCCGTGCCCTCATAGTTTTCGAGGGCGTCGAACAGCCGTTTTTTCTCCGGGTCGTGTTTCAGTTCGCATTCGACGCACTCCCATTCGCCGTCCGTGGTCTCGTGCGCGTCGTCGTCGCAGACGATGCTGCCGCACGTGCCGCAACGGACGGTGCATGATTCGCACATGTGCCTTCCGCACTGGGAGCAGGTGTTGCAGCACCAGCATTGGTTCCCGCTCGAATGTTCGCCGATATGGCAGTACGTGCCATACCATGGTTCGTCTTCGCCTTCGTCGTGGTGGTCAGCGGGTTCCTCACGGTCGTATACCCATTTCCCGTTCGGCCGGTCGTACCATGGCTTGTCGGGCAGGTCGTCCGTCAACGCCTCGTACAGTCGCCCCTCGACCTCGTCGTATGCGCCGTTGAACAGGCTATCCATGCCGTTTTCGATACGGTTGCCGCGGCCACAGGCGGCGACCAATGCTTCGGCGTTGCGGGTGGTCGCCGGCCTGCCGTGCTCGTACAGGAAGCTCCTGACTTGTCCCCACGTGTAGGTGAGGGAGACGATTCCCTCATCGTCCGAATGTTTGACGGCGTCGTTCATGTTGTCCTCCTTGGAATGGTTCCGGTCCCTGAATTTTTTCTTTTGGACCGTTTGGTCGAGCGAAGCGTTAGCCGCCGGAACGCCCGCGAGCACGCCGGGCATGGCCCGGAATGCGTGGCGCGGGCGTTCGGGCGGTTACGATCATGAGGCTTTAGCCGAACGGTCCAAAAGAAAACAAAAGGGTCGCGGCGCGCCAATGCGCCGCTCCGTTTCCCGGCCCCGCCGCGCCCAGGCATGGCGGGTCATGTTCCATTGTCGAAATGGTCCCGGAGCGATAGCGGAGGGTCCGTCTCCCCCGGCGCTCCGCGCCGGACTGGGTGGGGTCCGGCGGCTTTAGGGGTCGGAGCAATAATGGGGCCTGGGCATTTCATTGACAATGCCCAGGCCCCATCCGATGCGCGCTCACCCATCAGAATGTGTGCCGTCCACGCCTTTCATCGGCCTTCAGGTGGGTTTCTGAACTTGATCCCGCCAGCTCACGCCATCTCCGGTGTTGGCGCGCCTGTGATATCCTCTTCGGTCAGACCGAGCTCGGCCATCAGATCAGCGTTGGTAATGGTCGCGCGGCCATTATTGTCTTCGATGCGTTTCTCTGCGAGACGGGCGTCTTCCGTATCCTCAAAACGGTCGAGAAGGTCCTGATAGTCATCAATGCCCATCAGCACATAGGATGGCTTGTCGCGTTTGATGATGACGGGCACGAGGTCGTCAAGTACATCCAACGAATTGAACATGACGCTCTCCTTGTTTAGTAACGGCGGAATACCTCCGACTAGAGTTCCGGGGAATCCATCCGATGATGGAGTCCATCGTCCGGAGTGGATGGGTCCGGCCATGGGAGTCGTGCGTGTCCCCATAGCAGGTCGTCGTCCTCGCTGAGGCCGTCATAGTTCCGAGCTTTGGATTCCACGGCTTGTTTGAATTCGATGTCCCCCCGCAGGTCGTCGTCATGACCGTGTCCGTCCCAATGGTCGTTGTACGTGTAGGACAGCTGGTCCCCTATCGGTTTCAGGATTTTCTCCTTGTAGATGTCGCGCTCGAAGAGCAGCAGCTCCACGAGCCATCCCGGTTCTTCGGGGAATTTGTCCATGTTCGCCACGTACCGGTCGTGCAGCGAGTCATGGATGATGACGGGTAGCGCGTCTATGCGTAGCAGCTCTTTGTACATGACCAGTCTGCCCACACGGCCGTTCCCGTCGGAGAACGGATGGATCTTCTCGAACATCCAATGCGCCCGCGCGATCTGGTAGGGGTCATCCTCAAGATGTGCGTAAACGTCGAACAGACGATCCATGAGGGCCGGCACGTCTTCCGGCATGGCGACATGGACCTCCACGACGGCGTTGCCGATGACGTTGGGTTCCTTCTTGTAGCCGCCGACGTTGAAGAGCGGATCGTCGGCCTGCCTGGTCCCGTTCTTGAGAATCGCATGCAGATGGCAGACGAAGTCCTTGTCCACGGGCTCGTCCGCATGGTCGAGCATCCATCGGAACGCGGTGAAATGGTTGCGGGTCTCGATGGCGTCGTCCACCCTGACCCGTTCCGGGCCGTCGGTGGTGAACGTGCCCGTTTTGAATATCTGGGCGGTCTGCCGTGGCGTGAGCGTCGAACCTTCCATGTGGTTGGAGTTCCAGGCGAACTGCAACTGTGTGGGCACGTAGATGCCGTTGGAGTATCCGGCGTCGCGTTCCCTGATGAGCCGGTGTAGGATTCTCTCGCCCATTCGTCTCCCCCTTGGTCTGGCTTGGCGTATCATATTCTAACTTTTTTGCCTCTGGTATCGAAAATGGCTGTCCGCCGGAAGCTCCGGCGGGCGGCCAACGGCGCGTTCCCCGCCCCGGCGGTCACTGGTCCAGTAGTTCGTTGATTTGGCTCACGCCGATGACTTCGATGCCGGTGGGATTGGTCGTTCCCGCAAGGTTCGCCGATGGGATGATGGCATGACGGATTCCCAGTTCGCGTGCATGAGTGATGAATCCGGTCAGGTCCTCTTCGATGGGTGGAATGGTGCCATCCTCGTTCACGTCGCCGATGATGATGGTGCGCACCAATCGTTCCGGCGGGATTTTCCCGTCGGCGGCCAATACGCTGGCGGCGCAGGCGAGGACGCAGAGTTCCGGCTGTTTGGGCATGCTGGCGGGCATGAGGTTCATGGTCGTCCTGCATTCCGGCCACTGGTATCCCACCGTCGCGCATGCGGCCTGGATACGTTCGCGCATGCGCCGGTCCTTGTCTTCGAGACCGATGACCGAGAAGTACGGCAATCCCGGACTGATGTATGTTTCCAGCTGCACAAGGTACGGAGAGGAGGTGGGCATCAGGCCCATGGACAACGTCATCGAATGCTTTCTCATTGATTTGTTCCTTTCATTCGGTTCGAATGGTCCTGCCGGGGTGGCTGGCGATTGGCTGCGAACCAGCCAATGCGCTTATTCCCCAAGGTTCCAGGATGTTCCTGTCACATCAATGCTGCGATCGCGTTGACGGTGAGGAATATGGCGACCAGCGCAAGTTCGGTGAGACCGGATATGAGGAGGGCTGTCATCACCGGCTTGATGACGCGCTGTTCCGCATCGCGTAGCGCCAGTACGCAGACGATGACGCCGAGAACGGCGGCGAGCCGTGGCCTCCGTGGCACGGCGAAGTCCTATCGGATCCGGGAACGTCCCGGCGCGTGGAGTCCAGAGGACGGTAGTCGTCCTCTGGCCGCCGGAGGCTGGCGTCCAGCGGCGTCGCGGGACGCCATGGGCGTGTTAAAAGCCCCGACCGTCTTGATGGCGGTCGGGGCCGCGTTCGGCTTCTAGATGATTCGCATGTCGGAGCGGACGCGTTCCGCGGCGATGTCGATGTCTCCGGGCCATGAGGGCACGCCGAACGTGAGCCTCACGCGGCGGAAGGTCTGCGGGTCCTTGAGTGGTTTGAACATGCCCCGGTCGATGTATCGGGACATGTCGAAGATTCCGGTCGCCCCGTCGGAGCAGGTGACTTTGAGCTTGTAGCCCGGCATGGCCGCCTCCTTGCTTTCGTTGTATTCCATTCTAGGGTATTCGCGTTTGGTCTTGGCGACAGCCCACCGGCCGGAAGGCCGACAGGCTGTCGCGTGGTTTCTTTTCGACGGTTGGTTGATGCCGGCGGTCAGTCCCGGCCTGGCCACCTGTCGCCGTGGATGGCGGCGACGATTATGGCGGCGAGACTGCATTCCTCGTCGAGGGCCACCGCGCGCATCGCGGCCGGCATGGCGCGCCTGTCGCCCATCCACCACAGCATATAGCCAATGACGGCGAACGGCTGTGCTTGCAGCTTCACGTCGATGGATTCGACGTTTTCGGCGATGTCGGATAGCATTCCGATCGCTTTCGCCACCTTGGACTTGTTTTTCTTGCTCCCGCCGCGTTCGAGCGACCAGGCCATCATCCGTTCGCACCATGTGGCGAGTTGTCCTCGGCGGATGGGGGTGAACGCATAGTCCCTGAGCTTGTCCGTGTCGTATTCGGGACTGTTGGAGCAGACGACGGACAGGAGGATGGCGTCGCGCACCGCCATGTTTTCCCTCATGGCTCTGGCGAGGATTCCCATGCCGTGCTTGGTGAGAGTCGGATGGCCGGAGCCAAGGCCATCGAGCCATTCGTCGAACGCGTTGCGGAGGAGGTCGGATTGCGTTGTGGTCGGGTTTTCCTTGATGCTGGCGCTTGCCATGGTGTTTCTTCCTTTGGTGTGTGTGGACTGGTCCTTGGATTTTTTCTTTTGGACCGTTTGGTCAAGCGAAGCGCTAACCGCCGGAACGCCCGCGAGCACGCCGAACGCCAGTTCGGCATCGCGTGGCGCGGACATTCAGGCGGCTACGATCCAAAGGCGCAGCCGAACGGTCCAAAAGAAAACCAGAGGTGGCGGCGCGCCAGCGCGCCCCTCCGTTTCCCGGCCCCGCCGCGCCGGGCATGGCGGGGCATGTTCCGCTGTCGGGATCGTCCCGGAGCGATAGCGGAGGGTCCGTTGCTTCCGACGCCCTCCGCCGGGTGGGGTGGTCTCCGGCGGTTTCAGGGGCCGGTATCGGCGTCTTTGCCTGTGGTATCGTCGGGATGGGTTCCGCCGGCGGTCTTTCTAGCTATACCCGGATTATCCGCTTATCCGACGTCCACGGGCGTCGGCGGGACGCATCTCCTTCTTTGCTCTTTGCGTGTAGAATCAACGGATGTCATTGTTTTCCGGGAGGGCTTTCCAGGCCGCCCGGTTCCCTCGACCGGAAAAGGGGATCATGGTTTTCACGTGTATCGAGATGGAGACCCGTCGACGCATGCTTGGTTTGAGCCAGGCCGATCTGGGTGTGATTCTGGGACTGCTCGTGCCGAAGGATCCGGCTGATCCCAAACCGGTGGGACAGTTGACGGTCTCTCGTTGGGAAGAGGGCGTGAACGGTCATGCCGCGCCGCCGTATTGGGTGCAGTCCGCTCTGCCGGAAGTGTTCGACCGGATCCATGAGATCCAGGAGGCGTTGTTCAGGCGTGTGCTGCCGATCGTCGAATCGTTGGAGGCCGGTGAGGATGGCGTGGTGCATGTGCCGATGTACCGGTCGGACCGGGCGTTCGCGCGGGCTGTGCCGAAGATGGCGGGATGGCCTGCGAGCCTGTGGAACAATGCGGCGGTGAGGGCCGTGGATTCGCTTGATGACGGCAGGGAGTACCAGTTCGATCTGGTCCGGTGACTTTTATGGCTTTCGACGTCCGGCGAGCCTATGAACGGTTAGTTGGAGAAAGGCTTGTGGAATGGCAAGGCGGAAGCAGACCGAAGGCTTTGCCGTAGGACTTCACCGCGGCAGCATTTGCCTGCGGGCTCAGTCCAGCAGGTCCTCGGCGTGCGCGTTCAACGCTTTGGCGAGACAGACGGCTGTTTTCAGGGTCATGTTGGCCGTGGGTATGCGGCCGGTCTCGAATTCGCTGATTCTGGATTGTCTGATGCCGGTGGCGTGTGAGAGTTCGTTCTGGCTCATGCCGGTTCTTCTTCTCAGTTCAGCCAGTTTTGTCTTCATTATGGCTCCAATAGCGTGTGGTAGTTGCCGACGTAGATGGTTCCATTGTCGATGAGCCGGTGGATGCGGTCCGCGATGACGTCCTCGTCCACGTCCGTGAGGGCTCCGTATCCATCGAGCTGGTCGATGTCCCTGTCATCGACGCCCTCGCCGGTGTCGCCCACGAGACTGCGGATGGTTTTGCGGATGCCGTAGCCGAAACCGAGCATGCGTTCCCGGTCGTACACGAATTCGGTGATCGTCGCGTCGATTTCTTCGAAATTTAGGTTTCGGGATGCGGTCGTTCCGGTGGTTTTCGTTCTTTTGGCGGTCGGCTGGTCGCAGTCCGCGACGTACGTGCAATTGCCGCAGTTGTCGCAGTATTCGTCGTGTTCGTCACCGAAATAGTCGAGGATGAGGCCTCTGCGGCATGTGTCGGTCTCGCAGTAGCGTCGCATCGCGTCGAGGCGGGAGAACGCGGCGTTCTGCGCCTTGGCGCGGTCCTTCGGATCGTCGAGCGCGTTGCCGGCGCTGTCGGCGAGACGGCGTTCCCAGTTCAGAAAGTCGCCTCCGGTCCAGAGCATGACGCTGCGCGCGGGTTGCCCGTCGCGTCCCGCGCGGCCGGCCTCCTGGTAGAACGATTCGACGCTTTCGCATGGCCCGTCGTTGAGGACCCATCGCACGTCGGGCTTGTCGACGCCCATGCCGAACGCGGTGGTCGCGCAGATCACGCGTGGCGATCCGGTGAGGAATCCGTCCTGGATGCGGGCCTTCTCCTTGTCGGACAGTGGCGCGTAGAACGCTTCGGCTTCGATGCCGGCGTCCTGCAGGCATCCGGAGAGTTCGTCGCACCGGCGGATGGTGGTGCAGTACACAATGCCGCTTCCCTCGTGGGTCTTGGCCCACTTCGTGATGAATTTCCTGCGCGCGGACGGTTTGAGTTCGATTGCGTCGAACCGGATGTTGGGACGGTCGAAGCCCGTGCCGATCATGACCGGCCGGTCGAGTCCGAGATCCCGGGCGATTTCCGGGACCTGTCGTTTCGTCGCGGTCGCGGTGAACGCGGCGACGACGGGGCGTGTGGGCAGCTGTGCGATGAATTCGCCGATGCGCATGTAGCTTGGGCGGAAGTCGTGTCCCCATTGGAGCACGCAGTGCGCCTCGTCGATGGCGATGAGGTCCACGCGGGCGGATTGGGTGAAAGCGGCGAAATCGTCGGCGAACAGGCGTTCGGGAGCGACGTACAGGATGCGCAGGCCTCCCCCATAGGCCGCGTCGTAGATGCTTTGGCGGCGTTTCGGAGTCACTCCGCTGTCGATCAGGGCGGCGGTCACTCCCCTCGCCTGTAATGCCTGCACCTGGTCGCGCATGAGCGCGCGTAGCGGGGAGACCACGATCGTGAGGTGCCCGGCGCGCATGGCGGGAAGCTGGTAGCAGACGCTTTTGCCGCTGCCGGTCGGCATGACGGCGATCAGATCACGTCCGTTGAGGATGGTGTTGACGGCTTCGAGCTGTCCGGGACGGAACGAGCCGTATCCGTAGGCTTTGTCGAGTTGGTTCAGGGCGGCTTGGGTCCAGTCGCGCAGTTCGTCCTGCCGGATGGTGCCGGACCCGGTGTCGAGATAGTTGACGTTCATCATATGCGGTTTCCTTCCTGCCGTTTCGGCTGGCCTGCTGCCTTGCCGACAGAACCAATATATCACATTACTGGGATATTTGTTGGAGCAGGTGTAACATTCGACGGCGGAAACCGTTGAACGACCGGCAAAACGGCATTCTTCGCGAATCGTTGCAGCGATATGCGGGGGCTCTCCATCTCAACGGCATGGCACGCAACGCAATCAGTGAGGGAATGCCATTTTTATTTAGTCCTAAAATATGGTACTATATTATTATGTTCGAATGCGAGGAATCCGCCTACAAGCATTGGATCACCAGACCACAGATCGACTACGTGATCACCCACCCGGTGAAGATCCTCGAGGTCGAATCCAAAAGGAAAGACGATCGGGTCATGGCTTTTCTCGGATACGTCGACGAATTCCGGGAGAAAAAGATCGAGGTCCTGGTGTCGCAACGTTCCCGTAAAGCGTTCCATGCCATGGAATGCAGGACGGAATGGCTGCGTTATTTCGATGAGTGACCGATTGGAAAAGGAGAACGACATGACAGACGGGAAGACATGGGATGAACTGTCCGACTACTACGCCGGCCACACCCCGGAAATCATCCGTGAGATCCAGGTCCCCGACCGCGCTCTCACGGCGGATGATCTTGATGACATCTTCGCCGGCAGGCCTCTCGCCGACCAGCCGCGCCCCAAAGCCGATATCCTTGCGAAGACCTATCTGACCAAGGAAATCGAAACCGAGGCCCGCAGCGTCATGAAGAGCGAGGGCATAGGCATGTCCGCACTGTTGCGAAAGGCGCTGGTCAGCTATCTCGACAGTCATTCGAAACAGGCCGGTCTGGCCGTGTGATCCGAATGGTGACGAAAACCTGGCTGTGGTATGGGTCGGGGTGGAACGAATTCAACGTTCCACCCCGACCCATATCCGTTATCGCCGGTATCTCAGGATATCCTTCCTCACGTATATGGATGTTTCTCTTCTGGTTCCCTCATGGTTTTCATGATTCTTTGTTTCCGTTGTTCCATCCGCCTGCTTCTCTGCAAGATTGCCGTCGATGTCAGTGAACTTGTTCCAGAGCGCTATTGGGTAGGTGGTCATGAACATGCTTATCAGGATTCCACTGTTGGCAAAGATCAGGGCCGCCATGCCGGGGACGATTTCTGCCAATATTCCGAAGGCAAGGAACAACCTGTAGAACATGAGGAGCGGCCGTCCAAGACGAAACGCTTTTTCGCTGTCAAGCATTCCTTTCCCCCAACCTTCGTCCTTGTACGCCAGATTGGCCATCAGAGCCAGCGTCAGCAGGCTCATAAACGCCATGACGAACGCGAAAGCTCCCGCTTCGATTTCGCCGTACGCGTGAAGGAAGAGGAACAATATGAAAAACAGGACGAATGCGGCCAGATGGGCGAACCACATGCTGCGCCTCGGCCAAGCGAGATGTACGATAAGCGCGATTGCCGTGAAAATACATACGGCCGCGATCATCGTCACCGCATCCGGAACATTGCCCTTCGAAACGATGGCCCAGATAAGACCGACGCCGAACGGGACCAGGAGGACCGCCAATAGGATATAGCTCCATTTCGGCAAGGTGTTTGCTTTTGCATCACTGGACATTGTGAAAAGCTCCTTTCTGATGTTGGAAAGCCATTTCATTTTCGAGGTTAGTCGAGCTAATTCGGCTTATATTTGGTTTGCGGGAATTTCCTGATCGATTCGGCTGGAAATCTTGTAAGATCGACCGATTCACTGGTTTTCGCAAACATGACGTTCCTCATATTCGTTTCTTTCCTCATGTCACGCACGTGATTATTCGGGGATTGGAGGTTCGGTCTTGCCGCGTTTCTACGGGTTCGATGGTTCCACTGGGATGGATCTGCGTCCCGCCGCAGTGTTGGAGGCGGAGGATGCCGCGCGTCGCGAGAGGGAACGCCGCCGTCATCCCATGCCCGTGACCACGCGTATCCGTCTGGTCTCCCAGCCGCCGGAGGGCCTGCTGCCCTTGTCCCTGTTCGACAGGGTCGGACTCGCCGACCGGAAAAGCCTGTATCCGCGGAGTATGGAGACCGTTCCGCCCGATCTTGCGGGATTGTATGTGGATTACATGACCCGTGTGGCGATGGGCACTCCCGTGCGGGTCGCGTTCCATGTTCCCTTGTTGGGTGCGCGGCTGGTCGGACAGGGCGAATACGCGGAGTCCCTGCTGTCCCGTGTGACGGATTTCTCTCCCGCGTCGGCGCGTGCAGCGTGCCTGCTGCTTGATTTCGATGCGGCGTCGCGTCGTGGACCGCAGTATTGGCGTCCGCGGCGCATGGTTCCGGATGATGCGACGTATTTCAATCTCACGCGTATGGTGGCCCGGTCGCGTGCCTTTTTCGACGAGTATGGTCCGGTGGTCTGGGACGGTTTCGACTTCGAGGGCGGGTATACGGACCGGATCACGTCGGGTAGTGGCGATTTCCTCACCGCTGACACGTTGTGGGATTTCAAGGTGAGCTCCTATAGGCCGAATCCCATGTACACGTTGCAGTTGCTGGTCTACTGGCGTATGGGATTGCATTCCGTGCATGACGAGTATCGGATGGTCCGGCGGTTGGGTTTCTTCAATCCGCGGCGCGACGAGGTGTGGCTGTTGGACGTGGACCGTATCGATGGCCGGCTTGTCGATTGGACGGACCATGAGCTGATCGGATATCCGAAGGACTAACGGCCCATGCGCCATGCTTTTTAGGTTCGGCGCATAGGCCTTGCGTCACGTCGGTTAGTTCCGGTCGATGAAGGTCAGTATGAAGTATCGGATGAGGGTGCCGGTCTCGTCCGGCGTTCCGGCCAGTCCGGACGACTTGTCGGGTTCGATTCTTCCGATCGCGGCGTATTCCAGGGCCTTGCGCACGCCCATCCATTGTTTCATTGTCTCCAATGATTGGAACGTTTCGGCCGGCGTGTCCGTGAGGTAGCTGCGTACCTTCACGTTCGTGGCCCCGTCGATCCGGCCGGCGTTGGAGGCCAGCAGGCGGGTCACCGCCCGTGTGTCCCGTATTGGGATCTTCCGTTGCGTCATGTATGCCACGCATCTCGTGATCATGCGGCCGCGGGTATCGTCGTCCATGTCGAGTGTGCTTGCCGGTTCAATCATGGGATTTCTTCTCGTCCATCTGGCTGGCGATGTAGTCGGTGAGGTGTTGGACGCAGAGTGCGAATCCTTTGCGGTTGCCGTCGTCCTTGAGGTTCGGACTGTAGTAGAAGTCGCCGGCGACCAGGTCGACGGCGATCTCGTAATCGTCGCTGTCGGGTTTCTCGTCGATTCCCATGAATTCCACCCATATGGCCTGCGGCAGGCTGGGTACGACGTCTTCGGGTATTCGCGGCCCGGTCAATGTCATGTCCATCGCATGGCATGCCGCCCATACGGGGTCGGGATTCTTGGCGACGGAAGGGTCCATGAAGCATTCCATGACCGTGTCGGTCTTGTCCAGCGCGGTGATCCGTGTTCCTGCGAGGGCGAGACGTGCCGAAGGCACCGTACGTCCCGCGCATATGCCGAACCAGAGTTTTCCGGCATGTTCTTCCATGATCGATCCTATTTCCTTCCGTGTTCGTCCAGCCATGTTTTGATGCCCATCACCACGCTGAACACCGCGGCGATGGCGAGGATGAGCAGGAGGATGAGCCATAGCCAACCGTATTGTGGCAGTAGCGCGCATTCCGTGCAGACCATCAGCATCGCGACTATGCAGACGGCGAGGATGACCAGGGATTTGATTATGTTGTCGTCGTTCCGGACGCTCATTGCTGTTCCTCTTTCTTGATATTGGCCCGCCATCGCGCCACGCATCGTTCTATGCGTTTCCGTCCGATGAGTTCCGGTCCGACTCCCGCTCCACGGAAAATGTCAACCGGTCGGGAGCCTGCTTCGAGTTCCTTTTCGGCGTATTCGATGAAGGTTTTGTTCCAGGTGATTCTTTTCTCGGTGCATGCGTCGATGATGTCGAGACTGCATAGGTATTTGCGTTCCGGCTCGTCGAACGGCTTACCACGTGGACGGTCTTTTGCTTTCGGTCTGGTCATTCCTATCATTTCTGTCCTTTCCGCCGGAATGAGCCGGCTTTGTTTTTTAGATGTCGAGTTCTCCTTGGATGACGGGGTGGCTGCCTTCCGGCCCATAGTCGGATTCGTCCAACTGCCAGACCGTTTCCTTTCCTCCGTTGAGTGGATGTTCCTCCACAAGGGTCAGTCCGCAGACTCCGCACCGCATCAGTCTTAGTTTGCTTTGGGTGGTGCGGCCGTTGACGGTCCTCGGCCTCCACAGGTGGGGCCTGTATTGTTTCCATCGTCTGCGTTCGTCCGTGCCGGGGCATGCCTGATCCTTTAACAGGTTGTTGTTCCCGCACAGGAACGGCATGGTGTCGGTCCACGTGTCCGCCCAATAGATGTATTCGCCATCCCATTTGACGGGAAGGCGATCGTCCGAAAGAACGCTTTCCGCGCGTAGAGCCCTTTCGGTTTCTTCTGCCGACGTCCTTTGGGCGTTCATGGCGGAGTCATGCCTTTCCCATGCAGGCCTCGGCTTGGTGTTCCACTCCGGCGAGATATGCCTGGCTGATGATGTTCATCGTCTGGTCGATTCCGTACATGTCGTTTTTGGCTGTTACCAGGTAACGGTCCTTTATTTTCCGTGCGTATTCGTTCGCTGGTTCGATCGCGTCGCTCAACGCGTTGGCCCAGATGCGTTCTTCTTCGCTCATTTGTCTTCCTTCTTGTCGAGAGTCTGTTCTGCTTGGATGCAGAAGTCCAATGCATCTTTCCACGCGGCGCGGTACGCGAGGGCCCATGCCTGCGCGGGCGATTCGGTGGTGAGATGGGCTTCCAATAGTGTTTTGATGGCTTTTCGTTTGACGTATTCGTCGGCGCCCGTGGTGTCGATCTCTTCCAGTTGCGGTGTCGCACCGTCCTTCCGGTCGAGGATGAGCCTGATGCCTTCGATGATGAGACTGGTTGACGTGGTACCCAACTTGGCGGCGTGGTCTTTGAGTTTCTGCTTCAGTCCGATGGGGATCATGAAGCTCGTCATCGACATCGCCTCGGCTTCCCTGCTGTTTTTCTTCATGGAGAATAGTGTTCCGTCCGTGTTCATATGACTTCTTTCAATCCGCTGATTTGCCGGTGGATGTCATTGAGTGTCCGTACTGAGGTGTTGATTATGGTTCTCATGGTGAAGTCCTCTTTGACCAGCCGGTCGGTCATTTCGAAGTTTTCCCTGACCAGCCTGTCGGTCGTCCTTCTCATGAACCACATTTCAACGGACTCGTATTCATCCGATGGAGTTCCGTTGCCCATTACTCGTCCTTGCTTTGGGGCCGTGCGAGTCTGTCAAGGCCTTCGACGACGGTGAGTTCCGCCCATGCGCGGTTCATTGCCTGGGCGAGCCGTATGGTCGTATGGTCCTTGGCTTGCTCGATGAGTTGACGGTAGAGTCTTTCGGCTGTTTCGCATGCTTCTTCATGGCTGATGGGTTCCAGAACCTCTTCCTCGCGCATTGGAATGCAGAGCTCGTCCATGACCTGGGCGAGCCGGTTGTACGCTTCGGCCAGTCCGTGCGTGCTCTCGTCCTCGCTTATGTTCTGCAGGGTGACGTTGAGTTGGCCGGCAAATTCCACGACCTGCGCCATCGTTGTTTTCCCTCATGTCGTTTCTTTCCTTCCTCCATGCCATTGACAAGGACCGTGATGAGGAGGATCGGAGTGATTGCGATCGCCATCATGCCGCACAACGTTCCTACCGTTCGACTGAGATGCAGTAAACGTGGGTCGGCGTGTGCGGATACGGTGACTGCGATGTAGCAGGCGCAATTGATGGTGAACAGGTTCATCGCGATTATCGCGATGAACCTGAGTATCGTCCGTGGACCTCGACCGTTCCTCATCGGCTTTCATCCTTTTGGGAGTCGATTTCCTGAAAAGGTTTTGATTTTGAAGGAACGCCGTCGGGGGAATTGTTAGAGTCTGCTGTTGTTAATGTTTCCCCCCGTCGGTTTCCTTCATTGTTTCCACGTGTCCCGCTTACGATATCGGGGGTAAAAATCGTGGTCAGAATGTTTTCCAGGGGTGAGGGCATCCCATGATGTTCTGGTAGTCGGCGGCGTCGAGTTCGTTTTCGAGGACGGCATTGTTCTCATGGTAGGTGTGGAGTGATTTTTTCATGCGGTAGCATGCCAGGCTTCCGGCGCATGAGAACGTGACGGCGATGACGGCGGAAGCGATGATGATGTCCTTTCTTCCGCATACGGCGCCGGTGAGCATGACGATGACGCAGGCCATGACCGCGACGTACAGCAGGTCGCGTTTTCCTCTGGTCTTGCGCGCGTCGTTGAATGCCTGTTCCGCTTCATCCCTCATGTCGGCCGCGTCGTTGAGGTCCATGCTGTTCGGACGGCATGCGTGTGGGTCTGGTTCCTTTCCCATGATCGCTCCTTTTTCCTGTGGATGTCCTTTCTCTTGTCACGCCCGCCCCACCTGTTATCGGCCGCGCCACTATTGCCGTTCTCCAGGGACTCTCCATCTTCCACACGATGGGCCTATGGTCTGGTCGGCCAGGTCGAGGGTCTTTCGGTCCGTGTCGGCATGGGAGGAACGGCCGAAGGATGATACGGTTTCTTCATCGTTTCCTTCGAACCCGAATGCCGTTCCTGTTCTTGCCGGCGCTTCGAGAATGGTTTTGCCGCCCGCCCACTTGAATTTTCGGGAACACTGATGATGGTTTCTTCCGTTCATGACCGTCCTTTTTCGTATTGTTTCGACATGGGTCACGTCATGAGGGTTTGTTATCGGTCTTGGATGTTTTAGGACGGATTTTTGCTCGTGGAGAGTCGTTTGGGGACTGTTGCATCTGAAAATGCATCTGGGTTCAGGCGGCTTGTTCGGTTTGGATCATCATCTTTCCGAGATGGTTTTCGAGTTCCCCTCGCTGTTCTTGCAGTCGTTTGATTTTCCTGTTGATCTCTTCGATGGTTTTTCCATCATCGCGGCGTCTTCCATGGGCAGGTAGTCTGATGCCAGCCGTTCCGACACTTCTCGTTGGTGTTCCGGCACCACACGCTGGTAGTAGCCGACTGCGACCTGGATGTCGTGGTGTCCGAGTTCGTTCATTGTTTCCCGGAGTGTGCCGCCTTTGATCATGAAAAGGGTCGCGTGCGTGGCTCGCAAGGTATGGAAGGATACGTCGTTTCTGCCGATTTTTTCCCTGGCCACCCGGAATTGCGCCTGGAGTGTGGGCGGTGGCAGTATTCCTCCCTTAACAGGCACGAACAGCATCGATTCCGGGTCTTTCGTTGTGCAGAACTGTTCGATGTGTTTTCTGATCATCGGAATGAGCGCCGAAGGTATCGGCAGCACGCGTTCGCTTTTCCGTGTCTTGGTCGGGCAGAGTTCGTATGGTCCGCAGTCGTCCTCTCCCCTGTCGACGCTGTGGCGGACGTAGAGCAGTCCGTTATCAAGGTCGAGGTCCCGTAGTTGCAGGCCGCAGACCTCGCCGATTCTCAAGCCTCCGACCAAGACGGACAGCCAGACCGCCAGCCGCGTGTATTCGGGAAACGCGTCCGCGATCAATCCCACTTCCTTCTTGTCCAACGGGCGTATGTCCTCTTTCTTCGGCTTGTATGGAGGAATCGTGTACTTGCAGGGATTCTCGGCTTTCAATCCCTCTCTCACCGCCGCTTGCATCAGGCGTTTGAGCATGAACGACGCCTTCTCGTAACCATCCGGGGAAGGTATCTCTTTTTTCGCGGTTCTCCGCCATTTTGAGACTTCTTCTTCGGTGATCTCGTTCAGTGTCATGGTGCGGAAGTATGGCATGAGCCTGCCTACCGCGAGTTTCGTTCTTCTCATGGTGCGTCCGCGCATCCGCCCGTGTTTTTCCTTGTATTTTTTGAAATAGGTGCGGGTCCATTCCTCGAACGTCATCAGGGAATCGTTTCCTTGTTTCTTGCCTCGTTCGGAGGGTGGGACCCATTGTTGGATGCCTTTTTCGTGCAGTATGACCAGGTAATGCTCTTCGTCGAGCCACGCGTATGCCTGGGCTTCGTATTCGGGTTTGAACTGTTTCCCGATTTTCTTGCTTTTATCCAGTGGGTTCACGTACCGTGCGACGTATGCGATGATGTTTCCATCGTCGTCTTTTCTTTTGATGACCGTGCCCCACCGCCGTGGTTTATGCTGTGTTCTCCTTGTGGCGTCTTCCATCGTCGCACCTCTTTCGGCTACATCTGGAATTGCACCTTCGTTTTTTCGGGTGTTGTTTTTTCAGCCATGTTCACTCTTTTCACGGACGTTCTTTGATAGAGAGTATGTCAATCAGGACAGTGATTTTCCGCATCAACACGGCTGCTGCGAGCAGAGTCATTTGCGTGTTCTCGTCGGGTGCTGCGGGGGCTTGATTCTTTGTGTTTGCGGGGAGGAAGAAGCATGCGAACGTGTCTGACGAGTCCGGCGCCCGGAGTGCTAATTCGTTCGCTTCCAGAGTAGTTTCCTTCATGCGGCAAAGCCTTGCGGCGACTGGCATTGGGAGATATATCGACAAACGAACATCTGAAGTTCACGCGAATGTTAATTGTGAGCGCTAACAGCACACAAACTACCAAAACACGCCAAAATTTCACCACAACGTCACCTCACATCGCTACTATGGGAAACGCAATGTGAGGGCGTCGAGCGCTCGGCACAAGCCGGATACGCGGCCCGACCAATTGGAAGGAAAGTAATCCATGACCGAATTCAAGGAGACCGAGCTGGACGAACGCGCCATCAAGATGGCCAAGGTCCTGTCGGCCGACGCGGTTGAGCGTGCGGGACACGGCCACCCGGGTTCCCCCGTCTCCCTGGCGCCTATCGCCTACACCCTGTACCAGCACTTCATCAAGCATGATCCGAACGACCCCAACTGGGAAGGCCGCGATCGCTTCATTCTTTCCGGTGGCCACGCCTCCCTCACCCAGTACGTCCAGCTGTACTTCTCCGGCTACGGCCTGACCCTGGACGATCTGAAGAACTTCCGTGGCGGCGCTGACACCCGTACCCCGGGCCATCCGGAATACGGCCTGACCCCGGGCATCGAAATGACCACCGGTCCGCTGGGCCAGGGCTTCGCCTCCGCCATCGGCTTCGCCTATGGCCAGCGTTTCCAGCGTGGCCTGCTCGATCCGGAAGCTCCGGAAGGCGAGTCCCCGTTCGACCACAACATCTGGGTCATCTGCGGTGAAGGCGATATCGAAGAGGGCATCTCCGGCGAAGCCGCCTCCCTCGCCGCCAACCAGCAGCTCGGCAACCTGACCGTGATCTTCGATGCCAACCGCATCCAGATCGAAGGCGACACCAACCTGGTGCTGGCCGAGGACGTGCTCAAGCGCTTCCAGGCATACGGCTGGTACACCGACGAGTTCAGCTTCATCCAGCCTGACGGCTCCTACAAGGAGGACGTCGAAGGCCTGGCCGACACCATCGCCAAGGCCCGCGCCGCCGCCCCGAACCAGCCGAAGCTCATCAAGGTCGACACCCTGATCGCATGGCCGACCCCGGGCAAGACCAACGACCCGTCCTCCCACGGCTCCAAGCTGGGCGCCGAGGCCGTCGCCGGCCTCAAGAAGCTCCTCGGCTACGACCCGGAGGAGTCCTTCCACGTTGACGAAGAGGCCCTCGCCCACGCCCGCAAGGTCGCCGAGCGCGGTCTCGAAGCCCACAAGGAATGGGACGAGAAGTACAACGCATGGCGCAAGGCCAACCCGGACAAGGCTGCCCTGTACGACCGCATCAAGGCCGGCGAGCTTCCGGAAGGCTTCGACAAGGCCATCGACGACCTCGAGGCCACCTTCGAAGTCGGCAAGAACGTCGCCACCCGTGGCGCTTCCGGCTCCACTCTGAACGCCATCGCAGCCGTCATGCCGGAACTCTGGGGCGGCTCCGCCGACCTCGGCGGCTCCAACAAGACCGACCTCAAGGGCGCTGAGACCTTCGCCCCGGCTGAGTGCGCCACCAAGCAGTGGCCGAACTGCAGCAAGTACGGCCGTCAGCTCCACTTCGGCGTGCGCGAGTTCACCATGGGCACCATCACCAACGGCATCCTGCTGGGCTCCCACACCCGTCCGTACGGCGGCACCTTCTTCATGTTCTCCGATTACGAGCGTTCCGCCGTGCGTCTGGCCGCCCTCATGCAGATTCCGAACCTGTACGTGTGGTCCCACGACTCCGTCGCAGTCGGCGAAGATGGCCCGACCCACCAGCCGGTGGAGCATCTGGCTTCCTTCCGCGCCATCCCGCAGCTCGAGGTCGCTCGTCCGGCCGACGCTTACGAGACCGCTGAAGCCTACCGTTACTTCTTCGAGAAGAAGAACACCCTGCCGACCGCTATGGTTCTGACCCGTCAGGGCGTCCCGGTTCTCGCCGAGACCGCTGAGAAGGCCAAGGACGGCGTGAAGAAGGGCGCTTACGTGCTCGTCGACACCGAGGGCACCCCGGACGTCATCATCATGGCCACCGGTTCCGAAGTCCAGTGGGCTGTGTCCGCTGCCAAGACCCTGGCCGGCGAGGGCATCAAGGCCCGCGTCGTGTCCGTGCCGTGCGTGGAATGGTTCGAGGAGCAGGACGCCGAATACAAGGAGGCCGTGCTTCCGGCCGCCGTCAAGGCCCGCGTCTCCGTCGAGGCCGGCGTTGCCATGCCGTGGTACAAGTACCTCGGCTCCTACGGCAAGCCGGTGTCCATCGAGCAGTTCGGCCTGCAGGGTGATGGCGCTCAGAACATGATCGATCTGGGCATCACCGCCGAGCACGTTGTGGAAGCCGCCAAGGCCTCCATCGCGGAAGTCGAAGCCGCCAAGTGATGATACGGGGAGGGACACGACAGCATGTGCCCCTCCCCTTTCACCGATAAACAAGATTTGATCCAAAAAGGTATCAAGGAGAAAAAACAATGACTGAAGCAACTCAGCGCACCTCTGACTCCGGTGTCTCGATCTGGCTGGACGACCTGTCCCGCTCCCGCATCGAGTCCGGCTCTCTGCAGGATCTCATCGCCAACAAGAACGTTGTCGGCGTGACCACCAACCCGTCCATCTTCCAGAAGGCTCTGCACGAGGTCGGCCCGTACGATCCGCAGCTGAAGGAACTGGGCAAGGTCGACGTTGAGACCGCCGTGCGCGAGCTCACCACCACCGACGTGCGCAACGCCACCGACATCTTCCGTGAGGTTGCCGAGAAGTCCGATTTCGTTGACGGCCGCGTCTCCATCGAAGTGGATCCGCGTCTGGCTCACGAGACCGAGGCCACCGAGAAGCAGGCCGAGGAACTCTGGGCCAAGGTGAACCGTCCGAACGCCATGATCAAGATTCCGGCCACCCTCGAAGGCCTGCCGGCAATCACCGCCACCCTGGCCAAGGGCATCTCCGTGAACGTCACCCTGATCTTCTCCCTGGAGCGTTACGAGCAGGTCATCGACGCCTACATCGAGGGCATCGCCCAGGCTGACGCCAACGGCCACGACCTGAAGCACATCGGCTCCGTCGCTTCCTTCTTCGTCTCCCGCGTGGACACCGCTGTGGACAAGCTGCTGGAAGCCAACGGCTCCGACGAAGCCAAGGCTCTCGAGGGCAAGGCCGCTGTGGCCAACGCTCGCCTGGCTTACGAGCTGTTCGAGAACAAGTTCGCCAACGATCCGCGTTGGGCTGCTCTTGAAGCCAAGGGCGCCAAGAAGCAGCGTCCGCTGTGGGCCTCCACCGGCACCAAGAACGCCGCCTACTCCGACTGCAAGTACGTCGACGAGCTCGTTGCTCCGTTCGTCGTCAACACCATGCCGGAGAAGACCCTGAACGCTCTCGCCGATCACGGCAATGGCGCTCCGTCCATCAAGGGCACCTACGAAGAGTCCCACGCCATCATGAACAAGCTCGCCGATCTGGGCATCAACATCAAGGATGTCACCGACAAGCTGGAAGCTGACGGCGTCGCAGCCTTCATCAAGTCCTGGGACACCGTCCTCGCCGACGTCCAGGCTGGCATCGACCGCGTCAACGGCTGAATCATTCGCTGATACAGCACCGTTAAACGGATAAAAGCCGAGAGGTCTCCATCTTTTGATGGAGACCTCTTTTTCGTATGCCGAAATAATACGCGCAGAAGACATACGGAAAGACAAAAAGGCCGCGATATCAGATCGCGGCCATAATCGAAAGAAAAGCGAACCGAAAATCAAGCCTGCCAATACGTGCTGAAGAAGTCGCCGATTTCGCCGATGGTCTCCTTCAACATGCTGATGCGAGGCAGATAGACCACACGGAAGTGGTCCGGTTCCTGCCAGTTGAACGCACCGCCGTGGCTGATGAGGATATGCTTGTCATGCAGCAGGTCAAGCGCGAACTGCTCATCGGAATGGATGTTGAACTTCTTCACATCGATCTTCGGGAAGATGTAGAACGCCGCTTTCGGTTTGACCGCGGTGATGCCTGGAATATCGTTGAGCATGTTGTACACCAACTCGCGCTGATCGTAGATGCGGCCGCCGGGCACCAGATAATCCTTGACGCTTTGATGGCCGCCCAATGCGGTCTGTACCACCGACTGCGCAGGCACGTTCGAGCACATACGCATGTTGGCCAGCATGTTCAGACCCTCGATGTAATCCTTGGCGAGACGCTTGTTGCCGCTCAGCACCATCCAGCCGACACGCCAGCCGGCGATCATATGGGACTTCGACAATCCGGAGAACGTCACGCAGAACAGGTCAGGCGCAAGGGACGCGATGGAGATGTGCTCCAACCCATCCATGACCAGACGGTCGTAGATCTCATCCGAGAAGATCATGAGCTGGTGCTCTCGCGCAAGATCGACAATCTGCTGAAGCACTTCCTTCGGATACAGCGCGCCGGTCGGATTGTTCGGATTGATGATGACGATCGCCTTGGTCTTGTCGGTAATCTTGGAACGCATGTCGTCGATGTCCGGATACCATTCGGAATCCTCATCGCAGACGTAATGCACCGCGGTTCCGCCGGCCAGATTCACGCAAGCTGTCCACAGCGGATAATCCGGCGACGGCACGAGTACCTCGTCGCCGTTGTCCAGCAACGCGGATAAGGACAGGTTGATAAGTTCGCTGACGCCGTTGCCGGTGTAGATGTCGTCGATGGACACGTTGGGGATGTTCTTCAGCTGCGCATACTGCATGATGGCTTTGCGCGCGGAGAACAGGCCCTTCGACGGCGAATAGCCTTCCGTGTCGGGCAGCTGCTGCGACATGTCGTAGACCACTTCATCCGGCGTGCGGAAGCCGAACGGTGCCGGATTGCCGATATTGAGTTTCAGGATGTGCGTGCCGGCGGCCTCCATGCGCGCGGCCTCGTCGGCGACCGGTCCACGGACGTCGTACAGCACGTTGTCGAGCTTGTGGGATTTCGTAAAAGTGCGCATGGTTCTTCCTTCTGTCGGTTGCTCGGATGCATCGTCAACATGGTCGGGCTGTTCACCGGCAAAATCCGGCAAAATCGCGGCATGCTCTTCCATGGGAACATCCTTGCCCATCAGCCAATCCTCGTTGACCCGCAGATACGCGGCAAGGAAATGCGCGATATCGGCACGGGGAACGGTTTTGCCACTGACGTATTGGCTCATATGGCTTTTGCCGAGCTTGATATTGAACTTTTCCGCAGCATGAACGAAATCAATCTGTTTAAGCTCGCGTAATGCCATGGCATCATTCAATCTGGTCGAGAATGATTCCGTCATGCCTATCCTTCCAGTTCAATTTAAACAAAAGCTAGTTCAAAGAATAGCACGACAGGGCACCAAGAAAGACAAAGAGTTCAATTTTGGTGGATGTGTTTCATGCCGCTGCATGAATGAGTTCAATTCCGTGAAAAGACTCCATGTGGGGGGGGTCGGTCAAAGCAGATTGTTCTCAACCCATTGGGCCACGCCGTCATCATTGTTCGAAGGGCAGATCTCATCGGCGATTTTCAACACGTCGGGGTTCGCGTTGGCCACGGCCACTCCCCTGCCGGATTCACGAAGCATGGCGATGTCCACCAAATCGTCGCCGAATGAGACGGTCCGTGACAACGGCGTCGACATGCGATCGGCGAGGATGCTCAATGCATGCTCCTTATTGGCCTGCGGATTCATCAGCATCCACAGCGAGCCTTCGGAGATATGCACGTCGAAATCGTCGGGGATGAGCCGTCCCACACGCTTCCACTGCTCCTCGTTCGGGAACAGGATCAGCTTGTCCGCGGTGCCGTCCGGAACGTCATCGAAATCCGTGTATCGCCAGGTCTGCGTCTTCCAGTATTTCGTGACGTCGAAATTCGTGTACCTGACATCATCCATGACGATGCCCACTTCCATGCCAGGCAGTTCCTCCAGCAGGTACTTGCAGACCTCGCAGGCCCTTTTCGAAGAGAATCCGATCTTCTGCAGATGTCCGTCCTTCGGCAGTGTCGGTGAGGTGAGCATATCGTAATCGGACGAGACGGGGTTGAAATCCAACAGCGCCCCGTTGAGATAGGCGACGGCGTCAACCGGAAGCTTCTGCACGAACGAGTAGCCGGTGCTGACCGGTCGCGCGGTCTCCACCACGAATTTGATGCCGGCGTCGTGCATGCGGTTGATGCTGTCAATGGATCGTTGCGTCAGGAAACGGTCCTCGAAAGTCTTTCCGTCGTGCAGCAGTGTGCCGTCCAGATCGGCGACGACCATGGTCACGTCATCATAGGTGTTGTTTGTCGAAGTCATTTGAATCCTTTGCGGGAGCAATCTAGCCGGAGACAAGTTTGGCCCATGACCGTGAAGCCGGTCATGGGCCAAACCAAATTACGTCAATCAGATGAGGTTGAATTTCGTCATCAGACCGAGGGCGATGATGATGGCCACCCACAGCAGGGCGATGATGACGGTCCAACGGTTCAGGTTCTTTTCCGCGACACCGGAGGAACCCGCGTTCTGGGTGAGTCCGCCGCCGAACATGTCGGACAAGCCGCCGCCTTTACCCTTGTGCATAAGGATAAGCAAGGTGAGCAAGAGGCTGAGGATGACAAGAAGAATCTGCAGCACAAGCTTGACAGTAGCCATAGCGGACACGGGTGAACCTCCAGTTCGTAAACACTGTTTCTGATAATAGCGCATGGTGTTGAAAAAATCGAGCGTCCAACCATGCTTTTTAAAAGTTTTCAGGCGGTTGTTTCCAATGTCAGCTTGCAGATGCGTGTGAGTTCATCGACCTTCAACGCGGAGCCGCCGATCAGGAAGCCGTCCACATCCGGCTCGTTGATCAGTTCCACCGCGTTTTTCGAGGACACCGAACCGCCGTACAGGATTCGCACCGTTTCGCCGACCCGTGTTCCGAACGTATCGGACAGGTCGTTTCGGATCGCCCTGGCCGCGTCCTGTGCCGACTGAGGCGTAGCCACCATGCCGGTGCCGATCGCCCATACCGGCTCGTACGCCACAATCAGCTTCGCGGCCTCCTCATCGGACAGGTCCCGCGTCACGTCGTGCACCTGGCCGACCGCGAAATCGAGCTCTATGCCTTTGCGCCGTTCCTCGTAGCTTTCTCCGACGCAAAGTATCGGCTGCATGCCGGCAGCAAGCACGGCCCTCACCTGGTCGACGATGTTCGCGTCGTCTTCGGGATGGTATTTGCGTCGTTCCGAATGGCCGACGATCACGTACGAGCAGCCGAGATGGGCGATCATATCGGCGGAGACGTCGCCGGTGAACGCTCCCTGCGAGGTGACTGAGACGGCTTGGGCCCCGTAGCGGATTTTCAGATTGTCCGATTCGACGGCGACCTGCACGCTGCGGAGTGAGGTGAATGACGGCATCAATGCGATTTCGCAACGTTTGTAGTCGAAATGGACGGCCCGAAGATTCCATGCAAGCTGCTGTACGAAATACGTCGCTTCAAGATGATCGAAATTCATCTTCCAGTTTCCGGCCACCAAAGGAATCCGTTTCGGCCCCATAATATTCGTCGTCTCCCGTCCGTGCTCGTCAAAGCGAAAGGTCGTTCTTGTGACATTGTATGCGAAATACGCAAAAGGTGCTCCCCCACCCACTGATGAGGAAGCACCCCTTCATGATTCTGAGATCAGTCGAGCACCTTCAGGCCCGGCAGTTCCTTGCCCTCGAGGAACTCGAGGGAGGCGCCGCCACCGGTGGAGATGTGCGAGAAGCCATCCTCCGGGAAGCCGAGGTTGCGCACTGCGGAAGCGGAATCGCCACCACCGACGATGGTGAATGCGCCGGCAGCAGTGGCATCGACGAGAGCCTGGGCCACGGCCTTGGTGCCTTCAGCGAAGGTCGGGACCTCGAACACGCCCATCGGGCCGTTCCACACGACGGTCTTGGAATCGACGATCTTATCGTGGAAGAGCTTCTGGGATTCCGGACCGATGTCCAGACCCATCTTGTCGGCCGGAATGGCATCGGCGGCCACGACTTCCGGAGCGATGTCCTCATCGGATTTCGGGAAGACCGGGTTGATGACGACATCGGTCGGCAGCACGAGTTCGACGCCGTTCTTCTCGGCGCGCTCCATGTAGCCCTTGACGGTTTCGATCTGGTCCTCTTCCAGCAGGGAGGTGCCGACCTCGTAGCCCTTGGCCTTGAGGAAGGTGTACGCCATGCCACCGCCGATGACCAGACGGTTGGCCTTGTCCAGCAGGTTGTCGATCACGCCGAGTTTGTCGGAGACCTTGGAGCCGCCGAGCACGACGGTCAGCGGACGCTCCGGGTTCACGGTGGCGCGGGACAGTGCCCTGACTTCCTTCTCGACCAGCAGGCCAGCGGCGGCCGGCAGATCGGCGGCGACATCATAGTTGGAGCCCTGGGCGCGGTGCACGACACCGAAGCCGTCGGAGACGAAGACCTCACCGAGAGCGGCGATCTTCTTGGCGTATGCGGCACGCTCCTCCGGATCCTTGCTGGTCTCCTCCGGGTTGAAACGCACGTTCTGCAGCAGCACGACGTCGCCATCGTTCATAGCGGCGACCTTGGCCTGGGCGTCCTCACCATAGGTGTCGGCAGCCAGCGGAACGGTGATGCCGAGCAGCTCGCCGAGACGGGCGGCGACCGGAGCCAGGGACAGTTCCGGAACGACCTTGCCCTTCGGACGGCCGAGATGAGCCATCAGAATGGCCTTCGCACCCTGTTCGCGCAGAGCCTTGATGGTCGGCAGGGCGGCCTTGATACGACCATCATCGGTGATCGTGGTGCCGTCCAGCGGAACGTTGAAATCGGCGCGAACCAGAACGCGCTTGCCCTTGAGATCTCCAAGATCCTTGAGTGTCTTCATGTATATCCTTTCCTAGCCGCTTGTAAGCGTGGAATGGCCATATTGCCACTTACGCATAATACAAGCCCAAACGAACAAAAAACACCATACGACGGAAAAGTCGCATGGTGTTTTGTTTCCGGAAACGAAAATCAGGCCGCTTGACGGCGTGCCTTCTCCGTTTTCTCAGCCAATTGCAGCAGTCGACGGATACGTCCGGCGATCGCGTCCTTGGTGATTGGCGGGTCGGCGAGACGGCCCAGCTGCTCAAGGGACGCGTCGGCATGGTCGAGTCGGAGCTGGCCGGCGGATTTAAGATTGTCCGGAACGTCGTCGCCGAGGATTTCAAAGGCCTGGCGGACCTTATCGCAGGCTTCCGCGGCGGCCTTGGCGCTACGGCGCATGTTGGCGTCATCGAAGTTCGCCAGACGGTTCGCCTTGCCTCGGGCCTCTCCGTCGGAACGCTTTCCGGTCCATTCGCGGGCGGAATGAGGGGCGCCCATGAGGATGAGCATGCGTTCGATGGCATCGGGGTCGCGCAACGTCACACGTTCGGAGCTGCGCAGCTTACGCGGCTTGGCGGTGATGCCGAGACGACGCGCGGTGGAGACCAGCGCCAGCGCGGCCTCATGATTCGGACATACGATTTCGAGATAGCTGGCCTTGCCCGGGTCGGACAGGTGTCCGCCTGCGAGGAACGCGCCACGCCAGGCGGCCTTGATCTGGGCGATCTTGCCGTTGATGATGTCGCCCGGCAGACCCAGCACCATGTTTTTGGTGTAACGGCTGTACAGGCCGGTCTGCAGCACCAGAGCCGCGCTGCCCTTGGGGACGCGGACTATGAAGCGCTGCACCACGCCGGTCGGCGTCTGCCTGGAAACGGGGGTAAGCGTGGCTTCGTGGCCGTACAGATTTCTGATGGTGTCCTGCAGCCATATGGCCGCGTCTTGGGAATCAAGCTGCGCCTGCACGAGAATGTGGTGATCCACCGAGTGCAAACCATTGCCGAATCGAATCATCGCAGTCGCCTGTGCCTTTTTGGCGATGGGCAACTCGTTGTCGATTGCGGCCAGCTCGCTTTTGACGTCATCCAGAAGAGCCAAGAGCCAACCTCCTACTTTCCTGTTCTTCCCTATAATTTCAGGCGAGTCGCGGACTCGACCCGCACTGCTACCGGCTTACTGTGATACCGAATAACTTGGACAAAGCCGGCAGCTTTTCTTTGTATTTGGATACTGTCTTCTCACAATGCGGTCATCAATCGGCCGAACGCTTGTCCAGCTCGCGGGCCGATACGGAGACCGTGAGACCACGTGCACGCAGGCGCTTGGCCAAGGCCTCGCTCATGGCCACGGAACGGTGCTGGCCGCCGGTGCATCCGAACGCGATGGTCACATAGTGCTTGTCTTCCTGCGCATAACCTTCGATGGCGATGGCGATGGCTTTCTCGTAGGCGTCAAGGAACTCCTCCGCGCCCTCGCTGGAGAGCACGTAGTCGCTGACCGGTTTGTCCTTGCCCGTCAGCGAACGAAGCTCCGGCACCCAGAACGGGTTGGGAAGGAACCGGACGTCCGCCACGAAATCGGCGTCTATCGGAATGCCGTATTTGAATCCGAAACTGAAGATATGCACGGAAACCGTGGTCGGTCCGGAACCAAGCAGACCCTCGTACAGTTTCGTGGACAGCTGATGGATGCTCAATGCCGAGGTGTCGATGACGATGTCGGCGTGCTCTTTGAGGTTCTTCAGCAGGTCGCGTTCCTCAAGGATGCCGTCGATCAGACGATTGCCCTGCTGCAGCGGATGGGGCCTGCGCACGGATTCGTAGCGCTTGATGAGCACCTCGTTGCTGGCGTCGAGGAACAGGATGCGGGTCTTCACCCCAAGATCGTCCAGATGGCTCAGCACGGCGGACAGGTCGTCGAAATAGTCACGTGACCTCACGTCGATGACCGCGGCGAGTTTGTGGATGTTCGAACCGGAGCTGGTCATCATGTCCACCAGCGGGACAAGCAGTTTCGGCGGCATGTTGTCGACCACATACCAGCCCATGTCCTCGATGCTGTTGGCCGCGTGGGACCGGCCCGCGCCGCTCATGCCGGTGATGAGCAGCACTTCGAAGCCTGCGGCCGGAGAAGGCGCGCTCGTATGTCTGCCTGCCTGGTTGACGGCGTTGTTCTTTTCGTTCATCACAGGGCCTCCTTAAGCGCGGAGCGCATGGCATGCTCCAATGCTTCGACTTTCTGATGGCTGGTGGGCTCGGTCGGCGGATCGTTGTCCCATATGCCGGTCATCAGCCAGACTTGAATCATGGCTTGGTACAGCAGCATCTCCTCGCCGCCGATGGCGGTGCCGCCGCATGACCTCCAGGCCTGCATGAGCTTGGTCGGGCGGGGATCATAGACCACGTCGAGTAGCGTGCCGTTCGTGACTATGCCGGCTGAGGCAAACGCCTCGGCGATCGGATCGGCGGCAAGGCCGGGGATGGTGTTGATGACGACGTCCGCATGGGACAGCAGATTCGCCGCATGGTCCATGGCGACGATGCTTATGGAGCCGACGCCCATATGGCTTTCCGCCAATGGTTCAAGCGCCTCGTTCTTATCGGGATGGCGTGCCACGACGGTGACATGTCCAATGTGGGGCATCTCGGTGCAGGCCGCCAAAGCCGAGGTGGCGGTGTTGCCATTGCCGATGATCACCGCCTCGCCGTCTTGTCCAGAATCCATCCGCATGCCACGTGCCCGATACGAGTGCTCGAAGGCGAGCTCAATTCCCTTCACATCCGTGTTGTAGAGCCTGATCGCAGGGATGGCGGCGTTCTTATCGTTCGCGCCAGACCAGTCGAAGACGGCGGTGTTGGCCACCTTCAGCTCTTTCGCCCACGCGTTGCATGGCACGCCATATGGCTGGATGGTCTTCTTCAACGGCATGGTCAGGCTCAGTCCCGCCCAGCTGGAATCAAGCGACTCCAAAAAATCCTCAAGCTCCGTCTCGCCGACCTCGTGCCTGCCATACGACCAGCTGTCAAGTCCTAGAGCTCGATAGGCCGCATTATGCAATACAGGGGAAAGCGAATGCGCGATGGGTTTGCCAAGGACCGCGCACCGATGGTCCACCTCGGTCATGTTCCCTCCCTTACTCTCACCATTCATCATGCTAGCAACGCAGAAGCGATTGCTCGTTACAGATTCTATTTCTTTTCATCTTTCGGACTGTTTCCATCCGATTTCACTGTTCGGAGGGCATCCTCCGCCTTCGAAGCAATGTCAACGGACGAATGCAATGCCTGGTAAATGTTCTCGGCCTTGGCATGGCCGATGCCTTTGACCTGTTCGAAATCCTCCACGCTCGCCTCACGCATGGCGCGTACGGAGCCGAAATGGTTGAGAAGCCGTTTCTGATAGGCTTCGCCGATGCCGGGAATGTCGTCCAAAGCGGAACGCAAAGCTCCTTTGCGTCTGGTCTGACGATGGTAGGTGATGGCGAAACGATGCGATTCGTCACGCACCCGCTGCAGCAGATACATGCCTTCGGATTGTCGCTTGAGGATGATCGGATAGTCGTCATCCGGCACCCAAACCTCCTCAAGACGCTTCGCCAATCCGCAGACGGCCACATCGTCCACGCCGCAGTCGGCAAGCGCCTTGGCCGCCGCCATCACCTGCGGTTTGCCGCCATCGACCACGACCAGATTCGGCTTATAGGCGAAATGGCGACGGTTGGTGTTCTGCTGCACGGCATCCGTTTCAGGACCATTCGTGCCATCCGACCTATCATTTTGCGTGGCCATCCGACGCTCGTTGTCCATGCTTTCCCCGGAATCGCCGGCGATGTTGCCATGGCGGAAACGACGGGTCAACGTCTCATACAATGCGCTCAAATCATCCAACGCGCCCTGCCCGTCCGCACCTCGGATGGCGAAACGGCGGTACTCCGACTTTTTCGCGATCGCGTCTTCGAACACCACCATGGACGCTACCTGGAATGCGCCGCCGACTGTGTTGGAAATGTCGTAGCATTCAATGCGCAACGGCGCCTGTTCAAGCCCAAGAGCCTTCGCCACATCGTTCATCGCATCGGAACGTGCGCCCATATCGCTGATACGGCTCATCTTGCTGCGTGCCAACGCCTGCTTGGCATTGTCGTTGGCACGGTCCATAAGCTGTTTCTTGTCGCCTCTGCTGGCTACACGGATGGTGACGGCCGCTCCACGCAATCCGCTTAGCCATTGCTCAAGCCCTGCGCTGCGCGACGGTTCGATTGGAACGATCACCTCACGGGGAACAGGCGCGATTGGAGCCAGCAGGTCGGCACGTCCCGTCTGCTCCTGACGTTCGTTGCGTTCCTTCGTGGCCTGCGCACGGGCGATAGCATCCGTTGCGGTCACGGTCTGTGTCGAACCGATCGCATTGCGCCGCTCGGTCACGACGGTCGAATCGGAGACGGCCGCGCTCTCCCCCGTGGTTTCCGAATATACCTGAGTGATCAGATCGGCGATCAACTCCGCGTCGCTCACATCTTCGACTCGCTCCACACTCCAGTTACGTTCGCCGCGAATTGATCCGGACCGCACGAAGAACGCGTGCACGCTGGCTTCAAGCTCGTCGGACGCGATGCCGAACACGTCGGCGTCGACATCCGAATCGAACACGACGGCGTTCTGCTGGACCACGGTCCCGAGCATTTGGATCTGATCGCGCAGCCGGGCCGCCTTCTCGAATTCCAGTTCGGCGCTCGCCTGCTTCATGTCGCGGGTCAGTTGGGCGATATACGATTTGCCGATTCGGCCGGTCATCACGCCGACAAGCTGCTCGCACATCCTGCGATGCTCGTCAGCGCCGATACGGTTCACGCATGGAGCGGAGCATTTGCCGATCGATGCCAACAGACATGGACGGCCCGTCAACTGCGCCTTGTGGAACACGCTCTTCGAGCATGTGCGCACGGGAAACGTTTTCAGCAACGCGTCGAGGCTGTGCCGAAGATCCCATACCTTGGCGTACGGGCCGAAATATCTGGTATCGCGACGTTTGCGGCTGCGAGTCACCCATACGCGTGGGATGCGTTCGCCTGATGAGATGGCCAGATACGGGTAGGTCTTGTCATCGCGGAACACCACGTTGAATCGTGGGTCGAACTCCTTGATCCACGTGTATTCGAGTGTGAGCGACTCCAGTTCCGTACCCACTACCGTCCATTCGAGGCTGCGAGCCGTCAACACCATGGTCTGGGTGCGTGGATGCAGCTGGTAGAGCGGCTGGAAGTAGTTCGTCAGCCGGTTGCGCAGGTTCTTGGCCTTGCCAACGTAGATGACGCGCCCCTCGCCGTCACGCCACTTGTATACGCCCGGCTGCGCGGGAATGTCGGAGGTTTTCGGACGGAACAGGTCGCGAGTATCCCCCAACAGGGGCGCGCCGTTCTTGTTCACTCCCCTGCCGTCGGATTGGGTGCCGGCGTCCGATACTGCGGTTTCCCGTAACGCATCCGCCGTTTTGCGCCACACGTCCGGACTGTGTCGTTCGAAATCAGTCACAGCATATCCCTAAGGAACTTGCCCGTCCACGACTGTTCGCATTGCGCGACCTGCTCCGGCGTGCCTTCGGTGACGATGGTGCCGCCGCCGTCACCGCCTTCCGGCCCCAGATCGATGATCCAATCCGCGGATTTGACCACGTCGAGATTGTGCTCGATGACGATGACGGCGTTGCCCTTGTCCACCAATCCCTGCAATACGAGCAGCAGTTTGCGCACGTCCTCGAAATGCAGGCCGGTGGTCGGCTCGTCGAGGATGTACACGGTTTTGCCGGTGGAACGCCGTTGGAGTTCCGTCGCGAGTTTCACGCGCTGCGATTCGCCGCCGGACAGCGTCGGCGCCGGCTGGCCGAGCCGGATATAGCCGAGACCGACCTGCACCAGGGTGTCCAGGTAACGCGAGATGGACGGGTACGCCTTGAAGAACTGCGCGGCCTCCTCGATGGGCATGTTCAGCACGTCGGCGACCGATTTGCCGTTGTACTTCACTTCGAGAGTCTCGCGATTGTAGCGCTGGCCGTGGCATTCCTCGCAGTCCACGTACACGTCCGGCAGGAAGTTCATTTCGATTTTCAATGTGCCGTCGCCGTGGCATGCCTCGCAGCGGCCTCCCTTGACGTTGAACGAGAACCGTCCGGGACCATAGCCGCGCACCTGCGCTTCGGGCGTCTTGGCGAACAGCGTGCGGATTTTGTCCCATACTCCCGTATAGGTGGCGGGATTGGAACGCGGAGTGCGGCCGATCGGATTCTGGTCGACGTGGATCACCTTGTCGCACTGGTCCACGCCTTCCACGCGCGTGTGCTTGCCGGGCACGATGCGCGCGCCGTTCAGCTTGTCCGCAAGCACCGGATAAAGGATCTGGTTGACCAGCGTGGATTTGCCGGAACCGGACACGCCCGTCACGCAGGTGAACACGCCCAGCGGGAAATTGACGTTCAGGTTCTTGAGGTTGTTCTCGCGGGCTCCGACCACGCGCAGCTGCTTGGTCTTATGCGTCTTGCGGCGTGCGGCGGGCACTTCGATCTTCCGTCGGCCGGCGATGTAGTCGCCGGTGATGGAGCGTGGCGCTTCGGTGATTTTTCTGGCGGGGCCGGAATACACGACCTCGCCGCCATGTTCGCCGGCGCCCGGACCGATGTCGATGACCCAGTCCGCGTTTCTGATGGTGTCCTCGTCATGTTCGACGACGATCAGCGTGTTGCCGAGGTCGCGCAAATGATGCAATGTGCCGATCAGCCGTTCGTTGTCACGCTGATGCAGGCCGATGGATGGTTCGTCCAGCACATACATGACGCCCACCAGGCCGGAGCCGATCTGGGTGGCCAGTCGGATGCGCTGCGCCTCGCCGCCCGACAGGGTCTTCGCCGCACGCGACAACGTCAGATAGTTCAGGCCGACATCGTTGAGGAAGCCGAGTCGTGCGCGGATCTCCTTGACGACTTCGCCGGCTATCTGCGCGGCCGAGCCTTCGAGTTCTAGGCCGTTGATCCATGCGAGGCTCCGTTCGGCGGACATGTCGCACACGTCCGCGATGGACTCGTCGCCCACGGTGACGGCAAGCACTTCCGGACGCAGACGCCGCCCATGGCACGCCTGGCATGGCACCTCGCGCATGTACGACTCGTAATACTGCTTCATCTGGTCGGAATCGGTCTCGTCATGCCGGCGCATCAACGTGCGCACCACGCCTTCGAAACCGGTGGAATACTCGCGCATGCGACCCCAACGGTTGCGGTACGAGACCTGCACCTTGAAATCACGGCCATACATGATGGCGTCGCGCGCGTCCTTGGGCAGATCCTTCCAAGGCGTGTCCAGGTCGAAGCCCATCTCATCGCCGAGTCCCTCAAGCACATGGCGGTAGTATTCGCCGGTGCCTTTGGTCATGCCCCACGGTTCGATGGCGTTCTCGTTCAGCGTCTTGTCCGGATCGGGAATGACCAGTTCGGGGTCGATTTCCAGCTTGTATCCGATACCCGTGCATTCAGGGCAGGCGCCATACGGCGCGTTGAAGGAGAAGGTGCGCGGTTCGATCTCGTCGAGTTCCAGCTGATGGCCGTTCGGGCAGGCGCGTTTCTCGGAGAACGGCTTGCGACGGTCCGGATCCTTCTCGTCCAAATCGACGAAATCGGCGACGACCACGCCTTTGGAAAGCTTCAACGCCGTTTCGATGGAATCGGTCAGACGCTGGCGGATACCGTCCTTGACCACCAGACGATCCACCACCACTTCGATGGTGTGCTTCTTCTGCTTGGCGAGCTTGATGTCATCGGACAATTGCCGCATCTCACCGTCGATCAGCGCACGTGCGTAACCATCGCCACGCAGCAGTTCGAGCAGATCCTCGAATTCGCCCTTGCGGCCGCGCACGACCGGCGCGAGAATCTGGAAACGCGTGCGTTCCGGATACTTCAGCAACGTGTCCACCATCTGCTGCGGTGTTTGCGCGCTTACCAGGGCGCCGCATTCCGGACAATGCGGAATGCCGGTGCGGGCGAACAGCAGTCGCAGATAATCATAGATCTCGGTGATTGTGCCGACCGTCGAACGCGGATTGCGGTTCGTGGTCTTCTGGTCGATCGAAACCGCGGGGCTCAGCCCCTCGATGAAGTCGACGTCCGGCTTGTCCATCTGCCCCAGAAACTGGCGCGCGTACGCCGACAGCGATTCGACATACCTGCGCTGGCCCTCGGCGAACAGCGTATCGAACGCCAACGAGGATTTGCCCGAACCCGACAGGCCGGTGAACACCACCATGCGGTTGCGAGGAAACTCCAAGTCCACGTTCTTGAGATTGTGCTCGCGAGCGCCTTGGATGGTGATTTTGAGGTCGTTGGGTAGGTGGGTGAGGTCTGCTATGAGTGAGTCGCCTGTTGTTTTCATGGGGGCTTTTTTGATTTCGCGTGTGAGGAATGCGTCGCTGGTGAGTACGCGTTCGACCACGACTTCGTTGTGTGTCGTGTTGTTGCGTTTGGTTGTCATGGTGTTCTTCCGCTTGGTGTTGCCTGTTCTGTTGTATAGGATAGCGTATTTTTGTTGTGGTTTCGAACAGGTGTTCTATTTGGTGTTGTTTGGTATGTCGTTGCCGGGTATGTCGATTGGCCAGTGGTGTTGGTCGTGCAGGATGGTTGTGGCGTCGCGTATGGGGATGCGTTCCTGTTCGATGCGTAGGTATTGGATGTCTGTTCCTGTGCAGAGTGTTTCGTAGAGTTTGCGTTCTTCGGTGGTGAGTCCGGGTGTGGGTTGTGGGGTTTGTGTGGTGAGGGGTTTGTTTTTGGCGTCGAGTTGGGTGCCGTATTGTTCGTATGTCCGGTATGCGGTGGTGTCCATCAGTATGGATGTGCATGGGATGCCGGTGGCGCGTAGTTTGGAGAGGATGTCGAGTCCGTTGGCGTCCATGTCGCCCCAGTAGATGATGTTGGGGATGGTGGTGAGCCATGGCAGGAGTGTTGTGATGTGTGATGTTGCGGCGTATCCGTTGCCGAGGATGCAGATGGCGTGTTCGACGGTGGGCATGGCCTGGTAGGTGTCTTTGTTTTCGATGATGATGGCGTGTTCGATGTCGGTTGGCTGGTTGCGGACCCATGGTTGGGTGACGATGAGGTCGGGTTGGTCGTGGTGTTCGGCGTCCATGAGGCGTAGTCGGAGTTCGTTCGGGCGTTCCTGGAAGGTGAGGTTGTCTTGTCCGGTGAGCTGGCATATCGCTTTGCGGCGTTGGGAGTTGGGTGTGCCGAGCCATTTGGCGCTGAATCCTGGGATGGGCGCCATGCGTGGGGTCATGGTGTGGCAGTCGTGGTTTGCGAAGTAGTGGGCGGCTTGGATGACGAGGTGGAAGTCGGTGTCGTCGTGGTCTTTGAGGGTTTTGGCGACGTTCATGGCGTTCGCCGGTTCGAGGCCGAATTCTTTGGCGAGCGCGCTCATGCGGTCGTGTTCGCGTAGGTAGCGTTCGCGGGTTTGTTTGGTGGCGATGCGGAGGGCGGTGTCGAGGTCGGGTATGGTCACGGAGTCGATGAGCGGGCTTTTTTGTTGGATGAGTCCGCTGGAGACGATTTTGGTTTTCTCGCTGGTTTCGCAGTGGTGTTGCCGCGCCCAGTCGCGGATGGTTTCGTTTTGGGCGCGGATTTGGTTGTAGTGCTGCTCCAGTTCGGCTTGTTTGGGCAGTCGGATGGTTTTGCGCAGCGGCCAGGATTCGTCGGTGTCGTACATGTGCCTGGTGAGGTGGGCGTCGACGTATTCGTCGAGTTTCCGGCGGATGTCCGTTTCGCCTGTGGTGTCTCTGGCCGCTGCCATATTATGCCTCCGTCGCGGGTTGCGTCTGCTCGACGGTGGCGTCTTGTGTTTCGGCTTGCGTTGCCGGCTCGCGGTCGAGCTCCTGCAGGTACGAGTTGCCGGTTGCGGGATCCTTGTATGCCACGTACGCTTTGTCTGCGATGCTGAGGATCTCGGCGGTTTTGCTTTCCGGCGCGGATACGATGATCTGGAAGCCGAGGCGCGGCAGCACGGTCAGGGCGCGTTTCGTGTAGCGTCCGTCGGCTTTGATGAGGGCTTCGTCCAGGAACAGCGTGGTGTAGGTGGGCTTGCCGGTCAGGTCGCCGCCGAGCAGGTAGATCAGGGCCGCGCCGTAGACGAACGAGGTGAGTTCCTGCAACGCGCCGCCGGACTTGCCGCCGGTGGAGCTGATGCGTTCGTCGGGCAGATCGTTATGGTGCACGATCGCGTAGAACGAGCTGCGCACGCGTGGATCGAGGTTGCGCGCACCGTATTCCTTGATGCCGTTCGTGTCGCGGATCTGGCCGAGTTCCGCCTGGAGCCTGCCGATGAACGTTTCGCAGCCTGCGAACGCCTTGCGCGTCTCCATGGGATTGCTGCGCGCGTTGCGTGTCCAATCGTCGAGCTTCGACATGATGCGGCCCAACGAGGATTTGAACTGCCGGTCGATCGGGTGGAAGTCCACGTGGAGCGAGAGCCTGCCGCCGCGGGGGCCGAACTGTTGGCCTTTGAGCATGCCGTTGATGCGGTCGAGCTGCTCCCTGACGTTCTCCTCGTCGGTGTTGAACGCGCGGTTGAGCTGTTGGAAGCTCATATACAGCTTTTCGACGCTGTTCGCATACTCCTCGTCGGTCGCGGCGCGGGTGACGAGCATGTTGAGGTTCTTGAGCTCGTCAAGGAAATACGGATAGTCCTCCACGCTCGCCATGACGGTGTCGCCCTCCGTGGAATGGTGCTTCAGATAGTCGCCCATGGCGCGTTCCGTGTCGGCGCGCAATTGGACGGCACGCTCGTCGATCTGCTGGAGTCTCGCACGCACGGTGTTGCCGATTCTGCGCAGCACGCGCACGTCGAACGGCGCCGTCCCCTCACGGTCGAAACCGCCGGCGATGCGCTGCGGCCGTTCCTGCGGACGCGACGTGTCGAAACAGGTCTCATACGTGTCGGCCAGCAGATTCGACACCATGTCGGACAATGCGGCATCGTCGAAATCGGAGTCGCCATGCATGTCGAGCCATGCCTGTTCGGCCTGGACGGCATGCTGCACGTTTTCCAATTCCGCTTCGGCACGGTACCTGTTCTTGCCCTCGTCGTCCTTCTGCCGTAGCAGCTGTTTCAACTCGTCCTGCAATTGTGCCAGTTCCGGATCGCTTTCGATCCGTTCGATCTGCAGACGGATCCGTTCCGCCTTCGTCTCGAGCCCGTCCACGTCGATCTTGCCCCATGGCAGATCCGCGACGGTCAATGCGAGCTCATGCTCGTCCTGCAGCAGAGTCATGGCGTTGGCCATCTGCCTGCCGCGGCGGTCGGCGTCCTCCAACGCCCGTTCCGCCCCGTCAAGCTGGCGTTCCAATTCGGCCAGATACCGTTCGTTCACGAAGCCGATGACCTGACGCAGGCCTTTGACGCCATGGAATCCACGGTCGCCGGATTTGATCTGCCCGTCGACCTGCACCTGCCGTTCGGCCCGGTCCATGTCGTCGATCGCCTCCACGCAACGCGCGTCGAACCGTTGCGACGCGGTCTGCTCCTTCAACCATCCGACGAACGGCGAATCCTCCTTGTACCGCAGCTTCGACGACATCCACCCCTCGTTGCAGGCCGAATCGTATTGCGCGTCGGTATCGACGAAACGCCAGGCACGCCGCGTCATACGCGTCGGATCGATCGCGCTGACCTTCGCGGCGAACCCCTGCTCATGCCGCTTGTCCACGAGAATGGTCTGCGCGATGGGCGCGTACGTGACGTCCATCGCCAGACGCCATTGCTCGTTCCCCTCGTCCACGTCCATCAGTTCGGCCACGTACGGCAGTTCCGTCTCGTCCAAGCCCGTCGCCCGTGCGATGAGCGTGCGCGCATGGTCCATGTCGTCGCTGATGCGCGTCCTGTGTTCGATCTTGCGCCGGTAATCCTGCCTCAACAGGTCGCGTTCGCCCTGCCGGGCGTGACGTTCCACCACCATCCGCTGGTATTCGGATCGCGCGTCTTCCAAACGCTTGTCGTACGTATCGAGCGACAAGGCGAGCGCGGCGCGTTTGGCGTTCCATGTCTGCTCGTCGGCGGGGAGTCTGCCTTCGACGCGTTCGAACCGTTCGGCGATGGCGTGCCGTTGTCTGCGCGCCTCGTCGGCGTCCTGGCGTGCGCGTTCGAAGTCCTTGCCGAGTTGCTGCAGGCTGCCGCCGTCGATGCCGTTCATGCGTTCTTTGACAGCTTCGATTTGCGTGTCGAGTTCGTCGATGCGCTGCTGAGACCGGTCGATGGCGTCCTGGGATTCCTTGGCTTTGCGTTGCGCCGATGGCAGTCCGGCGCGTACTTCGCTGGCCATGCGCGACCATGTCCATGCGGCGAGCGTCGTCTCGCCTTGCTCGCGGTCGGGGTCGATGGGCGTGTATTCGCGGCGTTCGCTGGCTTGTTTGGCGTATTCGCCGTAGCGGGCTTGTATGTCCTGCAGGATGGCGACGCGTTCCATTTTGTCTTCCATGCTGTGGAAGTTCTCGCTGAACCGGTTGTAGTCGTCGACGGTTTCGCGGGCGAGCCGGATGGATTCGGGCACGTCGAGCACGCCCTGTTTGAAGATGTCGTCGAGTTTGGAGGGCGCGTCGGCGGATTGGATCTTGTGCAGGAGCCTGCATGCTTCGGCGCTTAGGCCCATGTCCTGCCAGATGGAGGCGTGAAACGCCTGCGCGTTGACGTGCGTCGTGCATCCTGGGTAGGTCTGTTCCATCAGTCCTCGCGTGAATGACGTGTCGCGGTGCCGGTCCATGAGGCGCGGGTCGATGGTCTGGTTCCAGGTGACGTATTGGCGGCGCAGTCCGTCCGGCCCGTCGCCTGCGGTCAGGTAGAGGAATTTTGCGCAGGACAACAGTCCGCCGTCGCTGCGGTTCGCGTATGTGTCGACGAGCGCGCCCCAGATGTTCTGCGGGGTGCCGTCCGCGTCCCTGCCGCGCAGGAAGATCGGGGTCTCACCGTTTTCGCCGTCGCTGATGCCGATCATGCCGCGCAGGTACGTGTAGTCGTTGCGTTCCGAACGTCCCGAATTCGACGCCTTATTGTAGGGGGTGCCGGACGGGTAGAGCAGCGAGATCTGCGCGTCGACGAGCGTGGATTTGCCCGATTCGCTCGCGCCGGCGAGCAGGGTCACCGGCATCGCATCGTCCATGGACGGGCGGAACACGTGGTAGCCGCCGTAGGAGCCCCAGTTGACGATCTGCCGGCTTTGCAGCATCCAACGGTCGGAAACGATTTTCATGCCGTCTTCCATCAGTGTTGCCCTCCATCAAAAGCGTCATCGGCCGAATCGAAATCGAACGCGTCCTGCTCGACGCCGGACGAAACCGTCCCGGTCGAATCGGAAGTATCGCCACCATCCGCGCCGATGGACGAATCGTCATAACCATCGCCATCCGCGTCTTTCATACCATCGCCGTCCGTATCATCGGAGCCGAGCCACCGGTCGGCGAGCTTCTGGTCGAGCACCATCGGCACCAATGGCGTGAGCACGTACATGTTCTCGTCCCCCGTTTCCGCGAGATACCCGTAGGTGCGCATGCGCGAGATGACGGACGTGATCTTCTTCGCCGTGCCCTCCTCGTCGTTGCTGGCCGTGAGGAAGCCCGCTCCCGTGGCGAGCAGCGCGCGGATGTCGTCGAAGCTGATGAGCCAGTCGCCCGGCTTCGTCTTCTGGTTCTCGTACTCCAGCACCTTGATGCGCAGGGCCGCGAGCGTGGCGGCCTCCTCGCGGGTGAGGCTCACACGCGTCTTCAACGAGCGGATGTTCGTCTCCGCGTCCGTGACCGGCGACGCGTACATGATCCGGTATTTCGTGTTGTCGACCAGTCTGAGCATGTCGTTGTTCAACGACCGTTCCACGGCCTCACGGTACTGGCACGCCCTGTCGTACAGGCTGCCGTCGATGTAGCGTTCGCGTTTCAGCGCGATCGCGGCCATACGCGCCTCAAGAGGCATGTCTCCCGTATCCCCGTCGAACAATGCCGGCCTGTCCCTCGTCATATCCGGCCCTTCGGACGGCATGCCGGATTCCGGGCCTGTCTCCTCTTCGATGCCGATGCCAGTGTCGAATCCGTCGGTGTTGTCCGTCATGCTCATCCCTCCTCGATGATCTCGTCAAGCGCCGCCTCGGTGGTGAGGATCGGCCTGGTGCGCCACACGCGCTCGCCTCCGTCGATGGATACGCAATGCCATGCCACGGTTGCCGGTCCGTCCTGCGTGCGTAGGGCGCTTAGGAAGCCGATCAGCTCGCTTTCGCGCCGTTCCTCCCGGGGCAGCCGGTTGAAGCTCGCCGCGAAATCCACGAACCTGCCGTCCGCCGTTTTGACCGGATCGCGCCTGATGAGTCCGATCATGTGCGTCAGCCGCGGGCCGCACATCTCGACCATGGCCTTCAGGTCCGGCGCGTCGACGTTCGTCGAAGGCGCGTCGTCCAATCCGGCCGTGGCCGCGCGCGCCATCGATTTCGCGGGCCTGGACGGCAATGCCTGGAATTGCGCCGTGCCGGTGTCCGTACGGTATGGGCGTTCGTCCGAGCCGGGGTGCGTCTTCGCGTCGTCGCTGGCCCGCACGAACAGTCTGTGGAGCTTGTCGAGCATGGTGCGGTAATGCGTGTCGGTCTGCTGGCGCACCAGACGGCTCACCGCCTCGTCGGATATGCGGATCTGCCGGCGCACGTCCTCGATGCCCTCGTAGATGCGTTTGAGTTCGGCGCGTACCTGGGCGAGCAGGATGCCGGGCTCGCCCTCGAGATACGGGTTCTGGGCGATGTCTCGCACCGCCTCGTCGATTTCGCGGCGTCCCTCGTCGGTGACGATCACCTGGAACGCGTCCTCGAAACGCCGGCCGCTGTCGGATTCGTGGAACGACCTGTGGTATTCGTCATGGTAGGTGCCGAGCGCCTGCTCCACGCTGATGGAGCCCGACTGCATGCTTCGGCGCAGATTGTCGCCGTTGTCGCGTTCCTCGAGCGCCAGTTCGCGCAGGTCGATCGGCACGCCGCGCAGCGTGTTGTGGATGACGCCGATGATGTCGCCCACCTGTTGGGAGGTGAGCTTGTCCAACGTGTCGCTGTGCTTCAATTCGTCGATCTGCTTTTGCCGCTCCTCGATGTCGCGTTCGAGCAGGCGGATGCGTTCGCGGGGGTCGGCGGTCAGCTGCATGCGCGCATGCTCGATCTCCATGATGATGCTGTTGGCCTGCGCGCCGGACAGCGCTTTCGTGGTGTCCTCGAGCCGGTCGAGCGCCTCGATCGCACGGTGGGCGCGCGCCGTGAGACGGTACAGGTAGCGGTGGGCTGCGACGTCGAGCGAATTGGCGAGCCAAGCGTAGTCGCCTTCGCCTTCCTTCGTCAGCTGCTGCAGGATCGTGTGCGCGGCTTCCGCGGACGTCTGCCCTTCCTTGGGCGTGTAATCGCCCGTTTCCGCAAGTCGGGTCAGACTGCGGGAGAACCGTTCCTCGACGATCTCGCGTGGCAGCTCGCCGGTGAGCGGGTCGAACGTGGAGCGCAGCAGCGCGACGTACAGCATGGAATTGCCGCGCAGCAGCAATCGCAGCACCCCGGTCTCATACACGGGCCGGAGCCGTTCCATTTCCCGTCTTACATCCGCCAACGGCGTCCCGTCCTTCCCTTAGCCACAAGTTTCCCGATGCGCATCCATTGTAAGATAGCATGTCCGTTTTCCCGTGATCGCGGCGGGAAAACCGTCCGGCGCGAACGTCATTTGAAGATGACGTAGCGGCACAGCAGGAAGCCCCAGACCGCCTGCATGCCCATGGTGACGATCTTGACCACCATGGTGGGCCAGCCGAGCAGTCCGGGGATCCAGGCCATCATCAGGTTGGAGAACAGCAGGTTCCAGCAGTACATGGCCACGAACATGGCTATCGAACGCGCGTAGTTCGACGAGGATTTGAATGTGACGTTGCGGTTCATGACGTAGTTGAATGAGCCGGAGCAGAAGACGGCCACGGCATTCGCCAGACGGAACGGCAGGCCGGCCAGCTGAAGCACGGCGAACACGCCGAATTCCACGAAGGTCTGCATGGCCGAAACGCTGCCATAGCTGAACAATTGTCTGACGATGCCGTTTTTCGGTTTTCCGTCCGTCGGCATGCGGTCTCCTCCCGGTCGTCTCAAACGCTACGGCTGGAAAGCATAGTCACACATGTGGCTACGGACGCGCCGGAGGCGTTTCGGCCCGGCGGAATGAAAAAACGGAAGGACGCCCCTTCCGGAGTTTCCGGAAGGGGCGTCCCCCACGTTTTCGGATCGTGTCCGCTCAGATGCTCATCGCCATGAGCTGGGCCGCATACTCCTCCACAAGATCGCTGTCGCGCTCCGTCCAGGAGTGGCTGGCGGAATCGTCCGGCACGAAAGTGGTGTCGATGTCGATGTTCTCGTTCATTTCCTTAATACCTCCGTTCGTCCCACTTACCCCCGGCGACATTGCCGACTTTCATGGAACAGGCAAAAGTCTGGACCATAAACGCGTTCGATGCAAGAGCGTGTTCACATCGTGGTCAAACGTTTTTCCTCCACGCGTACATGCCGTGTCTCCGGCGTGAAGACGATACGATGGAGGCATCCCTGCCACCAACCAAAGGAGGACGATGATGAGCGACGAACGCAATGAGGCCGAACCGATCGAACTGGGATACATCGAGGACCTCGGGGACATGATTTCCTTTCAGGAGGGGTCCACCGTGTCCCGCACCGTCATGCAGAAGGCCGGAGGCAACGTGGTGCTGTTCTCCTTCGACACGGGCGAGGAGCTCAGCGAGCATACGGCCGCGATGCCGGTGTTCGTGCAGACGCTGAAGGGACGGCTTAAGGTGACGGGCAACGGCAGGACCGTGGAGCTTGTTCCGGGAGGCCTGGCCTACTTTCCCACCCGCATCCCGCACGCGATATACGCCGAGGAGCCGTCCGTCATGATGCTGACGATGGTCACGCCGGCACGCGACAACATCGGCGACTGAAAAAACAAGACCGCCGGCATCGGATTCCATTGGATTCGCCGGTGCCGGCGACTGCCGGAAATACAAGAAAAGCTCCCTCCCGGGAGCTTTCGTTTTGCGGAGCGGACAACGGGACTCGGACCCGCGGTCTCAACCTTGGCAAGGTTGCGCTTTACCAACTAAGCTATGTCCGCATGTTTTCCACCTTGGTGGGCAACGAGTTGAAAATATACAGGAGCGTCCGCCATCGCGCAAGCCCGGCGTGTCGCGTTTTTGCGGCGCCGGACTCGCGGCAGCTCCGCACGACGGTCAGACATAGTCGTACGGCATGCGCTTTTTAACGCGCCAGAACACGATAAGCGCGATGCCGAGCAGCAGCGCGTAGAAGCCACGGTCCGTCCACAATCCGTAGACCGCGCAATACAACACCAACGCGCGTAACGTATAGAACACGATCCTGCGCATGCCGGAACGCTCCCTGGTCTCCACCGTCATGCGCGTGAAACCGCCGCCCAACGTGCGGCCGGCGCGCCTCCACGGAATGATCCCTTCGAACAGGACGAACATGACGATGGTAGCCACGGCGGAGACGGCCGCATTGACGTTGTTCGCGCGGTTCACATCGAACAGCACGCCAACCAGATAGATAAGCGCCGTGACGGACAGCGACGCCGTTTCGACAAGGAACAGGTCGATCGCGAGCGCCACGCAGCGGCGCACGAAGCCTGGCTCGGTGGTGATGGCGTCTTCGTCGATGCGCTGTTGGGGTAGGAAGTGGGTGACAATGCTTCCCATGGCGTAGCCGAGTATGCCGCCGAGGGTGTTGGTGATGAGGTCGTCGACGTCGAATAGGCGGTAGGCGCATGGATAGATGCCCCAGATGCCGGTCAGCTGGGTGGTTTCGATGAGCAGCGAGGTGAGGAACATGGCCGGCAACGCCGTGGCGAATTTCCAGCGGAAGACGCGTTTCATGAAGTAGCCGAGCGGTAGGAAGAACACGACGTTCATGGCCAGTTGCATGACGCCTGTGATGCCGTCGGTTCGGATGTCGTGGATGAATTCGAATGGGTTGAGTTGTGGCCTGAGATGGTGGGCGGCGCAGTAGGTGGCCGGGTTTTCTGGCATTGGGTACATGGTGAAGCATGCGAGCGCGATGAGGTAGAGCACCACGAGATATGCGGTCAGTGCGGAGGTGAAGCGTAGCCGGTTGTCGCGGTGGTAGAGCAGTGCGAGCACGGGCAGGGTGAGTAGGAGTGAGAGGAATGGCCAGATTGCGATGGCGAGCGCGAATGGCTTGCTGAAGTAGAGGACGTATGACATGGCCGGTTTCCTTTGCCGGGCATGTGGGATGCGCGTGGTGTGTGCGTGGGTTTCGTTTCCGTTGTTGGTTCAACGGTAGTACGGCTGGTCGTGTCCGTGGCATCGTCCGTCGTATTCATTCCTTGGCGTAAATGTTGGGGTGACTCATCCTCTGGTATGAGATGGCCCGGCGTGTTTCTTCGTGTCTTTTTCCTCTTGCTTTTTCCGTTGGATTGCTTGGCGTCTGATCCGCGCGGAACCGATTTCGGACATCGTCTTCGCCGTCACCGCGGGAATCCTGTTCATGGCGTTCACGCCGAAACTGCTCAGCGAATAACGGAAGCTCCCGCCTTCCACGCGGAAGGCGTGAAAGGCGGGAGCTCTTATGGGAAGACTAAGGCGGATTTTAAATCCGAGGAATAGTCACCTTTTTGGCACCGGTCATGTAATGCCAGAGATCTTCCGTCCCCGGAATAAGGTCATGCAGAACGCCTGATGTTTTTTCGACCGCTACGCTCGGTGTGCCCGGCACCGGATGGTCATCTGTTGAAGACGCGAAATCGAGTCCGATGATCCACGCATCGGCACTCTCCGCGGCACCAATCGCCTTCATTCCAGGATATTCGGCGAGAACGAGATTGATGGCATCGGCCAATATCATCTGACCCTCCTTGCAGCATTCCAGTACTGATTCGTCGGATTCGGCTTTATACGCTTTATACGCGTCAAAACGTCACCGTCCATATTCAGATACCATGAGTCGTTTGCCGATCTCGTTTGCGGAGCGGGGGAATCATTCCCCTGTTTGACGCGTTCCATCGTAGTATCCGTTGAAGGGCGTTCTTGTTGGTCTTGGTATCCATTCCTCTTATCACGTTTCCGCTGTATGCTTTAGGGAAAGCTGTTATGTGGGAGGATCATGCGGACCACGAAAAGCAAGAAACCCATCACCGTCGTATCGGTATGCGTCGCCGCCGTGGCATGCGCTGTCGGCGCGTACCGGTTCGTCTACCTGCCACTCCGGCCTGCCGATGTCAGTCATGCTCGGATCAGCATCAACGCGACGGGCAAGTTCGACGAATCCCAGATCGACGGCGCGGTGAAGGCGGATCTTGCCAGGCTGAAATCCTGGAACGGTTGCCGCGTGGATGCCGTCCGATATGACGCAAAGCGTTCGGCCACGCTGCTTGCAGCCGAACACGACGTCACGGCTTCCGGTGGCAGTTCTTCGATTTCCACGGCCATTGACGAATACGGGATGGACAATGTGATTTACCTGTCCAATGACATCTCTTGCCGTGCGGGCTCGCAGAACTCGTCCCAAGATGGCTGGGGAAGCTGGTACGCGTGGAATCCCGGTTCCGCGCGGGCGGAACACGGATGGATCTTCATCGACGAGGGATATTAAAGTTCAACGGAATACCGTGCACCATGCCATGATGTCGAAACCATACGATGACGATTGGCTTTAGTACAGCATTGATAAAAAGCGGGCCTACGCGTCCTGATCACGCGGAACGCAAACCCGCTTTCGATGGCATAGTCATCGCTTGGCTTATCTGGCTACTTGGTCGAGGAACCACTCATCATGACTGGCCGATTTTCCATCCGTTGCGTTCGCGAGCGTATGTGCTTTGCACGGATTGATGCCGCTATACCCGTGCGGATCTGCAGTCGTGCGACTCCGGCCAATCAGTCAAGGATGATGCCGGCTTCACTCATCTGCCGACGGGCTGCGATACCGAGTTCCTCACTGACCGGTTCGGTCAGGTTCTCGATGACATGCACTTCGAAACCCAGCTTCTTCGCGTCGAGAGCGGTCTCCTTGACGCAATGCGATTCGGCCAGTCCGACCACATCGACCCATGTGATGCCCGCGGTCTTCAACCCGTTGGCGAGTGTCCTGCCCGCGGCCATGGCGGTGGAGACTTCCTCACGGGTGGGAATGCGGTCGGTGTTGTCCTCAAAGCCTTCGAAGCCGGAATATGAGGGGGAATACTGGCCCTTCTTGAAATGATGTTCGATGTTCAATGCGGCGATGGCGGGATGCAGTTCGGCATTGGCGGTTCCGGCCTTGCCGTGCACCGGCCAGGTATCCACGAAATCAGGATGTTCGGACCAGTGGGTTCCCGGCTCGATATGCCAGTCCTGCGTGGTCGCGATATATGCGTATTCGCTCCGGTGCTCGTTCACATAATCCGCGATACGTTCGGCGACCGCATTGCCTCCCTGCACGCCCAGTTCGCCTCCTTCGCAGAACGTCGGCTGCACATCCACCACAATCAAAGCCTTTGCCATGCTTCTTCCCTCCTGAAAGGTTCCGAAACCACTGTAGCGAATCGATCACGTGATTGGATAATTCGTTTCATCCACAACGTCGTCGTGATATATGCGCCTTTCCCCACGGCCCATCCTATAATCTGAAGAGACGATGGCACGTAGGAAAATATGAGACCGGTGGAGCCGTTGCGCGTATCGAGCTATGCCACCGGTCTGTAGGTCGGTTCTGCCGGATATGGAAGTGTGGTTTTGTTAAAAAGCATGGATGATCTGATTGTGTCGGGGCTACGCATCGATTGGAATATGCTGACTGATTCATACGTCAGTCGAATTCCCTCATTGCGTTCGATTGACGAACTTGAATTCCACAAGAATGTCACCTTTCTGGTAGGCGAGAACGGTAGCGGCAAATCAACCTTGCTGGAAGGCATCGCCGTCGCCTGCGGCTTCAACGCGGAAGGCGGCACGCGCAACTACCGTTTCAGCACATACGATGACACGTCGGATCTCGCCAAGGCGATGACGATATACCGGCAGTATGCGATCGGCCCATCAAGCTTCTTCCTGCGTGCGGAAAGTTTTTTCACGCTGGCGACACAGGCTCGTGAATACAGTCGCGGATATGGCGACATGTCCCGTTTGCACGAGATGTCGCATGGCGAAGGATTCCTGGAGATACTCCTGTCCCACACGGGAAAGGGTCTCTATCTTATGGACGAACCCGAATCCGCGCTCTCGACACAGCGGCAATTGACTCTGCTGGAGCACATGTACCGAATGGCAAACGACGGATCGCAATTCATCATCGCAACCCATTCGCCGATTCTGCTCGGTCTGCCGGATGCGGAAATCCTGTCATTCGACGAAAACGGCGTCCATCCCTGCGATTATGAGGATACGGACAGCTATCAAATCACCAGGGTCTTCATCAACCACCGCGAATCACTGCTCCGGCATCTGCTTGGAAATGAAACGTGAGATGAGGTGAAACGGTTGCGGGTGTTCGCTATGATGTTCGATTGGCGTTTGAAGGAACACGAAAGACTAGAGGTATCACGGCATGGCGATTGAGGCGCAGGGACTTGAGATTCAGATCGGCGCGCGCACGTTGCTGCATCCCACCAACTTCCACGTTGCCAAGGGAGACAAGATCGGTCTGGTCGGCCGCAACGGCGCCGGCAAGACCACGCTGACCCGTGTGATCACCGGCGATATGCTGCCGACCGCCGGCAAGGTACGTGTCTCCGGCAAACTCGGCTATCTGCCACAGGACACGCATGCCGCAGACCCGGAGCAGACCGCACTGGACCGCATGATGAGCGCGCGCGACATCGCTTCGATCATCAAACGCATACGCAAGGCCGAAAAGGAAATGACCGATCCGGATCCGGATGTCATGACCAAGGCGATGAACCGCTACGACAAGGCCATGCAGGATTTCGAAAAGGCCGGCGGCTATGCCGCACAGTCCGAAGCGACCGCCATGGCGGCCAGTCTCGGCCTGCCACAGGAAGTGATGGGCCAGCAGCTGGGTACGCTTTCCGGCGGTCAACGCCGTCGTATCGAACTGGCCCGCATCCTGTTCTCCGACGCGGACACGCTGATCCTTGACGAGCCGACCAACCATTTGGACGCGGATTCCATCGAATGGCTGCGCGGCTATCTGAAAAAATACGAGGGCGGTTTCCTGGTCATCTCCCACTCCACCGAACTGCTTGACGAAGTGGTGAACAAGGTCTGGCATTTGGATGCGCAGCTCGGTCAGATCGACATGTATTCTCTCGGTTGGAAGGCATACCTGCACCAGCGCGTGGTCGACGAGGAACGTCGCCGCCGCGAACGCGAGGTCGCCGAGAAGAAGGCCGAACGTCTGATGCAGCAGGGCATCCGTCTGCACGCGAAGGCCACCAAGGCCGTGGCCGCGCAGAACATGATGCGTCGCGCGGAGAAACTGCTGGAGAACACGTCCGAGGCGCAGAAGAAGGAGAAGGTTGCTGACATCCGCTTCCCGGAACCGGCGCCCTGCGGCCGCACGCCGATCATGGCAAAGGACATCTCCAAGGCCTACGGTTCGAACATCGTGTTCGCCGGCGTGAACCTGGCCATCGACAAGGGCTCCCGCGTGGTCATCCTCGGATACAACGGCGCTGGCAAGACCACCACCCTGCGTCTGCTCGCCCACCTGGAGGATCCCGACACCGGTTCCGTGGAGTACGGGCACGGCTGCAAGATCGGCTATTTCGCACAGGAACACGACACATTGGACCTTGACGCCACCGTGTTGCAGAATCTGATTCACGTGGCACCGGAACTGGACGACACGCAGGCTCGTTCCATCCTGGGCTCGTTCCTGTTCTCCGGCGATGACGCGCTGAAACCGGCACGAGTGCTTTCCGGCGGCGAGAAGACCCGTCTGGCGTTGGCCACGCTGGTGACGAGCCGCGCGAACGTGCTACTGCTCGACGAGCCGACCAACAACCTTGATCCGGCGTCCCGCGACGAGATTCTGAAGGCCATCGCCAAATACGAGGGCGCGATCGTGCTGGTCACCCACGACGAGGGCGCGGTCGAGGCGTTGAATCCGGAACGCGTGCTGCTCATGCCCGACGGCGACGAGGACCTGTGGAACGACTCCTACCTGGATCTGGTGGCCGAGGAATAATCCCACTTCCACCATTTCCGACACGCATATGGGAAAGCCCGGACGAATCAGATCGTCCGGGCTTTCCCATATTGAACGGTTCCTGTTACGCGGGAACCGGTTACGCGTGCACGTGTTTGGCGCTGTAGATGTCCGGCTCGACGTAGATCTCGAAATTGTACCAGGGCAACGCGGTGCGCACGGCCTTCTCGATCTTGTCGACGGTTTCCACGTCATAGTCGCGGTCGAGCTTGCTGGTCTGCACTTTGACGCACAGGAGGATGTCGTCCTCCGACATGTGCACGGTCTGCATGTTCAGCAATCGTTCGACGCCCGGCGTGGTGGCAACCGCCTCGACGATCTTCCCGCGCGTATCGGAATCCACGGCCTCGCCGATGAGCAGCGAACCGGATTTGAACGCGAGAAACAGCGAACCGACGATCAGCACCAGACCGACCATGAGACCACCCAACGCATCAAAAATCTCATCGTCGAGCAGAATCGCAAGACCAATGCCGAGACCTGCGAACGCCAAACCGATCAAAGCGAGCGTATCCTCCATGATCACCGAAGCCAGTTCGGCGGACTTGGTGCGTCTCCAGAAACGGAACACGCCCATATGCTTCGTGTTCGTGCGTTCCATACGCTCGTTGGCTTCCTTGACGCTCTGGTGCAGGCCGAATCCTTCCAGGCATGCGCTGATGACGACCACGATGAACGCGACAAGCAGTTCCATCCTGTTCACGTCACGCAATGCCGGATCGGCGCTGATCGCGACAAGCTTCTTCACCGCTTCGGACGTCGAGAAGAAACCGCCGACGAAGAACAGCAGCGTGGCCACGACGAACGAAGCAAGATATTTGGCGCGATACAGGCCGAACGGATGGTCGCCGTCCGTCTTGCGCTTGGAGAAACGTCCACCCACCATCAATACGATTTCGTTGGAGCAATCCGCGATGGAATGCACCGACTCGGAAAGCATGGCGGACGATCCGGTGAAGAACGCCGCGAGCAGCTTCGCGATGGCGACACCGATGTTCGCACCCAACGCCGCCTTGACGGCCGCGCCCTGATGTTCGGCTTCCCGCACCTCCCCCATGTTGTTCGTGGTCGTACTGTCGCCTGCGGGATCGCGCGATTCGCTCATTGCCTTCCATTCTCGAATGTGTAACGGATAACATCATCCATTCAAGCACGAATACTGGCCGAGAAGCCGTGTGCGCCCGTGTTTCGAGACGTGCGTGTAACCTTCACTAGGTATTTGTCGCTTTCCCAAAAAAGGGGTATTCAATGGCATACTCGCATAACGCGCCGTTCCGCGCCGACGTGGTCGGCTCCTATCTCCGCCCGGCCGAGCTCAAGGCCGCGCGTGAGGATTTCGCCGCCGGCAAAATCGATGCCGCAGCGCTCAAGGCGGTCGAGGACAAGGCCATCACCGAACTCGTAGCCAGGCAGAAGGCCGCCGGCCTGCATGTGATCACCGACGGCGAATTCCGCCGCGGCTGGTGGCATTTCGACTTCATGTGGGGCTTCAACGGCGTGGACCATGCCGCCGCAGCCCACCGCGTCGCCTTCCACGACGAGGTGACCCCGGCCGACACCGCCACCGTGACCGGAAGGATCTCCGGCGAGAACCATCCGTTCGTCGAACATTTCAAGTTCGTCAAGCAGTTCGAGGACGAGAACACCGTGGCCCGCCAGACCATGCCCTCCCCCGCGCAGACCCGCTTCGTGCTCACCGGCAACGCGGCCGCCTACCCGTATGACGAGTTCTACAAGAACGACGACGAGCTGACCGCCGACATCGTCGCCGCCTACCGCCAGGTCATCGCCGACCTGTATGCCGCCGGCTGCCGCAACGTGCAGTTCGACGACTGCACCTGGACCCGCCTGTGCGATGCGAGCGTACGCGAACGTCTCGGCTGGAGCGACGAGGACGCGCTACGCCTGCAGCAGGAGAACCTCGACGTCATCAACGCCGTGATCGCCGACCAGCCGGACGACCTGGTCATCAACACCCACGTGTGCCGCGGCAACTTCCACTCCACCTGGCTTTCCTCCGGAGGCTACGCGCCGGTCGCGGCCAAACTGTTCGGCGAGGAGAACGTGGACGCCTACTACCTCGAGTTCGACGACGACCGTTCCGGCGATTTCGCGCCGCTCGCCGAAGTCTCCGGCGACAAGAAGGTCGTGCTCGGCCTGATCACCTCCAAGAAGCCCGACCTTGAGGATCCGGACACCATCAAGGCCCGCATCCAGGAAGCCGCCCAGTACATTCCGCTCGACCGCCTGTGCCTGTCCACCCAGTGCGGCTTCGCCTCCACCCAGGAAGGCAACAAGCTCACCGAAGACCAGCAGTGGGCCAAGATCGCACTCGTCCAATCCATCGCCAAGGACGTGTGGGGCGAGTAAACACAGCACGCCATCCACAATCAGCTATAAGGAAGGGCTATCCGTCTTGTTCGGCGGATAGCCCTTTGTTTGTTTGCCGGCGTTTTTAACGGGCAGGTCAGCCCTTCACAGCCTCATCGATGCAACGAATCGCGTTCAACGTACGCGGATAGCCGATATACGGCATGCACTGCGAGACCACCGCAATCAGAAACGCCTTCTCATTGCCGACGGCCATATTCGCCTTCGCATGCGCCGTAAGCTGCGGTTCGCAACCACCCTGCGCGGCCAGGAAACACAACGTGACCATTTCGCGCTCGCGGGTGCTAAGCCCTCCTCGCGTGTAATAGTCGCCGAAGCAGTTGTCGGCCAGCCACTTGTTGATGTGACGGGTCTCCTCCGGTCCGGATTGCGCGAATCCGCGCATGTTCTCGCCGAAGATCTCGACCTGCTTGTCCTCTCCGGCCTGCGCGCGGGTCTCCGACGTGGTCGTGCCCTGCGGCTCCAGCGGCAGATGCACATTCGCGGCTCCAAGGAAAACGTTGAGCTTCTTCAGGAACGGCAGGGTTCTCCCGAATCCGCAGTATGCGGTGGCTTGGTAGATCATCTCCTTGATGGCCACGGACGTCAGTCCCGTCTCATAGGCGACCGGCAGCATCATTTCGAACGCGTCGAGACCCTGGCAGCCGACCAGAGCGGCGAGAATAGCCAGGGAACGGGTCTGGTCGTCCAGATCGGGATGGTTCGCGCCCGGCTCGTTCACCACTTCCCCGTAAGCGAAGTCGGAAAACAGCTTGACATATTCCGGATCGGTCTGCGACAGCGTCCTGTCGTTGTTCCAGAACGCGTTCATCTTCCTATGCAGTTCCTCGAACATGGCTTCCTTTCCATTCGATGTCTTCGCGCCGCATGCCGCGTTCATTCTATCGTCGGAAATGTTGCGTGCGGATAGCGGCCATCGTCGTCTGAATGTTCAGCGTGCGATCGCGCCCTTGCCGGGCTGTTTCTTGACGTTTTCGATGACGTCTTTGTTTTCCTCGAGGATTCGGTTGGCCTCATCCTCGTGTCCTTCGGCGATGGCGCGCCAATAGAGCGATTTGAGCGACACGTACGCCTGCTGGATGCGCAGGGCCTCGGCTTTCGCGGCCAGACGCAGCGATTGCGCGTCGAGCAGTTCGATCTGCCGTCGGGCGCCTTCCGGACCGTCGAAACGGTTCTTCAGGTATTCGCGCATCGATTCAAGCGGCATGCCCGTCGCCGCCAGGCATGCGATGGTGGTCAGCGATTCGATGTCCTTGTCCGAATAGACTCGGTGGCCTGAACTCGGATCGCGGGCGATCGGATCGATGATGCCGATCTGCTCGTAATAACGCAACGTCGATTCGGGCAGTCCGGAAATCATGGACGCCTCACGGATCGAATGCCAGGTGGTCGTCGTATTGCTCATACCCCGCACTCTAAAAACTTAAAGTGCTCGAAGTCCATATTCCGGCGTGTCGTATTGGTCCGACGTCAAACGGCATTGAGCGGGCAATGGAAGAGCCGGTATCCGAAAAGTGGATCTGTCGCACGACTCCATTTTCATGTCCTTTTCGGCAATCGTGCGGCTTTTTCGTCCGTCTGTATGGGAACCGACGGACGAAAAAGCCCACGCATGCTCAGGCGGCGGTGATCAGCTCCGAGGAATCCATGTCGAAATCGGCCATCGCGTAGGAGCGGATGGCGGGATCATCATACGTGTTCATGTAGTACGTGTTGGTCTTGGACGAATATCCGCTGGTGAACAGCGTGCGTTCGAACTGGCCGTTGCCCATCTTCGCCATGCCGTCAACCATCTGCACGGAACCAAGGGTGTGGAACAGGCGAGACACGTTGGCCGCCTCGCCTTCCTGCTGCGGATAATGCGTGTTGGCATAAGCCACACGCACGAAACGCGACGGGGAGCTCACATCGCCCGGAATGCCATGCATGCTCACACCCGCGCCCCAAGCGGACAGGGACGCCTTGCCCCACGTGGCCGGCTCGGCCATCTCGTTGCCGACGCACATGTAGTTGCGCAGATTCTCCATATGGAAGCCGAACGTCGGCTGGTTGGTCAGCACGTCTACGTCGTCATGGTGCACATGCATGCCGTCCGCCATCTGTTCGACGACGATGCTGCGCTCGCTGTCGCCGATGATCCAATGCAGCAGCGACTCCTGCTGGCCGGGCACGATCTGGGAGACGAGGGTCACGTTCTTCAACGCCTCCTCGACTTCGTCGACGGAATCGAAATTGCGTGCCACCCACAGCGGGAATTCGAAGGTCGCGACGTTGTCGGTGCCTTCGACCGGCTCATGCACGAACTCCGCGTAGCCGGGGAAATTCAATCCCGCGATGGCCAGACCATGCTCGTTGGCGCAGTCGAAATACATCGGACGGTCGGCCATGACCACACCCACGCCGATCACCGCGTTCGGTGTGGCTTTGCCGCTCGCGCCGAACACGTTGTCGTAGTGGTAGCCGCGTGGAGTGGCCAGGATGCTTTCGCCGTATGAGAAGCTCCAGTCGAGGTTGCGGCCGAAATACATGTTTCCCTCTTTGTCGGAGAAACGAACGCCAGTGCACATGATGGACTTCCTTCCTTTGTTTGATTGACCCGGTGCGTTCATCATACGCATGGACGGCTGGACGAACCACGGCTTCCGCCGACGGATAAACATGAAGGGTGGCCAAAAATGCCAAGAGTCGTTGAAAATGAAAAAATCCCCTTGTTTCCAAGGGGATTTTTCGAATGGCTCCTGCGACTGGGCTTGAACCAGTGACCGTCCGATTAACAGTCGGATGCTCTGCCAACTGAGCTACGCAGGAATGCGCTGTACACAAGACATAAATTATACGCGGTAAAACGCAAAATGCAAATCCCGCGCGTGTCTCCCCTGCTGCGGCGGGACTACCGTCACATGCTGATCTTCGTCAACGGCATGGCGGAATCGATTGCGAAATCCGGTTCGGACGGTTTCACGCCGCTCTCCACCAGGTTCACGCCCAGCATGGCCACCATCGCGCCATTATCGGTGCACAGTTTGATTTGCGGGATACGCACTTCGACGCCATGCTTGGCTCCGACCTCCAACAGTTTGGCGCGCAGTTGGGAGTTCGCGGAGAAGCCGCCGCCAACGATCAGGGTCTTCGAACCGTACTGCTCGCAACCGCGCATCGCCTTCTTGGCGAGCACCGTCGCGACGGAATCGGCCAGCGACGCGCACACGTCGTCGATGGGAATCTCATTGCCTTCCGCCTGCTGCTGCTCGATCCAACGCGCCACGGCCGTCTTCACGCCGGAGAAACTGAAATCGTACGGATGCTGCTGCCCCGCCTTGCCTTGTGTAAGGCCCTGAGGCACTTTGATGGCATGTGGGTTGCCCAGCTGCGCGTGACGGTCGATGTGCGGGCCGCCGGGATACGGGAAACCAAGCAGACGCGCCACCTTGTCGAAGCATTCGCCGGCAGCGTCGTCGAGCGTGGTGCCGACCACGTCGATATGCCGCGCCACGTCTTCGACATGCAGCAGCGAAGTGTGCCCGCCCGACACAATCAACGCAAGCGTGTCCTTGGGGAACGGTCCGAACTGCAGCTGCGTCACCGCGATATGTCCGATGACGTGGTTGATGCCGTAGATCGGCTTGTTCGCGGCCCATGCCAACGATTTCGCGCCGGACACGCCGACCGCGAGACAGCCGGCGAGGCCGGGTCCCGCGGATACGGCGATCGCGTCGACGTCGGACAGCGTCATGTTCGCGTCGGCCAGAGCTTTGGAGACGCATGGCACGAACGCTTCGGCGTGCGCGCGAGAGGCGATTTCGGGAATCACGCCGCCGTAGCGGGCGTGCTCGTCCATGGAGGACGCGACCACGTTGGAAATGAGGGTGCGTCCCTGCACCACGGCCGCCGCCGTTTCGTCACAGGTCGATTCGATGCCGAGTACGATTGGTTCGCTCATTGCTGCTCCGTTGTGTGTGTTGCTGAAGTGTGCTCTGTATCCGCTGTTGCGCTGAAGCCGACGACGCGCGGCTCCAGGTCGAGGCTCATGGTGTACGCGTCGATGCCTTCTGGCTGGTAGTAGCGTTTGCGCAATCCCATCCGCGTGAAGCCGAACCTTTCGTACAACGCCAATGCCGGCACGTTGTCGACTCGGACTTCCAGAAGCATGCGTTTGGCGCCCTGCCGACGCGCCGAGACGATCAGTGTTTCGAGAAGCGCCGCCGCTATCCCCTGCCGTTGGTATGGTCTGCCGACGCCGATCGTCATGATCTCCGCGTCGTCGCCGTCGTACCAGTAGCCTGCGTAGCCTCGGACGACGGGATCCGCCGTCTGTACGGCATCGCCTTCAATGTCGAGCAGATACGTGCGTGCCGGAGCGTGGAATTCCTGCCGTACGGACTGTTCGCTCCACGCGCCGCGGCCGAACAGGTCCTTTTCCAATGCGGCGATCTGTCCGACGGCGGTGTCTTCCGGAATCTGGGAATGGTCGACAATCATGGGCGTGCCGTCACTCCGTTCGTTCGGCGCCGGCATGGTTGAGCACATGCTTGAGCGGGTTGGGCACTGACACGTCCGGACGACGCAGATATAACGGTTCGACGGGGGTCGGTTCTGCCAACGCCTGTTCGCTGGTGGTGAAGGCCGCGAATCGCGCCAATCCTTCCGCGCCTTCGTCGAGCAGAGCATGGTCGTCGACTTCGCCGAGGGAGGCAATCGCATTCCACGACTGCGCGTATTTGACCGCACCATGGCCGATGACGTCGACGACGTACGGCTTGCCCGTGTCGGCGAGCTTCGTAAGAACGTCATTGACGCGCATCGTGATGGAATCCGGATAGTCGATGTCCATGTCGATCAACGTTATGGGCGATTGTCCGACGCCGTCCGCAACGGTGCCGCCGTCATACAGCGCGAAATACAGTTGCCGGCGACGCGCGTCGTTGACGGCAAGCGTCAGATGGCGGCGATCGTCCGTAGCTTGAGTATGTGCCAGGCATTGCGGCGCGAGCACGTCCTGTCCGACCAGTTGCGCGCCTGTGGCGAAGGCCAATGCCTTGGCCGTGACGATGCCGGCGCGCAGGCCGGTGAATGGCGCCGGTCCGACGCCGACGACGATGCGGGTGATGTCCGACGCCTGCAGTCCGGCCTGTTCGACGGCTTGCGCGATGTTCACCTGCAGTTTCTCGACATGGGTGTGCGAATCCGTTTCGACGATGGGTTCATGTCCGACCACGCCTACGGTCGAACCATATGAGGTGTCAATCACCAGTGTCTGCATATGCTTGAAAACTCCTTGTGCCAAACTGCCAACCACTGTACAACCGGCGCTGGAAGCCACGGCATGCGGTGCGGTCGGCCACGTCGGATGCGTCTTGACAGGGTCAGCGTTTTCCCGCGGTGAAATCGAACGAATCCCAGGCAGCGCCCACCGGCACCAACGTCACCGTGCGTGCGCCCGCGCTGGTCAGCTCGCCGTCCGCGGTCACGGCGGGCGCGTCAAGCGGACGGTCGATGTGGATTTCAAGCCGTTCCGGAGCCAATGCGGCGGCCATCTGCTCGCCCCATTCCATCAGGATGACGGTATGCTCGCCCGGATCCTCCAATTCCTCGTCCAAGCCGAGCGATTCCAATTCGTCCAATAGCCGTCCGACCGTGTCCTGTCCGGGCGCGTAGGCGTTGCCGCCGAGCCTGTAGGCGTCGACGTGCACCAGATGCGCCGGCGAACCGTCCGCGAACCGTCCCTCAAGCTCGCGTGCGATGGTGAAGGTCGGCGAGACGATGGGCTCTCCGATGCCAAGTCCCGCGCCGAACCCTTGCGCGAACGTGGTCTTGCCGGCGCCAAGCGGACCGGACAACAACAGCACGTCGCCTCCACGGGCAAGCTTCGCCAAACGCTCCCCCAACGCCTGCATGTCCTCGCCGGTGGCGACTGTGATGGTAATGGTGTTGCTCATGCGGCACGTCCTTTGCGGCTGATCAGTTCGATGGACCGTTCCAAAGCATAGACCGGGTCCGAGCCATTGGTTTTGCTTTGCTCGTCGGCCCATGCGAGCATCTGGATGCATGCGCTCATGCCGCTTGACGTCCATCCGGACAGTTGCCGGGTCGCGTTCTTCAACACCCAGGGGTTCGTTTTCGCCTCGGCCGTGGAAATGGTGCCCGCACGCACCGCCGACGCCTTCGCCATCGTCCGCAGCTTCATGGCCAGCGCGCCGATAAGCGCGATCGGAGCGGTGCCCTGTTCCACGGACGATCGCATGGCGATGATCGCGTCCGCCGTACGTCCCGACAACGCGAGGTCGGCGACACGGAAGCCATCCACCTGCGGATTGGAGGTGAGATATTGGTTGACGCGGGCGAGCGTCATGGGATTGTCGTCGAAATCGAAGCATAACTGGCCGACCATGGCCGCAAGCTCGCCGGTCCTATCCCCCAACACGGCCACGAGTTGCTGCGCGGCCATCGGCTCGACGCGGCGTTTGCGCCGTTCGAAGCATTGCATGACGAAGTTGAGTTTGGCCTCGGGCTTCTTCAGGTCGGCGACAGCGTCCTTGTACGCTCCGGCCTTGGTGAGCTGCTCCACCAGACGTTTGCCCTTCACACCGCCCTCATGCTGGCAGATGACGATGCACGCGTCCGCCGGCTCCTTGCACGCCTGTCTGCAGTAAGAGACCATGGCGTCGCCCAGTTTTTCGTCCGCGTTCTGCAGGTTGGTGACGATGACGATGGCGCGATCCGCAAGCAATGATGGGCTTACCGCCTCGTCGAAGGCGTAATGGTCGGCGTTTGCCGCGTCGAGTTCGATGGTTTCCGCGTCGGGATACCGGCGTTGCGCCTCGTGTTTGAGGTCGCGCACCGTCTGGTCGTTCAGGTACGAGTCGCCTCCGTACACGAGGTGGAAGGGCGTGGTGGCTGCGGATGGTTTCGGCATACCATTCAATCTCGCTGTATCGGTGGACAAAACCGGCATGGCCTATTCCTCCCATTGCAGTTCGCGCAATGCCTTCCGAGTACGTTCCATCCACATGCGCAGCCGTTCCACAGGGTTGGCTATCAGACGTTTTCCGGGCAGATCGGGTTCCTGGACCATCATGCGTCCGAACAGCCGGTGCGTCATGATCGCGGCGGCCGCGCAGGCGGCTTCCACCACGCAGACGAGGACCGCTCCCTCGACGCCTCCGGCCCACGGTATCGTGGCCTGGCTGCCGGAACCCAGTTCAAGGGCGGTCAGTTCCATGACCGCGGTGCCCCAGGAGGCCGCACGGGCCAGTTGCAGGCCGAGCCACGGAATCAGCCATGAGACGGCAAGACTGGCCAGGCCGGCCAATGTGGCGAAACCCACGAACGGCGCCACCATCAGATTCGCCGGTATGGAGAACACCGGCAGTTCCGGTTCGATGAGCACCTGGATCGGCAGGGTGAACACTTGCGCCGCTATGGTCATGGACAGAGCCTCGGCCACGAACCGTGGCAGGACCGGTTCCATCCATGCGTTGAGGGTGTCGGCGAACAGCACGATGCCAAGCACCGCGGCGCAGGACAGGGCGAATCCGAAGCTTTGCGACATGTGCGGGCATGCCATCAGCATAGCCAATGTGGTCCAGCTCAACGACGCCATCGCCTGGCCTCGTCTGCCGATGAACAGGCATGCCGCGCCGGACAATCCCATCAAAAGCGCGCGGGATACCGAATCCGACGGAAACACGCATGCCGACAGCATGATGTACGACATGGCGACCAGCAGTGCGGTGAATCGTCGCGGCAGAAGGAAGAACGAGCAGCCGGAACGCACCAATGCGGCGGTCACGGCCAGATGGCCGCCGCTGACCGCCATGAGATGCACGATTCCGGACCTTTGGAACGCGTCCTCCACCTGTGCGGCGTATGTGGAATCGATGTCGGCGCCATCGCCTTCGGCCGGCACGTAGTCCTGTCCGAGAACACCCAATGTCAGTCCGGGGACGAGCACTTTCCCTTGGTCGGAAAGACGTGCGGTTTGGACGAAGAACGCCTCCTGCATCATGCCGATGGCGCGCATCGGCAGGTTTGGCGGCCTGACGTGTTCGACTGTCGTGACGTCGGTCAGCCACAACGGCATGGCACCGTATCGCGCTTCGGAGATGCGACCCGCGATCTTGTAGGTGCCGTCCTGTTTGAGTTTGCCGCATTCAGGCCGGTCCGCGTATATACGCGCTCGTGCCGAACTGGTTTGCCGTACGCCGTCGATGGTGACCGATGTGATGCGCGCGTCGGCACGGCAGTCGTTCGATCGTCTGTCGGAGATGACGGTCGGCGAGGTGGCGCGCGCCATGACGACGACGGAAGCGTCGCCTTCCGCGGCCGCCCGAGAAGCCGGGTCGCGCCATTGCAGCAAATCATAGGTCAACGCGCTTGCCGCGCAAACCATCGCAGCGATCGCGCAGACCGTGACGCTCGCATGCCAGAGCGTTATCCGTCGTCGAACGGACGCCAGCAATCGTGGGAAGGGCAGTCCCGCCAGGACCGCCAGCGGTATCATGCAGGTGAGAACGGCCGGCAAAGCGCCGAGCATGCCGTCATGCGATATGCAATATGCGAAGCCGGCGTGCGCGGCCAGACTGGCCGCCCAACCGCATATTGCGGCCGGCAGCAGTCTCCAGTCTCGGCTCCCGCGCTCCCTGGTCAGCCAATCGCGTGTGCCCGTCATCTCACGCACACTTGGTCACGGAACTTCGCCAGAGTCTTCGAACCGATGCCCTTGACTTCCAGAAGCTGGTCGACGTTGTCGAACCGTCCTATCTGCGTTCGATAGTCGAGGATGCGCTGCGCGGTGACCGGTCCGACGCCTTTGAGGGTCTGCAATTCGCCTAGGTCTGCGGTGTTGAGGTCAAGCTGGTTCGATTGCTGCGCTCCGTCTTGCCCGTCATGGCTGTCCGGTGTGGACGCGTCCTGCGTCGGTCCGTTTTCTTGCGGTGCCGGCGTTTGTTCCGTTTGCGGGGCCTGTTGCGGCTGCTGTTGGGCCTGTGAGCGTATCTGCGACCGTGAATGCTGCAGTTCGCTGTAGTGGATCGTCTGTTGGACGAGCATGGTCAGGCTCGCGCACAGCGCGCACGACAAAGTGAGGATCGCCATGAGCGCGTGGAACGGGCGGAACGCCAATCGTGGCCTGTCGCGTTTCGGCCGCTCCCCCTCGTCGGGTTTGTCCGTCGGCCGGACGCCGGCGAGCTCCGCCAATGTCGGTTTCGCGTCATGCGTCTTCCGCTGCGGCATCGGTCGTGCGGGTTCGTGTGATGCGGACGGTTCGTCCGATTGCGCCTCCATGGCCGTAAGGCTGTTGGGTCGGGACGGTTTTTCGGGCATGCCCAATCCCCGCAGCCGCTTCGTGGCGGCCGGCATGCCAGTGCCGCCGTCCGCCGTGTGGATGGCACGGATGGGGTGAGTGCCGCGAAATGCAAATATGCCCATGCATCCAACATTGGAGGATGCATGGGCATACTGTCCAGCCGAAACGGCTCCTGTGGTCGGAGAACGCGGGTTATCCACATTCCTGGCGTGTCGCCATGGTGCGGAAGAACCCGCGTCCTCTTATGCGGGCCGTCTCGTCAGAAGATCATTCCGCGGGAACGATGGAGACGATCTTCGGAGCCTTGACGATGACCTTGCGTGGCTCCTTGCCGCCCAGTCGGTCGGCGACGGCTTCGAGCGCCATCTTCTCCAGCTCCTTCGGATCGATGTCCGGGGAGACCTCGAGCTTGGCGCGCACCTTGCCCTTGATCTGCACGACCGCGGTGACGGAATCCTGTCCGACGTAACGTTCGTCGGCCTTCGGCCAGTCGACGTGCGCCAGGGATTCGGTGTGGCCGAGCTTGCTCCACAGTTCCTCGCAGATGTGCGGGGCGATCGGAGAGAGCATCAGGATCAGCGGTTCGACGGCGGCGCGCGGCACGGCGTCGAGGCTGGTCAGATGGTTGTTGAGCACGATGAGCTTGGCGATGGCCGTGTTCGGACGCATGGCCTCCATCTCGACGGTCACGTCGGCGATCGTGTTGTTAAGCAGCTTCAGCGTCTTCGTGTCAAGCTCGCCGTCGGTGACGCGCACCTCGCCGGTGGTCTCGTCGATGACGTTACGCCACAGGCGCTGCAGGAAACGCATGGAGCCGACCACGTTGCGGGTGTTCCATGGACGGGATTCGGCCAGCGGGCCCATGCCCATCTCGTACAGGCGGAAGGTGTCCGCGCCGTAGTTCTCATACATGTCGTCAGGCGTGATGATGTTCTTCAGGCTCTTGCCCATCTTGCCGAACTCGCGGTTGGCATGCTGGCCGTTCCATGTGAACGTCGGCTCGCCGTTGGCGTCGGCGGGACCTTCCACCACTTCGGCGGCCGGCACGTACTGGCCGCGGTCGTCGGTGTAGGCGTATGCCTGGATCATGCCCTGGTTGAACAGCTTGTGGAACGGTTCCATGGAGTCGACGTAGCCGAGGTCGAACAGCACCTTGTGCCAGAAGCGGGAGTACAGCAGGTGCAGCACGGCGTGTTCGACGCCGCCGATGTACAGGTCCACGCCGCCGGACTTGCCGGCGGTCTTGTTGTGGTCCGGACCCATCCAGTAGTCGAACTCGTCCTTCTCCACCATGTGCTTGGTGTCGGTCGGGTCGAGGTAACGCATGTAGTACCAGCAGGAGCCGGCCCAGTTCGGCATGGTGTTGGTGTCGCGGTAGTAGGTCTTCTTGCCGTCGCCCAGGTCGAGCTCGACCTTGACCCAGTCCTCGTTACGGCTCAGCGGAGCCTCCGGGTTGGATTCGGCGTCCTCCGGGTCGAAGGTCTTCGGACTGTAGTCCGGCACGTCCGGCAGGTTGATCGGCAGCTGCTCGTCGGGAAGCAGGTGCGGGGTGCCGTCCTCGCCGTAGACGATCGGGAACGGCTCGCCCCAGTAGCGCTGGCGGCTGAACAGCCAGTCGCGTAGACGGTAGCTGACGGTGCCCTTGCCGACGCCGGCGGATTCGAGCCAGGCGTTGACCTTGTCGATGGCCTCGTCCACGCGCAGGCCGTCGAGGCTTAGGGAATCGCCCTTGGCCTTGGTCGCGTCGATGGAGGAGTTGATGACGATGCCGTCATGGGAGACGAACGGCGCCTTGCCCTCATAGTTGGCGAGGTCGTCGCCGGATTCCGGCAGCGGCTTGACGGTGTAGATGACCGGCAGGCCGAACTTGACGGCGAAATCGTAATCGCGCTGATCGCCGCCCGGCACTGCCATGATCGCGCCGGTGCCGTAGTCCATGAGCACGTAGTCGGCGGTGAACAGCGGCAGCTTAGCGCCGGTGATCGGGTTGATGGCGTACAGGCCGGTGAACAGGCCGGTCTTCTCGCCCGCCTCGTCCACGCGGTCCTTGGCGGTCTTGGCTTCGGCGGCCAGACGGTACGCCTTCACGGCCTCGACCGGGGTGGCGTAGCCGCCCTTCCAATCCTCGGGGGTTTCCGCCGGCCATTCTTCCGGAACGTTCTCAAGCAGGTGGTGTTCCGGGGAGACGACTGCGAAGGTGGTGCCGAAGAGGGTGTCGGGACGGGTGGTGTAGATCTCCATGTCCTTGACGCCGTTCGGGGTCTCGACGTCGAAATGCACGGAAGCGCCGTGGGATTCGCCGATCCAGTTGCGCTGCATGAGCTTGACCTTCTCAGGCCAGTCGATGGTGTCGAGGTCTTCGATCAGACGGTGGCCGTATGCGGTGATGCGCATGGACCACTGGCGCAGTTCGCGCTGGAACACCGGGAAGTTGCCGCGTTCGGACTTGCCTTCGGCGGTGACCTCCTCGTTGGCGAGCACGGTACCCAGGCCCGGGCACCAGTTGACCGGGGACTTGGAGATGTAGGCCAGACGAAAGTCGTTGAGCACGTCGGCCTGCTCGGCTTCGCTCAGGTCGGCCCAGGCCTTGCCTTCGAAGCCCGGGATGGCGCGCTTGCCGGATTCGAACTGTTCGACGAGCGTGCTGATCGGACGGGCGCAGCCCCTGGAGCCGGACGGGTTGGTGGCGTCCTCGTCGTACCAGGCGTCGTAGATGCGGGAGAAGATCCACTGGGTCCAACGCACGTAGCCGGGGTCGATGGTGGCGAAGGAACGACGGTTGTCGAAGCTCAGGCCCATGCGGTGCAGCTGGCGGCGCATGTTGGCGATGTTCTGTTCGGTGGTAATGCGCGGATGCTGGCCGGTCTGCACGGCATACTGCTCGGCCGGCAGGCCGAAGGCGTCGTAGCCCATGGCGTGCAGCACGTTCTCGCCCTTCATGCGGTGGTAGCGGCTGACCACGTCGGTGGCGAGGTAGCCCAGCGGGTGGCCGACGTGCAGGCCCTTGCCGGACGGGTACGGGAACATGTCCATCGCGAAATAGGACGGGCGGCCTTCGGCGTTATGGCCCTTGCCGTCCTTCAGGTCGCCGTTGACGTTGGCGGCCCAGAAGGTGCCTTCGTCATCCCAGATCTTCTGCCATTTCTCTTCGATGCCCTGCGCCAGCTTCGCGTTGTAGCGGAACGACGGTTCGGCGGATTCGTTCGGTTGCGCCTGCGCGCTTTTCTCAGTGTCACTCATAATGCATGAAATTAGCCGCGCAACTGGACACTTCGCAAGGAATCAACCACTATTCAGGCACGTGCGCCGCCGTTATTTTTCCGATGCCGCGGACGCGCCGGAGGACGGGGGCCTTGGCCGTTGCCTTCGGCGGATTCATGGACGCGTCGGGCGTGTATCCGATCGACTTGCCCATGTCGGCCGCGGCCTTCTGCCACGAGCCGTCCTTGACCATGGCGCGCAATGCGGCGTCGATTTGCCCGACCAGCTCGTCCTGTCCTGATTTGACGGCGATGCCGTAGGACCAGGTGGTGTCGGGAACGTCGACGATCTTCAGATGGTCGCCTGTGTTGTTCGACGCCAATCCGGCCGCGATCGCGTCGTCGGCGGCGACGGCGTCGGCCTCGCCGATCATCAGCGCCGTCATGCATTGCGGATACGTGTCGCGTTCCGCCACCGTCGTGCGGATGTTTTTCGTGCGGTTGCGGATGTTGTCGGCCGCCGCGCTTCCAGCGACCGCGCATACGGTTTTATCGGACAGGCTGTCGGTTCCGGTGATTTCGGATGCGCTGTCGGAGCGGATGAGCAGCGCCTCCCGGACCGTCAGATATGGTCCGGCGACGTCGGCCTCACCATCGTGGGTCCCGTCCATGGAGAAGGAATCCACGACCATGTCCACCGTGCCGTCGGTGAGCGCGGAGGCTCGCATGGCCGGGGACAGCTGTTTGAACACGATCTGCTTTTCCGCGTATCCGAGGGTTTTCGCCACGTATTTGGCCACGTCGATGTCGAAACCGGAGTATTCGCCTCCATGCAGGTATCCAAGCCCCGGCTGGTCGGCGGCCACTCCTATCGCGATCGTCGGCCCCTGCGCCGCGCCTTCGGTCACCACGGAAACCGATGTGCCGCACGCGCCGGCGCCGGCCGCAAGTAATGCCGCGCATGCCGCCGCGGCCACGTATCGCGCTTTTCCCATCATGGACGTCACTTGAACATGCGCGACCGGGTGAGGAACCAGGTGACGATCGCCGAAAGGACCAGTGAGATGCCGATGATCACCGCGAAGCCCCATGGCTTGTCCGTGAGGGGCATGCCGAGCATGCCTTCCTGGAAGTTCATGCCGTACATGGAGAAGATCAGGGTCGGAATCGACAGGGTGATGGAGATGATGGTGAAGATGCGCATCACGTTGTTCAGGTTGTTCGACACGATCGATGCGAACGCGTCGGTCATGTTGGCGAGAACGCCGCTGTAGATGTTGGCCATCTCGATTGCCTGCTTGTTTTCCGTGATGACGTCGTCGAGCAGGTCCTCGTCCTCCGGATACTGCTTGAGCCGCGGCAGCGTGGTTAGCTTCTCCATGACGATTTCGTTCGATTTGAGGGATGTGGTGAAGTAGACCAATGTCTTGCTCAGTTCCAGCAGCATGAGGATCTCTCGGTTTTGCATGGAGTGGCGCAGCTTCAGTTCGAGCTTGTCGCTTTCGCGGTCGATGATGCGCAGGTAACGCAGGTACATGGTGGCGTTGCGGTACAGGATCTGCAGGATGAACCGGGTCTTCATGTATGTGTTGAAGCCGCGGATGGTGCCTTCCATGAACGGGTGCAGCACGGGCGTGTCCTGCATGCAGACGGTGATGATGGCGGACTGGGTGATGATGATCGACAACGGGATGGTCTCGTACCAGTCGCGGCCGCCGCGTTCCTCCACGGTAGGAATGTCCACGATGATCATCGTGTAGTCGTCCTCGACGTCGACGCGCGAGCGTTCCTCGTCATCCAGAGGGGCGCGCAGGTCGGCCAGGTCGATGCCGGTTTCCATGGACACGTTGGCGAGCTCCACGTCGGTGGGCGCCGAGAGACATAACCAGGAGCCGTTCTCCGGTTTTTGGATTTGCTCCACCTGGCCGTTAATCGTTCTGAACATTCTCAACATGTCTCTCACCCGCCTTTCGCGCTTTCCAACGTTCTATCGCTGTACGGAAGCCCGATCCGCATGCGGAACGATCGCCGGATTCCCGGCTCGCCGCATGGTCGGGCAAACAACCTCATTAAGGATAGTCCCACCGTGAGAATTTGCCGTACGGACGGCGGTGATTTCATCAAGAGTTCACTTTGGATGATGTTTTCGGCGCCGTGTATTGGATGCTTATTGGATGATCGGCTTCCACAGCGGCATGCCGGGCGCGCGCAACGATTCGGGACCGTTCTCCCAGTCGGCGAATGATGCGATGGCGGGGCCTTGGTTGAATTCCTCAAGCTTCCAAGTGGGACGGTCCGCGTTCCTGGGGTCGGTGTGCGGGGTCATGCGCGTCCAGAAGGCGTTGCGCATCGCGCCGACGTTGTTGAGATCGTCGGGGTCCATGTCGAGCAGCACCGCCACGGTGGCCACGATCCATGAGCCGTGGCCGACGAGAAGCAATGTGGTAGGCATTGTCTCGTCATGGTGTTTGGCGACGATGTCGCGCACGGCTTCCGCGCCGCGTCGGCCCGTATGGATGCGGCTTTCCACGCCATGCTTGGTTTCGCCTCCCGTGTGGGCGCGCCAGGAATGGTAGTCGTCGGCGTAATGCTCGCAGATCTCCTCGCGGGTCATGCCCTCCCATTCGCCGAAGCTGCGTTCGCGCAGACGCGGGTCGAGTTCCACGTCCAGCCCCATGAGGTCGGCGAAGGCGTGCGCGGTCTGCTGCGCGCGGAACAGATCCGACGAGACGACGAGCATGCGGCGGGCCGCGGCGGGCGCGTTGTTGATTTCGTCGACGTCGGCCAGATGGGCGTTGCCGTATGCGGGTTGCGCGAGCTGGTCGTTATGTTCGGCGAGATGCGCGACTTTCGCCCAATAGTAGGTTTTGGCGAGTTCGTACGCGCTTTGGTCCGCCTGCCACCGTCCGACGATGTCGAGGGGAATGTCGATTTGTCCTTGCAGCCGTCTGGCGAGATTGTATGCGGTGCGTCCGTGGCGCAGGAACAGTACTTCGTCGATCATGGTTCTCGCTTTCTTGGTTTTCGCATCCGATCCGCGGATTGCCCGGAAGCCGACGGGAAACGGTAAAGAAAAAGGCTTCCGAATCTCTCCGGAAGCCTTCCAATCGTGGAGCTAAGGGGATTCGAACCCCTGACCCTCTCCATGCCATGGAGATGCGCTACCAGCTGCGCCATAGCCCCAATGTCTGCTCTGCAAACCTTGTATAAGATACAACACAGAGCAGAATCATGCAATTCGCGGCGTGTCGGGCACGTGGTCGAGGAAAGCCCCGGCCGCATGCCTCATAGGCTATTTCGAAGTGTCCGTCCCATTGCCTGACGTGCCGGATGATGTGCCATTGGGATTCGAACCGTTCGGCGTCGGATTCTGGTTCGTGGATGTCGAACCATTCGGCGTGGTGGTCGTCCCCGCGCCCGACTGTCCCGAATTGTTGGTGCCTGACGTCGATCCGTCGGATGGCGTAGTGGAGTCCGTGGACGAATCCGTCTTGTTCGAATCGTCTCCGGTGTTGGTGGACGAGTCCGAGCCGTCGGTGGACGTTCCGGTGCCGCCGGTTGTGGAATCCGTCTTCTTCCCGGTGTCCTTGCCGTTGTTCCTGTCGGAGTTCGTGGTGGAATCCTTATCGGTGTCCGTCGTGCCGGACTGGTTCTGCATATTGTCCTGCGTGCCGTTGTTTCCGCTGCCGTAGGTGGAATCGCCGGCATTGCCATCCGACGGCGTCTGCTTGCTGTTGACCATGTCACGCACCACGGTATCGGTTCCATGTCCGCCCGTGAACGCGAGGATCAGTCCGGCGCTCACGGCCACGCCGATAAGCGCGCTGACGATCGCGATGACGATCGGCGCACGCTTGCCATGCAGCCAAGCGTCAAACGACGCCCGGCGTCCAGCATGCTGGATACTTCCGCCGGCATTGTCCGGAAGTATGTTCGATTCGCGTCCTCCGGCCTGCGCGGAGGAGATGACACGGCCTGACGTTGCGGGCATCGCCGCGGTCGTATCCCCGTCCACGGACGTCATGACCGTGGTCTCATCGGATTCCTCCGCGGACAGCGTCTTGGTCTGCTCGCCCTCGGATTCGGCGGGAGCGATCACCGTGGTGGCGTCATCGCCGCTCTTGCCGGCACCGTCCGTACCGTCCTTGTCGTTGGCCACGAACGGTACGGCGTTTTGCAGCTTCTCCCCCGACGCCTTGAGCACGTTCTTGTACACCTGCGTCGCAACGGCCGAGACGATGGAACCGGCGGCGACGCCAATCACCGATCCCGCGATGCCGATTTTTGCGGACAGCAGGAACGAGGTCACCGCGGCAAGCGCGCCCGCGAAAATCGATGAAAACGATATGCCTTTGAAAAAATTCTTCACAGAGCATGACGGTAGCCGATTACGCTTTGAAAAAACTTGCGATTCTGTGAAAAGCTTGGAAAAAACTTGGGAACGGGACGCGCGTCATCCCCCGTTTTCGTCGGCGGCTATAGCTGCGGATGCTCCCACTGCTCGGTGTCGGCGATCGCCGGACCATGGTTGTAGTCGACCAGACGCCACCGCAGCGCGCCCTGCAGTTCCAACGGCGCCAGCCGCACCCAATGCGCGTTGCGCATCGACAGAATGTCGGCGAAATCGCCATGCACTTCGCTCAATCCCAGCAGCGTCTGCAACGTCTGCGAGATCCAGGCGCCATGCGAGAACACGTACAGGTCGGTATCGGAGCCGGCCTTCGACACCCAATCGTTCAACGCCTCGACACCACGCCTGCCGACGTTCTGCTTCGGTTCTGCGCCATACTTGAGCTCGCCGCCGCGGAACTGGGCCCATGACAGATAATCCTCGGGGAACCGTTTGGCGAGCTCTTCGACGGCGATGCCTTCCCAATCGCCGAAGCTGCGTTCTCGCACACGGACGTCGGGATGCACGTCGAGTCCGAGCGGTCGGCGAACGCGTGTGCGGTGGCGGCCGCGCGTTTGAGATCGGAGCAGACAACCAGCTGGCATGCCGCTTCGGGATGACGGTCCACGTACAGTTCACGCAATGCGGACGCGGTCTGGCGAACCTGCCACATACCCACTTCGTCGAGCGGAATGTCGATCTGTCCCTGCAGCCTGTGCTGCGCGTTGTATGCGGTGCGTCCGTGGCGCACCAGTGTGATGGAACGCACGTGTGGCGTCATGGTCTCATCATGGTCGAGTTCGACGTTTCTGGGCATGCCTCTCACCTATCTGCCGGTTGTCTTTCCGATTTATTGCCTGTCTGCCGTCGTATTCGGATTGCTGGGACGGCGCATACCAAAACGTGCCTTCCGCATGATTTTCGGGAAGGCACGTTTCGATGATGGATGAAAAATCACGCTTCGCTGGAAACCGTCGGCTCCTGCTCGCCCTCGGCGTGTTCGAGCTGCAGGTCGATGCTCGGGCAGTCCTTCCACAACCGTTCGAGACGGTAGTATTCGCGGGATTCCTGGTGCATGACGTGGATGACGAAATCACCGTAGTCGAGCAGCACCCACTGGCCTTCGGTCAGGCCTTCGCGGGAGCGCGGCTGGCGTTTGCCGGCCTTGAGGTACAGGTCCTTCTCGATTTCCTCGGCGACGGCGAGCACCTGGCGTTCGTTCGAGGCGCTGGCGATGAGCATCGCGTCGGTGATGGCCAATGGTTCGGTAACGTCGAACGCCACGATGTCGGTGGCCTTCATGCGGTCGGCCGCGGCTGCGGCGATGCGGATGGCGTCGATGGAATCTTGCAATGCAGGCATGTTCAGCGCTCCCATTCGGGCTTCCAGCCCTCTACTACGTGTTGCGTGTTTTCGGAATAGACCATGGAGTCGGACGGGACGTCGTGGCGGACCACGGAGCCGGCTCCGGTGGTGACGCCGTCGCCGACGGTGACGGGGGCGACGAACAGGTTGCCCGCGCCGACATGCACGTTCGATCCGATGGTGGTGTGGTGCTTGTGCACGCCGTCATAGTTGGCGGTGATGGTGCCGCCGCCGATGTTGGTGTGCTCGCCCAGGTCGGCGTCGCCGACATAGCTCAGGTGCGGCACCTTCGTGCCGTTGCCGATGTGCGCCTTCTTCATTTCCACGAACGCGCCGGCCTTGCTTCCCTCGCCGAGCTCGTTGCCCGGACGCAGATACGTCCACGGGCCGATGTTGGCGGCGCGGCCGATGTGCGTCTCCTGCACGCGGGAGCGTTCCACATGCGCTTCGGCGTCGATGGTGGCGCCGATCAGCGTGGTGTACGGGCCGACTTCGGCGGCTTCGCCGATCACCGTATGGCCTTGGAGGAAGCAGCCGGGCAGGATCACCGCGTCGCGTGCGATCTGCACGTCGTCCTCGATCCACGTGGTGTCCGGGTCGAGGATGGTGACGCCTTCGCGCATCCAATGCTCGCACACGCGCTTGTTGTGCGCCTTGGCGAGCGCGGCGAGCTGCACGCGGTCGTTGACGCCTTCCACGCTTAGCGGGTCGGGGGCGGCGAAAGCGCCGACGGCTCCGTTGGCTTTGGCGGCTTCGAGCGCGTCGGTCAGGTAGAATTCGCCCTGCGCGTTGTTGGATTTGAGGTTGGCGATGGCTTCGGCGAGCAGTTTGGCGTCGAACACGTATACGGAGGTGTTCACTTCGCGTACGGCGAGTTCGCTGCTGTTGGCGTCCTTTTGTTCGACGATGCGCAGCACGTTGCCTTCGCTGTCGCGGATGATGCGGCCGTAGCCGGTCGGATCGTCGAGGATGGTGGTGAGCACGGTCGCGCCGTTGCCGCTTTTCTCGTGGAAGGCGAGCAGCTGGTCGAGCGTGTCGGTGTCGAGCAGCGGCATGTCGGATGCGGCGATCAGCACGGCGCCGTCCAGATCGTCCTTCTGCGTGAGCTGCGCCATCGCGCATTGCACGGCGCGGCCGGTTCCGGGGATGTCGTCCTGGTCGACGATGGTGACGTGCTCGTTGTAGGAGCGTGCGGCTTCGGCGACGCGTTCGGCCTGGTAGTGGACCACCACGGCGAGCGTATCGGGGTCAAGGGCCGCCACGGAGTCCATGACACGGTTCAGGAACGTTTTGCCGGCCAAGGTGTGCAGCACCTTCGGTTTGTTGGAACGCATGCGGGTGCCTTCGCCCGCGGCAAGGATGATTGCGGCGCTCAGTGCCATCTTTCGCCTTCCGTTTTGCTGGTTTTCGCGGGAAACGTCCATTCCAGACGGATTAGTGGAGGACGCTTCGGATTTCAACGCAACCGCGATTGTATAAATAGGGTTCGGACAATGCCGCAGCCGTCGGAAACGCCTTACGACGCCTGCGAAACGGAGCGTGCGACGCATCCGTACGCTTCGACGAGTCCGGGCAGGTCGGCTTTGGCGTTCGCCGGACTGGTGGATGGCAGCTGCGTCATCGGCATGCCGTCCAATCCATGCGCCCGAAGCAGCGGAACGCAGAGCTTACGGTACAGTTGCGCGGCTTTCGCGCCAGTGGTGAAGACATGGGCGATTTTCGATCGCATGATTATCGGGGAAAGATCATTGGGCACCGCATTACGGATACTGGCATCGCTCGCTCCATCGATGTCGCACGACTCAATCACATCCCATAACGCCATATGGTGACGCAAAGCGAAATCCCTACGCAACCCCACAATCTGGTCCGGGTCCCGGCACTCGCGCAGACAACCGTCATCATGGAAAACAGCCGCCATGACCGGCCAGAAACGATTGCGCGGATGACCATAATAAAACCGCATCTCACGCGACTTCGGACTTGGCACGGAACCCAACACCAACACGCGCGATCCGGCATCCCAAACCGGACCGAATCCATGTTCCACACGCATGGGCCACTCTCCTACCACCGCATCGAATACCGCGATGCGCCTTATTGTATTGCGCAATGTTGCGGCACGACAAACGGACGTGTATGTTGATTGCGGATACGACATGAGCAGCATATTCAAAGGAGAAAACATGCTCGAACCGACCACCGTCTATACGCCATCGCCAAACCGATACGACAGCATGACCTACAACCATGCCGGCGAAAGCGGCCTCAAACTGCCGGTCATATCCCTCGGCTTCTGGCACAACTTCGGCGACACCACCCCATACGACACCATGCGCCGCATCGTGTTCACCGCATTCGACAACGGCATCACCCACTTCGACCTGGCCAACAACTACGGCCCCGAACCCGGATCGGCCGAAAAGAACTGCGGACGACTCCTGCACGAATACTTCCACCACCACCGCGACGAACTCATCATCAGCACCAAAGCCGGCTACGAAATGTGGACCGGCCCCTACGGCGACCTCGGCAGCCGCAAATACCTGCTCGCCTCACTCGACCAAAGCCTCAAACGCCTCAACCTCGACTACGTGGACATCTTCTACCACCACCACATGGACCCATCCACACCACTCGAAGAGACCATGGGCGCGCTCGCCACGGCCGTGAGCAGCGGCAAGGCGCTGTATGTGGGCCTGTCCAATTATGATGGCCCCACACTCGAGAAGGCCACCGCCATTTTGGATGAGATGCATGTGCCGTTCATCATCAACCAGAACCGTTACAACATCTTCGACCGCACCGTGGAACGCAATGGGCTCAAGGAGACCGCGCACCGTCTTGGCAAGGGACTCATCACTTTCTCCCCGCTCGCCCAGGGACTGTTGACCAACCGGTATCTGAACGGCGTTCCGGCGGACAGCAGAATCGCGCATGACGGACGATTCCTGCAGCAGAGCGCGTTGACGCCGGAACGGCTTCAGCAGATTCGCGACCTGAACGATCTGGCCGCCGAGCGTGGACAGACGCTCGCCGAAATGTCGCTGGCTTGGCTGCTGCACGACGGCATGGTGGCTTCGGTGCTGGTCGGAGCGTCCCGTCCACAGCAGCTGATCGACAATATCGGTGCGCTTAGGAACACTTCGTTCAGCGACGATGAGCTCCGGCGTATCGACAAGATTTCACTGTAGCCGGGCCGCCCTCGCGCGGCAGTCGCGCACGAGGAAGCCGGGCTCCGGACGGAACCGCAACAAATGAGCCTGGCGTGTACGACATCGATCGTACGCGCCAGGCTCATGGCTTATGCGGTCGTGGATCGCAGGCTCACTCCTGCGGGTAGGAGTCGTCGAAGAAGCGGCGCTCCAGATGCACGATGGTGCGGAACACTTCGGCTTCCGGACCATCGATGGAGCAGTATTCGTTGACCAGGGAGATGAGGTCGCCGACCCACTTGCGGAAGTGCGCGCCTTCATGCAGGTCGACCCAGCCCTTGTGCGCCGGCACCTGCTGGATGACGTCGGCGTCGACGGTGCGCTTGGCCCATGCGAGGTACAGCCATTCCATGCAGCAGATCGCGGTGATCAGTTCCGGCCAGCTCTTGTCGGACAGGCTGTCGAGGTATGCGCCGTACTCCTTGTTGGCCGGGGTCGGTTCGGTCGCGTCGTATTCCTCCTGGCTGACGTGATAGGCCTCGAGGAAGTGCTCGAAGTAGGTGGCCTCGTTGTCGGCGAACCACTGCGATTGCGCCGCGAGCATGTCCTTGGTCTCCTGACGTGGGGCGAATTTGATGAGACGTGCCATCATGCCGTTGTTATAGAACTTGAAGTCCTGAATCAGGTACGCCTTGAGGATGGATTCCGGCAAGGTGTCGTCAAGCAGCTCGCTGACGAAACGCGAGTTGATGGCGTCGTACCAGTCCTCGGTGTTGAGCATGTACATGAGGTCGGCGACGGAGCCGGCTTCCGCGCCCAGCCAGGCGTAGTCTCCGCTGGCGGGTTTCGTTGCTTCTGGAACGTGGTTGGTCATGATTTTCTCTTTTCTTGGATATGCCGGCGGACGGCCGGCATGTTTTCTGTGTTTGTTGTTGGATTGTGAGTTGCGTGGTTCAGGCCACGACGTCGGCCTTGCCGGATTCGAAGCGGTCGAGCACGCCGGTTTTGGCGAGCGCCTTTTGTACGAACCACATGAGCGCTCCGCCGAATACGGCTCCGGAGATGACGCAGCAGACGGTGAACACGACGCCTTGCAGTGTCGACCAGCCGGCGGTGACGACCCATTCGTACAGGCCATTGGATAGGCCGGTCAACGCGCCGGCCAGGGTCACGGTGAGCAGGTTCCACTTGCGGTATGCGAAGACCGCGAAGCCGATTTCGGCGCCGAGTCCTTGGGCCATGCCGATCAGCAGTGCGTGCGCCACGCCGAATGGATTGCCCAGCAGCGTTTCGATGACCGCGGCGATGGTTTCGCCGAAGAAGGCCGCGCCGGGCTTGCGGATGATGATGGCCACGAGCGGGCCGGCGAACAGCCACATGAAATGGAAGAGTCCGCCCAGGCCTGGGGTGAGGCTGTCGAACAGGGCGGTCGGGACGGCGTAGATGAAGTCCCAGGCCCAGAAGATCACGCCGGATGCGACGGCAACGATCGCGGCCACGACGATGTCGACCACACGCCATTTGACGTTGGGTTTGCGAACTGCGGAAGACTGGTTTTCTTCAGTCATATAGGTATGTGCCTTTCTCTTATGCAAAGGCACGGGAAGTAGAGAGACGTCCGTGCGCCGGCATTATCCGGTATACGTTCATACGGTTGAAGCGGTTGCTTCCTCTCAGCCATAATGGCCCCCGTGTCCGCAAGCGATATTACATGGTTCGGCGCGTTTCCAGGCTGGTATTCCACATGTCGGCCAAAAGTCTCGTGAAATGGAAAAATGGGTTCCGTGTTTTTTCCGAAAGTCCTGGGCCTTCGGGAAAACACGGAACCCATCGATATGCGGGAAAGCCGCTGTCGGGATTGTATTTGTCCACTGTTGCTTTGATGTGGACGTTCTGTCCTTCGCGCGAAGGCGGGAATGCCGACCGAACCGTCGTGGAAATCGCTCCAGACGATTCCTTCGAATCTGAAACTAAGGGAATCATAATTCAATTGACATGCCACGAATACCGTCTGCGTCGGATCAGAGTCCATGCCTGTTGCGGCGTCCATCGTTCTCGGCTATGCGGGCGTCGGCGAGGCAAGCATCGAACTTATCCTCAAGACGGTCGAAGAGATTCTGATAGCTGTTGATACTCATAAACATGTAGGATGTCCTGTTCCGTTTGATGATGACGGGCGCACGGTCGCTTTGGGCAGCACCGCGGCGGTGCGTCCGTTGCTGAGCTCGCTGAGTGAACTACGTACCAACTCCATCTCCCTGATGGTATTTGACGGGCCACGACAGGACACCGGGCAGGTACGCGCTTCCGTGGATGCCATGTTCCAAAGTGATGGCGACTGACTTGCCGTGGCCGGACATGTTTCCGCGGATCAGTTTCCGAATGCACGCCTTGCCGCGGAACATGCCGAACATGTCCTCGCAGGAAGCGTATACCGGTCGCTCAATCGACATTCATGCAAACCGGCGATTCCGCCTAAAGCACCATGCGCAAGCGGAATACATCAGGCTTCCCTTTTCACCTTTCCCAGCCTCCTTGACAGTCTGGTAGCAGGCCGTTCCACGGCAAGATAGAACGCCTCCGCTGCCAGAAGGCACAATGCAAACAAAACCACCGGGCGCAATAGACCCTGCACGGGAATGTACGGCACAATCCAGTCGCGGACGGGAAGATGGGTCAGATATAGGCTGAATGAAATGCGCCCCAGCCAACGGACAGGTGGCGTGGAAAGCAGGTCGGATACCACGTTGCAGGTAAGTGCGACCACCACCAATATCAGGCATCCGCACACGGCTAAAGGTTGGGCGACAATACCAGGCAGCAAACCGAAACCGCTTTGGCAAACCAAGACGATGCCACACAGGGCGAGCGGTACGGCAACGACGTCGCGCATCGTCTCGCGCCCGTTGTCCGTAAGCCGTTTCGCCAACGCGACGCCAAGCGCGAACATGGCCATGTGACGCAACGGCGGCCACTGCGTCCACTCCGACAACAGCACGCATGCGAGCGCAATGGGTGCCACGAATCGCATGTCGGTGGCGATGATGACGTATACGGGCAGGGCGAGGCTGAAAAGCAATTCCCAGCACATGCTCCATGATGGCAGGTCGACCATTGCCAATGTGGAACCGTCCACTCTGGTGCCGGCGGTGGTCATTGAAAGCATGTCGAGTTGGGTGAGCAGATTGTGGAGCCAGACTGATGGCGAGGATGTGCTGAACGCGTTTGCGTATTCTTCCGCTTTCCACCCCATATGCATGGCGATTGTGGAAACGATGCAGCAGATCCCGATCGCCGTGCAGGTGGGGATGGCGAGTCTGGCGATGCGACGCAGCTGGTAGCGAGACCAGTTGTATGTGTCGATTCCGACGCGTAGCGGAACGATGGAAAGTGCAAGTCCGCTGAGAATGAAGAATAGGGTGACGAATTGGGCGCCTGGCAATAGTTGGCGGAGGGCGCCTCCCGTGTAATGGTATGCGACCACTGCCAGGGCCGCGAGTCCTCTGAGCCCGTCCAAAGCGTATATGCGTGTGTCGGAGTCCTTCTCTTTTTCGTTCACGGGTGTACCCTATCACGTGCGCTGGCTGTCATACATCCGCCTACGTGCGTTTGGCGTGCGTTGTTCGGCGTGCGTTCGACAACAGTGCCATCGTCGAACACGACGCCACATAACTTCCATTCGTCTCTCTTCCCCGCCCGACTGTAGTGTCGGATCATATGGAGATCCGCGAATACGACATGATGACGGACGAGGCGCGCGGCATCCGCACGGCGGTGTTCGTCGTGGAGAAGGATTATCGTCCGGAATTCGACGAATGGGATGAGCCGGGCCGAGCCACGCATCTGCTGGCTTTTGGAAACGGCCGCGCCGTGGCGACATGCCGTCTCTACCCTGATCTCGACCATGCCGATCAACCCGGACGTTGGGTGATTGGTCGTTTGGCCGTGGTCGCCGACGAACGTGGCCATGGTATCGGCAAGACGGTGCTGGCCGAGGCGGAACGTCTCATCTGGAAGGCCGGTGGACATGTTGCCGCCGTACACTCCGAAGATAAGAATTTCGCGATGTATGAACATCTTGGCTACCGCATCACCAGCGAGCTTTTCGACAACGGTACGCATGGTTGGCTGGTCAAGGCATTGAACTGAATCCGGAGGAAGCGGCCATCACCTGCGAAAGCGTCCGACACGCGGTATCAGGTGATGGCCGCATATGGCATAATAGACACTTGGCGGAAAACCTCGGGTTTTATCGCCGTTCCCCCATGGTGTAATGGCAGCACACGGGTCTTTGGAACCCTTTGTCTTGGTTCGAGTCCAGGTGGGGGAGCAAAAAGGACTATGTCTAGGGGGCTATTCCGACCCCCTAGACATGACCGGTCCGAGTCCACCTATTCGTACTGGCACCCTCTCGGATACGGCTCGTCCGAATCCATCGCCTACGACCGAAATCTTGCCGTGCGGACGGCCTTTTCTTCGTGATTTGCTTGATTCCACGGTGCAAGGCGGCAATAGGTTGTGTTGAGCCAATGGATTAGCGATTATTCACAGATTGTGCATTGATTGCGCCTACCGTATGATTCGCAGTGTTGCAGATGACGGGGATTAGCCTACCGTTTCGGACAATCTCCGTGCGAACAGCGGAAGGCGCAAGACGCGCAAATGCTCGATTTCTTCGCTCATGGTACGCGGCGGATGGCGTTTGGAGCTGACCAGTCTGCGCATGGCGTCCATCGCTTCTTCTGGATGTGCATCGAACACGGAGGTAAGGAAAACATCCGGCGATTGAGCGTGCAGTCCGTACCTGGAAAGTTCGTCTGCGGGGAAATCCTTGAGGTTGAATGTAACGATGGTTTCCGCACCGGCCCGACGGGCGGCCGCGACCACATGCCCGTCGTTGGGGTCCGACAAATTCACGTCCGGTTCAAACCGCTCCCAATCCTCCGCCATGGCCATCGGAAAGGCCCTGCAGATCGCGTCAAGAAAACCGCGGGCCCGGACGTCGGGCACATGCCGCACTTCCATGATGGCCAAGCGTGCCTCGTCCATGACCCTCGCAGACCATGCTGGCTCGCACAGACCAGCCTCGGCCAAGCTAAGCAGTGGGTCGATGATCCACGTAGGTACGAACAGGTTGGCGTCAAGCAGCGCAATCATAAGGGCACTCTACTTATCGAACCGGGACAGGTAATCCGAATAGTCGATGTCGTACGCGCCGTCCTCATCGGCGATGGAACGCATCTCATCCAACGCCTTGGATGTGGCCTCGTCGCGCCTGCGCTTGTAGTCGGTCACATCCGAAAGCCTCAGGAAACGGTAACTGCGCTCCCCCATGCGGGTGTACGGAATCATGCCCGCGTCCAGCATGCGTGTGAGCGTGCGTTGGGAGACCCCAAGAATACGCGCCGCCTCGCCAGTCGTGATACGCTCGTCATCCGCCACCGCCCGTTCCGGCTCTGCAAGCAGAAACTCCCTAACGCGCCTGTAGTCGTCCGGCGTCAACGGGATACGCGTGCCGTCCACCCCTTGCAGGAACGCTCCGGGAACTCCGCCAGCAGAGCGCCGTGCCTTAGACCTCGTCCTATGGACTTTGCCACCCATCATCATGGTCATCGCAACCACCTCCATCCGTTTTCATCATACGGCAAATGGACACAATGGACAATATGTGGATCGGGATAATCTAGATTGCTTTCAGGTTCACCGCGGCCACCTTGACCGATACTTCTCCTTCTTCGGCGAATCCTCGTCGCCGTCGGCAATCGCGGTTTCGGAGGTCTTGCCGTTTCAGTAGCTCCAGTTGTTCCAATGCAGGCTCGCTCGGTCCGCGTTGTAGCCGAACGGAATCATGACGAACCGTTTTCGCGAGCGGCGAGAACGGCATTGCGAAGATCCCTCGACCCTGCCACCCCATGGATCGTCCCTCGCTTGGCATGTGCAGGTATCGAAGACTCGCCAGATCCGTGCAGCATCATTGCCTTGCGATTCCAGCGAAACGTCAAATCGGCCATGAGCGGCCAAAACCTCTTGACGCAAAAACAACGCCGCCTTATAATCAGCCCATACTGCCGATAGATCGAATCGTCTGCAACCGAATCGAGAGGAGGCGAAATCATGTATGACGAGATTCCGAGTCTGCTGTATGTCGCTGGAGCTTTAATCACCGTGCTTTCATGGACTCTTTTCGCATTCTCGAAAACTATCCGTCCAGAAGGTCGAAGAGCCTTCATCCTGTGCCTCTCCGTTATCTGGATATTGTTCTTTGCGAGTTCGACACTGGCACTCGTGCCATATCCGCTTTTCGAGGCGTACTCAGGATTCATGGATCCCGATGTCCTCGATTTCTATGACCAGCCGGTCATACGGCTATTGCCGGCGGTGACCTGCGGAGTGAACCTGTGCGTGTCGGCAGGCTGTTCCATGGTTCTTGTAGGCAAGCGTTCGAAGCGATAGGCCTTCGCTCCGGATGCCGACGGAAGGTCAATCCCCACTGGTGCAGAAAAAGGCCGAATCCGTCCACGTCGAGACCGACAGAAATCCATTGGTCTTTCCATTCAAAACGACGCAAAGTCTGCCGTTCGCGTTGAGACCGGCAAACGAGCCGCACTTCTTCTGCTTGAAACGACGCAAACCGGGCTGCCAGCGTTGAAATCAACAGAAAACCGTTGACTTTTCTGCTCGAAACGACGATAAAGCTACCATTTGCATCGAAACCAGCAGAACAATCGCAATTCATCCGCCTATTCCGACGCAAACATGAACTTTTCCGTCGGAATGGGCAGAACAATCGCACTTCATCTACCCAAAACGACGCTGCGGCAGGCTGCGCAACAGAATATATGACCGTTTTTTATTCTTTCTTTAAGATGAACCGATGAGTCTACAATAGAAATGGCGATTGCGGCATGACGTACGCATACTTTCCTGCCTATAGTGAAGGCACAACAGAAAAACAACAGAAGATACAGAGATAAGAAAACAACGAAGCGACGAGCCGCGCGACGCAGAAGAAGACAAAAGAAGAAGACAGGCGGCCGTCCGAAAGGAAACACCATGAAGAACGACACCTTCAACCAGATCATTAACGCCAACCTCGCCTCCATCGACCCGGGCTTCGGCCAGTTCGCACTCGCCAAGGCCTCCTCCGACCTGATGAAGAAGGTCCTCAACAAGTAAGGCTTTCCCGATTCCAACGAATCACATGGCGGGCTGCCGTGGTTCCCAACGGACCACGGCAGCCCGTTTTTCGTATGAGGGTTCCAGTCCGGATTGCCACCGGGCCCGACGCCCGCATCCGGGAATCCTACGGCCATTGAGTTTTCCGGTCGAACGGCCCCCTCAGCTGTCTTTCGTCAAATAAATCTGCGTGTCGTCACCAGTTAATCTGAACACCATCGGCGTTCAAAATGGACACCGTCACCGGCGGCCGGGTTGGTTCCGCTCTTTTCGTTTATTTCATCAGGGAGTGGCTGTTGCGGTATGACTCGCCACGGAACCTGACGATCCTTCCGTGGTGCACGATGCGGTCGATGACCGCGGCGGCCATGTCGCCGTCTCCGAACACCTCGCCCCACCGTCCGAACTCCAGGTTCGTGGTGAACACCACGCTCCGCTTCTCGTAGGAATCCGCGACGACCTGGAACAGGAGCCTGGCCCCGTCGATGTCGATCGGCAGGTAGCCCAGCTCGTCGATGACCAGCAGCCTGGCGCGGCCTATCGCGCGCAGTTCCGCGTCGAGCCGGTTCTCGTCCCTCGCCCGCCGCAAACGCATCACCAGCGACGACGCGGTGAAGAACCTCACCGGCATGCCCCTCTCGCACGCCAGCATGCCCGTGGCGATCGCCATGTGCGTCTTGCCGCATCCCACGTCGCCGTAGAGCACGAGGTCCTCGGCCCGGTCCACGAAACCGAGGTCCATGAGGCTGCTCGCGCCCCCCAGTCGGCGGGGAACGACGCCATGCCCCAGTCGTATCCGTCGAAGCCCTTGACGCACGGGAATCCCGCGTTCCTGATCAGCCTGGCGCGCCTGGATTCCGTCCGGCTGGCGTTCTCGGCCCTGAACAGGTCGGCCAGCACGCCGAGCTGGCCGGGCGTGGCGCCCGCGACCACGGAACGCAGCACGCTCCTGGTCAACGGCAGCCCGCATGCGAGCTCCATGACCTCGTCCGGGGTGGACTTGCTCACGGTCCGCCCGCCCCTGCGTCCGCCCGCCGCGGCGTCCGTCGACTCACTCATCGCCGTCCTCCCTCATGAACCTGCTGTACGTGTCGAGCCTGGCCCTCGATTCGGGACCGTCGCCCTGCGCGATCCGCCTGGCCGTCTGGTCGATCGCGGCCCTGTCGGGCCTTCTGCCCGCGGCGACGATCTCGACGACGGCCATGACGGCCGCACGGAAGCCACTCACCACGGCCGCGTGGCGGATGTCGTCGACCAGCAGGCCGCGTTCGCGCGGCTCCATCCGGTCGAGCAGCACGCGCGTCTCCTCCGGGAAGTCGGAGCGTATGGGACTCTCGCCCCACGAACGCGGCTTGCGTGCGATGATGGCGAGCAGCGACAGCGGGTCCATCGCGGTGTCGGGGCTGCGCCCCCACCTGCGCTCCAACGTGACGATCGGCTCGCCGTCCATGGAACGCAGCTCGACCCGCAGGGCCCGCACGCCGGCCATGAGACGCATGGAATGCCATTTCGGGCCCGCGAGGTAGCGGTTCGAGTCGATCGTGACCGTTCCGGTCCTGTCGGCCTTCACCCCGCGCCAGTCGCACGCGTCGAACATGGACGGCGGCAGCGGGAGCATGTGGTCGAGGTCCGTCTCGAACAGGTCCCGGATCGGCACGTCCTCGCGGTAGTGGACGCCGCGCGCGATCTCGTCGCAGCGTTCCAACCACGCGTCCGTGAGCCGGTCCCATCCCTCCGCGGACGGCGTCGGCACCATCAGGTTGCGGCGCAGGAAACCGACCGCGTTCTCCGTGCTTCCCTTCTCCCAGCCGGAATAGGGGTTGCAGAACCTCGTCTCGAAGCCGTAGTGCGCGCAGAACAGCGAGAACAGCCTCGTCTGGGTGACGGTCCCGTCGGCCCTGCGGTGGCCGACCCCGGTGGCGTTGTCGAACACTAGCACGCGGGGGACCATGCCGGCATGGGAGAACACCTTGTTCAGACCATGGCACACGCATTCCGCGGTCTCTCCCGGCAGCGCGGCCACGTATCTCATGTTCGAGTACGGGAACGAGACCACCAGGAAATGCACGGTCCGTTCCACGCCGGCGACCACGGCCAGGGCCTGGCCGAAATCGACCTGCGCGCTGCCCGGCGCCCATTCCAGCTCACTGAACCCCTCGGCCTCGCCGCGGTGGCGTTGGCGCCAGCGCTTGACCCATCGCTGCACCGACGAATAACTGCCCTCGAAGCCGCATTCCTCCACGAGCCGCTCGTGTACGCGCCGGGCGGTGTGCCGCTGTTTGCGTGGCATGCGCCGGTCGGCCTCGAGCCATTCGTCGGCCTTGCGCGCGTACTCGCCCGCGACCAGGGAACGGCTCGCAGTTCCCCCGGTCGGCGGAACGGGCGAATAATCGCGGGTCGCGTACTTGACCACGGTCGTCCGCGAAACGCCCAGTTCCCTAGCTATCTGCGTATGCGTCAGGCCTTTCGTCTCGAGCTGCCTGATACTCTGTTGAATACGCACCGGTGTCGTCATTCCTTTCCTCCCGAGGACCATGTGTTGGTTGTTAGCACTCGGGAATCTATCAGGAACCGTACGGCACCGGCGCTTTTCTTCCGCCGATGCCATTTCCGTCCGCCGTCCGTGTCCAATATGAACGCTTATGCCGTTCAGATTTGGTGGTGACGCCGTACACGTTTATTTGACCATAAACACCCCTCAGCCTCCGGCCGGTGCGGCATGGGTTTGCCCAACGCGCCGACCGCATACACCGACGTATGCCGACGATGGCGGGTTCCAGTCCGTCATTCCGGCCGCTTCAGCGGCGTGGCGGCGGCCGCGTCTACCGCAGTGGTCGTGGGCGGCCGCCTGGGCTATCGGGCATATGAGGACCACAGGACGGCCATGGCGCGCGGAACGTGCGTGTCGGCGGCCGCCGATCTGGACAGGGCCGCCAAAGAGTGTAGGAATCCGCTCGGCGCGGACGCGACAAAGTCGGCAAGACCCTCGAGCATCATACAGATCGACCGGAACCTGCTCGAGACCAAGCTCGACCGCCTGGTCGCCGAGAAGGTCACCGAACCATTGAACGCGATGCCCGGCGCTTCAGGCCGACGAGATCGCCAACGCCGCCAGATACGAGCGCGCCGGGGAGCGGAAGGTGTACCGCGCCGGCCACTACGACCGGAGCCTGACCGCCAAGGCCGGCAGGCTCGGCCTGAAGGTGCCCAAGCTCAAGGGCGAGGTCTTCGAATCCGCGGTCATCGAGCGCCACAGACGGCGCGAGGAAAGCGTCGACCCGCCGCTATCTCGACAGGTCCCGGCTCGATGACAAACTCGCGGAAGCGAACTGATCATCGTGCCATGGACGGCCATGGTCCAAAGTGCACATCTTTTCGGGCACTACCGAGAAGGTCCCAGCTTTACAGGGGGTATTAATGACCTTTATCTCACGGGCGGCGCGCTATGTGCTCAGAAAACGAGTGCGCACCGCGGTGCTGTTCATTGTGCTGACCATCATAACGGCGAGTATGCTGTCCGCGACCGCGGTTTCTCAGGCAGCTCAACATGAGGCCGGACAGATTGAGAAACAGGCGGTCGGCGGATTCGTGCTGGCCAGCAACCTGCAAGGCAGCATGCTGACGCCTCGCGGAGGCGGAATGGTCCGTCCCGCCGATGTGCAACGAATCTCGAAGCTGTCCGGGGTTGGCTCGTGCATGGTCAGGCAGAACGCCACCGCCGATCTCGTGGGAGCCAGCGTGGTGAAGGTCCCCGGCGGCGATGATTACGATGCGGAGAAAGAACAGCAGTTCGGCAATACGGCCAACGTCATAGGCACAAACGATTCGTCAAAACTCAATGTGTTCACGTCCCACACGCTCGGCATGGTCGAAGGACGTCATCTAAAGACGTCCGATAAGCATATGTCGATGGTCCATGAGGATCTCGCCAAAACCAATGGGCTTAAAGTCGGCGATACCCTCACGCTCAAGGCCAATCCATATGATGCCGACAATGAGTCGCATTCGACGGCGACTGTCAAAACCACCATCGTCGGAATATTCAAAGGGGACAGCGACAGAAAGGTATCCAGCCGCGCGGAACTCACCTCCAACACTGTGTACACCGATTTGGACACTACAAGTACTCTGTACCAGTACAAGGCCGGCAAGGAAATATACCAGGATGCCACTTTCGTTCTGGACAGGGGTGTCGACGTGGAGAAAACCATGGAAGCGGCGAAGAAGCTTCCGGTGGATTGGAACAACTACCAGATCACGCGCAATGACCAATATACGTCGAGCATGCTGAATGCCGCCCGAAGTGTGCGCTCCATGATGCGCGGCGCTTTGATCGGCGTGACCATCTCGGCAGTGATAGTCCTCAGCCTCATGCTCTTGCTGTGGATGAACGACCGACGTCAGGAGATGGGCGTATTGGTGTCCCTCGGCATCGGCAAGCCATCCCTGATCGCCCAATATCTAACCGAGATGATTCTGATCGGCCTGCCGTCCCTGGTCCTCGGATGGCTGTGCGCACGGGGAGCGGCCCAATGGCTTGGCACCTCGGCCCTCCGTTCCGTGAACGCCTCCGCGGCGAAGGAACTGAGCAGCATGGGACAGGTCGGCGGCGATCTTGAGTCCAATATGTCGGTTCGTACCTTGGATTCGCTCACGGTATCGATCGACGCAACCGCCGTACTGTATGTATCGCTCGGCCTGCTGGCGGTGATGCTGGTATGCGTCGCCATATCGTGCATACCGATGCTGCGCAAGTCGCCACGAAGCCTGTCGGAGCTCCGATGACGGGCATGAACGTGTGGAAGCGTGCCACGCTGGCAATCGTACGTAAACCGGTACGCAGCGGAATCATCGGACTGTTGATGCTGATGGTTTTCACCAGTCTCGTGGCTCAGGTCGGAGCGTCAACGGCGCTTCAGAAAATGTCCGACGATATCGGCGGAAGCCTGGGAATGGGTTTTACCGTCGACACCGGCGAGAATCCCGTCAGTCCAAAGGAAGCGAGCCGGTTCTCACGCATCCCCGGCGTAGGGAAAACCGTTTACGAACGTAAGACCCTGGCGCAGGTGGATGGCGCGCATCCGGTTGTCCCCGAACATGGTCCTCGACTGGATTCCGGCCTATCCACGCAGGTCAGCGTGCTGGGCACCACTGACTCCTCGTTGTCCGAAGAGTTCCAAAGCGGCCTGTACCGGTTGGAACAAGGACACCACATTTCAGGTAATGGCCGGAACGTACTGATTCACCGGGATTTCGCACGTGAGAATGGACTATCGGTGGGATCGACCTTCCGACTCAGTCAGGAAGGCCGCGATTCCACCGTTCGCGTGGCCGGAATCTTCTCTGGCAATGTACAGGCACAGAGCCCTATGCCATCGGACGCATCGGAGAATCTCATCTATTCGGGCGCTCAAGTGGTTTCCGCGCTGACTGGAGAGGAACGGGTCGGCACGATCCGGTGCCTCTCGGATAATCCGCGGGATCTTTCCGCAGCAATGGCCCAAGCAAAAAAAATCGCCGGAAGCGAGTATGGCGTCACCGATGACTCGGCGCAGCTTTCCGGCGTGCTGCAGTCGGTGGAAACGGTACGCGATCTGGTCCGCATGGTGCTGTTGTCCGTCTGCCTGGCCGATGTGCTGGTATTGGGCATGGCGCTTGTCTTCTGGATTCGCTCACGCATCCATGAGATAGGCACCCTTCTGGCCCTCGGCATCGGCAAGATGCAGATTATCGCCCAGTTCGCGATCGAAACCGGTCTCATGGCTGTGGTCGCCGCCCTGTGCTCGCTGGGAACGGGCTCCCTATTGTCCGGTTACGTGTCCTCGCTCCTGCTGCACGATTCGGGAGTCGCACCTCTTGAATCATTGCAGGTGGAGGCTCTGCCGCCAGAACAGACGCTGCTCATCCTGCTGCTCGGATGCGCGGTCATCGCAATCGCGCTTGCCGTGTCGTGCGCCGCAGTGCTGGCCAAATCCCCGAAATCCATTCTTTCCTCTATGCGTTAGGAGATACTAATCATGACTATCTGTCTGCAATTGGACCATGTCAATTACTCATACGGCGCGGCGAAGATTCGCGTTCTTTCGGACGTGAACGCAGATTTCGAATCCGGAAAGATGTATGCGATAACCGGTCCATCGGGAGCGGGAAAGAGCACTTTGCTGTCTCTGCTGGCCGGTCTGGATGCCCCCTCTGATGGAGTGGTTCGTTTTGAGGGCGAGGATATAGCTACGACGGGTTATTCAAAACACCGTCGCGAGCACGTGTCCTTGGTGTTCCAGGACCATAATCTGATCGACTATCTCACCCCCGAAGAGAATCTGCGCCTGGTCAATCCCAAGGCCGATATGAAGATCCTCGAGGATCTGGGGCTGAGCCGTGAGGAATCGAAGCGCAACATCATGCACTTGTCGGGTGGCCAACGTCAGCGGGTGGCGGTCGGCCGCGCCCTAGTGGCGCCCGGCCGCGCGATTCTGGCGGACGAACCGACTGGCAGCCTGGATCCGGAAATGACTGATGAGGTGATTGATCTTTTGCGGCATGCCGCTCATCAACTCGGTAAATGTGTCATTGTGGTGACGCATTCCAAACGTGTCGCCGATTCCGCCGATGCCGTTTACACCCTCAGACATAAGAAGCTAGCCAAGGCATAGCACTCTCGCACAGACCACGTCTTCCGTCGTGGCCGGCAAGAACCGCGCCAATGCCCCTTCCGCCATCGTCCTCGGCTGCGAAACGGGTGTCGGGATTGCGTCGTGGATCGGTGACGTTTTTGGGACTCGTCGCCGATCCACGACGCCCATGCCGACCCCCGTCCTGATTCGCACTCGCCCCGATCGGACCACACGCCCGTCCGGCATCGACAGAAGTAAGAACGGCCGGGACATGCCCCGGAAAGAAACGAACCCGCCTCATCGAAAAGGAACCAAAAATGACCGCACGACACATCGACGCCACGGACAAGACGGACGGAAGCCATGTCGTCAAGATCCTATGGAACGAAAACGACGGCGAACGGGAACTGACCGTCCGCATGCCGGCAGCCGGAACGGACGCCACGGACCGCGTGGACGTGGACCTCCTGCCCGTCCCGGAAGAGGATCCCGCCACGACGATGGACGATGCCGTCGCGGCGTTGGAGGGATTCCTCGGCAACAACAAGTACATCCACATCGATGGGGACGACGTCAGAAGCGTCTGCGCCGGCGCCCTGACCACGGTCATCCGCGTGGAAAGCGGGTCGTCGACGGGCATCGTGGAGGCGCTCGACGGACGGTTCCATGATTCGAGCGTCGCGTCCGACGAGGTCACGGGAGCGATAATCGCCATCGAAGGTCCGAAGAGCCTCCAACTGTCCGACGCCACGGCGATCGTCGGCGGCGTGCAGAAGCGCCTCACCGACAAGGTCGAGATCATATGGGGCCTGAATTTCACCGACGAGGACGTCCTGCGCGCCACCGTACTGCTCGCAATACAACAGAAATAAAGAACACGACGGGTTTGCATGCAGGAAAATCAAACATCATCGGAATGCCTGTTGCACTTACAAGTACGAGCCCCCCATGCTAACCGCTGGTTTTCCATGTCACCGGGGTGTCTTTTATCCGTTTATCCGCGTCAACACGACCCGCACGGTCAGGCAATTCGGGTCGGACTCCCCTGTGGTTTCGCTGAAGAAAACCGGGGGTGCTACCCAATCAGCTGTTGTGGGATTTGCGCCAGATGAGATACGAGTAAACATACATGGCTGCGACCGAGCCAATCGCAAGCACCATAATCACTGCCAGAATCCAGGTTTCAGGCAATATACCTCCTAAAAATCCCAGCACAATCAGGCTAACGCCCACCACCATGAAACAGGCTCCGCCGAAACGGTGGGTGCGGCGCCAGTTGTCGGGGTCGTCGAGCGCCCATGGCGTTTTGATGCCGAGCGTGTAGTTTTGCCGCACACGAGGTAGATAATTACCCATGCCGATGAAGAACGCGCCGATCGCCCCGGACACGATGACGTTGACCGCGCCCTTGCCAGGAAGGAGGTTCCAGACGGTGAGTTCCCCAAGCCAGCTGATGGCGCACATGAATACCGTGAACGAGATCACGAATCCTTGGTAGAATCCGCCGAACTTGGCATATGCGGCACCTTTCGGATCAATGCGCGGCACCACATAGAACAGTGCGAGAAACGTCAATGGAAGCGCACCCAGAACGGATGCCATCCAACGTGGCCCCCATCCGTTCACACCGCCGTCAGCACCCCAATGCATGGGAATGCGCTCAGGTAGCCCCGGCATGGCGGCAAGATGCGCCACGACGTTCAGCACGCAAAGCAGCATGAGGACGACCCATACACGGGCCGGAATACCGGTCGAGGCTTTGGTTGTCTCGGGTTTTTCCTGCTTTTGCATTGTCAGACCTTTCATTGCCTGTCTTCCGGATCGTCCGCGAAGCCCATGAACCATCCGACCAAGTCCTGCATAACTGTGGTATTGAGGCTGTACACGATGTTCTGCCCATGTCGTTCGTCCGTTACGAGACCAGCGTTCCTAAGAGTCGCCAGATGGTGACTGAGCGATGGCTTGCTGATGTCGAAATGCTCCGCGAGCTCCCCCGCGGTCATATCCCCCGCACGCAGCAGCTCGAGGATACGACGCCGCGTGGGGTCGGCGAGCGCCTTGAATCCTTCTCCTGCCATCATCGCTCTCTTTCCAGTATCGGATTGCGATATTCATCCTACCAGATATTTAGACGTTTGTCTAAATATCTAAAATACGGAAGTCTGAAAACGTCATGGAAACCGGAATCTCGTTTTTTCGGAGCAACGCTGATGTCAAGGAACGGCGCCTTCCAGTAGACTCGGCAATAATCCCACGCCATAGGCGGCAACATGGGCGGAACCGCGCAAGACAAGGAGGTCACGAATGGAATACATTCGAATTACCAGGGACAACATCGATGCAGAGCACGTCTGCTGCGCCATGTCCGGCAAACAGGCCCTTGCGAAAAAGGAGTGGCTCAAACGTCGATTCGACGAAGGATTGATCTTCTACCGCAGCGTAGAACGCGGAAAATGCTTCATCGAATATATCCCCGCGGAGAACGCGTGGGTTCCTATCCAAGCGGACGGGTATCTTTACATCGACTGTCTATGGGTCGCCGGCTCCATGAAAGGGCACGGATATTCCAACGACCTGTTACGGGGGTGCGTGAGGGATGCGAAGGAGCAGGGGCGGAAGGGATTGTGTATTTTGTCTGCCGAAGGACGCAAGCGCGAATTCCTCTCCGACGCGAAATACCTTGCGCACAAGGGTTTCATGGTTGCGGACACGTCATCATGCGGAATCATGCTCATGTACCTGCCGTTCGGTTCGGACACGGAGCCTCCGCAATTCAAAGAATGCGCCAAATATCCCGCAGCAGATGGTGATGGATTCGTTCTCTACTACACGGACCAGTGTCCGTTCACCCACTACTGGGTGCCACGCGTGGAAGCGGTGGCGGAAGAGCACAGCATTCCATTAAAAACCATTCACATCATCAGCCGTGAGCAGGCCCAGAATACGCCAGCTCCGGTCACGACCTACGCGCTGTTCAAGGACGGAGAGTTCCTGACTCAAGGCATCCAGTCCGACAAGAAGTTCCTGAAGCTCGCAGGCGTACAGGTCTGATGCCGGACTGACGATTATTTTTTAAGATGCGGGGGCATCATGACGTTCCACACGCATTACCATTCGAACAAGTCGGATCGGCCCGTACGGCATGGCGGAAACACTCCCATCCGCGCAACCGTCAGCGTGCAATGCAGCGAAAAGCATAAAGAAAACGGGTTCCGAATGAACCGGAACCCGTATAACGTAAAACCTCGAAATATCTGAAGTGTCAGAAGTATCCGAGTTTCCTAGAAAATCAGGCGAACAGGAAGCCCTGGCCGTGATGTTCCGGATACGTGTCGAACAGTTCGGCGACGGAACCGTCTTCGAACACGGCGCGGATGGCACTTGCCAGCAACGGCGCGATCGACAGAACAGTCAGACCGTCCCAACGCTTTTCTTCCGGAATCGGCACGGTATCGGTGAGCACGACCTCGCGTGCCCCGCAGTTCTTCAGTCGGTCCACGGCCGGGCCGGACAGCACGCCATGCGTGGCGACGACGGTCACCGACTTGGCTCCGGCATCCTTAAGCACGTTGCATGCGCCGGCGATGGTGCCCGCGGTGTCAATCAGGTCGTCGACAAGCACGCAGTCCTTGCCTGCGACGTCGCCGACCACACGGTTGGCGACCGCCTGGTTCGGGCGGGTGATGTCGCGGGTCTTGTGCACGAAGGCGAGCGGACCGCCGCCGAGGCGCTGCGCCCACTGTTCGGCAACACGGATACGACCGGCGTCCGGGGAGACGACGGCGACGTTGTCAAGTTGGTTGGAGAAACGGTCACGGATGTAATCGACCAGCACCGGCATGGCGATGAGATGATCGACCGGGCCGTCAAAGAAGCCTTGCGACTGCGCCGCATGCAGATCGACGCTCATGATGCGGTCGGCGCCTGCGGTCTTGAGCAGGTCAAACACCAGACGGCAGGAGATGGGCTCGCGGCCGCGGTGCTTCTTATCCTGACGGGAATAGCCCAGCAGCGGGCAAACCGCGGTGATGGAACGCGCGGAAGCACGCTTCAACGCATCAATCATGATGAGCTGTTCCATGATGGCCTGGTTGACCGGATTGGAATGGCTCTGCAGTACGAACACGTCCGCGCCTCGCACGGATTCGGTGTAGCGCACGTACATTTCGCCGTTCGCAAAATCGTATGCTGTGGTTTCCAGAACATCAATGCCGAGCTGTTCGGCGACTTCCGCCGCCAGCTTCGGGTGTGCTCTGCCTGTGACAAGGATAAGGTTCTTATCCGGCTTTCCTTCAAGGATTGCGCTCACCGTGTCTCCAAACGTCTGTTCTAGCGAAGTGGATGTGACCCATACTAACCGGCCGCGCAGACCTCACCGACCCCGTGTGTTCGGGGGGCCATGCGGACGGCCCCATCCATCTTCTATCGGTATAGGCCGTGTTTGCCGATGTATTGCACCACGCCATCGGGTACGAGATACCAGACGGGTTCGCCATGTTCGGCGCGGCGACGCACATCCGTGGAGGAAATCGCCAAAGCGGGAATCTCCAGCGTATCCACCTTGCCTTCAGGTAATTTCACGCCGTCCGGCGAGGAATAGCCGGGACGTGTCACGGCCACGAAATGCGCCAGCTCCCACATCTTGTTGGCGTCCTTCCATTGCATGATCTCCGCCACGGCGTCGGCGCCGGTGATGAAGAACAGTTCCGCATCGGGATACTGGGCGCGGATGTCACGCAGGGTGTCGATGGTGTAGGTGACGCCGGGACGGTCGATGTCCACGCGCGACACGGTGAATTTCGGGTTCGACGCGGTGGCGATGACCGTCATAAGGTACCGGTCCTCCGCATTGGTGACTTTCTTGTCCAACTTGAACACCGGCCGTCCGGTCGGCACGAAGATCACCTCGTCGAGGTCGTACACCCAGGACACTTCGGAGGCTGCGACCAAATGGCCGTTATGGATCGGATCGAAAGTGCCGCCCATGATGCCGATGCGCAACCGGTTGTGCCAGTTGCCTCGTGCGGACCTGCGTCCGGTGGTCACGGCTGATTGCGGCCGGTCTACGGATAGTTCCGACATGCGTCGTTCCGGCTCGACCACGTAGCTGACGGTCAGTTCGGGATCGGCCTCCGCAGATTCCGGCCGCATGCGTTTTGGCCCGGTCATGCGGACGCTCCGCTCTTTTGCGCGCCATCGGCCTGCTGTTCGGCCTGCTTCTCGGCCTGCTGCTCTTTGTCCGCGTCGGCGGTTTCCTGCTCGATGCTGTCCGCGGTCGGTGAGGCGTTGTCGGGATCGATCTTGTCCATATCCTCATCCCACTCGTCCTGCACCACACGTCGAATCTCGGCGAATGTCGGCAGCGGGAAATCCGGCTGGTATATACTGCGGATTCCGGCAACGCGCTCGGTGACACGAATCAGCGTGTCGGTCATGCCGACGATGTCATGGTCTCGTTCCATCGCGCTGAACTTGGCGATGTGCTGTTCCATGACCCGCATCTGCTCGTCGATATCGTCAAGCTGGGCGGCATCGGGAGTGATGACGTCCGAAGCGTCGGTTTCGGGCCAGCCGATCAGCACCGCGTCGGCGTATTCGAGCGAGGCGCGTTCGTCCGCTGACGCGATACCGTCTTCGACCTGCACAAGGAACACATACCGCACGATGCTCAATCGTTCGGACGCCAATCGCAATCTGAGCATTGGGTCGGTCAAGTCCGCGTTCCATGGGTTCTTGTTGTCCTGCATGGTGTGCTGCATATTGTCCTGCATGACTTCGTCGCTCATTCTCTCACCTGTCCTGTTCCGTAGCCAATCCATTTGGTCGTGGTCATCTCGCGCAGCCCCATCGGACCGCGCGCATGCATCTTCTGTGTGGAGATGCCAAGTTCCGCGCCGAATCCGAACACGCCGCCATCGGTGAAACGTGTGGAGGCGTTGACCATCACCACCGCCGAGTCGATGCGGGCGGTGAATTCCTCGATGGCCGAATAGTCTTCGGCGATGATGGATTCGGTGTGCCCGGTGGAGTGGCGGTTGATATGCGCGATGGCCTCGTCAAGCGAGTCGACCACCTTGATGCCGATTTTGAGTGCCAGATATTCGGTGTCCCAATCCTCGTCGGTGGCATGCACGAGTTGCGCATTTGCGATTCCGGCATGTTCGATGATGCCATACGCGCGTTCGTCGGCATGCATTTCGACTCCCGCTGCGGCGAGCGCTGCCGCGGCTTTCGGCAGGAAGCTTTCGGCGATGTCTTTGTGGACGAGGAGTTTTTCGGTGGCGTTGCATACGCCGACGCGTTGGGTTTTGGCGTTGATGAGGATGGGGATGGCTTTGTCGGGGTTGCCGGTGCGGTCGACGTAGATGTGCACGTTGCCGGCTCCGGTTTCGATGACGGGGACTTTGGAGTTGCGTACCACGGCTTGGATGAGTCCTGCTCCCCCGCGTGGGATGAGCACGTCGATGTGGCCGCGTGCTTCCATCATGGCGGTGGCGCCGTCGCGTCCGTATTGGTCTACGGTGGCGATCATGTTGTGGTCGTATCCGTGTTTGGTGAGTACGTCGGCGATGACGGCGAGTGTTGCCGCGTTGGTGTGTTCGGCCGCGTGTCCGCCGCGCAGCAGGACGGCGTTGCCGGATTTGATGCATAGGGAGGCCACGTCGACGGTGACGTTGGGGCGCGCTTCGTAGATCATGCCGAGCACGCCGATGGGGACGCGTACCTGCTGCAGGCGTAGGCCGTTTTCCAGATGGTATCCGCGTACGATTTCGCCGATGGGGTCTGGTAGGGATGCCACGTGGCGTACGCCTTGCGCGGCGGCGGCGATGCGCTGCTGGTCGAATCTGAGTCGGTCGAGTTTGCCGGCGTCCATGCCGTCGGTTTCGGCTTGGTTCATGTCGAGCGTGTTGGCTGCGGCGATGTCGTCCGCATGCTGGTCGAGTGCGTCGGCGATGGCGTTGAGCAGTTGGTTTTTGGCTTCGGTGTTTGCCTGGGCAAGTTGCGATTGCGCGGTGCGGGCTGCGTCGCCCATGGCGCATACTGCTTCGAACACGTCGGCGTTCATGGCGGTGCCTTGGTTCTGTGGATTCGTCATAGTCTCTTAGAATAGCGCGAAATCACGCCTCGCTGGGCAATGACGGCCATTTTCGGGTCGTTGGTTGCGCGGCGGGGCGCGATTTCGTCAGTCGAGGCTGGTGATCAGTGGATTTGGTCGAGTCCCGGGTAAAGCGGGAAGTCTTCGGCAAGCTTGTCGACGCGCGCCTTGAGCGCGTCGACGTCGGCGTCCTGTCCTGCGGCGAGAGCGGTGCCGATGATGTCGGCGACTTCCTCGTATTCCTTGGGTCCGAAGCCGCGGGTGGCGAGTGCGCTGGTGCCGATGCGCAGGCCGGAGGCCACGGATGCGGGGCGTGGGTCGAACGGGACGGTGTTGCGGTTGATGGTGATGCCGCATTGTGCGAGCAGGTCTTCGCCTTGTTTGCCGTCCATTTCGCTGTTGCGTAGGTCGACCATGACCAGGTGCACGTCGGTGCCGCCGGTCAGGACGCTGATGCCGTTGTTTTTGACGTCGTCGGCCATGAGGCGTTCGGCAAGGATCTTGGCGCCGTCGAGGGTGCGTTGCATGCGGTCTTTGAATTCCGGGGTGGCGGCGACTTTGAAGGCGACGGCCTTGCCGGCGATGACGTGCATGAGCGGGCCGCCTTGCTGGCCGGGGAATACGGCGGAGTTGAGTTTCTTGGCGTATTCCTGCTTGGCGAGGATGAAGCCGGAGCGTGGGCCGCCGAGGGTTTTGTGCGCGGTGGAGGATACGACGTCGGCGTATGGGACGGGGCTTGGATGCAGTCCGGCGGCTATGAGGCCGGCGAAGTGGGCCATGTCCACCCAGAATTTGGCGCCGACCTCGTCGGCGATCTCCTTCATGGCTTTGAAGTCTTCGATGCGCGGGTAGGCGCTCCATCCGCCGATGATCATGGCGGGATGGGTTTCGAGCGCACGCTGGCGGATGATTTCCGGGTCGATGCGGAAGGTTTCGGGATTCACGCCGTAGGCTTCGGCGTGGTAGAAGCGGCCGGAGAAGTTGATTTTCATGCCATGGGTGAGGTGGCCGCCGTGGTCGAGGGCGAGGCCGAGGACCGTGTCGCCGGGTTTGACGAGCGCCTGGTAGACGGCTGCGTTGGCCTGTGCGCCGGAGTGCGGCTGTACGTTGGCGTATTCGGCGCCGAATAGGCTTTTGGCGCGTTCGCGGGCGATGGTTTCGATTTTGTCCACCTGCTCGCAGCCGCCGTAGTAGCGGCGTCCCGGATAGCCTTCGGCGTATTTGTTGGTCAGCACGGAGCCTTGTGCCTGTAGGACGGCGCGAGGCACGAAATTCTCGGATGCGATCATTTCGAGTCCGTTTTGCTGCCTGGACAGTTCGGCGTCGAGGATTTCGGCGATTTCCGGATCCGCTTCGGCGATGGGCGCGTTGAACATGTCGTTCGGTGTTTGCGCAAGAGGTGATGCAGTCATGAAGCCCTCCTTGACTTCGGAATGATCATCCGCTGTACCGCGGGTTACAGAGCAGTGTACGTGTGAAAACGATCGGAGGAAAACCGGGTTTCGAAACATGTGGGAAATATGGCACCGCCTGCGCGCGAAGACATGGACGGCACGATCGCGGTGCCACGTGGAAAAGCAGGACCTTCCGTCGGCAATCGTATGGGGTCGGCGTCCCATTCCACGGACGCGAGGCGACGTTCTTCCCACCTGTGCCGGTACACTGAGAAGCACGTTTGACGTAATCTGTCCGTTCTATTGCTAAGGAAATCAAGTGACCACGTTCCACAGCACACGCAGCACCACCGATTCGCTTACCTCCAAGCAGGCCATCCGCAAGGGCATCGCCGATGATGGCGGCCTGTTCGTGACCGACTCCTTGGGTGAGACCCATGTGGATATCGCTTCCTTGGCCGGCAAGTCCTACCAGCAGATCGCGTTCGATGTGCTGTCCGTGCTGCTGCCGGACTACACCGAGGCCGAGCTCAAGGAGTGCATCGACGAGGCGTACGGCCCGCAGTGGTCCGACGAGAAGATCACTCCGGTCAAGCCGCTCGGCGATGACTATGTGATGGAACTGTTCAACGGTCCGACTTCCGCGTTCAAAGATGTGGCGCTGCAGATTCTGCCGCGTTTCATGGCGCGCACCACTCCGGCGGATGGCGACGCGGATGAGAAGATCATGATCGTCACCGCCACGTCCGGCGACACCGGCAAGGCCGCGTTGGCTGGTTTCGCGGACGCCGCGGGCACCGGCATCACCGTGTTCTATCCGGAAGGCAAGGTCAGCCAGGTGCAGGAGCTGCAGATGACCACGCAGTCCGGCTCCAATGTGAACGTGTGCGCGGTCAAGGGCAATTTCGATGACGCGCAGTCCGCCGTCAAGCGCATCTTCGGCGACAAGGAGCTTGCCGAACGTCTCGCCGATGATTCGCATGTGGTGCTTTCCTCCGCGAATTCCATCAATGTGGGCCGTCTGGTGCCGCAGGTCGTCTATTACTTCTCCGCGTACGCGCAGCTGCTGGAACGCCAGGTCATCAATGTGGGCGACGAGGTCGAGTTCGTTGTGCCGACGGGTAATTTCGGCGACATCCTCGCCGGCTATTACGCGAAACTGCTGGGCCTGCCGGTCAAGCATCTTGTGGTGGCGTCCGACAAGAACAACGTGCTGTTCGACTTCCTGACTTCCGGCACGTACAACCGTCAGCGTCCGTTCTTCCAGACCATTTCCCCGTCGATGGATATCCTCATCTCATCGAACCTGGAGCGCATGCTGTATTACATGTCCGACAAGGACACACGCCTGATCTCCATGCTGATGAACGATCTGAACCAGTGGGGCGCCTACGAGGTTCCCGAGCCGATGATGAAGAAGATTCGTTCCATCTTCGGCACCGGTTGGGCCGATGAGAACCAGGTGCGCGAGATGATCGCGGACTGCTGGAACAAGAACCATTACGTGATCGACCCGCACACCGCATGCGGCTACTACGTCATGCAGCAGATGCCGCGCGATCCGCTCACGCCGCGCGTGCTGCTGTCCACCGCCAGCCCGTACAAGTTCCCGCGCGTAGTCAACGAATCTCTGGGTCTTGACGCGTCCGGCACCGATTTCGAATGCATGGACGTGCTTGCCAAGGCCACCGGCACCACCGCTCCGGCCGCGCTGCGCGGTCTTGAGACCGCCGACGTGCGTTTCGACCATGTCGTTGACATCGACGGTATGGAAGGTTTTGTCGAGCAGGCCGCCAAAGCTCTGTAAAAACTCTGTAAGCGAAGCATACTTTCACATCGTTAAAGCCATCTCCATCGGCCGTCCGCAATATGTGGACGGCCGTTTTTCGTCAAGGCTGCTACAGTTGCATGCTCGGAGGCGAACGAGCATGACAGCACCAACGATACCCGCATCTGAATCGGTACGACAGAAGCAACCGGCACAACAATCGAACCAGCCCGAACAGCCCCGGCGTAAGCATGATCGTCTCATCACCCGTGATATGGCGTTGGTCATGCTTGCGACGTTCTGTTTCATGTCGAGCAATATGCTTGCCAATCCGATCGTTGCCGGATATGCGGAATCGTTGGGCGCGGACGGCATGCTGATGGGTGCGGTGGCCGGTTCGATGAGTTTCATCTCACTGTTCTGCCGCCCTATCGCAGGCAATCTTTCCGACAAAACCAGCAAGCGCACGCTTGTGGCGGTTGGCACGGTGCTCTATTTCGCCGCCGGACTGCTGTACTATTTCGCAAACTCCCCCATCATGCTCATCATGGCTCGCGTGATCAACGGCGTTGGTTTCGCATGCTGCTCGGTCTGCCTGGCCACGTGGATGTCGCTTTTGCTGCCGATCCGGCATATGGGTGCCGGCATGGGATTGTATGGCACGATGAACGCGCTGGCTATGGCGGTCGGACCGGCATTGGGTATTCGCGCGCAAAAATACATCGGTTATCGTCTGACGTTTTTGAGTTCGCTGGTGCTGGCGGTGATCATGCTGATCGCCACACTGATGGTGAAGAATGGCGGACAACCGGTACGCAAAAAGCAGACTTCCATAACGGAGAATCCCTCCACTGCCGTAGACATTGACGGTTCTGCTAGCGCAACCAAAAAGCATCGTTTTTCGATCCGTTCGATTCTGGAACCGCGTGTGGTGCCGTTGTCGCTGACGTTCATGATGTTTGCGATAGCGTATTTCGCAAATCAGTCCTTCATCGTGAATTATGTTCAGTCTCGTCATCTGCCGGTATCGTCCGACCTGTTTTTCATGTTTTACGCGGTCGCATTATTGGTGTTGCGACTGGGCTTGCGCGACCTGTTCGACAGCAAGGGCTTCCGTTTCTGGCTGACGGTCTGCTCGTTGGGCATGCTGGCGATGCTCGCATGCATGACGTTCCTGTTCAATGATTGGATGCTGTTGTTGGCTGCGATTTTCACCGCTGTCGGCTACGGTCTGATGAGTTCAGTCACGCAGGCGCAGGCCGTGGTAATCGCAGGCCGCGAGCGCAGTGGTATTGCGAATAGTACGTATTATGCGGGTATTGATTTGGGTATGTCGGTTGGTCCGTTTGTGGGTGGTTTGGTGTATGGGCGTTTGTCTGCTGTGTGGTTTTATCCGGTGTTTATGTTGGCGATGCCTGTTGCTTGGTTGATTTATTTGTTGTGTGTGAAGCGTGTTTCACGGTAGTTGTTGGCATCGTGTGCGAGGTTTCTGCCGTAAACCATTCCAAGCGCGTGTCGTTCTAACTGTTTTTGCGGTCGGTCGTATTTTCCATATACGGCAATATGACCGACCGACGCCCATCCTGGCTCGTGCAAGGCGTCCATGCCGAAGGGGAGATGTCAAGATCGGCCCTTGCCGCCGTATTCCGTTCCAGCCTTTCCGGCTATTTGACTTGGTGGATTTTGTTGCCTTTGACCATGTAGGCACGTCGGGCCATGTCGATCATGGGCTGGTCGAATCGGCTGTCTGTGTAGAATTCGTCCACTCGAACGTTGTCTCCGTAGAGTTCGCGGAATCGTTTGGGCTTGTTGGTGTTGAAGTTGAGGTAGTTTACGTTCAACGTGTTGCCGTCGATGGTGGACGAGACCAAATGTTGCACGCCAAGCCTGCGGCAGGCCTCGCCCACGGTGATGTCGAACGAGGCGGTGAGGATCACATCGTCTTCGCGTGGCTCATACCAGGGTTTGATGCGCTTCATGTTCTGATCCCAGAAGGCGTTGACCAATTCTTCGAATTCCAATGATTCGGCCAGTTCGCTTAAATATCCGTGGCATAGCTTGCCCACACCGTATTCCATTTGATCGAACGTGGCTCGTCCGAGCTTGTATTTGATGGCATAGCGCAGTACCGGGGCGATGTACCGCAATACCTTCGGATTGTATTTGGCCGAAAACAGGTACAGGTCGAACAGGCTTTCTCCGTCATAGATGGTTCCATCGAAGTCGAATACACGCATGTATGCAGCTCTCACTTCCTCGTATGCGCGCATTCAATACGCGCCATTGCATCTCATGCTAAAGTCCGAAGGCTGATTCCTTTTTACACCAAGGTGAACGGCCGGCGACCGCAATGTGCACAAATTGCACATCTCAATGCACATTCGGTTCATGTCACGTTTGGAAGGAGGAACCACCACAACAACACAGTCGGACCGCTATTCGCCCCATAGGAGCCGTTCGCGCTGCTGATACTCCTCATCGAACAACGGCTGGGCCTTCGTGTCGATGAGCTTGGCGAATTCCAGATCCTCATCTCGTTCCACCCGATGCTCAGCCATATTCCATTGGTCATGGTACGTGTAACGCAATGCCTCGGCATCCGTTTTCAGAACATGCGACCGGTAAAGGTCCCGTTCGAATAGAAGCGTATCAACCAGCCATCCTGGCTCGTCCGGAAACTTGCTGATGCCATTGACGTACTCCGCACGATACGCGTCATGGACAAGGACAGGCAACGCATCGATACGCAAAAGCTCCTTGAACATGATAAGCCGTCCGATTCGACCGTTGCCGTCCGAAAATGGGTGAATCTTCTCAAACGTCCAATGGACACGGGCGATCTGATACGGTTCATCCTCAAGTTTCGTGCACATATCAAACAGCCTGTCCATAAATTCGGGAACATCCTGCGGCAGCGCAGTCCTTGTCGGAGTGACAGGATTGCCAATAAAGTTCGGCCGAGTCTTGTAGCCGCCCACGTTGAAAAGCGAGTCGGAGACCTGTCTGGTGCCCTGCTTGAGAATGGCATGCAGGTGACAGACCATATCCCGGTCCACCGGCTCATCAGCATGGTCGAGAATCCAACGGAACGCAGCGAAATGATTACGGGTTTCCAACGCATCGTCAGGATTGACCTGTTCGCTGCCATCCGTGGTATAGGTACCGGTGGCAAATAGCTGCGCGGTCTGTTTGGCAGTAAGGGTGGAACCTTCCATATGATTGGAATTCCATGCGAACTGGATTTGTGTAGTCGTGTAAATGCCGTCACCATATCGAGTATCACGCTCTCGGATAAGACGCTCCACGATACGTTCCGCCATAACCCCATCCTTCCTTCATTCCGCTCGACTATCCTCCCATGGTAATTCATTTAGGCTAGAAACCGTGGTGGATGTCGTATATCCTGCAGGTTGGTTCCATGTCGAACGTGACCGTGTCGAACTGTTCGGGATGGTGCACGAACGTATCGATCAGCTTCCATTGACGACGGCTGATGCCGATACGATAGTCCGGACGGACCATAAGCACCGGCGCTTTCGGCTGGAGTTCCTCCAAGAGCTGCGCGCGCTGTTCGAAGCATTCATCATCGTCGATCCATACGATCGGCGCGGGTTCATTCTCTTCGCATTCGATGCGTACGCGTCGTTGGATGGTCTGCCATTTGCCCGTCTCACGTCCCCATTTGGTGACAGGATCATACCAGGTGACGACATCGACCAGCATGGGATCCCAGCCGAGCATCGGGTCGAGAATCTGACTGCAGTACGGCTGCCAGGTGGACAGCCACCACAATTCCACGATACCGTCGACCGCCAACGCATACATCGCGTCGGACAGTTCACTGGACCAGTGGATGCGCCATGAGCCTACGGGCGTGTGGGCTTTTTCGTTACTGTCCAAGTGGAACGCTTTTTCAGGATTGTACATTTTCGCGTAGGGACTGTCGGGCTTCGCCCAGGTCATGACCTTGTTCACGCCGCCCCTGCGCAAAAGCTTGTCATCCGGAAAGGCGTTGAGCACCCCATCGAAATCCGTGAACACCACAGGCTTGGAAAACATTTTCAACTCCGTCATCACCACTCCCCTTTTGATCGCCAACCATCTTCTGGTCTTGACTCTACGGCTTCCTCACTACGCTTTACCTGACAAATACTGACAGCACCGCCATCGTTTTATTTGCTACACTCGGATTAGTTCGGCATAGACGTCGAGCAACCGCAGACACGAGCATAGGCAACCGCAAACATGGTCCATAGATGCGCAAAACATGATGCGCGGCCGCATCCAAAAAGCGGTCACCATCACGCAAAGGAGTGAAACATGGCAGACGAATCATCGAAGATTCCAGAGAAAACCGTCGAACAAATCTTCGACGAACGTTATCCCCTCGACAAATGGGAGGATTCAAACTACTCGATACTCGACAAATTCTCAATGCGCGGCCGCAAAGGCTTCGTCACCGGAGCCGCAGGCGGTCTAGGACGCAACGCGGCGGCCGCGCTCGCCCAAGCCGGAGCAGACGTCGCACTAGTCGACCTGCCCAGCCAAGAAGACAAGCTCACCGAACTGGCGAAAGACATGAGCGAACGTTTCGGCACCAACGTCATCGCGCTCACCTGCGACGTCACCAACGTCGAACAAGTAGCCGAACTCAAAACACAATTGGTAGAACAACTCGGAACCGTCGACTTCGCGTTCCTCAACGCCGGAGTCAACGTACCGGGCGACGATCAAGACGCCACCGAAGAAGTATGGACGCGCACCATCAACATCAACCTCAACGGCACCTACCGTACCGGCCGCATCGCGCATGAAATCATGCGCGAACACGATCATGGCGGCTCACTGATCTTCACAGCCTCCCTGTCCGGACACAACGCGAACTACATGATGGGAAGTCCGACGCCGGTGAACGCGTATGGCGCCACCAAAGCGGCCATCATGGAACACTCACGTTACCTTGCCGCAGCGCTCGCCAAAGATGGCATCCGTTCCAACACCATCTCCCCCGGATACGTGTGGTCTGGAATTTTCAATGGCCGTATCGACATGCCTGGCCACGACGCCATGCTCGAGGTCGTGCCGATGCATCGTTTCGGCACGAATGACGAGATTGCCAGCACGGTGCTCTTCCTCGCCAGCGACGCGTCCTCGTACGTTACTGGCACTGACATTCGCGTAGACGGCGGCTACAGCGTCTTCTAATCACCGTACCCCATTTGATAAATGGCCGGTCGCAGCTAATGTGCTTCGACCGGACATTTATCTGGTGGTGGTTTCTAGAACATACCGCTACACATGCTTGCGGCGTATCAACGTACCGGCAGTGGTTCCGGCTCCTGCAAGGAGGAGCATGACCGCGATAATGGGAACGATGTCGGAGCCCGTGTGAGGCGAGTCCGCAGTCGGTTTTCCATCGGCCTTGCTGGCATTCTTGTCTTTCGAGGGCTGCTTGTCATTCGGCTTGGCCTCTCCACCGCCCGGCTGGTCATCAGGCTTCGTTTCCCGAAGCTTCAGACCGTTCAATGCCGTGTTAAGGAGCGTGGCGGCATTGGAGACAAGACCGTTCTGTTCGCTGCTGAACGTGGTGTTGTTCCACAGCGAGAGGGCCTGCTCGTACGCTTCCGTGAGAGATGCGACCGTATCGTCCGTGTATTTGCCGAATTCGGCAAGCTTGGCCTGTGCCGCCGCGATCGGAGCTTCGAGCGCGCTCTGTCGAGTTCGGTCGGATCATCATACATGGCCTGATATCTTGAGATGGTCAGTTTGGCGAGCTGATCGTACATCTTGGAGTAGAGGCGAGCGTTGAAGTTCATGACACTGAACCCTGCGCGGGACAAGTTCATCTGTCGGATTTCCAGATTGTCTGGATCGTAGGCGCCTTCGGCGAACGTCATGTCGGACGATTCGCTGTCGGACGCGCCCTTGCCTGTTCCGCTGGCGTCGAGCGCGCTGCCCGTGGAGTAGTCGAACGGGGTGCCGTCCTTGCCGCTCCATGCGTTGATGATGAGGCTCGACGTGCGGAACGGGTCAGATCCGACTCCTGCGTAGTTGTAGCCCGCAATGTCCTTGCCGGAGGAAACGGTGTCGCCGTTCTCATCGACGAAGTAGATCGGGTTGCCGTCGACGTCGAGCGGATACCCGTCGGGACCCCACACGTTGTCGGTGATCACTGCAAGACCGTCACGGTCGGTATAGCTGCCCATGCGGGATTCGCGATACCATGCGTTGCCGGTCGTGGCCGTCGGATGCAGGAACAGTTCGGCTCCGGACGCGGCATAATAACGACCGAGTTCCGGATAGAAGTGGCCGTCTCGACAAATGTCGATACCGGCCTTGAGTGGCTTGCCGTCCGAGCCGGTCCACTCGGGCATCTCGAACATGACCGGCGTGCTGCCAGGCAACGACCATGCGGTTTCCTCGGATCCGGCGCGATGCATCTTCTGGTAGGAGTCGGCGTGCCCGTCAGGGAACGCTATGGCAGCGGAATTGTAGACCTTCCGCACGCCGTCGCTGTCAGTGATGAGACTCTCGGTGATTTCAGCTTGGGAGGCCGCCATCTTGTATGCTGCGGAGTCTAGGTCGCTTGAGGAAACGTAGCCGGTGAGTGCCGCGACGAAGGCCATGGTGGCGCACAATGCGACGCTGCCCACCGCCGCAACCGCCATGTCGAGCTGTCGTTTGAACCATATGGATTTCGCGGTGACGTTCGCTGCCGCGTCTTTGTTCTCCGTTGTCGTACGGTGCGACGTGGATGTCCCTCTCTTCAACGCGCCATGCTTCCCCAAAATTTCCCCGTTCTGGAAAACATCATAGGAGATAAACGGAATTGTATGACAGTTCGTTTTCCACTTGGCTTCTGAATTCCGAAGAGTATCTAAAGAGTACTCATGCCCGATTCTGCGAGCGCGATCATTTGACGTTTCCTTTGTTGTTGAACACTGTTTTGCCCATATTTCGCTTATGTATGGCAGGTCAGTCCGTCAAAGCAGTAGGTAGGGGGTATGAAAAACCTCATTTTCGCGAAACCGACTGCCATATATAAGCGAGATGCCTCATGTCACATCCCGAAATCTGCCATACATAGGCGAGATACAGCCTGCTTTGCTCAGCACAAGGCCGACAGATCCAGAAAATGCGCACGATGACACGTTTCAAACCATACTTCGCGCAGGATCTTTTTCCGATTTGTTCCCTTGACAGGTCTGACACCTACTGCTTGGGCAGTTCGCGGCGGCGCGCAACGAGTCAACGAACTGTGCACACGCAAAGGCGGGTATGATGACGTTTATTCTTGCTTGGTATCGGCACTTGAAATCCGAAGAACAGTAAGGAGATAATCATGTCCGACATCAATCCGTCAGCAACCACGGCAGCACAGGACTCCCGCACATCTATACGACTCGAAGCGGGACTAACGGCCCCGGACTTTACACTTCCCAGCGACAACGGCGATAGCGTCACGCTCTCTGCATTGCGTGGCCAGAATATCATCCTGTACTTCTACCCTGCCGCGATGACTCCTGGCTGCACCACCGAGGCCTGCGACTTCCGAGACAACCTCGAACAACTGCGCTCCCGCGGATTTACCGTGCTCGGCGTATCGAAGGATCCGTTGGACAAGCTCGTCCGATTCCGCGGGCGCAATCATTTGACGTTCCCGTTGTTGTCGGACGCCGATCTGACTGTGCATCGTTTGTATGGTGCGTATGGTGAGAAGAAATTGTACGGCAAGGTCTATGAGGGTGTAATTCGTTCGACTTTCGTGATCGATGGTGATGGGGTGATTCGTATCGCCCGGTACAACGTGCGCGCGAAGGGTCATGTTGATTCTTTGCTGCGGGCGCTCGACAAGCTTGATGGTTCCGTTTTCTAGTTTGGAATGCGATGCCGCTTTGTTTATAGATCAGCTTTTTCATGCGAATGACGCAAGCAGCGTCAGTAGCGGGTAGATGCCGAATTCCTGATAGCGGTCGTGCAGTGTGCCGATGTCTTCGAATATGGTCTCTTCGACAAGCCTTTCGAAGGTCTCGTAACGGCGCGGGGCACGGCCTCGTAAGAGAAGAGGAGAAGCGCGATGAGACTCAGACTTCCAACAATAAATCATCGTCTTCCGACATGTCAGTCCACGGCTCGCGTGTGCGGTTTGCTTGATCGTGTTGGCGATGCGTTGGCTGAGGAGCGTGAACGTTTGGAGTTGAAGGCGATTGAAATGTTGAAGGAGCCGAAACGTCTTGTGCAGCCGGAGCCGGTGGATCATGCTTGGTGGGATGATGGTTCCGGCGTATACAGCGTTGGCTGATAGGTCCGGTAAGCTAGTGTGTATCCAGCGGAAAGGGACGTGCCATGGTAATGCGGCGCAATAATGAGCAGACGGTTGCGGGAAGGCATCGCATGATGAGGCGTGCCGACCGTGAGGTGGCCGATCCGCAGCAGGTCGAGGCGATTATCGCAACATGCAAGATCGTGAGTCTTGCGTACACCGATGCGGAGGGCATCACCATCGTGCCGTTGAATTTCGGATACGTGTTCGACACGGAATCCAATCATCTCACCTTGTATTTCCATGGTTCTGCGACCGGACGTAAGATGGACGCTGTCAAGGCCGCGGGCAACGCGCTTCCTGTAGCATTCGAAATGGCGACTGACTGCGAGGTGGTCGAGGGGCGCACGCTGTGCAGTTGGGGCGAGGCGTTCAAGTCGATCGTTGGCAATGGTACCGCGTCCATCATCGACAATCTTGACGAGGCGCGCCAGGGGCTCGCACTGCTGATGAAGCAGCAGGCCGGCATGGAACATGTGGAGTTCACCAACCAGCAGGTACACGCCGTCACCGTATGGAAGGTGGAAGCGGACTACCTCACCGCCAAAGTGCGCGAAAAGCCCCAGCCGCATATGCACTGAAACCCCGAGGCGGTGGTGCTATCATCCCCGGCAAAAGGGCTAATCTGGTAATGGTAAATCCCAACCGTCAGTTTGTTGTCGATGCGAATGCGTTGTTGGGACGCAATCCCATTAGTGCGTTCGATGGTGTCAAACTAGATGGCGTGATTTCCCGCACGATCATTGGCGGCAGACCGTAGATTTCGACATGCCCGGCAATCCGGCGAATTTGATCAGTCGCCCATGATTGTTCATGGATGGTCGCGCCGCAAACGACGTGTTGAACGACGGCATCGCCATAGCACGAGAATGTCACCATAATCCCGATACAGATGGCCCGCATGTGGTCACCGGTCCGATTGCCGTACCGAAAGCCACCCAGGTGGTCTGCTGGCAATCACTCCGACCACGTTGGCGCCGCGCTTCCCTACGGTGTGATCTCCACCCGCCACGCGCGTGGAGTGCTGGCAGGATCCGAGGATTTCGACGTTCACGGTCTGATTGATCTCGCCAAAGAACTCTATAAGGGAATGGAATAACAGATGGTTTCCTCAACAATCGTGCAGCAAGATAGCAACACCACCCAGGCGACGGATCGCACCAAAAGGGACGCTCTCTCCTTCGGCGCGAAGCAAATCGCAATCATGACTGAAGTGGGACTCATCGCCGGTTCCCTACATTGCCTACGTTGACGACCATGCCGTTGGCGCGGCTGATCTACCTGTGTTTCCGCCGTATCATCCATCCGACTCGCGCATAACCGTCCATACGGGAATCCGCGAACGCAAGTAAATGTCGCTTCCATCAATCGCCGACCGCAAGAGACGTTCATGAAGCGGCGGATTTCCTTATATTCCAACAGAACCCGTACTGTTATGCGACACGCAATAACAGTACGGGTTTTCTGTGTTACTGTTATATATAACAGCTAAACAGTTTGCATCTAACTGTTCAGCTGGGAGATATATCACCTACGAAACATACAGAAAAAGAGGCACAGATTGAAGCTGATCATCTCATCCGTGTCCGGAGAACCGATTTACGAACAGATCAAGAACCAAATCAGGTCCGCGATCATGTCGGGTGAGCTTATGGCAGGCGAGGCGCTTCCCTCACTGCGCAAGCTCGCCAAGGAACTACGCATCAGCGTGCTCACCGTGACCAGAGCGTATAACGAACTGGCTGACGAGGGGCTCGTGGAGAACGTGCAGGGCAAAGGCACGTTCGTGATGGAACGAGGCAACAAACTCATGAAGGAACGTGCGCGCGAACGCATCATGGACAAGCTCCGTGAAGTTTCCATCGAGGCCAAAGCCGCCGACATCAGCCTGCTTGATCTGCTTGGCATGTTCGAGAAAGCATACAGGGAACAATCATGAACGATTCCTCACTCCCCCAAGGGACACGGCCAACCTTGGCCTTGAGCGTAACCGGATTGACGAAGCATTATGATTCCGGCTTCACATTAGATGACGTGACCTTCGACCTGCCGTCCGGCTACATCATGGGTCTGGTCGGTCCGAACGGCGCCGGCAAATCCACGTTGATCAAACTGATCCTCAATATGATCACGCGAGACGCGGGACGAATCGAAGTGCTCGGCCTTGACGCGATGGACGATGAGGAGCGGGTCAAAGAGCAGCTGGGCGTAGTGCTCGACAGCAGCTATTTTATCGAATACATGACGGTCGACGCGGTGGAACGGACAAGCAGACCAATGTACCCGCTGTGGGACCACAATCTGTTCGACGCATACCTCAGACGGTTCGGACTCGGACGGAACAAGAAGATCAAGGACCTGTCGCGCGGCATGCAGATGAAGCTCATGCTCGCCGTGGCGTTGAGCCACGATGCGAAACTGCTGATTCTCGACGAGCCGACCAGCGGTCTGGACGTACTGTCCCGCGACGAGCTCATGGACATCCTGTCCGATTATGTTGCGGATGGCGAACACAGCGTAATCTTCTCCACGCATATCACCGCCGATTTGGAGCGTTGCGCGGATTTCCTCACGTATATCACGCACGGCATGCTGTATTACAGCGGACCGAAAGACGAGTTCGAAGACGCGTTCCGTCTGGTCAAGGGCGGTCCGGACGAGCTTACGGATGGTCTACAGCGGGCAATGGTCGGCATCCGCACATACGCAACCGGTTTCGACGCGTTGGTCCGCACGCAGGACATCCCACACATCGGCGGCACCGACGGTCTTCTGACACAGCATGCTTCGATTGAGGATGTGATCAGACTGACCAATGCCGCGGAACATACGGCGATCGGCAATACCAACAAAGGAGACGTACGATGAATACGACAGCGAACGCGAACGCCATGACCGCCATCCTTAGGCAGATTTCCTTGGACTGGAACCGCACCATCAGCTACGGGCGGTCGTACATAGCCATCTTCTTCGCGTACGCTCCAGGTGTTACATGCCTGATGGCGGCCACAGGGTCCACTCTCGACAGCGTTGCGGGAGCCGTCATCGGCGGGGCGGCCTCCGGCTTCCTGATGCTTAATATCACCCTGTTCTCCTATGAACAAATGAACAACCATCATTGGATGAACGGCATCGTGCCCATCAACCGCAACCACCAGATCCTCGGACGATTCGCATTCCTTATCGTCTGCGATCTGGTGGCGGGATTGGAAGTGGCCGTCAGTATCGCCTGCGCCGGCATCATCATGCACGAGCCAGTTAAAGTGACGGATGCGATCGACTTCGCCGCGATGACCGTGCTGACCCTCGTGCTGCTCAACGCCATCGTGCAGCCGTTCCTGTACCGGTTCTCCCCTTATCGTGCCATGGCCGCCATTATTCTGAGCATCGGCGTGATCGTGGGCACGGTCATCGGACTGCGCAAGGCATTGCCGGAATTCGAAAAGACCGTCGAACAGCTGGCCGAGGCGATCAGCCGGCACCAAGCCATTGCATTAGCGGCATTCTTGATCATCGACGTACTCGCCTTGGCGTTCTCCAGCAAGATATCGCTGCATATTTACGGTAGCAAGGACATCTGAACCGAGCCAACCGGTAGACTCTTATGGAGAACGGATTTGGGGTCTTCCGAATCAACGGAAAGCCCCAAATGCATATATCCCCGTACGACACCGGTTCCTACAATGCGGCAGGCGCGTCGTGGAAGTCGAACATGACACCATCCGCCAGACCGCAAATCACCGGCCAATCAGCATCGGACGAATCGTCATGCATGGCCCACACTCGCATGCCGACGGACTTGGCCGAGCGCATGCCGACGAGCAGATCCTCGAATACGGTGCAGTCGGTCGGCTCGATGCCGAGCCTCGACGCGGCCAGCAGGTACACGTCCGGCCTGTCCTTGCCGATATCGCCCGCGTCGTCGACGCTGACCACCTCGTCGAAATAATCAAAAATGCCGACATGCCTCATAGCCGGCTCTCGCAGCGTCGGTGGCAATGATGTAGCCACGGACAGTTTCGCCCCGCTCGCCTTCAACGTTGCCAGGTATTCACGCGCGTGCGGCTTGGCTTCTACCACCGTGGAGTACATGACGCGCGCCATATGATTCCACTCCTCCATCAGCTCCTCAGGAGTGTCCGACAGGTTGAAGCGTGCGATCGTGTATTCGGCGATCTGCCGGAACTGCATGGCGGCGACCTTCTGCATGTAGTCGTCCGGCACTTCGAATCCACGCTTGGCTAGAAAATCGACATCCACCTGGTCCCACACGCCCATGGAGTCGAGTAACGTGCCGTCAAGATCGAAAATGGCACCTTTACCTTGGTTGCTCACGTTTTCCTGCGTCATGTCAGCTCCTTTGATGGTCGTGTTTTTCGATTTTCTGTTTTGCGATTAATTTTGCGACTTGCCTGCGATTGCCGGCCACGGATCAGTCAAGCACAGACGATTTGAGCAGTTCCTCTGCATGTTCCAGCGACGCCTCGCTTTCGCTGCCGGAGAGCATGCGGGCGATTTCGTGCACACGCGCCTCTCCACGCACTTGATTGATGGTGGTGGCGATTGATCCGTCATCCGTTTCACCTTTGGCGACCACATACTGTTCGTCCGCCCAGGATGCGACCTGTGGTAGGTGCGTGACGACCAACACCTGCGCGGATTGGGCAAGCTTGGCCAATCGCGCGCCTAATTCCACAGCCGCCTTGCCGCCCACACCCGCATCGACTTCGTCGAAAATGAATGTCATCGGCGGCACGGTTCCTCCGGCCACGACATGCTTTTCGGCGGCGACCAGTTCAAGCGCGAGCATCAGACGGCTCAATTCGCCGCCGGACGCGCTTTTGCCCATCGGCAGCTGCGGGGAGCCGGGAAACGGGGTGAAGAGGAATTCGATGTCGTCCGCTCCGGTGGCGTCCAACTGTTCGCGTTCCGCCACGCGGATCTCCAGTTTCGAAGTGCCCATGGCCAGCGAATCAAGTTCCGCGGTGACCTTGGAAGCGAGTTCCTTCGCCGCGGCTCTACGCCGTTTGCTCACAGCCTGCGCGGCTTTTTTCGCAGCCTCAAGCAGTTGGGCGCGTTCGGCTTCCAGCTGTTCGACCTTTTCCGGCGAGGCGTCCAAATCCTCCAAATCGTATACGGCCTTGTCCCTCCACGTGATCACGTCGGACAATTCCGGCCCCCACCGGCGGGTCAGCTCGTCCAACTCGTGGATGCGCCCGTTGATGGCATCCAGATCCTCCACGCTCGCCTCATTGTCCACTTCGCCGGACAGGCTGAACACCACGTCGGACAAATCGGTGCTGATGGAGTCGAGCCGGTCGGCGAGTTCGGAGAACACGCCTTCCACGTGGATGGCGCGCAATGCCTGCGAGGCACGGTCGATCAAATCGGCGGCGCTGGCCGATTCAACGTCATCCGCCACTTGCGAAGCGTCCAACGCACCCAATGCGCGGGTCACGCCTTCGGCGATTTCGGCGGCGTTTTCGATGCGGTCCCGCCGTGCGCGCAATTCGTCCATCTCCCCCGGCTGCGGGTCGACCCGGTTGATGCGTTCGATTGACTCACGCAGGTAATCCGCCTGCTGGCGCATGGACGATTCCTGGCTGCTGAGCCTTTCCAAACGCTCGTCCATTGCGCGCAGCGCGTTCCACGTCTTGCCGTAGGCGGCCAACGCCACTTCATCCCCCGCGTAGCGGTCCAGGAATTCACGCTGCCGCGAAACGGTCGCGATACGTAACTGGTCGGCCTGGCCGTGGATCGTCACCAATTCGGCGGCGACGGAAGCAAGCACGGAACGAGGCACGCTACGCCCCGACAACATGCTGCGGGATCGTCCGGAAGCCGGCACCTTGCGCGACAGGAACAGTTCGCCGTCCTCTGGCTCGAAGCCAGCCTCCCGTGCGGCGGCCACCGCGGCCGGCGACGAAGCGACTTCGAACACGCCCTGCGCCCACGCCTCCTGAGCGCCGACGGAAACACGGCCGCCGTCGGAGGGACCGCCGGAAATCAGTCGGATCGCACTGAGCAGCATCGATTTGCCGGCACCTGTTTCGCCGGTGATCGCCGTCATACCGCCTGCCGGGGCGATCAGCGCGGAACGGATCGGACCGAGATTGTGGATCTCAAGCTCTTCCAGCATGCCCTGTCACTTCCCGCTTTCCGGTTTGCCGGTTCTAGGGAACGATTGCCCATGATGCGTGCCGCCGGTCTTGCGCGCCTGTTCTCGCCAGCCGACGACAGGCAGGTCGAATTTGGTGACGAGACGGTTCGTGAACGGCACTCCGGACAGACGGGCCAATCGCAAAGTGCATTTCGATTCGCGCACTTCGATGCGTGTGCCTTTCGGCAGTGCGCGTTGACGACGGCCGTCGCAGCAGATCCAGCCATCCGACGTGGAATCCTCAAGAATGTCGATGGCGAACGTGGAGCCGGAGCCGATGATGAGCGGACGTGCGAACAATGCGTGCGCGGCCAACGGCACCAATTGCAATGCCTTCACATTCGGCCACATGATCGGCCCGCCCGCGGAAAACGCGTAGGCGGTGGAACCGGTCGGCGTGGATACGATCACGCCATCGCAACCGAAGGAGCTCATCTCCACGTCGTCGACACGGATGGACAGTTCCACCATTTTGCCACGGTCGGCGCGTTCCAGCGTGATGTCGTTCAACGCCCAGTCCTCGATGGGTTCCGTCGCGCCCGGCAGCCATACGTCGACGTGGGCGATCATACGTTCGTCGATGGAATAGTCATGGTCGGCGATCCGGCGGATGGCCTCGCTCATCTGGAAGCTTTCAAATTCGGCAAGAAAGCCGACGTGGCCCAGGTTCACACCGAGAATGGGCACTTCGGTGGCATGCACCAGTTCGGCTGCGCGCAGGATGGTACCGTCTCCTCCGAGCACCACCACGATTTCCGTGTTCTTCGGCACGGCGGGCGTCCTGCTGCCGAACTCGGGCGCTTCGATATTGTCGATGATCGTCACTTCGAAATTGGCGCGTCTCAACTGCTCGACGGCTTCTTCGACCACCGTGCCGCTTTCACGCAGACGCGTATGCGTCACCACCACCGCATGTCGGGTACCGATCATCGCAAGCCCTTTCGTATAACGGGCGCCCCATGCGAGGTGCCACTACCCGCCAGTGTAGTCGAACAAATGAACGAATGACGGCAGCGGGTGTCCAGAACACGCCGCAGACGTCCGAAGAGTCCCACGGAGCCACCGCGGAACCGTCGAACGGTACGTCCATGGCCCATTCGTCACACTACCGCCTACAATAGCTCAAGGAAACGAAGACCGTTTATACAGACAAGGAGCGAGGAACAGCATGTCAAACCTCGTCTTCGACGAGTCCTCCTCCAATCGTGAGGCCTCGCATGGCTATGCCTGGTGGTTCTCCGGAGACACGTTCGAGAAGGCCATGGCGGAGGAGCGCAAGCCGCGCAAACGCAGCCTGATGCACAGACTCACCACGCATCCCGGACGCCTGACCATCCTGTACTTCATGATGTTGGGCGCATTGTCCACGCTGCTCCTGCTCACGCCCACCGCCACGCCGAAAGGCGAGCAAACGACATTCACCACCGCGTTCTTCACCGCGATCTCCGCGATTTCGACGTGTGGCATCTCCATCGTCAATTCGACGACGCATTGGTCCGCTTTCGGCCAGGCCGTGCTCATCTTCTCCGTGCAGATGGGCGGCTTGGGTGTCATGACGTTCGCTTCACTCATCGCCTTGGCCGTGAACCACCATCTCAAGGCCACGCAAAAGCTGCTGACGGCCAACGAGCTGGGCACCACGAAACTCGGCGAGATCAAGGGCGTGCTCACCGTGGTCATCGCCACCGCGTTCACCATCGAAGGCATCACGTTCGTGGCGCTGTTCCCCGGCCTGTACAAAGTCAATCATGGCAATGTGCGGCACACGCTGTGGGAATCGTTGTTCTTCGCGGTCATGGCATACAACAACGCCGGCTTCACCCCTGACGGCGCCGGCCTGCATGTCAACAATTGGGCTGTTGGCCTGCCTATCCTCGTCAGCGCGTTCTGCGGCACGCTCGGCTTTCCCGTCCTGCTTAACCTCATGCGCTCATGGCGCAACCATCGTCCGCCGAAGCGTTGGAGCCTGCATACCAAGCTCACGCTGACCACCACGTTCTGCATCGTGCTCGCCTCGTTCACCTGGTTCCTCCTCATGGAATGGAACAACAAACTGCTGTTCGCCACCGAAGGCGTGGAACCGCGGTTGTGGCATGCGATGGTGGCGGCCGTCATGCCCCGCAGCTCCGGCTTCGACCTGTCATGGATGCCGGGCGTGAGCGACGCGACGAAGGTGTTCCTGTCCATCGTCATGTTCATCGGCGGCGGCAGCACTTCGACCGCAGGCGGCATCCGCGTCACCACATTCGCCGTGATTCTGTTGACCTGCCGCGCCGCGTTCACCGGACGCCATGACGTCAACGCATTCCATCGTCGCATCCATTCGCAAGCCGTCATGACGGCCGTGGCCGTCACCACCTCATGTCTGGCACTCGTCACCATAGTGTCCATGACATTGATGGCCATCACCGGATGCTCGCTGAGCAACGCGCTGTTCGACACCTGCTCGGCGTTCGGTCTGGGAGGCTATTCGGTCGGCGTGGCCAGCGCTTCTAGTCCAGCGGTCCTGTACATTCTCGCCGCGACCATGTTCATCGGCAGGCTCGGTCCGCTCACCATCGCCTACGCGATCTCCAGGCCGCGCAATGTGGAGCCGGTCCGCTACCCCACCGAGCAGATCGTGGTCGGCTGAGCGGATTCGTCGATACGGTTTCTATACCCGCAACTTCCTATACTTGAATCCGGAACAGAACATCGAAAGGTACGCGAACAATCATGGCTAACAACACCAGAAGCGTTCTTGTGGTAGGACTCGGCCGTTTCGGCAGTTCCGTAGCCACCACATTGGATACGATGGGACAGGATGTGCTCGCCGTCGACAAGGACGGCGAACTGGTGAACCGCTGGTCGTCGCAGATCCCCACCGTGCAGGCCGACATGACCGACGTGATGGCGTTGGAGCAGATCAACGCCTCCGATTTCGACACGGCGGTCGTAGCCATCGGCGACAGCGTCGAAGCGTCCGTCATCACCGCCGGCAATCTGCTGGACGCGGGCATCTCCGACATTTGGGCGAAGTCGGTGTCCAAGGAGCATGCGCGCATTCTGCAGCGTATCGGCGCACGGCACATCATCAACGCGGAGACCGATGCCGGCAAACGCGTAGGGCACTTGGTGTCCGGCAACTATCTGGACTACATCGAGCTTGAAGGCGCGTACAGCGTGGTGAAGATCCACACTCCCCCGCATGTCGTCGGTTACTCCATCGAGGATGCGCGCGTACATGAACGGTTCGGCATCACCGTGGTCGGTGTCAAATCGCCGGGCAAGGAATTCGAATACGGTTCGAAAGAGCTGATTATGCACCGTAACGACGAGCTCATCATCATGGGCAAGCAGGATCAGATCGACAAGTTTTTGAGGGGCTAGGCCCACGGAACATGCAAAAGGCCGGCGGTCCATATGGGATTTTTCATATGGGCCGCCGGCCTTTCATTTTTACGCTATCGATTGGCGGAGAACGGTTTACGCCACTGCATACAGCAGATACTCGATGTTGCCGTGCGTGCCTTCGATCGGTGAGACCGCCGTGGCGCGTACATCCAGTCCGTTGGCTTTCGCGCAGGCGGTGACGGTGTCGAGCGCCTGTTTGCGTAAGGTTTCGCTTTCCACGATGCCGTTTTTGCCGAGGTTGCCTTTGCCGACTTCGAACTGCGGTTTGACCAGCAGCACGACGTGTGCGCCGGGCGCGGCGATGCGCGCGATGACGGGAATCACGTATGTCAACGAGATGAATGACACGTCGGATACGATCATGCTTGGCCGGTACGGCAGATCATCCGCTTCGACGTCGCGGATGTTGACGCCGCTCATTTCGATGATGCGCTCGTTGCCTGCGATGCGCGGGTCAAGCTGGCCGTGCCCCACGTCGAGCGCGATCACATGCGCGGCACCGCGTCGCAGAAGCACGTCGCAGAAACCGCCGGTGGACGCGCCGATGTCGAGGCAATCGAATCCTTCCGCGGAACGCAGGCCCGTCTGGGAGAACATGTCGAACGCGCCGACCAACTTGTAGGCTCCACGGGAGACGTAATCGTCTCCCAGATCGGCATCAAGCGTGTCGGCGGCCGTGACTTTGAGCGACGCTTTGGATGCGACGATGCCGTTCACCCGGACCTTGCCGGATTCGATCAGCCGTTGTGCTTTGGAGCGGCTGTCCGTGACGCCACGCTCCACCAGCGCGATGTCGAGTCGGACGACGGCACCGGAATCGTCATTCATGTTGCGCATACGCACGTGCGGCAATCAGGCGATTCGGAATTCCGGCACGATCATGCCGTCGACGCTGTGTCCGCGATCCGCCGCATCCCACATGGCGGCGCAGGCCGCACGAAGACCGTCGACGCTGGTGATGTCGGTGACGTAAAGACGATCGCCGTCGACGCACGCCTGCACGTCGCGGCAGCTCCAAGCGCCAGCCTCATGCACGACTTCGGGGGCCGGCTCGTTAAGTCCGGTCAGGTCCTTGGCGATGTAGGTCGGACGCAGATGCTCCGGAGCGAACATCAGCTCATGCGGATTGGTGACGCCGGTCAGCACGGCCAGGGAATCATAGCCGCCACGATTGCCGGCTTCGATATCGGTATCGAGACGGTCACCGATGGCGAGGCATGCTTCCTTGGCCACTGGTTCGGCACCATCATGCGCGGCAAGCAGTCGGGCTTCGTCATACATGGCGGATTCCGGCTTGCCTGCGGACGAAACCGGTTCCACACCAGTGGCGTTGATGACGGCCATGATCATGGAACCGCAACCGGGGGCGATGCCCAGCTCACGCGGAATGGTCAGGTCGCGGTTGGTCACGAAATACGTGGCGCCCTGTTCTACGGCGTAGGCGATTTGCGCCATCTGGTTCCAAGACATGTCCGGGTACCAGCCTTGGATGGCCGCGACCGGCTTGTCTTCGGCGGAATCAACCACTTCAAGACCCTGCTTGGCGACTTCCTCACGCAGATGCTGTGCTCCGAGCACAAACACTTTCGCACCTTGCGGCACCGCACGGGCCACCATACGGGCAGCCACCACGGACGAGGTGATGACCTGCCATGGTTCGACGTCAAGGTCGAAGCCCTTAAGCTGGTCGGCCACCACGGATTGCAGTCGGGAGGAATTGTTGGTGGTGTATTCCACCGTCATGCCGAGGCCTTCGGCCTTGCGGATGCTCTCTGCAGCATGTTCCACCGGATTCTTGCCGCGGTAGACCACGCCGTCAAGATCAAGCAGCGCCAGCTGGTAGGCTTCGCTCAGCGGACGGGTTGTGGATTTCAGCATTGTTTTGCCGCACCTCACTCGTTGTCGGAATCGGCTGCGGATTCGACCTCATCCTCAGTCTGGTCGTCTTCGGAAGTCGCCCGCGTTTCGCCGTCACCGGCAGGCTCGTCGTCGGACTCGGCGCCTTCCTTGGCCGCTTCGGCATCAAGCTGGGTCTCATCGTTGGTCTCGCCGTTCTCGTCGACGGCCTCGGAATCGTCCTCATCCTCGTCTTCCGGCGCATACTGGGCGTCATCTTCGGAAATGCCGAGCTTGTCCATAAGCTCGTCGTTCAATTCCTGCATGTCGTATTCGATGACCAGATCGTCGGAGGTCTCGTCCTCTTCGGCATCGGCGTACTGCAGCTCAAGCTTGTCAAGCAGCTGGTCGAGGGCCACGGCCTCATCGGAGCGTCCGGCCTGCTCGAGGAAGTACTGTTCGGCCTGCACCGCACGCATGCGGTATTCGCCGGCCAGACCCTTGGAACGGCCCAGCGTATGCACGATCTCAATGGCCTTATTCCACAGTTCGAGGTCGCCCAGCGCGCCCGCGTACACGAGGAACATCTCGGCCTTGGATTCGCCGCGCAGATACTTCGCGTCATCGCTCATGGCGGTTTCGATGGCCTTCTTCGGCTCGCCCATACCACGCTCGCAGTCGGCGATGAACGGCAGATAGTCAAGGAAACCGTTCATGCGGAACGCGGTGCGGAACTCACGCAGGGCCAGTTTGTAATCGCCCTGACGGTAGGCCACGAACGCAAGGGTCTCACGCGCGAAATCAATACGGGAAGCCTGATGCGCCACCCACTTGGCGTGTTCGAGCGCCAGCTCCGGATCCCTTTCCTCAAGCGTGTAGGCGGCGAGGATGTGCAGGCCGATGTTCTCCGCATGTTCCTTGGACAGGCCACGCAGACGCTCACGGTCATCGGTGGACAGCATGCTCCACTCGATGCCCTTCGGCATCTTCGGCTCGCCCGGGCGACGATGCGTGTACGGGTTTTGCGACGGGAAGCTCATCGTGCCGTCGGAATTGCGACGTGGCTTCGACAGGTATTCACCACGCTTCGCCTCGCGGTACTCCATCTTCTCTTCACGGGTGAATTCGCGGCGCTCCTCGCCTTCCGGACGCTGGTCGCGATCCTTGTGGAAGTCACGACGCTGGTTGTCACGGCGGAAATCCCTGCGATCGCCGTCACGACGATCATCACGACGGAAATTACGACGCTCGCCATCACGGCGCTCCCCGCGGCGGTCATCGCGGCGGAAGTCCCTGCGATCGCCGTCCTTGTGGAAATTGCGGCCGCCACGACGCTCACCATCGTCACGGCGGAAGTCACGACGGTCACCGTCATGACGGAAATTGCGACGCTCGCCATCGCGACGGTCATCATGGCGGAAACCGGAACGCTCGCCATCACGCTGGTAGCGCGGATTGTCGCCGCGATTGCCACGATAGCCGCCGCGGCGGTCGTCACGACGCTCGCCATCGCGGTTGAACTTGCGCGGACCGTTGTGGAAACGACGCTCCTGACCTTCGCCTTCGCCATCGCGATGGGAATCGCGGTCGCCACGACGGTATCCGCCGCCATTGCCCTTGCGATATCCGCCCTTACGGTCATCGTTGTGGAAGCCGCCGGACTTGTGTCCGTAGGACTTGCCGCCGTTGCCGCGCGGCTTGAATCCCTTGCCACCGCGGTTACCCGGCCTGCCCGAGCCGTAGGACTTGTGGTTGCCGTAGGACTTGCCGCGCGATCCGCGCTGTTCTTCTGCCATGCTGTTCCTTATTGGTCTTGAGATACTTGCGATTATTTACTTACGATTGCCTATGCGTCTCACGCCTGTTCGACGACGCCGAGCGCCTTCTTGCCGCGGCGGATGAGCACGAAACGACCATGCAGGAAGTCACCTTCCTGCAACGTCTGTTCCTCATCCTCCACGCGCGTGTTGTTGAGGTACACGCCACCGGACTTGATGGTCTTGCGCGCCTCGGAAATCGACTTGAACAGGCCTGCCTTCATACCAGCCTCGGCCACACGGTCGCCGGCTGCGACCTTGGCGAATTCCCCATCGACCTTCATGCCGTCGATAGCGGCCTCAAGCGTGGACTCATCGATGTCCGCCAGATCGCCGCCACGTCCGAACAACGCGCCGGCAGCTTCGATGGCCTGGCGAGTGGCTTCCTCGCCATGCACGAAGCTGGTGACCTCCCATGCGAGGGTGCGCTGCGCCTCACGCGCGCCCGGATTGGTCTTGCTTTCCTCGATAAGCCGTTCGATTTCGGCCTTTGGCAGGAAGGTGAACGCCTTGAGCAGGTTCTCCATCTCGCTGTCGGGACGGTTGAACCAGAACTGGTAGAACTTGTAGGGGCTGAGCATCGTGCCATCCAACCAGACGGCGTTGCCTTCGGACTTGCCGAACTTCTTGCCCTGCGCGTCGGTGATGATCGGGCTGGTGAACACGTTCACGTCCACGCCGCGCACCTTGTGGATCAGATCCAGACCGGAGGTGAGGTTGCCCCACTGGTCGGAGCCGCCGATCTCCAGCACGCAATGGTACTCGTCGAACAGGTGCAGGAAGTCGTTGCCCTGCAGCACCTGATAGCTGAACTCAGTGAAGGAGATGCCTTCCTCGGAGTTGAGGCGACGGGCCACGGTGTCCTTGGCGAGCATGGTGCCCATACGGAAGTTCTTGCCGACGTCACGCAGGAAGTCGATGACGTTCATCGAAGCGGTCCAATCGTAGTTGGACACGAAACGCACCGGATTGCTGCCTTCGGTCTCGAGGATGCCGCCGATCTGCTTCTTCAGACGATCGGCCCAGCCGGCCACGACGTCCTTCGGGTTGAGCGTGCGTTCGCCCGACTGGCGCGGATCTCCGATCAGGCCGGTGGCGCCGCCGACCAACGCGATCGGATGGTGTCCTGCGGCCTGCAGGTGGCGCATGTTGATGAGCTGAACGAGGTTGCCGATGTGCAGGGAGGCGGCGGTCGGATCGAAGCCGCAATAATAGGTGATGGGCTCTCCGTTCAACGCTTCGGCGAGTCGATCCCTGTCAGTGGACTGGGAAATCAACCCGCGCCATTCCAGTTCATCGAGGACGGAATCGAAACCGGCCTCCTTGAAATCGATGACGTGAGCCATAACTGTGCTTTCTCCCTATCGAATTGTGGACATTACCGCGTTTTACGCACCCTACAGTTTCGCAGAAGACACAGACAGCCGCGTGTGCCGTTTTCCATGTTTTTATCAAAGCGATCACGGAACATGCCGGTTAAAATCGAAAATGGAATCTCCTTGACGAGAAGAAGGGAGGCCTGCATGGATCGCAAAGGCATGAAGGCCAATGCAAGGAAAGCCTATAAGAGACACTATTGGATGATAGTCGTCATCTGCCTGTTCGCTTCGGTGTTCGGTGTCGCCTACAGTTCGTCGACATGGTCGGTGAACGCCAGTTCCCCGTCCGCAACCGTGCAGGAGGATGGCACAGCGCAATCCGACAACGTGTCGAAAGTGTTGGAGAACCTGCTTGTCGGCGATGAAAGCCAGGCACGCAGGCAAGTGGAGCACAATCAGGAGCAGATCGTGCAAAACGACACCAATGCCATGATGGGGCGTAAACGCGGCGTGTTCGCGTCTCTGCTCAACTCGTTCTCATCGGGTTCGGTCATTCTGTCGATGGCCGATGCGGCCAATTCCATCGTGCATAATGACGGCGTCGCAGTGGCCGTACCAATCGTCGTATCCCTGGCCGTTTACCTTTTCGTATGGCTGTTCGTCCAGCAGACATACCGGGTGGTCATGATGCGCATGCTGCTTGAGGGGCGGACCTACGACAAACTTCCCGTGAGCCGTTTCCTCTACCCGATCACCACGCGCAAATGGTTGTCGATGGCGAAGGTGATGCTGCTCGAGAACGTGTTCCTGTTCCTGTGGACGTTCACCATCATCGGCGCGTTCATCAAACCGTATTCCTACCGTATGGTGCCCTACATCGTCGCCGAAAATCCGAATATCGGGGCACGGGAGGCCATCAGCCTGTCCAGGCGCATGATGAAGGGTCACAAGTGGGAGTGTTTCGTGGCCGACCTGTCGTTCCTTGGCTGGTGGCTGCTCAATCTGTTCACGCTCGGCTTGAGCGGCATCTTCTATTCCAACGGCTATAACGCGGCGTTTTTCGTCGAATATTACGTGCATGTGCGCAGATTGTCCAAGGATTCGGGATTGGAGGGAAGCGAGCTGCTCAGCGACGAATACCTGTACAGCAAGGCCTCCGCTGAGACATTGCATGCCGCTTATGGTGATGTTGCCGAAACGGTGGAGCAGTTGTCCAGCAATCTTGTTCCGGTGGACAAGCCGAACGGTTTCGTCGGGTTCCTGTCCGAATGGTTGGGCGTGCGTATCCTGCATGCGCGGTCGGTGACCAAGTATGAGGAGTATCGCGAGCAACTGCATCAGATCGATACCGGCAGGGAGATTCTGGACGGCGCTATCTATCCTGGTCGTCTGGCTCCGGCGCCGATGGCGTTCCGGTTCCGCGAATCCCGCACCGTCAGCTCCGATCGCAGCTATTCGTTGGTCAATCTGGTCATGATGTTCTTCATCTTCTGTTTCGTGGGATGGGTATGGGAGGTGAGCCTCGCCTTCATTTCCGAAGGAACGTTCGTGAATCGTGGCACGCTGCATGGGCCATGGCTGCCGATCTATGGCACCGGCGGAGTGATTATCCTTATTCTGCTGAAGAAGTTGAGGAAGAAGCCCTTGTTCGAGTTCCTGGCCGCCATGGTCTTGTGTGGCGGGTTGGAGTACTTCTCGTCCTGGTATCTGGAGAAGACCCACGGAGGACAACGCTGGTGGGATTACACCGGTTATTTTCTCAATCTCAATGGTCGTATCTGTGCCGAGGGTCTGCTGACGTTTGGTTTGGGCGGTTTGGCGATCGTGTATCTGCTGGCTCCTGCATTGGACAACTTGCTGAGTCGTATCGATACAAGAAAGCTCACCGTTGTGGCCGTCGTGCTTCTGGCGTTCTACTGTGTGGACCAGGCGTATTCGGCGCAGCATCCGAACATTGGTGCCGGCATCACCGATTACAAGGGGTCGGCCACATCGCAAGTGTCGTAGCCCCTATCCGATGTGATGCATAAAGGGATTTTGCCCGTCAGCGTGCGCAACGCAGGTTGGCGGGGCAAATCGTTTTTGGACACATGCTATACGACACGTGTGGCCGGTGGAAACTTACTTTCGGCGCAGCATCTCACGCACGGTTTCCATGATCTTGCTGTATTTGGTGGAGTCCGTGGAACGCATGCGTGGGAAGGAGCGGATCATACGACGTTGCTGCCAATTCAACGCGGAAGAGACAAGCTGACGCATATTGGCAACACGTTCCTGCGACGATTCCGACAAATCATGCATCTTTTCCCGGAATTCCTCTTTGCCCCACTGCCAGGAGTCTCCGGCCTTCTCCGCACGCTCCTGCACCGCTTCGCTGAATTTGGCGAGACGCTCGGACAGGCCGACGATGCCCACCACGGTGACGATGGTGTCGATGATAACGACGATGGCGGCGACCGCGCATATCATGTGCACGGCAAGCAGCGGAATCATGGCGGTGAGCCGTTCGACCTGCGGCTGGACCACATCGATGATCAATACTCCGCCGAATCCGAATACGATTGCGCCGAGCAGACAGATGCGGCCTTGGATGTTGAATCGGTAATGGCTGTAATCCCACCATCTGGCGTGGAACAGCTTTTCCATGCCCCAAGAGGTGATGTATTCGAGTATGCTCGCGCCGAATGAGGAGATAAGGAAAATCTCGATGGGATTCGTGAAGTCATGCAACAGCACGATCGCAAGCACCGCGCCGCATCCGTAAATTGGGCACAACGGCCCGTTGAGGAAACCACGGTTGACCCATCGACGTTCCGAAACGGACACGAGAACCGACTCGTACACCCATCCGATAAAGGCGTACAACAGGAACCAAAGGAACAAATATTCGAGTGTGAGCGCCACAGCCATCAGCTCCTGTCCGTCGGTTGTCCGGATGCGGGTTTGTCGAAACGATCGAAAGAGAGCGTTTCCTTCGTGGCGCTGATTTTGTCGGCCGCGGTGACAAGGTATCCTTCGATGTACTTCGGCGGATAGGGAGTCAATGGGAACATGTGATGTTCGATGCTGTCCCGTTCGATCTGGTTGAGTTTGAAATCCCGTATGGCGTTGCACATGGCCGTTTCACCATGTGTGAATCCGTGTAGCCGATGGGTGCCGTTGTCCCAGTCATGCCAATCGTAAAGGAAGTAATCATGGAGCAAAGCGGCGCGAATCAACGAATGTAGATCAACCCTATTCCACAGGTGCAGTCTGTCTGCCAGCCAGACGGACAGACAAGCCACACGAATGGAATGGGCGAATGTGGTGACCACGCCATGCTGGTAGCAGACCCTTTCGATGGCCATGTGGTCATGTTCCAGAATCTCCCGGCCGTGCGCGTAGACCAGCCGTCGTATCTGTGTGCGCGTAGACCAGCCGTCGTATCTGTGTGCGCGTCAACAGCACCGCTTTTTGCTCCTTGCTTGATAGGGATTACTTGAGCAGGGATTCGGGCGACTTGTATGCGGAACCGTCAGACACGGAGTTGGCGAAAGCGCGTAGCTGCTCGATGGTGGTCTTGGCGGAAACGATCTGTTCGCGCACGCGCAGCGGGGAGGTGCCTCCCTTGCCGTTGCGGGCGGAGACGGAGCCTTCGGTGGACAGCACTTCACGCACCTGCGGGGCCTTGTCCGCCGGCAGGAAGTCCTTGAACACGTTGATGAAGTCCTCGTCGGTCAAATCCCACAGCTCCTGGCCACGGTCTTCGGCAATCTTGACGCAGGCGCCGGAAAGCTCGTGCGCGTGACGGAACGGCACACCGTTCTTGACGAGCCATTCGGCGATGTCGGTGGCAAGGGCGAAACCGGTCGGGGCTTCGGCTTCGAGGCGTTCCTTGTCGAAGACCATGGTGGCGACCATGCCGGTGAACGCCGGCAGCAGCACTTCAAGCGTGTCCACTTGGTCGAATACGGCTTCCTTGTCTTCCTGCAGGTCGCGCGCATAGGCTGTCGGCAGGCCTTTCAAGGTGGCGAGCAGGCCAGTCAGGTCGCCGATGAGTCGTCCGGACTTGCCGCGAGTGAGTTCGGCGATGTCCGGATTCTTCTTCTGCGGCATGATGGACGAGCCGGTGGAGTAGGCGTCATCAAGACGCACGAACGCGAATTCCTGGGTGTTCCAGATGATGATCTCTTCGGACAGGCGGCTCAGATCGACACCGGTCATGGCGGCGATGAAGGCGAATTCGGCGACCAGATCACGGCTGGCGGTGCCGTCGATGGAGTTGGCGGTCACCTTGGAGAAGCCCAGCTCACGGGCCACAGCCACCGGTTCGAGTCCAAGGGTGTTGCCGGCGAGGGCACCGGAGCCGTACGGGCTGGCGTCGATGCGCTTATCCCAATCGGCGAGACGTTCCACGTCACGCAGCAGCGGCCACACGTGGGTCATGAGCTGGTGGGCAAGCAGAACCGGTTGGGCGTGCTGCATATGCGTACGTCCCGGCATGACGGTGCGACCGGCTTTTTCGGACTGCTCGATCAGTGTTGCGGCGAGACCGAGCAGCATTTTGGCGATGATGCGGCTGTGGCGGCGCAGCCACATGCGGATGAGCGCGGCGATCTGATCGTTGCGGGAACGGCCGGCGCGGAGCTTGCCGCCGAGTTCGTCACCAGCGATCTGGAGTAGACCGCGTTCGAGTGCAGTGGCCTCGTCCTCGTCATCCTCGATCGGAGCGAACGCTCCGGAATCCACGCGGCGCTGCAGCTCGTCAAGGGCGTCTTCCATGCGCTGCAGCTCATCGGCGGTCAGCAGTCCGGCGCGGCCCAATGCACGGGCATGGGCACGCGAACCGGCGATATCGTCATCGGCGAGTCGCCAGTCGAATTGGGTGGACTTGCTCAGCCGTGCGAGTTCCGGCGACGGACCAGACTTGAAACGGCCGCCCCACAGGGCAAGATGCTCACCATTAGTAGTGCTCTCGGTCATTGTTTTTCCAAATCTCCTTGCAGATATGACTGAGGGAGAGCTTACCAGTCAGGATGGTCCCGACGGTACGCTCTCCCCCATTATCAAGACGATTCACAACGTGAATCCGGATGATGCTTACTCGACGCTGTTCTCCGGAACCTCGATGCCGTTGCCGAACTTGACGTCGCGGGCTGCGGCCACGCGGCTCGGCAGACCATAGATGTCGATGAAGCCGTTGGAGGACTTCTGGTCGAAGCTGTCGCCGGAATCGTAGGTGGCCAGGTTGTAGTCGTACAGCGAGCTGTCGGAGCGACGGCCGGTCACGACGGCGCGGCCACCGTGCAGAACCATGCGAATCTCGCCGGAGACGTACTTCTGGGTGTCTTCGATGAAGGCGTTCAGGGACTGAGTGGCCGGGGAGAACCACTGCGCATCGTAGACCAGTTCCGCCCAACGCTTGTCGATGTCGCGCTTGATGCGGTGCTGCTCGCGTTCGAGGCAGCAGTTCTCGAGCTCCTGGTGGGCTGTGATCAGTGCCACGGCACCCGGAGCCTCGTACAGCTCGCGGGACTTGATGCCGACCAGACGATCCTCAATCAAATCGATACGGCCGATGCCCTGCGCGCCTGCACGACGGTTCATCTCTTCGATGGCCTGCAGCGGAGTGACGTCATGACCGTCGATCTTAACCGGGACGCCCTGCTTGAATTCGATGACGACCTCATCCTCGACCGGTGGGAACGCCGGATCGTCGGTGTAGGAATAGCAATCCTTGGTCGGACCGTTCCACGGATCCTCGAGGAAACCGGTCTCGATGGCACGGCCCCACACGTTCTGGTCGATGGAGAACGGGCTCTTCTCGGTCTGCACGATCGGCAGCTTGTGTTCCTTGGCGAAGGCGATCTCGACGTCGCGGGTCAGGGACAGGTCGCGAATCGGGCTGATGGCCTTCAGCGTCGGGTCGATGGAGGCGATGGAGACCTCGAAACGAACCTGGTCGTTGCCCTTGCCGGTGCAGCCGTGGGAAATGGTGTCAGCGCCGAACTGGTGGGCGGCACGGACGAGATGCTTGGAAATCAGCGGACGGGAGATGGCGGAGACCAGCGGGTACACGCCTTCGTACATGGCGTTGGCCTTCAGGGCCTTCATGCAGTATTCGTTGGCGAATTCATCACGGGCATCGACCACGTAGGCTTCGACCGCACCGCATGCCAGCGCGCGCTGCTTGATGGTTTCGAGGCTTTCGCCGCCCTGGCCGACGTCGAGGGACACGGCCACAACATCCTTGCCGGTGCGTTCCTTCAGATATGAAATGGCGACGGAGGTGTCAAGACCACCGGAGTACGCCAGGACGAGACGATTCTGATCGCTCATGGTTTCCCTTTCTAACATCCAACGTTATTCATCAGTATATGCACAGCTCTGTATATTTATGCATATTTGGTGCGTCGTGTCCACTATATGGCTATTCACGCTTTGGAAGCGACATCAAGCAGCCATTGCGCACGCCGTTTGGCGACATCATCCTCGGAGCAGATAACCATGACCGTGTCATCTCCGGCGATGGTGCCAAGCACGCCTTCGATGGGCTGCTTATCGATGACGCTGGCCACATATTGCGCGGCGCCGGATGGCGTGTGCACGACCACGAGATTACGTGCCGCGGCCACGGATGTGACCAGTCCGGACAGTACCCGGCTAATCTGCTGCTCGGTTTTGGCGTCCGGGTTAGAAGCCGGATGTTCATCAATGTTCTGTTTGCCGACGGCGTAGGCCACGGTTCCGTCGGCAAGACGGGTCTTCGTGGCGTGAATCTCATCGAGATCACGGCTCAGCGTGGCCTGCGTCACCTCGATGCCCTGGTCGGCGAGAATCTGCGACAGTTGCGATTGCGAGGTGACGATGCGCGTCAGCAGCGCCTGCTCAATGGCGCTCAGTCGAGCGGTTCGTGTGGCAGGACGCTGCAACGCGGGAGTGTGGTCAGTCATCAGACCAGCAGGCTTTCATCGCCACGGGCCTTGCCGGCCAACCAGGTCAGCAACGCCTTCTGGGCGTGCAGACGGTTGCCTGCCTCATCCCAAACCACGGACTGAGGACCATCGATAACCTCGGCGGTGACCTCCTTGCCGCGATATGCAGGCAGGCAGTGCTGGAAGATGGCGTCGTCCTTGGCCTTGGCCATGAGTTCGGCGTTCACCTGGTAATCCCAGAACGGCTTGGAACGGACAGCGTATTCCGCTTCCTCGCCCATGGAGACCCACGTGTCGGTGAAGACGCAATCGGCTCCGGCAACAGCCTCATTCGGATCAGTAGTGACGAGGATGGAGCCGCCGGTCTCAGAGGCAATCGCTTCGGCATCGGCAACGATCTGCGGATCCGGCAGGTATCCGTACGGTCCTGCCACACGCACGTTCATGCCCGCCACAGCGCCGCCGAGCAGGTAGGAGTTGGACATGTTGTTGGCCGCGTCGCCAAGATAGGCGATGGTCTGGTTCTTGAGGTTGTCTACACCGCCGCGATGTTCCGCGATGGTCTGGAAGTCAGCAAGAATCTGGCACGGATGGAATTCGTCGGTCAGTGCGTTCACCACCGGATGGGTGGAGTACTTGGCCATTTCCTCAACACGGTCCTGACCAAAGGTGCGCCACACCACGCCGTAGGCCATACGGTCAAGCACGCGAGCCGTGTCGGCCACCGGTTCGCCACGGCCCAGCTGGGAGCCGGACTTGTCAATGACCAGCGGATAGCCACCGAGTTCGGCCACGCCAATGGAGAAGCTGGAGCGGGTACGGGTACTGGGCTTGTCGAAAATCACGGCGATGCCCTGCGGGCCAGCGAACGGCTGGTGATAGAAACGGTTCTTGTGGAACTTGATGGCCAGTTCCAGCACCTGCTTCTGTTCTTCGTGGTTCAGATCGTCATCGCGCAGCATATGGCGCAGTTCAGGGGTTGCCATTGGTATAGAGGCTCCTTTCAAATTCTTCGGGTTCGTCCGAGATCAGTCGTTAGGCAGGTCGGACGGAATCTTGGCGAGGATGGACACCGCTTGATCGACGTCCTGAGCAGTGATGACCAGCGGCGGGGCGAGACGCAACGCATTCGGAGCAACCGCATTGACGATGAGACCGTGTTCCAAAGCCCAGTTCATGGCCGCATGCGAGCAGGGGTGGGCAAGTTCGATGGCGTCGAGCAGGCCACGGCCACGCACGGAGACGAACAGCGGATTGCCGCAGGAGGCGATACCGTCGCGCAGCTGCTTGCCGCGTTCTTCGGCGTTGTCCACGAGGTTGTCCTCTTCGATGACTCCCAGCGTTGCCAATGCCGCCGAAGCGCCCAATGGATTGCCTGCGAAAGTGGAGCCGTGGGAACCCGGGGTGAACAGCGCGGACAGTTCGGCGCCGAAGGAAATCATGCCGCCCATCGGGAAACCACCGCCAACGCCCTTGGCGAAAGTAACGATGTCCGGGGTCACACCGCCGGAAAGATCCTCACGCTGGAAGGCGAACCATGCTCCGGTGCGTCCGATGCCGGTCTGCACTTCGTCGATGATGAGGAGCGCCTTATGCTCGTCACATAGTTTGCGGGCGGCCTTCACATAGTCCGCTCCGAGCGGCATCACACCGGCCTCGCCCTGGATAAGCTCCATGATGACGGCCGCAACCGGCCCTTTGCCGTACTTGCCTTGGCCGGTTTCGGCGAAAGCGTCGTGCAAGGCTTCGACGTTGCCGGCTTCGACGAATTCGATGTTCGGTACCAGCGGCTCAAATTTCTCACGGATGGCGGGCTTCCACGTTGCGGACAGCGCGCCCATGGTGCGGCCGTGGAAGCCGTGGGTCATGGAGATGATGCGTGCCGGTTTGCCGCCGATCTCAGGCAACGCGCCCGGCAGGGTGCGCCCGTAGAGCTTGGCGAGCTTCAGCGCCGCCTCGTTACCTTCCGCGCCGGAATTGCCGAAGTAGACGCGGGAACCTTCCGGAGCGCCCGCGAGCTTGACGAGTTTGGCGGCGAGCTTGATCTGCGGTTCGGTGGCGAAGTAGTTGCTCACATGCGCGGCCTTGGCGGCCTGTTCGCTGACGGCCTTCACCCACTTCGGATGGGCGTATCCGAGCGCGTTGACGGCGATGCCTGCAAGGAAATCGAGATATTCATTGCCGTCGACATCCCAGATGTGGGCGCCCTCACCGTGGTCCATCACGCGCAGGGGCGTGCCAAACACGTTCATATGCACCTGGGAGTACTCTCCCAGCCACTTGGCATCTTCAGTGCCGAGTGTTTCCAGTTGTTCAGTTGCCATAGGAACTCCTCATTTCAATACCGTCCTCGGGCACGACCATGGTGCCGATGCCGTCGGTGGTGAAGATCTCGTTCAGGATGGAATGCGGTTTGCGACCGTCGATAATATGGGCCCGCGGAACGCCTCCGTCGATGGCGCGCACGCAGGCTTCCATCTTCGGACGCATGCCGCTTTCCAGGTCGGGGAGCATATCGCGCAGATTCTCCACGCCGATGCGGCCAATCAGGGAGTCACGGTCCGGCCAATCGGCATACAGACCGTCGACGTCGGTCAACACGACCAGCTTGCTGGCTCCAAGGGCCGCGGCAAGGGCGGCCGCGGCGGAGTCGGCGTTCACGTTGAGCACTTCGGTGGCATCGTCTTCATTCGGAGCCACGGAGGAAACCACCGGAATACGTCCGGCGTTGATTAGATCCTCCACGGCGGACGCGTCGACGCTCACCACGTCGCCGACCAAGCCGATATCGGTGGGCTTGCCGTCAATGACCGGTTTGCGCTGCATGGCCGAGAACAGGGCGCCGTCCTCGCCGGACAGGCCGACCGCGAATGGACCGTGCGCGTTGATCAGGCCAACGAGTTCACGGGACACCTTGCCGGTCAGCACCATGCGGACCACATCCATGGCTTCCGGAGTGGTGACACGCAATCCGCCCTTGAATTCGGACTTGATACCCAGGGCCTTAAGCATTTGGGATATCTGCGGACCGCCACCGTGCACCACGACCGGGTGCAGTCCCACCTGGCGCAGGAACACCATGTCTTCGGCGAAGCAGGCTTTCAGATGATCGTCGATCATCGCGTTGCCGCCATATTTGATGACGATGCGTTGTCCGGCGAATTCCTCCAACCACGGCAGCGCTTCGATAAGCACTTCCGCCTTCTGGTCGGCGCGCAGGTCGGTGTGCACGTCGAAGTGGAATCCAGGTCCTTTGAGTTCTTTGGCCATTCCTGTTCGATCAGCTTTCGTAGTCAGCGTTGATGTGTACGTATTCGTGGGTCAGATCGTCGGTCCAGACGGTCGCTTCCGCTTCTCCGGCGTTCAGGTCGATGTCGATGTGCACCTCGCGTGGGGTCATGTCCACTTCGGAGCGGTCGCGTCCGGCTCCGCCGTTTTCGCAGATGCGTACGCCGTTGACGTCCACCGTGACCTTTTCGGAATCGTATGGTGCGACGTCGGACGGCACGGTGCCAAGGGAGCTGACGATACGGCCCCAGTTCGGATCGTTGCCGGAGATGGCGCATTTGAGCAGATTGGACGCTGCGACCGCGCGGCCGCATGCCAGAGCGGCTTCTTCGGTGGTCGCGCCGGTAACTTTGACACGGATGTCATGGCTTGCGCCTTCGCCGTCGCCGATGATCTGGCGAGCGAGCGAGGCGGTGGCCTTGGCCACGAGCTCGTTGAACTCGTCCGGTTCCGGTTCGATGCCGGACGCGCCGGAAGCCAGCAGCAGCACGGTGTCGTTGGTGGACATGCAGCCGTCCACGTCGATGCGGTTGAACGACATTTCGACTCCGACGTTCAAGGCGGCTTGAAGCTGTCCGGCGGTCACGACGGCATCGGTGGTGATGACGCACAGCATGGTGGCCAGCTGCGGGGCGATCATGCCGGAACCCTTGACCATGCCACCGATACGGAAGCCGTTGGAACCTTCCAGCTCGACGGTTTTCGGCTTGGTGTCGGTGGTCATGATGGCGTGCGACGCATCGGCTCCGGCTTCGGCGGTATCGGCAAGGGTTTCAAATGCCTTGTCCGCGCCGGACAGCACGTTGTCGAGCGGCAGCAATTCGCCGATGAGACCAGTGGAACATACGGCCACGTCTTCGGCTTTGGCGCCGATGAGGCTGGCGACCTTTTCAGCGGTGGCCTTGGACTGCTCGTATCCTGGCTTGCCGGTGCATGCGTTGGCGCCGCCGGAGTTCAGAATCACGGCCTTCACATGGCCGTCGGATACGATGTTCCTCGACCACTGCACAGGAGCCGCGCAGAAACGGTTCGAGGTGAACACGCCGGCAGCGGCGTCAAGCGGTCCATTGTTGACCACGAGAGCCAGATCCTTCTTGCCTTCGACCGCGGAAATGCCAGCTGCCACGCCAGCTGCGGAAAAACCTTGTGCGAACGTTACGCTCACGGTGCCACTCCAATCTTCGTCAATCCTGCATCCTCAGGAAGTCCCAATGCCACATTCAGCGACTGCACGGCCTGTCCGGCGGTTCCTCGGTTGAGGTTGTCGATGGCCGCGAATGCCAGCAGGCGGCCGGCATGATGGTCGACGACCACTTGAATGTGGGCCGCGTTAGAACCGATGATGTTGGCGGTGGCCGGCATTACGCCTTCAGGCAGCACCACCATGAAATCCTGGCCTTCGTATGCGTCCAGCCAGACCTGGCGGATCTCGGCATCCGTCATGCCAAGCGCTTTGTCGGTGAGTTTGGCGGAAACGGTGGCGAGAATGCCACGCGCCATCGGCGCGAGAATCGGCGTGAAGGCGAGGGTGTAATCGTCCGCCTCCGCAGCACTCTTGCCGGCCGCGTGCGCGAAGTTCTGCAGGATCTCCGGAATGTGGCGGTGCGTACCGCCTACCGAATACGGCAGTGCGGAGCCGAACGCCTCAGCCGCAAGCAGATTGGTGCGCTTGAGGTTCTTGCCGGCGCCGGAATAACCGACCACCAAATCAGCCACAATGTCTTTCGGTTCGACAAGACCCTGCGCAATGCCCGGTTGCAAAGCCAGCGTGGTCGCAGTGACGTTGCAGCCCGGTCCCGCAATGCGCTTGGCGCCGGGAAGCGCTTCACGCTGACGGCTGTAGGAGCCGTCAGCCGCGACGCCGGTGATGAGTTCCGGCATGCCGTAGGTCCAATGCTGGTAGAAGTCACCGCCGTAGAACGCGTCCCACGCGCTCTTCTCCTCAAGGCGGTGATCGGCACCCAGATCCACCACCACTGCGTTCGGATCAAGCTGGGAAGCCAGCGCTCCAGAAGCGCCGTGCGGCAATGCCAGGATGATCACGTCATGGCCGTTGAGCACTTCCGGCGTGGTGTCCTCGACCACGAGGTCCGCCAACTGCGGAATGTGCGGCATATGCTTGCCAAGCTTGTCCCCCACCGAAGAATGTCCGGCGACGCAGGTCACTTCGAAATTCGGGTGTGCCGCGAGTATGCGCAACGCCTCACCACCCGCGTATCCAGTCGCGCCAGCCACGGCTACCGTGTATTTGGCCATGTCACGTCTCTTTTCCTTGACTCGTTGAAACACATTCAGCATACACTTTATGCACTACATTGCATAATTATGCAGTTCAATCGTGTCGGATAGTGGTCACCGCCCATAACGGGACCGTTCAGACGAACATAAAAAGATTGGTTTCAGGCGGAAATCGAGCTGGAATCACCACTTTGTCCACTGCCACCGAACATGTACTGCATCATCTGGTTATACAAATCGGCTGTGGAAATGCCGTGAACCGTCATCCAAATCACCGCAATGGTGTACAGTACGTTGATAATCAGCGCTGCCACGCCAAGCGCGTAGCCTTTCATATGCAGTTTTTTGGTACGCCACATGGCGATGGCGCCCATCACCGCAGGGATGACCGGTACCGGCAGGAATAGTGCGAACACGAACGAGATGATCGCATAGCTATCCCAATGGCCGTACAGGGGGTTCTGGCTGGGATCATTCGGGTTGATGGGATATATGCCGGGCTGTTGGTATGGATTCGGCCCATACTGGTTTGGCCCGTATTGATTTGGTCCATACTGATAGCCATTGGGCTGGCCTGATTGCTGCCGTCCCGATGCATCATATGGATTCGCCGGATACCCGTTCTGCATATACGGATTCGTCTGCGGCCGCTGCGCCGTTTGTTGTGCATCGTCCGCCGGCTTGGGCTGTTCGGGAGCCCCATACATGTATGGATTGTAGTTCGCCGGATACTGGTTGGACATCGCGCCATATTCAGGCTGGTTGTACTGTCCGAATTCCGGCTGTGCCGACTGGTCCGACGACGAAGACGACGAAGACGACGAAACCGGAGCAGCCCCGGCCGCCTCCTGCCCTTCGTCGGGGTTGATCGGCTGGTTCTGCTCCGGTTCGTTCATGTCGTCCTCTTTATCTTTTTGGTTACTTCGATGGACTTGACGTGTCAGGCACGCAGTTGCGCGCCCAGCTTCGCGGCCGCATCCACGATGCGCTTGCGAATGGCTTCGCTGTCCTCGGAGGTCAGCGTCTTGTCCTCAGCGCGGAACGTGACGGCGTATGCAAGGGACTTCAATCCCTCACCCAGCTGATCACCGGTGTACACGTCGAACAGGTCGATGCTCTCCAAGCTGTTGCCGGCGGCTTCGACGATGGTCTTCTCGAGTTCGGCGGCGGTGACGTCCGTCGACACGGTGAAGGCCAGATCCTGCTTGACCGGCGGGAAGGTGGAAATCGGCTTGGCCTGCACCGGCTTGCCGCTCAAGGTGGCAAACAGCGCGGTCAGGTTCAGTTCGAACGCGGCGGAATGGGCCGGGAAGCCCAACGCCTCGTTGACATGCGGGTGAAGCTCGCCGACCATGCCGACGAACGTGTCACCTGCCATCACACGTGCCGCACGGCCCGGATGCCACTGCGCGGGTACGTCCTCAGCCTTCGGCTGGTCCAACGTGAGCTTTGCGCCGATGCGGTCGGAAATACGCTGCACGGCTTCAACTGCGTCGGACCAGTCCACGGCACGGCGATCGCCCATCCAGCCGGAGTCGACGGCGTTGCCGGTCAGAATGCCGGCGACGTGCATCGGCTGGTCCGGCAGGCCTGCGTCAAGCGCGGCCAACTGCTCGTCGGTCGGCTTGACGGCACCCGGCAATGCCGGAATGGCCGGAGCGTTCGGATCCCACAGGTAGACGTGTCCGATTTCGTACAGCGACACGTTTTCCACGCCACGGCGCAGGTTACGCTGCACGGTCTGCGCGAGGGTCGGGATGATGTCGCGACGCAGGAACGGGCGATCGCCGGCCAGTGGGTTGGCAATTTCGACGCTGACCTTCTTGGTGGCGTCGGCGTCAAGTGCGAAGTTCTTGTAGTCTTCGTCGCCCACGAACGGATAGCTCAGGGTCTCCACCATGCCGTATTCGGCGAGTTCGTCGGCCACCTGGCGCTTGCGCAGCTGTTCGGCGGTCAGTCCGACCTTGCCTTCGACCGGTGCCGGCGGCACGGTGACCGGAATCTCATCGTAGCCGACCAGACGGGCCACTTCCTCCACCAGATCGCACGGTTCGTTGAGGTCCGGACGCCAGCTCGGCGGAGTCACGGAGAACTCACCGTTGCCACCGCCGGCCACAGTGCAGCCGATATCGGTGAGAATGTCGCTGATGGTGTTCACGTCAGTGTCCAGTCCCGCCACGCGGGCCACTTCGGACGCCTTGAACAGAATCGGACGACGATTGCAGACGGTGTTGTAATCAGTCGGGTGCTCGCTCGGCTCGCCGTTGCCGTACTTGACCAGAAGCTCGGCGGCCATCTGGGCGGCAGCGGGCTGCAGCTGATCATCCACGCCACGCTCGAAACGACGGGACGCTTCGGACGGAATCTTGTGACGACGTGCGGAACGCGCGATCGACACCTGGTCGAAATGAGCGGATTCCAGCAGGATGTTCTTAGTTTCAGCAGTGACCTCGCCATACAGGCCGCCCATCACGCCGGCGATGCCAAGCACACGAGAGCCACGCTCGCCGTTCGGCGAGTCGGTGATCAGCAGGTCTTCGACGCTCAGGTCATGATCCTTGCCGTCCAATGTGGTGAGCTTCTCACCTTCATTGGCGCGGCGCACGACGATCGGTCCTTCAATCTTGTCCAGATCGTAGGCGTGCATCGGCTGGCCAAGATCAAGCATCACGTAATTGGTGACGTCCACCGCCAAAGAGATGGAGCGCATGCCCGCGCGGATTAGGCGGCGGCGCATCCAGTTCGGCGTGTGGCTTGCCGGGTCGAAACCACGCACGGCGCGCGCGTAGTAGCGATCGCAGCCGACCACACCGTGAATCGGATTCTTGTCGTCGACGATCACTTCGATGTCGCTCTTGACACCTTCCGGCAGACCCTGAGTGACGGGCGCCTTCTTGCCGAGGGCGGTTGCCGGATCAGTGTAGACGGCGCCAGTGGAATGGTGGTATTCGCGGGCCACGCCACGGTAGGAGAACGCGTAGCCGCGATCCGGGGTGATGTTGATTTCCAGCAGCGGCTGGTCCAGGTGCAGCAGATGCATGGCGTCATCGCCCGGCTGGAGCTTTTCGTATTCCTCCGGGGTGAAGCCGTACTTGCGTAGCAGGATGATGCCGTCGTGGTTATCACCCAGACCAAGCTCACGCTCGGAGGCGCACATGCCGTTGGAGATGTGGCCGTAGGTCTTGCGCGGTTCGATCTTGAAATCGCCTGGCAGCACGGCGCCCGGCAGGGTCACGACAACCTTCTCGCCGGCTGCCATGTTCGGAGCTCCGCAGATGATGCCGCGTGGCACCTTGTTGCCGTTTTCATCGGTCTCGTTGTATTCGTCGCCGACGTCCACATGACACCAGTTGATGATCTTGCCGTTCTTCTGCGGTTCCGGAGTGGCGTCGACCACATAGCCGACGACAATCGGGCCGGTGACCTGGGAGGTGTGGATCTCTTCCTCTTCGAGGCCGACCTTCACCAGATCCTTGGCAAGCTGTTCGTACGTAAGGCCTTCCGGAACCTCGACATGGTCCTTGAGCCAATCAATGTCAACCATTGGCATGGGTCAATCACTCCCCCATCACAAACTGTTCGCTGAATCGCACGTCGCCTTCCACCAGGTCGTGCATGTCGTTGATGTCGTGGCGCAGCAGCAGGGTACGTTCCACGCCGACGCCGAAGGCGAAGCCGGTGTAGACCTCAGGATCGAGGCCCGCAGACTTCAGCACGTTCGGGTTGACCATGCCGCAGCCGCCCCATTCAAGCCAACCGGCGCCGCCCTTCTTATCGGGGAACCACAGGTCGAGCTCGGCGCTCGGCTCGGTGAACGGGAAGTAGCTCGGACGCAGACGGGTTTTGGCTTCCGGGCCGAACATGGCCACGGCAAGCTTGTCGAGCACGCCCTTCAAATCGGCCATGGTCAGATGCTTGTCCACGGCGAGGGCCTCCACCTGATGGAACACCGGGGTGTGGGTGGCGTCAAGTTCGTCGGTACGGAACACACGGCCCGGGCAGGCGATGTACAGCGGCACGCCACGGGTGATGAGTCCACGGACCTGATCGGACGAAGTCTGGGTGCGCAGCACCATGTTGGAGCCGACGAAGCCCGCGGCGTCCTTGGCCTGATTGCCCTTGACGTAGAAGGTGTCCTGCATCTGGCGTGCCGGATGGTCCGGACCGAAGTTCAGCGCGTCGAAGTCATACCATTCGGTTTCCACTTCCGGACCGTCGGAGATCTGCCAGCCCATGGAGATGAAGAAGTCCTCGACATCCTCCATCAGCTTCGGCAGCGGATGGCGGGCGCCAAGCGGCTTGCGGTTGACCGGCAGGGTCATATCCACGGTTTCGGCGGCAAGCTCGCGGGCCTCTTCTTCGGCCTTGACTTGCTTTTCCTTGGTGCCGAACGCACGACCGAAGTCGGCGCGAAGCTTGCCCATGAGCTTGCCGGCGTCTTTCTTCTGGTCCTTCGGCAACGCGCCGATGGCCTTGCTGGCCTGCGTCATCGCGGATTCCGCTCCGGCGTACTGCGTCTTGATGGCTTTCAATTCCTCCATTGTGGAGGCGTTTTCGATTTTCGCGATGCCCTCGGCAACCGCATCGGTTACCGCTTGGGCGTCGAATACCGCACCCTCTGCCACGAGATACCTTTCTTATCAACCGTTTGTTTTACGCATAAAACGCGCAATTCCAACGTTTTTACGACTTCACATTCTTTCAACATGACTCGACATAGCCAAGCTCAGCAGCATCACCGCCGCGCTGGTGCCGAGATTGAGCGATTCCGCCTTGCCGTAGATGGGAATCGACACGATTCTGTCGACGCGTTCCAACACATCCTGGGTCAGCCCGCGCGCCTCGTTGCCGAACAGCACCGTCTTGGCTTGCGCAAGTGATTGCGGCACGGCAAGCACGTCCGTAAGCGGTTCCGGCGGCCGTGCGTCGGTACCATACACGTCGGCGGCGTACACGGCGAGTCCACGTTCCGCACACCAATCGAAATACTCGTCCGTGCCCATGGAGACGACCGGCAGATGGAACAGCGAGCCGGCAGTGGAACGAATCACCTTCGGGTTGAAGATGTCCACGCAGTCGTCCACCAGCACCACGCCCGCGCAACCGGCCGCATCCGCGGAACGAATCACGGTGCCGGCGTTGCCCGGATCGCGCACCTGCCAGAACGCGGCGACCATCGTGCGTTCGTCGGAATCGCCATCAATGACGGCGGAATCGAGGAAAGCGCGCATGTCGGCGACGGCGAGCACTCCCTGCGCGTCGGAGCTCATGTGCTGCATGACGGCATGCGTCACCTTATGCACGTAAGCACCGGCCTGCATGGCCTTGCCGGCCATCTGCGCCACGGTAGGCGTGATGAAAGCCGCGTCCGGTTCGGCGGAGACGACCTCCACATACAGATCCTCGACGATGTCGGGATGCCAGGAGAGCAGTTCACGTACCGACTGCGGTCCTTCCACCATGAACCTGCCGGACCGCTTGCGGCCTTTCCTGTCGGCAAGTTCGGAGACCCTGCGGACGCGTTCGGCCCTTGGGTTTGCAATGACTTCGGATTTCATAGGCATACGCGTTAGCCTAACACCTTCGAAGCGGTTGGCGACGCGGCCATGTCATGTTTCGAAGCGTCCAGAAAACATCCAGCCACATCCCAGCGCGAACAAAGCGTCTTTCTGTTGTATGCCAGATACAACTTTTACCATCAGCATAAACGCCGATCGCGAGCGGCGCGGAACCATCAATCGCTCATATCTATCGAAACACATAAGGAAACAGCCATGTTCGTCGTCAAAAACGCATGGAAAAGCGTCACCCGCAACAAGGGACGCAATATGCTCATCATCGTCATCGTGACCATCATCGCCGCTGCCGCCACAATCGGCCTATCCATCCGGCAGGCGGCCGCCACCGCAAGAAGCAGCGGATTAGATAACACCACCGTCACCGCGCAGATCAGCCTTGATCGCGGCAAACTCATTTCCGAATCGCGCGAGCAGTCCAAGTCGGATTCCGATTCGTCCGATGCTTCCGCCAAACCTGACTTCGACGCCATGCGTTCCGCTTTGGCCGATAAGCAGTTTTCGCTTGCCGACTATCAGAAGTACGCGAAGGCTCCATCCGCGATGAAATCCACTATTATATGGAGACCACGGGGTTGGCGGCGACTGACGATTTCCAGCCGGTCACCGATTCGTCCGGTTCGGATTCATCCAGCTCGTCCGGCTCGTCCAATATGAAGGATTCGTCTGATACCGCCGGTACGGATAACGGCACCCGTCAGGATGAACAGTCCGGTGGCCCCGACGGACAAATGGGCGACGTCGCGGGCAGCAAAGACGGCGCGGGCATGGTCAGCGGCGATTTCTCCCTAATCGGCTTCTCCAGCGACGAGGCCGTCGCCAACGCCTCCAATGGCAGCTTCACGATGGTGAAGGGCAAGGTGTTCGGCTATGACGCGAGCAGTGATGGCGATGCCATCATCTCCAAATCGCTCGCCGACCGTTCCTGACAATCCAATCGCACGTTTTTTCTGGAAAGGACCTCCCATGACAACGAATTCCGCGGATACCGCCGATACGGCAATCGCAAAAGAAACCGTCGAAGCCAACGGCGCACAATCGCAGCGGACCAATCCGCCCACATTGCGCCTGGACAATGTCAGCTACGCCTACGCCAAAGGCGGCAAGCGTGTGCTGAAGAACATCAGCCACGATTTCCAAGCCGGCAAGGTGCATGCCATCACCGGACCGTCCGGAGCGGGCAAGACCACGCTGCTGTCGCTCATCTCGGGACTGGCGACCCCCACGGAAGGCATAGTGCTGGTCGATGGCGCCGACCTGTCGGAACGAGACCGATACCGTTTTCGCAGCCATGACAGCGGCGTGATCTTCCAAAGCTTCAACCTGCTGTCGAACCTTACGGTGGCGGAGAACATCATCCTGTCGATGGACGCGTCCGGCAAATCGTTCGACAAGCCGAAGAAAGCAATCGTCGAAGAATTGCTCAAACAGGTGCATCTGCCGAAGGAATACGCGAACGAGCGGATTCTGCACCTGTCCGGCGGCGAACAGCAGCGTGTGGCGATCGCCCGCGCGTTAAGCTATGGTCCTTCCATCATCGTCGCGGACGAGCCGACCGGCAATCTCGACCTGGCCACCCAGGACGACATCATGGGTATTTTCCGAACGTTGGCGCATGATGGGCATCGTTGCGTCATCATCGTCACGCACAGTCCGGAAGTGGCGAAGACGTCCGACGAGGTGTTCGAGCTGGCTCCCACCAGGCGTCGCAGATAAGCGTCGGCAGCTTCTCGAAAAGAAATACGGCATGCGTCCCCATGCAACGGACACGCATGCCGTATTTTTTCCTGTTTCGGTTGGACGGTGGCGTTATGATTGGGCGCGTCGAAGTACAGGGGGTGCCGAATACGGCTGAGACGGGCGACCGCCCGGACCCTTGACCTGATCAAGGTAATGCTTGCGTAGGAACAGTACCGGCAAAACGCGTCGCGTCCCGTAGAGACGATCTCCGTTGTATTTCGGCACCCAATGGAAGTCGAGAAGGGACACCATGGCCAACGAAAAGCCATCGACGCAGACGCAGACGCACGGCGATGCCGCAACCAGAAAGAAAACCGAAACGAGCGTGGCGGAAGCCGGTTCGTCAGCCGAAAAGAAGGTCACGCCGAAGAACGCCCTGCTGGGATTGCAGCATGTGCTCGTATCAAACGTGTGGCTTGATCCGGTGTTCGTGGCGGGCGCCATCGGTCTGCCGTTGGCATTGTCGTCGAACATGGTGAACGCCATTTTCATCGTCTCCGGCCTGGTCACGCTTATCCAGGCCACGAAACTGGTGCGCCTGCCCATCGTTCAGGGTCCTTCCGCGGCGTTCGACGCGCTGATGATCGCCGCCGGCACCGCCGGATCACTTGCCGCGGCCGGCACGTCCATCTTCATCAGCTCGCTGATTTTCCTGGTGCTGTGCCTGACGCGTGTGATCGAGAAGCTGCGGTTCCTGTTCGCCCCGATCGTATCGGGCGTGATCATCTTCCTCGTCGGCGTCTCCCTGTCGGGATTCACATTGAGCGAGTTCCTTGGCGGCGCGCCGGGAGACAAGGGCTTCGCCGATCCGAAGACGCTGGCCGTCTCCATCATCACCTGCGTGCTGGTGGTGGTGCTTTCCCAGTTCGGCAAGGGCATGGTGAAGGCTCTGTCGTATCTGATCTCACTGGTCGTGGGCACCGCGCTGTCTCTGGCGTTCGGCATGGCCGACTTCTCCGCGGTGGCCTCCAAGCCGTGGCTCGGCCTGCCCAAGTTCATGCCGTATGGCGGTTTCGATTTCAACGCGGCGATTTTCGTACCGTTCTTCATCGCCTATCTGGTGGCCATCATGGAAGCCCTCGGCGTGTATCAGGCGGCCACGGAGATCCAAGGCACGAAGTTCCAGGACCGCCAGGTGCGTTACGGTCTTGCCGGAGAGGCCGCCGGTTCGGCGATCTCCTCGCTGATCGGCGGTTTCACCACCACCGCGTATCCGCAGAATGTCGCGCTGCTCAAAGTCACCGACGAAGGCAAGACCCGCACCCGCGTGCCGGTGATCATCGCAGGCGTGGTGTTCGTGGTGCTTGGTTTCATTCCGAAGGCGGGCGCAGTACTGTCGCTCATCCCATCCCCCGTGATCGGCGGCATCTTCCTGCCGGCCGCCGCAAGCCTCATCAGCACCGGCTTCAACACGCTGCGCAAGGTGGAAAGCGACGACCGCACCCAAGTGGTGATCGGCCTTTCCCTGCTGCTTGGCATCGCCCTGCCGAACGCGTTGAGCGGTCTTGAAGGAGGAGCGCACGTGTTCTTCTCGAATTCGATTCTGGTCGGCGCGTTCAGCGTCGTGATTCTCAAGGCCCTCATCATCGACCTGCCGAACTTTATCGCACGACACGCAGACGAGCGGACGAAACAAGCGGAATAATCGAAAGCATCCGAATAATCCGACAACCATACGACGGAAAGGACATGGCATGAGCATGGGGCAATCGCAGGAATCCACGAACATCGACGAGACGAAGGAAACCATCAAACGGGAGGTGCTCGACTTCATCGCACAATACGGCTGCGGCAAGGCGCCCGATGAGGCGTTCGACACGCTGGCGAAGCATATCTTCGCCTTTCAATTCGAGCGCAACCTCCCATACCGCGCCTACTGCATGTCCAAACGCGTGACGCCGCAGACGCTCGCCAACTGGATGCAGATTCCCCCCATGCCGGTGGACGGCTTCAAAATGCTGACGCTCACCTCCGTGCCCGAACAGGATTGCGAAGCGGTGTTCACCACCAGCGGTACCACGCATCCCGGTCAACGCGGGCGCAACTTCCACCCCGACCTGCAGGTGTGGGACGAGTCGATGATCGTGCCGTTCAGGCATTTCATCATGCCCGACCGCGAGCGCATCCGCATCGCGGTCCTCTCCCCCGCATGGGACATGAACGAGCATTCGTCGCTGTCCCGATATCTGACCCGCGCCGTGGAGCAGTGCGGCGCCGAAGGCAGCGGCTTCTTCTTCCATGAGGATGGCCTTGATTTCACGGGCGTCGAGCGCTTCCTCGACGAGGCCGCGGCCGACGGCGAACCGGTGATGCTTATGGGCGCCTCCTCCGCCTACCTGTATCTGCTGGATTATCTGGACAAGCAGGGCAAGACCTACGCTCTGGCCGCCGATTCCCGCGTGTTCGATACGGGCGGTTTCAAAAGCACGCGCACCGACATGACGGTCGACGACCTGTATGCGGCGTTCGAACGAGTGTTCGGCGTGAAGCGCTCGCATTGCGTGAACATGTATGGCATGACGGAGTTGAGTTCGCAGATCTACGATCAGAACATCCTGTCCTATTACACGGATGGTTCGTCGAATTATCTCAAAGCCACGCCGTCGTGGGTGCGTTCGGTGTTCCTCGATCCGGCTTCGCTTACGCCGGTCGCCGATGGCGAGCAGGGTGTGATCGCGCATTACGATCTGGCGAATTGGAATTCGTGCCTGGCTATTCTGACGGAGGATCTGGGTATGCGCACCGAACATGGCTATGTGCTGAACGGTCGTGCGAAGGGCGCCGAGGCGCGTGGCTGTTCGATCACCGTCGACGAGGTGATGGCGGCCAACGCATGAGCGACGTCGACATTTTCCACGCGCCGCGGGATTTCGAGTTCCATGATTTCGACACACGCAACGTCACGGCGTCCGATGGCGGCACGGCGACGTTGCGTTTCCCCCGTCTCGACGCCGATGCCGTGCATGCGCTGGCGGCGTCGGTGCGGCGGCATCGCGCCGAGAAACTGGCGCGGTATTCCACGGACGGGATCGTCGACGTGATCGCGCGCGCCGTAGAATTGTGGACGGATCCGGAATATCCGGAACGTCGGCTTGCGGAGCGGCTCATTCCCGCGGTCACCGGCTATGACGCGTCCATGGTGCGTATCGAATTGAAGCGGTACATGCGCATGTTCCGTCGGCGTGAGCTGCTGCGTTTCGTGGATGACGAGTTGAATTGCCCGCAGATGCTTGACGAGTATCGCCCGAACCGTTCGGGCGGATACACGCGGCTGTACGGTCCGGAATTGTCGTTCCACGTGTTTTCCAGCAATGTGCCGGGCATTCCCGTGTGGAGCATGACGATGGGTCTGCTGACGAAAAGCGCGATTCTCGGCAAATCGTCGTTCGACGAGCCGCTGATGCCGGTGCTGTTCGCCCGTTCCCTGGCAAGCGTCGACCCCGATATGGCGGACGCTTTGGCGATTGTGCCTTGGCGTGGCGGCACCGTGGATTTGGAGGATGCCGCGATTGGCGAGGCGGATGCGGTGGTCGCGTACGGTTCGTCGCACACCACCGAGGCGATTCGCCCGCGCGTACGTGCCGGAAAGCCTTTCCTCAGCTACGGCGCGAAAATCGGCTTCTCGCTGATCGGCCGCGAGGCGCTTCGCGCCGACCTGTATGCCGGCACCGTGCATCGTATGGCGATCGACGTGGCCACATACGACCAGCAAAGCTGTCTGGCGCCGCAAACCATGTTCGTGGAACGTGGCGGCGCGATGTCTCCGGCGCAGGTCGCCGAACTGCTTGCCAGCGAATTGGACGGGCAGCAGCGCAAATATCCCCGTTCCACACCGTCCGAAGAGGAGTCCATGGCGATTCAGCGGTTGCGTTCCACCGCGCAGATGAAAGCGCTGATGCTGGGCGCCGGCCCGATGGCCGCCGCGGCCGGCAACGCGGATGATGCGCCGTCCGACGACCCGTTCGTGGTGCAGTCGCGTTCGGGCACCGACTGGACGGTGCTGTACTATCCGTCCATCGGCATGGCCGACTCGCTGTCCACACCACTGAACCGCACCGTCAACATCGTGGCGGTGGACCATGTCGAGGACGCGCTGCCCACGCTGCGCCCTTACGCGCAATGGTTGCAGACCTGCGGTGTGGCGCTCGCTCCGGACCGGCTGTTCGACGTGGCGCAACGCGTCGGCGAGACCGGCATCGACCGCATCTGCCCGGTAGGCGAGATGAATCGCGCGAAATCCGGCTGGCATCACGACGGCGGCTTCAATCTGCTTGATCTGGTGCATGCCGTCGATATCGAACGTAACACCGATATGTACTGTGATGGTTTCGATATGGATGTCGAATAATCACATTCAAGCAATCCCACGAAATACGTATACCCAAAAACGAAAGGAATTTCCATGCAGCAGTCCGATTCTCTGCCGTTGAAGGGACGTGTCGCATTGGTGACTGGCGCGAGCCGCGGCATCGGCGCGGCGATCGCGTTACGTCTGGTTCGCGCCGGCGCATGCGTGGCTATTAACTACGTCAGCGATGACGAGCGTGCGAAGCGGTGTGCGCAACGCATTATGGACGATTGTGAGGCGGCCGGTCGTGTGATCACCTGCAAGGCCGATGTCACCGACGCCGGACAGGTGCACGACATGGTATCCACGGTGGTCGCAACGTTCGGCGGATTGGACATTCTCGTCAATAACGCATTCGCCCGTTATTCGTTCGACCCACGCAATCGCAAGACCTTCGGTACCATCGGATGGTCCGATTACGCGGCACAGCTAGAAGGATGCCTCAAAGGCGCATACAACACCTGCGAAGCAGCGCTGCCGCAGATGAGGCGTCAGACCGGAGGACGCGTTATCAACATCTCTAGTAACCTCGTCGACTCCCCGATTGTGCCGTATCATGACTACACCGCTGCGAAAGGTGCGTTGGTAGGTTTCACCAGATCATTGGCGCAGGAGGCTGGGGCATGGGGCGTGACCGTGAACGCCATCGCGGCCGGGCTCACCGTTGGCACCGAATCGAGCCGTGCCACCACCGAGGATGTACGCGAGCGTATCATCGCATCCACCCCGTTGGGCAGACTCGCCACCGCCGATGATATCGCCGGAGCCGTGGCTATGCTGGCCAGCGATGACGCATCATTCATCACTGGCCAGACACTGCACGTCGACGGGGGCTTGGTGATGCGTTAAAGCGTGGTTTTGACTTTGGTTTGTGGCGCCAGCATATTCGTCGGCAAAGAAGGATGGTTATGAATATCACCGTGTATCTCGGTGCGCATGAGGGAAACGATCCCATATACAAGAAAGCCGTTGAGGAATTGGGCATATGGATTGCGGACAATGGCAACAGGCTGGTGTATGGCGGCTCCGATGAAGGATTGATGGCCGTGATCGCCGACACCGTACTCGCCCATGACGGCGACGTGACCGGTATCGAGGCGCAGATGTTTGTGGACAGAGGCGTTGCACACCATAACCTAACCCAACTGGTTGTCGTGCCGAATATCGTGGAACGCCGGACCCGCATGATTGAGCTTGGCGACGTGTTCATCGCTTTCCCTGGCGGCACGGGAACGTTGGAGGAAATCAGTGAGGTGGTGTCGAAAATTTGTCTTGACCAACTGACCCAACCCTGCATCTTCTATAATCTCAACGGCTTTTATGATGATATGAAGGCATTCCTACAGCACATGATCGATGCGGGCTTCTCCACCGCAGAACGTCAGCATGGTATCTATTTCGCGTCTAATCTGACCGAAATCGAACGCGTCATTGCAGCGCATAACGCATAGGAATCGGCAAACGTCAGACCACCGGCAGAACAGCGTGCAGAATCGTCATGAACGTCAGCCCGATAACGGCCGTGACGGTCAACGAGAAGCCTGCGAGTTTGGCGTTACCGGTCAGCGAATCAGTGAATTTTGTGGAGAAAATCGTTACCGGTGCGAATGCGGCCAGTACCATGATTTCTCGGACACGTTCATCCAACGGCAACAGGAACCATGCGGACAATGCGATGATGATGCTGAACAGGAATCGCCATGCGATAACTTTGCCTAGTTCCGAACGATCCTTATGACTGTCAGGGATCTCCATCATCAGGCCGATCATGGCCATTGCTGCGAAAGCGTTGGCGTTGGCGAACGGAGTGATGAGCGTGACGATCCAATGCGGCACACTCCATCCGGCGAACATGATCACCAGCATGAGCATATAGCAGTCGAACGAAATGGACGAGTAGAAATCGTGCGCGATATTCTTGATCTTCAGGCTCAATGGCAGGTTTTTGGTGGGGCTTCCCAAGTGCAGCAGCGAGCGGGTAATGGTCAGGGATGCGGCAGTGGCGATGATGGCGTTGCCTATATCGAGCATAATGACCGGCAGACCTGCGCTCGGTCCCATGAAGGTCTGCACCACCGGCAGACAAAACGCGCCGATATTCAATCCCGACGCGTTGAGCATTTGATAGGCACGGTAGCGTGGCTCGTCGCCACGTGAGCCGAAATACACGACGAACAGCGGAATAAGGCAGGCGAACAAGCCGAACACGACCAGCCACAACAGGTTCATCGGATGCTTATTCGTAGCGAAACTCATGATGATGGCGCATGGCAGGGTGAGGTTGAACACCAGCCCCTGCACCACTTTGTAGGATTTGTCAGAGAAGATATGGATGCGCTTAAGTAGATAGACGCTGATGATGACGAGCAGCAATGACCCAGCTTGGAACAACATACGGCCGAGTATAGGAGCATCGCCGACGCATCATGGAACCACCCGACACAATGTGACCGTACGACGCACAAAGATACTTGCATGTCCATGCCGCACGCCTCGAACTAAACGACTAGCTTAAAGCTTTACCGGAGAATCCCGAATAAACGCCGCGAGATAACGTATGACTCCCACACGAACCGTGACGGTTCGTATGGGAGTCATACGTTCAAAGCCACCGCATAAGTGACCTATAAGTGGCCTAAGCTATTCTGTCGAAATAAAAACGTAGTCGGCAGTAGGACTCAAGGGCGATGCGGCCGACCACCGTGCCGCGGCGGCACGGTGGTCGGAACCGGATGACGTACGCTAGTTACTCTCGGAGTCCGGAAACACGTCCCGCGTTCCTGAACTCCGAGGCGAATGTCTCCTCCGTGATAATTTCGGTGACCAGTGCGGAAATCAGTTTGTACAACGTGTTCTCCGCAGGATCCGCGTCATCGTCGATGGCCAGATTGATTCCCTCCTTGTCCAGGAGGGCGAGGGATACCGACATCGCGGTGCGCTTGTTGCCATCCGCGAACGAGTGGTCCTTTGCAAGATGGAAGACGAAATGCGCCACCTGTCCGAACAGATCGGGAAGTAGCCCCGACCTCCAACGCACTTCGTTGGAAAACCGCCGTTTTTGGCTATTTTCCAACGAAATCGGCTCGTTTCGAGGATGAAACCGGAAGCCGTTTTCCTGCTATATCCGGCTATCTCCGGCAGACGTAAGTACACCAATAAGTACACCTGGCGGATGGCCGCATAGCGAAACGGCATGGACGAAACGGAACACATGCCGAGATACACGCTGACGTTGGTCGACTCGACCGGCGCCATGGAACCGCTGATACTCATGGACGACGACCTGAAGTCAATCGCCGCGAAGCTGGAAGGGAGGGTGTCGGCCAAGACGCGCGGGCGCCTGCCACGCGGCACCGGCGGCATATCGGCCACGCCGAAGGGCTACAGGGCGTACTCGACGGTGACCGACCCGCTGACGGGCAAGGACCACCGTGTGTCTGGCTTCGGACGCACACGCTCGCAGGCCGAGGCGCGACTCAAGGAGAAGCTGGCCGAGTTCGACCGCACCCACCGCGTCGGCTACGTCAGGCCGCCCACCGTGGCCGAATGGATGGACCACTGGCTGACGGACGTGTGCAAGCCGCGCCTCAAGCCCCGCACCTGGGGCACGTACGCGTCCGTCATCGCGAACAACATCGTCCCCTCCATCGGCGCCGTCAGGCTCGACGAGCTCAAGCCCGCGCACTTCCGCCGCATGGAACGCTACGTCATGGACGAGCAGGGCAAAAGCTCCGGCACCGCGGGCAGCGCGTGGCGCACCCTGCACAAGGCCCTGGAGGACGCCGTATTGGAGGGCGTCATCGAACGCAACCCCGCCGTCAAGGGCACCGCGCCCCGCGTGGCGTTGAAGGAACGCGCCGCCCTGACGCCCGACCAGGCCGCCGACCTCATCGCCGCGGAGACCGACGACGCCTGGCGGCTCATGTGGATGCTGGCCTTCATGACCGGCATGCGCCAGGGCGAACGGCTGGGCCTGACCGAAGACGAACTCAGGCGCGACGGCGGCCGGCTCATCATCCTGGTCGAATGGCAGGCCCAGCACCTGACGAAACGCGAGGTCGAGGGACTGCCCAAGGGCGTCGAATGCACGCCGCTCGGCAACGGCATGTACCGCACGCGCCCCAAGACCGAGAAGGGCCGCCGCGCCATACCATTGCCCGAGGCCCTCGCCGACCAGCTGCTCGCCTACATCGAACGCCACGGCGTGAACGGCGACGGGCTCGTGTTCCACGACGACGAGGGACTGCCCCTGACGGGCAGCGTGGAGCGCAGGCGCTGGTACCGGGCCCTGGACCGCGTCGGCCTGGGCCACGAGTACGTACCCCACTCCGCCCGCCACACCACCGCGACCATCCTGAACCGGCTCGGACTGGACGACGTGACCCGCACCGCCATCATGGGCCACAGCAGGGTCAGCACGACGAACGAGATCTACACGCACGTCGAGCTCGACCGGCTCGTCGCCGCCACCGACGGCGTGGAGAGGGCCATCGAGGGCTAGGCGCGAAAAGACCCGCGGCCTATTCGGCAAGGCCGTGGGCCATGGGCGCGGAATGGCATGGGGACTTTCATGATCTTCCGTCGCGCGCCGACCAACCGGGGATGACGCCGGATGCGGGTCTCAGACGAGCCGCAGCTCCTTGCCTCCGGGCAGGGAGGCGGTGACGTGCAATGTTCCGCCGATGCCTTCGAGATAGCGTTTCAGCGTGTCCACCTTGATATGGTCCACGTCGCCCGACTCGATGACGCTTATCCTCTTCTGGCTGACCCCCAGGGCCTGCGCCAATCGCTTCTGGGTGACGTGTTCGGCCTTGCGGGCCTCCTTGAGCTCGTAGAGCCGGATCTCCTCCAACATGCGCCGTTTCTCGGCCTCGACCTCGTCGCGGGTGATGCCGCTGTCGGCCATGAACCGCTCCGGTGTGTAGCTCATCGGTCCGTCTCCTTTCCGTACCGCTCCTCCAGCCATACGAGATAGCGCCGTTCGGCTTCAGGTATGGCCTTCCGATACCATTTGTCCCATTTCCGCTGCTTGTCTCCGCCCACCAACATGATCGCCTTCCGCTTCGGATCGAACACGAACAGTATGCGTATCTCGCTTCTACCGGAAGATCCGGGCCTGAGCTCCTTCATCGAGGGGATGAGGCTCGACCCTTTTATCTTGCCGACTATCGGACGTTTGAGGTCAGGCCCCTGCTCCTCCAACAATGACACGGCGGCGAGTATCTGCACCCGCGATTTATGGTCGAGCGTGTTCAGCCAATCGGCTATGGGTTCCAATTCAACTTTCCACACACCCGCAAATATACCATATAAGGTATGTCCCCGCAAATCGGCGAAACAGCAAGGGCATACCGCAAAAACACGCGAGAACACATCGCCAAAGGCGACGCCCCACGCCCGAGGCCACATGGCATCCGGCACCGGCCCCGCGGACGACAAGGCATGACGGCATCACGGGCGAACGCATGGGAGAAAAGACCGAAACAACGCTAGAGTGGACGGCATGGGAGACTTCGCAATGTTCGGCCGCGCGATGGCGGACCGCCATGGCGTCGGCATCATCGTCAGCATCGACTACCACGGCGCCTCCTACGACATACAGACGCCGCGACTGCTCTGCAAGCACCTGACCGCCGCCGAGGTCCACCCCGTACCCGCGGGACTGACACTGGCCCACCGGCTCGGCCCGGACGCCACGCCCGCGCGCCGGTTCGCCGCGACGGCCGTGGACGACGGGACGTTGCAGCGCCTGTTCGAGGCGTACAAACCCGACTCCGACGCGCCGGACCATCTCCTCCACCGGCAGACGCGGTACGCGTTCGCCCAAGCCGCCGAAACGCTCAACTGGCGGGGCATGGCCGACGCCATGGCCACGCTTCCCCGCGTCACGTCCCTGTCGCCGTCCGCCACGCTCTACGACTGGGCCATGGATGTGATGTCGGCCGCATGCGACGGCACGGCGATGCCGGAACGGCCGCACGGCTTGGACGCCGAACGCGCACGCGCCGAGAGGCGGTCGAAGGCCATCATGCCGACCACATTCGCGGCGCTCTGCGAACGCGAGCGGTTGGCGGCGTTCGCGGACGTGTGCCGCCAGTGGCGGGTTCTAGGCCAAGTCGTCGAGGCTCCGGCGGATGGACGCCACCACCGGGTCGGACAATGCGGTGCCGACGCCCGGCACGCTTCGCAACGATCCGATCCTGGCGAGCCGCATGCGCGCGTCGGCCGTCTCCACGGCGGACAACGGCCTGTGGAATCCGCGCTCCCATTGTCCGGCGAACATGTCCGGATCGGCGCCGTCGTACAGGACGCCGCCGTCGCGGTCGATCACGGTGAGCCTGTCGACCAGCAGCGACGCGGCGACGGCGCGGACCGTGGCGGGCAGGTTCGCCACCGCGTTGTCATGCGCCTCCGCGGGCGTCCAACGCGCCGGCAATCCGACCGAACGGTCCCGGTAGTAGCGTTCCAGCATCGCCAGCCGCGACAGGACCGGCGGCACGGCCAGCGCGGCCCCATACGCGAGACGTCCAGCGTCCAGCATGAATTGAACGGGAACGTGGAACGGAGCCAAACGCCCTCCTGCGTGCGAAGCCAGTCGACGGGACCGGCCTCGCGGTAGAAGCCCGGGTTGGAAGAGATATACGGTCTGGTTGGTTTTCTTTCGATGCCGTCGTCCATGCCGGCCTCCATGCGTTCCAGAAGACTTTCCCGTCGATGGCGCCCGGTCCCGCGACGCATAGCCACATGGCATGACAGATTCGAGGAAACCATCCACGGCCGGCCCCAAGGAGAAACCCTACGTGCCCATCGAGCACCGCCCGCTATTGGGCGTGTCCGAAGCGGCCGCCCTGACCGGACTGGACGAGAAGATCGTCCGCCAGGCCATACGCCAAGGCGAGCTCATCGCCTGCTACGCCCATTCGTCGACCAAACGCATCCGCCGGCGTGACCTCGACGACTGGATCTCATCCCTGCCCGAACGGCCCCAATAGACGGGCCCGACGGATACGACACGGCCCCCGCATGGCTCCTTCGAGTCGTGCGGGGGTCGTGTCTTTTCCGGACGTAAGTACACCTTAAGTACACCTAGTACCTATACTGAACCCTGAAACGTAGTCGGCAGTAGGGCTCAGGGGTTCCGACTATCAGATGTGGAAGTACAGCTCGTACTCCAGCGGGGTCGGGGCCAGACGAGCCTGGTCGATCTCGCCGCGCTTGATGCTGATCCAGGTGTCAATCAGGTCGTCGGTGAAGACGTCGCCTGCGGTGAGGAAGTCGTGATCTTCCTCAAGGGCGTCCATGGCCTCAGCCAGGGAGCTCGGAACCTGCTTGATGCCAGCGTGCTCTTCCGGCGGCAGCTCGTACAGGTCCTTGTCGACCGGTGCCGGAGGTTCGATGTGGTTCAGGATGCCGTCCAGGCCTGCCATCAGCTGTGCGGAGAAGGCGAGGAACGGGTTGCAGGACGGATCCGGAGCGCGGAACTCGATACGCTTCGCAGCCGGGGAGGTGCCGGCCAGCGGAATACGGATGGCGGCGGAGCGGTTACGAGCGGAGTACACCAGGTTGACCGGAGCCTCGAAGCCCGGGACCAGACGGTGGTAGGAGTTCAGAGACGGGTTGGTGAAGGCGAGCACAGAGGAAGAGTGCTTGATCAGGCCGCCGATGTACCAGCGGGCGAGGTCGGACAGACCGCCGTAGTTCTTCTCATCGTAGAACAGCGGCTTGCCGTCCTTCCACAGGGACTGGTGGCAGTGCATGCCGGTACCGTTGTCGCCTGCGATCGGCTTCGGCATGAAGGTGGCGGCCTTGCCAGCGAGGGCAGCGGTCTCGTGGACGACGTACTTGTACTTCATCAGGTCATCGCCTGCATGCTGCAGGGAGTTGAAGCGGTAGTTGATCTCCTGCTGGCCAGCGCCTGCCACCTCGTGGTGGGAACGCTCGAGAATCAGGCCGACCTTCTGCAGGTTGGCGACCATGTCGTCGCGCAGGTCCTGGGTGTGGTCAATCGGCGGAACCGGGAAGTAGCCCTTCTTGACGCGGTTCTTGAACGCGATGTTCGGAGTGCCATCGTCCTCGGTGTCGATACCGGAGTTCCACGGAGCCTCGATGGAGTCCACCTCGTAGAAGGAGCGCTGCATGCTGTTCTCGAAACGTACCTTGTCGAAGATGAAGAACTCGGCTTCCGGAGCGAAGGAAGCGGTATCGGCGATGCCGGTGGACTTCAGGTAAGCCTCGGCCTTGCCGGCAACCTGACGCGGGTCGCGGGAGTACGGCTCGTCGGTCAGCGGGTCGACGATGGAGAATGCCACGTCGAGGGTCTTGTGCTTGCGGAACGGATCGATGAATGCGGTGGAAACGTCCGGCACCAGCTTCATATCGGACTCGTTGATGGCCTGGAAGCCTTCCACGGAGGAGCCATCGAACGGCATGCCGTCGGTGAAGGCGTCCTTCAGGAATTCGCTTGCCGGCACGGTGAAGTGCTGCTGAACACCGATCAGATCGGTGAAGCGAACGGAGACATACTCAATGCCTTCCTTGTTGATAAGGGCCTCAGCATCAGCCTTGGTTTCAAGTGCAGTCACGGGACCGCTCCTTTCGAATAAGTTACTTACAGGCTATTAGTCTATGGTCGCGAGTTTCGCTCACTCGCCATTTGGGTTACGAGAATGTTTCGTAATGACATATTCGAGGTGTGATTTCGCGGAAAATCACGATTCGATTGTTACGAACAGCCACGTCTGCCCCTTCAGAAGCGTTCATTTAATGGACAGGCAGCATGAAAAAGGTCCCGATCGTATGAATACGATCGGAACCTTCCGTGACATCATGCGGGTGCTATGACCATCAGCGGCCGCGCATGGCGCGACGGCTGACGCGCTGCGGATGCATCGGGTCGACGCCCTTCGGCACGCTCATGCCGTTCTTCAGCTGCAGGGTGCGCAGACGCTCGTTGAGCACCGTGAGCTCGGTCTTGGTGAGCACGAAACGAGTCCTCGGATGGATGGCGGCCATCAGCTTGTTCTTGTGATGGGTCGGCTGGTAGCTCTTGAACTTGAGCAGCGTCTTGCGCACGTCCTTGAGGCGGGTCTGGTTTGCGCCGGTGCCGACGTACATACGGTAGACCGGGATTTCGGAGCCGGCGGTCACGCCCTTGATGCGCTGCTCCTGACGATCCATGGCTCGCTTGACGCGATTGTAATCGCCTTCGCCCAGCAGATAGATGCCGTTGTAACCGGTACCGCGCCAGATGGCGTCCTTGGTCTTCGGGTCAATCCACACCGGTTCCTGGGGGAAGTTGAAGCCGGCCTTGCTGATGTTGCCGAGCACGCTTACTGCGGCACCGGGACGACCTTCGATCTTGGCGTAGCCGACCTTGTCGGCACGCTTGGTGAGCATCATGGTGGCGAACAGCACGCCCAGCATGACGGCAAGAATCATGAACAGGATCCAGCTGAACACATGCCACTTGAATATGACGCCCAGTACGACGAACACGATAATCGGTGCCACGAACACGCCACCGCACAGCCACGGAAGCGCCTTATCCTCAGCTTGGGTGTATTTGAAGATCTGGATGATCTGGCTGATGGTGCCTTGCTTCTTCTGCTTCTTTTTCTCTGCTTTATCTGCCATCGACTTCCTCGCTTGACGGTTCGGTTACACACACTGGGACGATAGTTTATCAGGAACCATGCCATTTATGGTGCGACTGCGCTATTCTACTCCGCCTATCTCGTATGCAGCGGGCGTCCGTCCGCTTTCAGCAACGCCTCACCGAGCGTCTCGCTGAACGTGGGATGCGGGTGGATGAGCCGTGCCGCATCGGCAAGCGGGACACGGTTGCCGACCAACTGTTCGGCTTCCGCTATCAAATCACTGGCGATTGGGCTGACGATGTGCACGCCCAACACCACCTGCATATCAGGATTGTTCGCAAACGCACCGCTGACGACGGTCATCGATCCGCCTTCCCCGCTCATCAGCATGCGCGCGTTGGACAGCATCGGGTATGCCGTCTCCTTCGGCTCGACCACGTCTTCGCGCGCTTTTGCCTGGTCGAGCGTCAATCCGACGCTTGCTGCTTCGGGGAAAGAGAACACCACCTGTGGCACGGTGTCGTCAAGCACGGGTTTTGGATCGGCTCCGGCGATTTTCTCAGCGATGGTGATGCCTTGTTCAAAGGCGCGGTGGGCCAGCGCATGACCTGGAGTGATGTCTCCCAGCGCCCACACGCCATCAAGGTTCGTCCGTCCGTATCCGTCGACGGTCACGTATCCTCGTTCGTCGAGCTTCAGGCCGCTGGAGCGGAACCAGTCGGCGTCGGTATTGGGCACACGTCCGATGGCGGCAAGCACCACTTCGCCGTAAGCGGTGCGGTCCTCATCGGAATCGCCCTGCCGATAGTGCACAGTGGCCCCTAGGTTCGCGCCAGTGTCGACACGGTCCACCGCGGTGCGTGCGATCACGTTCACTCCCCTGCGTTTCAGCTCACGTGTCAGCGTCATCGAAGCACGGCGTTCCCATGTGGACAGCACGCGGTCCTTACGAATCAGCAGTGTCACTTCGCAACCGGCGGCATTCCACAGCGACGCGAATTCCAATGCCACCGCACCCGCACCGATAATCACCGCGCTGGAGGGCAAGGTATTCAGCTCCAACGCCTGGGTGGAATCGATCAGCGCGCCGGCGAACGGATTTCCAGGCAACGCAAGCGGACGCGATCCGGTTGCCAACACGACGTCGTCGGCATCGATCGCAAGTTCCGTTTCAACCGGTTCGAACACGCCGGCTTCCACGGACCGCGATACCTGCGTCTCCCCCTCAGCCGGCGTGACACGTACTGTATGCGCGTTCTGCAATGCCGCGCAACCGCGGAATACGGTGACGCCGCGATGCGCCAGCAGGCCCGTCAGCCCTTTCGTCATCGTTTCCACGGTGGAGACGCGGAAATCACGTAATCTGCCGAAATCGATGCTCTGCAGCGTGGCGTTGATGCCCATGCGTTCGGCGTTATGGATGGTTTCGACGCTATGCACGGCGGTCAACAATGCCTTCGATGGGATGCATCCGCGGTTGAGGCATGTGCCACCGAGCGTACCGTCACGTTCGATCAACGCCACCGATTTGCCGAGTTCCGCGGCACGCAGTGCCGTAGAGTAACCGCCGGGGCCGGCTCCGATGATAGCGATGTCGAAATGCTGTTGAACCATATTGAATCCCAATTCGTTCCTCATTGATTCGTTTGCACGCACGTGAAGTGAGCTTTTGTTCGATGCGAGCAATCGTTTTCCATGGTAATGGAAAAGCCGTCAGTTGTTCGCTGACGGCTTGAAAAATCACCGGCGGTTCTCGATACCGATCACTCCGGCCAGTGTCCACGCTTCGGGTAACGAGGCTTCGGAAGCCTCCAACGGCGAATCTGGATGGCACGGCTCCACGCGTAGGAACCGGAACGCATGCCCTTGGCCACGGACTGCTCACCGAATTTCTCGATGAGCTTCTTCTTGAGCTTGTGCCACATGACCGCCACGTCGATAATCACGGCGAACAAGTAGACATACATGATCAGCATGAGCGGCAACGCCAATGCAGGCCACTTGTAGGTGACGACCATGGATCCGATCAGGATTATGAACGCGACCGGGATGAAGAACTCGCCCAGATTGAAGCGGGCATCGACGTAGTCACGGATGTAGATGCGCCACGGCAGACGTTCCGACTTCGGCATGTGGTTGATGTCGCCACTTTGCATGGCATCGTATTCGGCGTTCTCACGTTCGCGGATGCGGGCCTTGGCCGCCTTACGGCTGGCGTTGCGATCCTTGGGGACCAGCGGACGGAGATTCTGCGCCTGGGCGTCCTTGCGCTTCGGGGTTGGACGGCCCTTGCCGGAGGTCGGCTGTGCAGCCTTGCTCTCGACGTTCTCCTGCGCCGGCTCTTCCTTCTTGGTAAACAAACTCATGCCTATAGAGCGTAAGGTGACGTATCGACGCTCGATGCCGCCCGCGGTGCCGTCTGCGTTGCGGTTCAAGCTGCGATTCAAGCTGCGATTCAAGCTGCGGTCGGACGGTCTGCAAAGAACGGATACAATGGACATTCGTCACACGATATTCAATCCGCGTAATACACACGCATATATAGGGAGCATCAAGGATTATGACAGCTTTAGGACCCGAAGAGATCCGCACGCGCGTCGAGTCGGATTTCAACCGCATCGTCGACGTGTTGAACCAGAAGATCGCCTTGCAGTCGATTTCCGCGAAAGGCATCACCGCCGATCATATGAAGCGTTCCGCGCAATTCGTGGCGGACCTGCTGCGCGAGGTCGGCGTCGATACGAAGGTGGTGCAGTCGCACAACCCCGACGGCACGCCGGGCGCTTGGGAGGTCATCGGTTCCAAAAACGTCAGCGAGGATGCGCCGACGGTGCTGCTGTACGCGCACCATGACGTGCAGCCGGTGCCGGATCCGAGCGTATGGAACACCGACCCGTTCGTCGGCACTGAAATCGACACGCGTCTGTACGGCCGCGGAGCCGCGGACGACGGCGGTGGAATCGCCATTCATTCCGGTGCGCTGAAAGCGCTTGAAGACGATCTGAAGGTGAACATCAAGGTGTTCATCGAAGGTGAGGAGGAGATGGGTTCTCCGAGCTTCATTCCGTTCATCGAAGAGCACCGGGACGAGTTCGCTTCCGATGTGATCATTGTGGCCGATTCGGGCAACTGGTCCGCTGAGATTCCGTCGCTGACCACGTCGCTGCGTGGCAACACCGATATTGATGTGCATGTCAAGGCGTTGGAACATCCGGTGCATTCCGGCCAGTATGGCGGCCCGATTCTTGACGCGAACACGCTGGCTGCGATGTTGATTTCCTCCATGTACGACGCCAATGGCGATTTGGCCGTGCCGGGCGTTGCGTCCGAGGAACCGGTTGGCGGCCTGCAGCGTGATATGGACGAGGCGACTGTGCGTGCCGACGCGGGCATCGTCGAATCGTATCGTCTTGCCGGCACCGGTTCGCTCGCCGCGCGTCTGTGGACGAAGCCCAGCGTCACCGTCATCGGGTTCGACGCGCATCCGGTGGAAGGATCCTTCAACGTCATCTCTCCTGAAACCACGTTCCGTCTGAGCTTGCGCACCGCGCCGAACCAGCGCCCGGAAGAGGCACAGGAGGCGTTGGCCAAGTTCATGGTGGAGCATGCGCCGTTCGGTGCCGAAGTGTGGGTCGACAAGCTCGACAACGGCATGGGCTGGGCCATGGATCCGAACGCTGAGGCCACCAAGGACGCCATGGACGCCATGGAGGAAGCGTTCGGTGTGGCTCCGGTCAACAAGGGCGAGGGTGGCTCCATCCCGTTCATTCCGGAATTGCAGCGCATCTTCCCGAAGGCGCAGGTGCTGGTCACCGGTCCGGAGGATCCGAAGGCCAACGCGCATAGCCCGAACGAGTCCATCAGTCTGCCGGCGTTGAAGAACAACGTCATCACCGAAGCGTTGCTGCTGGATAAGCTCGCCAAGTAAGAAGCCGTGTAAGGCTTGCCGAAATAGGATAAAGCTCTCTGTCATACGATTCCGATTGGAACGTATGACAGAGAGCTTTTTCATTTAGCTGCCGATTGGGGAATCATCATCCATTAGTTGGACACGTTGCTGAACGCCCAATGCCAGTAGCCGGTGTAGTATGCGGTGGCCAACGCGATTGCCGGCACCGCGATGCAGATGGCGTAGAACAGCCAGTCGACCGCATGCAGTTTCGATTCGCGCGCTTGGCTTCGTGGCGCGTCGGATCCGAATCCGCGCGCTTCCATGGCGGTGGCGAGTTTCGTTCCACGTCGGATGGATACGACGAGCAGGCTGAATGCTTGCGAGAAGACGCGTTTGATGGTGCTGCCGTCGCCGAGGCCACGCGAGCGGCGTGACTGGCCGAGTGCACGCCAATCGTCCTGCAGCAGCGTGAACATGCGCATGCCGGCAAGGCCGCCGTATACGAAACGTTGCGGCAGGCGCAGAATCTGCACGAGTCCGTCGGCCAGATCGGTCGGGTCGAGTCCCAAAGCCAGAATCACACCCGGCACGGCGATTGCGGCGACACGTAGAAATGTGGCCAACGCCAGATAGAGCGATCCTTGGGAGATGACGATGATGCCGCCCAGATTGGCCAGCACCGTGCCGGATGTCTTGCCGTACAACGCCACGGAAACGAAGCTGCCTGTGGCCGCTATCCATACCGGCCATGTCTTGCGCAAGACCGTCCAGGGAGCCACTCCGCCGATCCATAACAATAGCATTTCCAAACCAAACGCCACGGATGCCGAAACGACATCGAGGGTGAAGAACATCGGAATGCACAGGATCAACGCACCGATGAAACGGCTTACCGGGTTGATTTTCGCCACGAACCATGACGGTGACGCCGGCTTCGTTTCGTTACGACGTTCCTTGTGTGGCACCACGGTAATGGTTTCGAGCTTTTCATTGCCGTCGCGCCCACTGTTTTTGTTGGTTTCGAGCATGTCACTCCCCCTCTCTGACCAAAATACGGCGTGCGCCCAGCGCTTCGATGAGCGGCTCATCGTGCGTAATCATGATGACCGCGCAACCTTGGTCGCGCGCACCGGCGATCAATTGGACCATGCTGGTCCACGTGGTGAAATCCTGTCCGAATGTCGGCTCGTCCATGACCAGCACTTTTGGCGCGGCAGCCAGCATGGACGCCACGGACAGTCTTCTTTTCTCACCGCCCGATAGGGTGAATGGATTCGCTTTGGCGAAGCGGGAAAGATTCAGGCGTTCCAACAGCCTGTCGGCGATGGAATACGCCTCCTCGTCGGTTTTGTCCATGGATTTGGGGCCGATGGCCACCTCGTCTCGCACGGTGGATGCGGCGAACTGGTGTTCCGGCTCTTGGAACACCATGCCGATACGTCCCAGCAAGTCGCGGCTTTTCCATGTGATCACATTGTTTTCGCGATGGGGAGGTACCAGATCGTCCGCCATGCATACACATCCTGCTATCGGTTTGAGCAGTCCTGCGAGAGTGAGTCCGAGTGTGGATTTGCCCACGCCGTTTCTGCCGGTCAACGCGGTCACCTCACCGGAATGGAATTCGAGGTCGATATGCTCGCCGAGCGGGAAATCATAGCCGAAGCTCAGATCCCGCGTGTAAAGCACGACGTCCTGCGGTTGCCGGATTTGTTCCGGTTTGGGCGCGTGGCTTTCGATGGTGCGGCCCGGCACCCACGCACCGCCGTCGGCAAGCACCTGACCCATGTGGCCGAACACTTCGTCTGGAGTGCCGTCGGCGATTACGCCGCCGACGTTCGAATCGGCTTCGGGTTTGCCCAGCACGATGACGCGGTCGACCAGATCGAGCCACACGTCGATATGATGTTCCACCACAACCAGCGTCTCATGGGTTTGTTCGAGGACGTGGCGGACAGCGTCGTGCACTTCCTTGACACCGTCCGGGTCAAGGTTGGCGGTCGGTTCGTCAAGCAGCAGCAGGCCAGGGTGCATGGCCAGCACGCCCGCCAAGGCGAGGCGCTGACGTTGCCCGCCGGAAAGTCCTCGTGTGGAGCGGTCGAACGCCATGTAGTCGAGCCCGACGATGTCAAGGGCGGCTCGTGCCCGGTTCCAGATTTCATCTTTCGGCAGGTTCAGGTTCTCGCAGCCGAATGCGGTGTCGTCTCCGGCACGTTCGAGAATCGTCTGCGAGTCCGGGTTCTGAAGCACCAGCCCGCAACGTCCGCGCGCTTGTCTGGCGTCGACGCCGTCGATGAGCAGCTCGCCTTCCTGCTCGCCTTCGTCATCTCCACCGAGCACGCCGGCCAAACCGGACATCAGGGTTGATTTGCCTGCGCCGGACGCGCCAAGCAACAGTACCCGCTCCCCCGGTTTGATGTCGAAGTCGACGTGTCGTAGCGCGAAATCCTTACGTGAGGCGTGTCTCCATCCCCAATCATGTGCGGTCACGCCGGCCGCTGTTGTGTTCTGAACGTCAGTGGTCATTCGTCGTTCTTTCTTCTGATTGTCATGCTGTTGTTTCGTATGCCGTTGTCATGCGATGCGCCATCACAAGAAAATCCCGCACCACCTTGATGTGATGCGGGATTTGCTTGCATCGGACAATCAGACCAATTCCTGCGTACGACCGGATTCGAAGCGGTCGAGCACGCCGGTCTTGGCGATGGCCACCTGCAGGAGGTACATCACCGCGCCGGCGAGCACCGCGCCGGAAATGGCGGAGGCGATCAGGTAGATGCTGACGCGTAGCGCGCTCCAAGCCGGATTGGTAAGCCAGTAGTACAGGCCGCAGCCGACGCCTGCAAGTGCGCCGGAGATCGTGGTGGACAGCAGGTCCCACTTCTTATAGGCGAAGAGGGCAAGACCGATTTCGGCGCCGAGGCCCTGCACGATGCCGACGATCAGCGAGCCGCCGACACCCCACTGGTTGCCCATGGTGAGTTCGAGCGCGGCCGCGAGGGTTTCCGCGAACAGTGCGGCTCCAGGCTTGCGCACGATGATGGCGGCCAGAGGGCCTGCGAACAGCCAGAAAGCGTTAAGCAGGCCTTCGAAGCCTGGAGTCACCGCCTCGAAGAGGGCCAGCGGCGCGGTGCAGACGATGTCCCAGCCCCAGAAGATCACGCCGGATGCGACGGCGATGATGGCTGCGACGACGATATCGACCACGCGCCACTTGTTGTTGTGTTTGCGAACTGCGGAAGACTGGTTTTCTTCAGTCATATAGGTATGTGCCTTTCTCTTATGCAAAGGCACGGGAAGTAGAGAGACGTCCGTGCGCCGGCATTACCCGGTATACGTTCATACGGTTGAAGCGGTTGCTTCCTCTCAGCCATTCGGCCCCCGTGTCTGCGCCTGATATTACACAGGACCCACGATTTACGTCGGTTTTGTCTCATAACGGATTCCGTATTCCGTGGCTGAGTCGCATTCCGATGTGTTGTTTTGGAGGAACGCTCCAACCGTATGGTGATTTTATTGAGGCAGTCTCATCAGCGATTCGGCAAGATTCTTGAATGTTTCTCCGATACCGTCCGACCGCAACGCGCCCTCTTTGGTTAGGACTGCGGGCCGGCCTGCTTCGCCGGTTTCGCGCAGTTCAGGCTCCAATGGGAGTTGTGCGAGCAGTGGCACTTCATAGCCGAGGCTGTGGGTCAGCTGTTCGGATACGCGTGCGCCGCCACCTTCGCCGAAGATACGTAGCTTCTCGCCTTTGTGCTCGTAGTAGCTCATGTTTTCCACGACGCCGCGAACTTTCATCGGCACCTGCAATGCCACCAGGCCGGATCGTACCGCGATGTCGGAGGCGGATGGCTGCGGTGTGGTGACCACCACCAGTTCGGCGTTCGGCAGTGCCTGTGCCACGGAAATCGCCATGTCGCCGGTGCCGGGCGCCAGGTCGAGCAGCAATACGTCCGGCTCGCCCCACCATACGTCGGATAGGAATTGTTCCAAGGAGCGTTGCAGTCTTGGACCACGCCATAGGATGGCTCTGTCCGCGCCGGCGAACATGCCGATGGAGATCAGTTTCACACCCCATGCGGTGACGGGCATGAGCATGCCGTTGAGGTTCGTGGGCTGTGATTGCACGCCGAATAGCCTGGGCAGCGAGAAACCGTAGATGTCGGCGTCGATGGCGGCGGTATCGTAGCCGAGCGCCGCGAATGTGGCTGCCAGATTGGCGGTGACAGACGATTTGCCCACGCCGCCTTTGCCGGAGGCGATGGCGAAGATGCGGGTTCTGATGCCGGGTTTGTTGAACGGGTTCTGTTTACGTTCCGCTTTGAGGCCGGCCACCAGCTGGGTGAGTTTGTCTTGGCTCATGGAGCCGACTTCGATGCTGGGAATCAACGTGGCATCGGGATAGGAGGCGACCGCGCCGTTGATCTGGTTGGTGATGGTCTGCGACAGCGGACAGCCTTCCACGGTCAGTTCGACCCGCACCCGTACGTCGTACGTGTTGGTTTCGCCTGCCACTGGCGTGGCGTCAATGGCTGCGATCATGCCCAAGTCGGTGACGGACCTGCCCAGTTCGGGGTCAATCACTTTGCTTAGCCGTTCGTAGATGCGCGCTTCGATGGTGCGCTCGTCGCTCATGCTTCCTCCTTATGCCGCGTACCACGGTAGCGGTTCGCGGCACGGCTCGCCAGATGGTGTGGCGATTATTCAACTGTTCCTGTGTCGAGCAGCTGTTTGAATTGGTCTTCGTTGAGCATGGGGATGCCCAGTTCCTCGGCTTTTGCGGCTTTTGAGCCGGCATTCTCGCCTACGACGACCCAATCGGTTTTCTTGCTGACGGATCCTGCGGCTTTGCCTCCGCGCAGAACGATGGCCTCTTTGGCGGAATCGCGGGAGAATCCTTCCAACGAGCCGGTGACCACGACCGTTTTGCCTGCCAATGTCTGTGGTAGTCCGCTGGCTTGGGCTTGTCCGACTCCTACGCCGGCGGCCTTCCATGCGTCAAGCACGGCACCGCGCCAATTGCCCGGCTCACGGGCCGCGGTGAACCATGTGACTACGGATTCCGCAATTTCCGGACCAATACCGTCGATTTGGGACAATTCGTCCACGCTGGCATGTTCGATGGCATCCAACGTACCGAACGCGCTGGCGATGGTGCGTGCGGTGGGCGGTCCGAGCCTGCGGATGGACAGGGCCACCAGAACGCGCCACAGGTCGGCATGGCGGGCTTTGTCCATTTCGTCGAGCATCTTGCGGGTGTTTTCCGCCGGACGAATGTACACCGGCTGCACGCTGGACGTGCTTCCACGGGATACCTTGATTTCCTCGCGGATCACCACGGCGTCATCCGGCACCACGTATTGCGGATATTCCGCGGTCTCGTCGATGTCGGCTTCCTTGCGTTTGCGGGCGGCGGTAGGCGCGGTCCAGAATGCGGGCACCTGATGCCATAATCCGGATCCGCCCACACGTTTGCGCACTTTCTTGATCTTGCCGTTTGACCCGACGGTCTCGTGGATTTCGATGATTGGGGCCTCGCGCCAGACGCGCACATCCTTGAGGTCTGCGGACGTCAACGAGAACAGCCCGGCCTCGCTGGACAGCACAGGTGTCTGCATGGGCGGCAGTTCCAGTCCCGCCACCGGCTCGTACGGTTCAGGCTCCTCACCGGGTTTCACCACGATTTCGGTGATGTTCGGCGCATACGTGTCGATGGAATCGGGCCTGTCCTCTTCGGGATTCGTCAGCGCAATGGCTGATTGGTCGCCCAGATGTTCGATATCGAACGCCTTGCGGGACGCCAGATTGATGATCCGCTCGGTCAGCTGCGCCGGGCAGGATTCCACGTTCGGGCAGCGTATATCTTTGTCTCCCTCTTTGGCGGGAGCGAGTTCCGCGCCGCAGCTCGGGCAACGCGTGGGCATCACGAACCGGCGGAGCTCGCCCTCGCGTCCCTTGCGTCGCTCCAGCACCGGACCGACGAGCTCGGGAATCACGTCTCCCGCCTTGCGCACCACCACGGTGTCGCCGATGAGCACGCCTTTGCGTTCCACTTCAAAGGGGTTGTGCAGCGTGGTACGGGATACTGTGGAACCGGCCACGTACACGGGTTTCAACACCGCCACCGGAGTCACACGTCCGGTGCGCCCCACCTGCACAGTGATGTCAAGCAGCTCGGTATTGACTTCTTCCGGTGGATATTTGTAGGCGATGGCCCAGCGCGGCGCACGCGATGTGGCGCCAAGGGAACGCTGCAATCCCAAATCGTCGACCTTCACGACGATGCCGTCAAGCGCGTGTTCGATGTCGCCTCGGTGTTCGCCGTAATAGTCGATCATGTCGAGGATTTCCTTGAACGACGTGACCTCACGGTTGTGCGGAGAGACGGGCACACCCCATTTCTTATACAATTCGTAGGCTTCGGATTGGTCGTTGACCACATCATGGCCGTTGCCGGCGTGCCCCGCACCCCAACGCAGCGATCCGATGCCGTGCGCGTAGAAGCTCAGGCGACGGGTTGCGGTGATACGCGGATCCTTCTGTCTCAGGCTACCTGCGGCCGCGTTGCGGGGATTGGCGAATGGCGCGCGACCGGCGTCCTCGTTCTCGGCGTTCAGCTTGTTGAAATCGTCCCATCGCATGAACACTTCGCCGCGGATCTCCACGAATTCGGGAATGTCTTCCTCCGGTCCGGCAAGGTTCTGCGGAATGGTGGAGATGGTGCGCACGTTGAGAGTGATGTCCTCGCCGGTCACGCCATCGCCTCTGGTCAGACCCTGTTCAAGCACGCCGTTGCGGTAGATGAGGTTCAGCGCAAGACCGTCGATTTTCACCTCGCAGGTCATGGGCAGTGGCTTCGATTCGGGCCAATCCAATCCCCTGAGCACGCCGTCGTACCATTCGCGCAGCTCCTCGATGGAGAACACGTCATCGAGGCTCATCATGCGCGATGGATGACGTACGGAAGCGAAGTCGTTGGAGAACGTGCCGCCCACGCGATGGGTCGGTGACTGCGGTGAGTCAAGTGATGGGAACTGCGCCTCAAGCGATTGCAGGCAGCGCAATCTTGCGTCATATGCCGCGTCGGATGAGACGGGGGCATCGTCGATATAGTATGCGATCTGGTCTGATTCCACCCATGCGGCCACGCGCGCCCACAGCCTGGCCGCGGCTTCGGCGCTCATCGAAGCCACATCAACCTTGTCGAGGCGCATGGCGTCGGCATCGGTCGGCTGCAACGCGGCAATCCAACGTTCGCTGCCCGGAGTCAGCGAAGCCAGCCCCTCATCGGCCACGACGGCCGCGGAACTACCGTCGCTCTCCGGCGCGTCGAAATCCCATGCCAACTGTTCGGAATCATCACGATTCGTCATTGTCACCGCTTTCCCATCATTTCCGCCATGCCGCGCGGATGTCCACGCCAGCACCGATTATCGCACAAATGTTCGACCGTTTTGTTAGTTGTTCAGAGAGCGCAGGAACTGCACCTGCACCACGTCGGCACCGTCATGGTCTTCGTAATCCATGCGCATCGCGGCCACCGACAGGGTGCGTGCGGGCACGAACATGCCTTTGTCCACGCAGACGCGGGCCGCTTGGTGCATCAGGGGCGCGACCGGCGTGTTCGGCCATACCGGCAGTCCGGCGTCGGCGAGCACGTGGATGGCTTCCTGCACGTTGGTCGGCACCGGAATGCACTGCGATTGCGCTCTTCCGATCAGTTCCTGCAGTTCGCTTTCGAGCATGGCGATACGTCCGGGGGCGATCTCCTCGCTCATGATGTATGAGGCGGCGGCAAGGTCGAAGTGGTCGCACATCCATTCCGCATAGGCGAGGCGATAGTAGGAGAATGAGGCGTCTTCCCGGTCAAGCGCGACGTTCAGCGCGTTGAGGCATGCCGCACGTGCCGGATCCCAGTCCTCGGCACGCCCCAGCTGCACGGCGAGCTTGAGGTGCGACAGCGGGTATGCGGGGGCGTAACGCACCATGGCGTTCAGATGCGGCAGCGCGGCATCGACGCCTTTGACTTGGGCGAGCAGGTCGGCAAGCTCCATATGCATGTAGAACAGGTTGTCGGGAATGAGCACCGTTCTTTCGCCTTCGGTGGCGAACATGCGGTTGTAGATGACGCGTTCCGCATATGAATTGAAGTACCGCGGCACGCCCGGATTTTCAGCGAAGATCCGGTCCATGCGTTCGAGTGTGGACTGGGCGGATTCGATGGCCCGCTCGACGTCTCCGGAAAACAGCATGTCTCGTGCCTTCAGACGTTCGTCATCGAGGGATTGCGCCAGTTCGAATGAGAAGTCGGGCGTGTCTTCGCCGTCGATCAGCGCGCTGGTGACCTGCGGTGCCAATTCGGTCAATTCCGGATCGGATATGGAATTGATGATGTCCATGGCCTGTTTGGCTTTGGCCACCGATTCGAGTCCGTCGCTTTGCGCAAGACGATGGAACTCCCCCACGGCGCGCTGCAACAGGTCGACACGCTGGATGGACAGGCCCATCATGTTCTCACAGCCGAACAACTGCGCCGTGCCGTCATCAAAACGAATGTCGGACAGTTCGGGTTCTTCTTGGCTCCCCGCCGGTGAGAATCGGCTGTCACGAAGGTCGAAGGCCGCATCGATGGGTTTGAGCGCGCCTTTGCCGTCCACGTCCATTTCGGCGTCGAACATGCGGTATGTGGCGGTTGGATGGGCCAATCCGTCAGTGTCGAGCCGCTTCAGGAACTCGTCGCGGGCGAAGGTGACGGTCACCAAGTTGCGTACGGTCGGGTTTTTGCGCAGCTGCGCCATCGGATCGTCGTCATCATCATCGAGGTAGGTGTCGTACTCCGTTTTGTCGCTGGCGTCGTCCCGCATGGAGGCGTCGTCATCATCGGCGCGTCCGTCCGGTACCGCGAACGCCATTTCGTCGAAGTCGATGTCTTTCATCAGGTCTTCGAACTGGCCGTCCACCGTATCGTCTCCAGTGCCAACGCTATCCGAGCCATCCGAATCGTCGGAATCGATTGATTCGGATGAGATATCGGTGGTTCTCGGAGTGACGGGCCGAGCCGGATCGCCATGGTAGTCGCCGTCCTTTGGAGCGGCTTTGGATCCGGATGGCCTCATGTCTCCGGTACGGATGCGTTCGAAGGCGCTTAACGCCTCGCTCATCAACTCGCTGATGGCGGAATCCTGTTCGGCTACGGCCTCTTCCAGACCAATCGAATCGATGTGCATCGACACGCATTTGACATTCGGATCGGCTCCGAAGCTCAGCGCGGCCATCATGAGTCCGACGCGCAGATTGTAATCGACGCTCATACGCGTGCGTTCGACGTCGGTCAGGTCGATCCACGCGCGGCGCGATACGTCGTATCGGGTGAACGGCATCATGGACACTCCAGCAGAAGTGAAGCCGATTGCGACTTCGCCGTCGCTGAGGTCGCACCGGAAGTCAACGTCGAAACGGTATGGCAGACGCAGGCTGCGCAGCAGACGGGACATGGTCTGCCGGTACACCCATTCGGAACCTCCGTCGGCGCCGAAATCGCCTTCCAACACGTTGTCCTTGGTTGATTCGGCGACTTCACGCCGGAAGTCGGCCGCGATATCCGCCAGTCGGCTGGCGGCCTGGATGCCGTCTTCCCGGTTCGGGTCGAGGATCGCGCCGAACCGGTCGTCCGGTTTCAACGCGATCAGCGCCGGATTCTCCAGCAGGGCGAAGTCGATCTGCGCGGCTTCGGCACGCGTCACCGTGTCCTCCGTGGGGAGAGCGCCGATGCGTGCGTTACGTTCCAGCCATGAGCTGACGGCGGCGAAGCGGTTGAGGTTGCCCTCGATGTTGAGGGCGCACAGCACTGCCGAGAACGGCAGGGAGGAATCCCATGCGAAGAAGTAGCATCCGGAATAGCTGGATGTGTACAGGCGCAGCGGTTCCGCTCCGTGCACAGCTTCGAGCCCTTGATCGGTATCGAGCGCGTGGGCTTCGCGCATCAGATCGGCGAAGTAGTCTTCCAGGCCGGAGGCGCGCATGCCATGCGACCGGGCGCTCATGGTGTCTCTGATGGACCGTCGGATGGCGCCTATGGGCGCTTCGCGGTTGAGCCTGCGGAAAATGTTGCCGGAACCGAAGCCGACGAGCAGGCCGTTCATCTGTGGAAGCATGTAGGCGGCGAAGAAGGCGATGGTGATGGCGTCCCGGTATTCGAGGTCGAACCGCATATTCGCTGGCAGGTTGGCGCGCATTTGCTCAAGCGTGTATCGGTTGCCGGTTTTGAGCCATGAGGCGAGCCACATCATGCGACCGCCCGGCATGCGTCCCACGACGCCGCCTTGCGTGGCGCGCACCGTTTTCGGATTGCGGCTGGCCGCATGGCCGAGTCTTGGACCGTCCGCCAACGTAAGGGTTTCCTCTTTGACGAAGACGAACCGCGGTTCGAGTTCCTGCGTGTCCATGTCCGGATCGGTGCCGGCGAAGACACGCGCTTTGCCGTCCGCGAGCGCGATTTGGGCGAAGTGGTCGCTGTCGGTGAACAATCCGATGGAGAAGGCATGGCCGTGGGTCTGCGGCAGTTGGGCCCATCCGAGGCGGAATCCTCCGGGCACGCCTTCGAATCCGTCGATGATGTGTCGTTTGATGAGCGGATTAAGCCGGATGGCGTTGCGGGTCAGTTCGTCGACGATGTCGTCGGGCTTGTCAAGCGCCTTGCCGAAGGGGTTGGCGTGGATGTGGCGCGGCGTGGCCTGGTTGACGAGTCGCCGCACATTTTGCCTGACGCGTTCGAGCATGGTCCGGTTATGTTCCGGTTGGCTGGCCGGGTCTGATGGTGTGCGGTGAGACATGTGTGCCATTCTTTCAATCCAATGCGACATGAAGCTATTAGAATAATGACGTGACTTTTTCGAAGCAGCGTTTTCAGGCACGTCGTCGTATGTGCGCAGCCATTGTAGTCGCTTTCGCGGTGATGGTGGCGGTCGAGTGCGTGTTGTGCAATATGCCGTTTTGGCGTTCCTTGGCCGCATCGGGTGATTCCGCCGCCGCGTACAACGTGCTGGGCCCTGGGCTCGAACGTACTGACGAGGGGTTGTTGAAGGTCACCGATCCGACGCAGGCATATATGCAGGTCGATGCGGATGGCTCGTCGGAATATGTTCGTATGGATCCGGTGTCTTCGAAGGCGTTGGATAAGGCAGCCAGACAATCGGAGCAGGTGTTGCGCACGGTTCGTGTCCGTCCTGATGTCAATCGCAGGGCCGGTACGGTCAGTTCGGTGTCGGTGTCTTCGCCGCGTTCGCTGTATGTGCATGCGGCGGCTGCAGGTGGTTCGGTGTGCGTGCGGATTGTCGAGCCGAAGGGTTCGCTGATTCCGTTTGATGCGGTGCGTGCGAATGTGCGTGTACCGTTCGCGTTGAATCCGTTGCGTATCGGCGTGATGGTGGCCGTGTTGGCGATGGTACTGGTGTGGAGGCCTGGTTCGCGGTTGTGGCGGATGCCGTTGGATACGACGAGTGTGAGGCAGCGTGCGTGGCTGGGGGCGCTGCTGGCGGTGCCTGTTGTGGTCACTTGTGCCGTTGTGGTGTGGCAGCTGGTGGAGGCGGCTCCGTTGAGCTTCCATACGAAAGGCACGTACACGTATGATTTCGACCAGTACGATTACGTGGCAAGGGCGCTGCTTGATGGTCACGCGTGGTTGGATTTGGATGTGCCGGATGCGTTGCGTGACGCGGCGGATCCGTATGATGTGGCCACCCGGCAGCGGTTGCTTGCCGATGGCGTAAGCCCAGTGTATTGGGATTACGCGTTCTATCAGGGGCACTGGTATTCGTATTTCGGTGTGGTTCCCGCGTTGTTGTTGTTCCTGCCGTATCGGGCGGTCACATCGTTGTTCGTCGATGGCGGGCTGATGATGCCCTGCGGTGCGGCCGTGCCGCTGCTGATGCTTGGTTTTCTGGTATTCGGATGTCTGCTGGTGATTCGTGTGATATCCCGAATTCGTCCGAATGCGCCGTTGGCTGCGGTCAGTATGCTGTGCGTGTTCATGCTGTTGGCTTCCAATGGTTTGTATCTGTGGTATCGGACGAATTTCTATTCGGTGCCGATCGCCGCCTCCCTGTTTCTGAGCGTGTTGGGATTGTGGCTGTGGTTGGGCGCCGCCAAGCGGGTGCCGGTGTCAGGCGATCGGATTCGTGAGGTTGATGGCACGCAGTCGTTGTCGTTGCCCCATCTGGCTGCAGGCTCGATGTGCATTGCGGCCAATCTGGGGTGCCGTCCGCAGTTCATTCTCGTGGCGTTGCTGGCTTTCGTAATATTCTGGCCGCAGATTCAGTCGATTTTCCGTCACGCCTCCAATGATTCCTCCCTTCCCCATATGTCGGTCTGGCGTCTGATGCGCGCGCCGTTGGCCGCATTGCTTCCCGCGTTGATTGTGATCGTTCCTCTGCTGGCGTACAACGTGGTCCGGTTCGGATCACCGCTCGACTTCGGCACCTCATATCAGATGACGGTCACGGATATGACCAGTTATCGGCAGCCATTGTCGAATCTTGCGCTGACCGTCGCATATTACCTGTTCCTGCCGTTGCGGTTCACGGATGCGTTTCCGTTCCTCGCCGTCAGTCCGGCGCCTCTTCCCACTTGGGGATTTACCGAGGCAATGCCTGGCGGCTTATTCACGATAGCTCCGTTGACGTTGGCCGCGCTGGCCTGCCCGTTCCTCTACCGGCGTATGCGCAAGGCCGGGCGCACGAACACATGGCTGTTGTTGACATCCAGCCTGGCATTGGGATTGCTGCTTGTGGTGATTGACTCCCGCATGGCTGGTTTGGGATGGCGGTACATCGCCGATTTCGGATGGCTGTTTGCCTTGGCCGCGTTGCCTTCGTTGCTGATCGTACTTGATTGCGTCAAGCCGCGTCTGCGTTGGGTATGTCGTGCCGGATTCCTCGCGCTGCTGCTGTTCACGCTGGTTGTCGCGCTGATGTCGTTGTTCCTGCCCGGGCGTGACGATGAGATGTTGCGCAACAATCCCGCCCTCTATCTCGACGTGCAGTCCTGGTTCATGTTGGGTTGACGTCCGACATAAGCTACATCCAGTAAAAATTCAGGTTTCTTTCCTGATTCATATAGCAGTTTTTCCGGTTTGCTCTGAGTTTCATCGGCAATCATAACGATTGTCATCATTGTTGCTTTGAGTTATGTTCCGGGGGTCGCCAACCATGAAACCGCTTTCGCCGCCACGCAACCATCCTCGGGCCGCACGTTGGATGCCAAAGGCGACATCGTGCTGCTCACCACCGAACTGGGCCGCGACGACAACGCCGTGCAGGACCAGGTCGTCAAATTCGATGCCGAAACCAGCAGTGTGACGCGACTGTTGGATTTCGGCAGCCTGTTCGCCGATTACAAGGCGTCCGCCACGCATGCGGGCACGGACGATTCGGATGAACTGCCCGTGAACCTGCGCGCGGTTGCGCCTGCGGTTCGTTACAATCGGCGGTATGGGTTTCTTCGATTCGCTGTTCGCCGGTAAACGTTCCACACCGGCTTCGTCCGTCACGTTCCATCTCGACCAGGCCGCCCACATGTACGAGGACGGCAATATCGGCTTGGAGGCCACCACGCTTGATATCACACCTGACAGCAAGCGTGTGGCGGTGATAGGTTTGAACGGTGCCGGCAAGACCACGCTGCTCAAATTGTTGGATGGCGCGTTGGCCGCCACGTCCGGAACGGTCCGCATCGAAGCGGACGGTACCGCATACGACCCCGCCGTGAAACGCGATCTGAAGCATGTCGAGGATCTGGTCGGCCGCGTGCGGCGCGAAGAGATTCCGAACGCCTACTACAAGGCGGCTTCGATTCGTGAGGCGATCGACCTGCCGTTGAAGAAGCACAAGGTGCCGGAAAGCGAACGTCAGGCGATCATCGGCAATCTGTTCGCGCATTTCGACTTGGCTTCCGTGGCCCGCGAGCCGGCCTCCGCTTTGGATAGCGAGAAGCGGCATCTGCTGGCGATCGCGGCCGCGTTGAGCTTCTCCCCCGCTGCGATCGTCGCCGACGAGCCGACCAAGGGATTGGACGAGGTGGCGTCGGCGCGCGTGGCGAAGGCCCTGTTCAGCTATGACAAGCAGGTGGTGTTCGCCACGCATGACACGGATCTGATCGTCCGTCCGGAATATGCGATCGGCCGCGTGCTCGTTGTCGACGACCATCGTGTGGTGTTCGACGGCACGCCTCGTGAGGCGGTCGATTTTTACACGGATTTGGTTCGTTCGAAGTATGAGGCGGCGAAGGGCGACAGGGCGTAGAAGAGATTTCGGACTCGGCAGTCCGTTCAGCCGATCAGTTCGTTGACGGTGTCGATCACCACGTGCACGTTATGCCGGAAATCGTCCGGTTCGGGCAGTAGTGAGATGGCCAGATAGCCGTTGGAGGTCATGTCGAAGAAGTAGCCGGGCTGTCCGGATACGCCGTGGCGTTCGATCATGTGCAGCACCAGCTCGTTCTCGTCGAGCACGCTGGGCACGCGCAGCAGTACGTTCCATCCGCCTTCGGCACGCAATACGCTGACAAGACCTTGCTCATCCGCGTCGAGCATGGCATGCAGTGCTTTGAGATTGCCGCGCACACGTTCCTGCACGCGCGCGGTCTGCGATGGCGCCGCTTCAAGCAGTGCGGGAATTTGTTTTGCGACGATCTCGCTCATGGGCAGATAGTCGTCGGCGATCACGTCGAGACGACGCTTGGCTTCCGCCACGTCTTCGGCGGGACCTGATACCTGGATCCAGCCGACTTTGGCATGCGGTGCGGCGAGCATTTTCGAAAAACCGTCCAACGCGAATGTGAGCGCGCCACGCTCCCCCGCGAGTCGTGCGTTGCCTTCGAATGGTTCCAAATCGTAATCGTAGAACACTTCGTCGGCGATGATGGCCACGTCGTGGTCCCGGCACAGGCGGACGATCGCCTCGCGTTCCGACGGTTTGACGTACGAACCGGTCGGATTGTTGGGGTTGATGAGCACCAGCGCGCGGATGCGATTGCCGTCCGGGCCTTCCAGCGCGGTTTTCAGTTCGGCCACGTCGATGTACCAGGAGCCGTCGAATCGTTGTTGGTATTCGATCATGTCGACGCATTCGAGGCGTGCGATCGATTCGATGAGCGGATAGCCGGGTTTCGGTGCGAGCACGGCGTCACCGGCATCACACAGCAGTTTGATAAGCCACGAGTAGGCTTCGGAAGTTGAACTGAGGATGTACAGGTCGTCCGGCGAGCAATGGCCGATTTCCTGCATGTCAAGGAACGCGGCCAGCGCCTCACGCGCGTAGCGTTGGCCGCGCGGGTCGGCGGAGTAGATGTCCGGCACAAGATCCGGAGCCAGCGCGTGCCGTGTCGGATTGGAGTCGTTGAGCTTGCCGAGCGGTCTGCCGGCTGTTTTGGCGGTGGCTTCCGCCTTGGCGATGGGATTGGGCTCACTGATGTCGACTCTTGAGGAAAAACGCATGCTCTCCACCCTACTCCATGGACTGCCGTCTTCCATCTGCGGCACATGGAACAACGAAAAAGGCCGTCCGATTCGTCGGACGGCCTTGTGACAACCTAATCGGTCAACACATCACTTCTGCTTGGTGCTCGCGTAGTATGCGGCGCCGATGATGCCGGCCTCGTTGTGCAGCTTGGCTGCGACGATCGGGGTCTTGATGTCGATGTACGGCAGGAACTTCTCGGAGACGCGGGACACGCCACCGCCGACGACGAACAGCTGCGGGTCGAAGTAGAACTCCATGAGGGAGTAGTACTTGGCCAGGCGCTTCGCCCACTTCTTGTAGCCCATGTCGAGCTTCTCGCGGATGGAGGATGCGGCGTACTTCTCCGCGTCGCCCTTGCCCTTGAGCAGTTCCAGATGGCCGAGCTCGGTGTTCGGAATGAGCTCGCCGTTGAAAATCAGCGCGGTGCCGATGCCAGTGCCCAGCGTGGTGGCGATAACGAGGCCATCCTGGCCCTTCGCGGCGCCGAACTGCTGCTCGGCAAGACCGGCGGCGTCAGCGTCGTTCACCACGGTGACCGGACGACCGCAAGCTTCGGAGAACACTTCGGTGACGTCCACGCCGACCCAGGACTGGTCCAGGTTGGCCATGTAGCCAAGCTTCTCGCCCACATGAATCGGAGCCGGGAAGGCGATGCCGACCGGAGCGGACTCCGGAACCTCGAAATGCTCGAGCTGCTGGCGAACGATTTCGCCGACGGCCTTCGGAGTGGACACCTCCGGGGTGAGGATCTTCAGACGCGGTTCGGCGAACTCGCCCTTCTCGAGGTTAACCGGGGCGGCCTTAATGCCGGAGCCACCAATGTCAACGCCGAATGCCTGTGCAGTCTCAATCATCTTCAACCTCTCTATCAAGGTATGTTATGGGTGTATTCGAACCGGTACGTATTATGGTAACTCGCAACATGCCCAAAATCGCGCGCGACATGCACAAATGGTGAGAACGATTGCACAAATTGTAATACTTAACCGAGTAAATATTTCATCGCCTGTTTTGCAAACGATTCGTCCCACGTCGGTAGAGGCTCCGACGTGGGACGAATCGTCAATCGCGTGATCGCCGCGCGTTGGGAAACGCGTGGGCCACGGTGTTACTTCAGCGGCGGCATCGGCTGCCATTCCGGATCATGCAGCAGCTTGCGCGAATCCCACCATCCCTTGGCGATCTGAACGATGCCGGTCTTGAAATGCTCGCGGTCCACCATCGTCAGTCGAATCACTTCCTTGACCGCGGTCAGCACCGTACCCAGGCCGAACAACAGCGGACGGTAATCGCCGTACGTCATGAAGTATCGGGCCATGTAGCCGCGGTTGCGCATGATGTGGTAGCGGTTCATGTCGGAAGTGGAGTTGAGCTGGCGCACGCCGGCGATGTCCCAATTGCCGATCTCGCGCGTACGGCGCAGCACCACGTCGGGCACGACGATCGGATTGGTGACCTTGCTGGCACGATAGCCGTACATCGTGTCGTCCCAATAGATGAAGAAACGCGGGTCGGGCAGACCGATCTTCTCGACGATGTTGCGGCGGAACAGGCCGCCTTCGAAGCACAACGTGTCCATCACGCGATAGCCAGCCAGGCCGAACGCAGCCGGTGCGATCGGGTTCGGAATGCCGAGCGGGACGATGAAATCGTACTGCCAGTAGAACGGACCGCCATCATAGTCGTAGCGGCTTCCCTGAATCACGTCGTGCCGATCGGTCCACTTGGCCAAGCGCTCGATGCCTTCCGGCATGACGGCGACGTCGTCGTCCATGACCCAGAACCATTCGGCACCCAGCTCGTACGCCTTCTTCACGCCTGCGGAGAAACCGCCCGCGCCTCCGAGGTTGTCGGTCTGCGGCGCGTAGACCACGCGGTTCTCGTTGCCGGACAGGTCGGCCACGGTGGTGCCCCACTGCGCGGTGAGCTTGGCGCTGAATTCTTCGACCATGCCATGGGTCTTGTCGCTGTGCTCGTTGTCCACGACGATGATGCGCCACGGGGCGACGGTAAGCTTCTCGATGGATTCGAACAGGGTGGCGAGCAGCTGCTGGCGCTTGTAGGTCACCACGACGATAGCCAGCTTTTCGATGGTCTTCTTCGCAACTTGCTTTTCAGTCATACGTTCCATTCTTGCACCGGCCCTCAACCACACATCGGCCATGTTCGATATGGAGCCGAGCACGGGCATAATCCGCGACAAATATGGACAGAACCTTGCACGGCACGAACTTGTTTGCCATAATGAACCGCGTATGCAGGGGAATCCGTATGACGGATTGAGATGGGCGTGGACGTCCGAACCCTTTGAACCTGATGGTTGACACCAGCGTAGGGAGGCATGGCCATATGGCTGATGTGATTTCCGTAACCAATTCCGATTCCGCGTTCGACGCTTCGAAGGGCGTCACGCGAACCAATCTTCCCCCATTCGCGCAGCGGCTGCGCAAAGCCGCCGACCTCGTATGGGAGGAAGGCTACAGGCAGCCGTTCATCCGCGAACTGGGCGAAGGCACTCTGCCGCGCGAGAAGTTCGCGTTCTATCTGCTGCAGGATTTCCGTTATCTTAACGACTACGCCAGAGTGCATGCTTTGGGACTGGCCAAAACAGACGATCCGGAGATCATGGCGTTCATGCTCAACGTGCAGAACGGCGCGTTGAATGTGGAGTCGACCGTGCACCGCACGTATCTGGCCAGCTACGGCATCACCGACGAGCAGATGAACAACGTGCGCCAGTCGGCGTTCGCCCGCGCGTACACGTCGAACATCCTTTCCATCGCCTATGGCAAGGACATCCTCGACATTCTCGTGGCCGTGCTCCCCTGCGCTTGGGTGTACGCGGATTACGGATATCGTCTTGCCCATGAATTCGCCGACACGCTCGATGTGAACCAGTACAAGAGCTGGGTGGACATGTACAAGACCGACGAGTTCTGGCAGGGTTCGGCTTGGCTGATCGAGCATATCGAGAAACTCGCCGCCGAGGTGAGCGAGGAACGTAAGCAGGAGCTGGTCGATATTTTTGTGACCGGCGTTGAGAACGAGTACATGTTCTGGTCCAGCGCGTACGACATGCAGTACACGTGGAAGCCCGAATGGGATCAGGAGAGCTGATTCTCCGGCACGCTCTCTTCCGATTGTTTATTTCCATATGAAGCGGCCCGCCTTCCGATTGGTTTCGGAGGGCGGGCCGCTTCTCATATAACGTTCGGATCGCTATTCGCGCACGAGACGAATGTGCTCCACGTCGTCACGCTGGGAACGACGGTAGAGCACGAAACGGTTGCCGATGACCTGCACGAGTTCCGCGCCAAGCTGTTCGGCGAGACCTTCGCCGGCCTCCTTGGCGGTCAGACCGGAACCGTCGAGCACGGAGCATTTGATGAGCTCGCGCTTCTCGATGGTCTCGTCCGCCTGTTTGACGGCGTTTTCGCTCAGATCGTTCTTGCCGACCTGGATGAGCGGATTGAGTTTGGTGGCCAGGCCGCGCAGCTGCTTGACCTGCTTTTTGGTAAGTGCCATATGTGTTCCATTCCTATCTACAAATACCCGCTCAAGCCTAGCGTGAGGACGGTATTTGCCCATCCGCCCGCAACGCACCGGTCATAACAGCACGCCCGGCACGACCAGTGCGACGAGATAGACGAGCACCACGATCGCCACGGCCACGTCCATGCCGGTGACGCGCATGACACGCCAATGCGTGCGCGTCGCACCTTCCTCATAGCAGCGCGCGTCCAAGGCGAGGCTCAGGTTGTCGGCGTGGCGGATGGCTGCGGCGAAGACCGGCACGACGACCGCCACCATCGCTTTGATGCGTACTACGAACGAACCTGTTTCGACGCTGCCGCCGCGCGCCGACTGCGCGTCGATGATTGCTTTCGTTTCCACACCAAGCGTCGGTAGGAAACGCAGGGCGAGGCTCATCACCAATGCCGTCTCCTGCGTGTGCAGGCCGAATCTGGCGAACGGTGACAGCAATGATTCGAACGCGTCGGTCATGGCGGTCGGTGTGGTGGAGGCAAGGAACATCGCTCCGATGACGATGACCACGGCGAACCGGCATGCGTAGAGTATGGCGATGCGGATGCCGTCATCGGTGATGGGAATCGGCCCGAGGCTCGCCACCGTGGTGCCGGTGCGCACGAAGAAGATGTTCAGCAGGCCGCAGAAAACGAACAATGCCAGGAACACACGCACGGAAGCGGCCAATCGGCCTACATTGATGCGTCCGGCCGCGGCGATCACGCCGGTGAACACCACGGCAAGCAGCAATTGCCAGAATGAGCCGATGGCGAACGCGGAGAACATGAGCGCCAATGCGGACAGCATGCCCACGCGCGGATCGAGGCGTTCCAACAGGGTCCGCCGCTCCCCCACGGTCGCGGTGTCCGAGCCGGCGGCGTCCACGGATGATTCCGCATCCGGCTCCTCTTCGCAGGTGGCTTTCACTGTGGATTCCGTGGATTCCTTAGAGTCCGCACGTTTCGCCGGCTTGCCCAATATGATGGTACGGTCGGCAAGCTCGTCTACTTCATCCTGCGAATGCGAGATGAGCAGTATGGTCACGCCGCGTGATTTGAGCTCGTGGATGAGCCCGTGCACGCGTGCGGCGGCCTCCTCGTCAAGACCTGCGGTCGGCTCGTCCAGAATCAACGCTTTCGGCTCGCATGCGATCACGCCGGCGATCGCCACCAGTCGCTGCTGGCCGCCCGACAGGTCGAACGGCGAACGGTCTCGCAGATGTTCGATATGCAGCAGCCGCATGGCCTGCATGGCGCGTTCCATCGCCTCGGACGTATCCAATCCCAGGTTGGAAGGCCCGTATGCGACGTCTTCGGCCACGGTGTCGGCGAACAGCTGCCGTTCCGGATGCTGCATGACGTAGCCGACCGTACGGCGCAGCCTCGCACGGTTTTTGCGATTGAGGGGCTTCGTTCCGCCGTTCGCCTTCGCAGTGGCCACGGCGATGCCGTCGATGACGATCGAGCCTGTCGTGGGTTTCTCCAACGCGCACAGCATGCGCGCCAATGTGGTTTTGCCGGCGCCATTGCGTCCCATCAACGCCACTGTCTCGCCTTTGCCGATGCTGAACGACAGGTGGTTGAACACGTCACGTTCGGCGTCCACGTAACGATACGATATGTCGCGTGCTTCGATGAGCGTTTCGGCGGGCTCATCATCAATGCGTTTCGGCAGGCCCACCGATTGAACCGGCATCCGAAGCCGCTCGTCGGCGGGGCCATCGCCTACGATGTGGCCTGCTTCCAGCTGAATCACACGGTCGGCATGTTCCAACTCGTCCGCATGGTGCGTGACGAGAATGATGGTGGTGCCGCGGTCCTGAAGTTCGTCCAGCACCCGCATGATGTCGGCGCGCCCTTGCGGGTCGAGCATGGCGGTCGGCTCGTCGAGCACGAGCACATCGGAATCCATCGCCAGCATGCCGGCGATGGCGATGCGTTGTTGTTGGCCGCCGCTCATGCGCGTCGGATCGGAAGCGCGATAGTCGCTCATATCCACGGCGTCCAGCGAACCGGAGATGCGCAGGCCGATCTCATCATGCTCAATCGCAAGATTCTCCGGTCCGAACGCCACGTCGTCTTCGGTGACGGTGGTGACGATTTGGTCTTCGGGATGCTGGAACACCGCGCCTATGCCGCAACGGGCGGTTCGATACTCGTCGGCGTGCGCACCGGACTCGTCGAACACCACATTGCCTGACAATACGACATATCCCTCATCGGGAGCCACCAGTCCGGCGATGACACGTGACAGCGTGGATTTGCCCGAACCGTTCGGCCCCGTCAGACAGATGCGTTCGCCACGGCGGATGTCAAGGCTCACACCGTCAAGCGCCCATGTCGCGCCGCCATCATAGGTGAATCGCACATCGCGTAGCGTTATGATCGGCGCATTGGTCGTAACCATAAAATCTTCCTTCACCAGCACTGTATGGAATTCTCGGGGAAAACAAGACGGAGGAACCCTCCGGTGGATGCGGACGGTCCCTCCATGTTCATTTCAATGGGAAACAAACGAAGCTCAACGGTTCAGCAGGTTGGAGATCGGCTTGTAGATCAGGAACGTGACCACGCCGTGGATGGTGAACTTCAACGCGTTGAACGGCAGGAGCGCCGGCACTATAAGCGCCACGACCTGCGCGGTGGTCATGTGCGCGTAGAACGGCGTGACGATGATGTTGCCGACGATGGCGACGGCGAGCGCCACGACAGCGCCGACGATGATGCCGATCAGCGCGCCCTTGCGCGTCTTGTTCTTTTTGTAGATGAGCGATGCCGGCACGGACAGGGCCAATGCCACGAGCACGGCCATCAGGGTGCCCCATGGGTTGGTGAACAGGTGCGGCACGAAGCCGAGCACGCTGACGATGACGGCTGCGGCCGGGCCGAACGCGAAGCCCGCGACGAGGCAGACGATGCCGGATGGGTCGTATTTGAGCCATTGCACGCCTGGGATGATTGGGAATTCGATGAAGCTGACGGCCATGGACAGCGCCACGAACAGCGCGTACATGGCGATGCGTTTGGTGGACCAGCGGCCGGAGTCGGCGACGCCTGTGGAGTGCGCGTTGTCCGGACGGGTCATCGGCTTGTCTGCGGCCTGATCAGCTGCGGTATTGGAGGTATTGCTAGGAGAGGATACACTCATGTTGAGCTCCGTTTCTTCCATCCGGACTGTAACCGTTGGCCCCGGATTCTCACCGGATCAGCCGCTTTCGCGGGTCGCGGGCTTCGGTATGGGGCCGTTATGAATGCCGGTCGTGCCGTTACCGCCAGTAAGGATTTTCACCTTCCCTGAAACTTGCTTGTCCATATATACGCCCGCCATGCGATATGCGCAACCTGCGTTCCGTTTTCGTCTTGCGATTCGGAACGCAGCCTGCGCACGCCGCGACAGCGGGCATGTTATGACAGCAGGTCGAGCAGATCGTCCTTGCTGAGCGTGCCGACGCCGCCGGATGCGGTGCCGTCGGTGAATTGGCGCGCCAGCTCGTTTTTCTTTTCCTGCAGTTTCAGGATGCGTTCCTCGATGGTGTCTTTGGCCACGATCTGGTATACGTTCACGTCCTGGGTTTGGCCGATACGGTGCGCGCGGTCGGTTGCCTGGTTCTGCGCGGCGGCGTTCCACCATGGATCGGCGTGCACCACCACGGACGCGCCCACGAGGTTCAGGCCCGTGTTGCCGGCTTTGAGCGAGATGAGGAATACGGGCACGTCGTTGCCGTTGAATTCGTCGACCAGTTCCACACGGCGTTTCTTCGGCGTCTCGCCGGTGATGGTGTAGTATTCCACGCCTTGTTCGGCGAGTCTGGTACCGATGAGTTCGAGGAACGAGGTGAATTGCGAGAACACGAGGACCTTTTTGCCTTCGTCCATGCATGTGGCCACGAGTTCGACGATGGCGTCGAGTTTGGCGGAGGCGTTCTTCGCGTCGGCGTATACGAGTCTTGGATCGCAGCAGATTTCGCGCAGCAAGGTGAATTCGGCGAGGATGCGGATCTTCTTGGTGTTGAAGTCGGCGTCCGACGCCTTGGTGAGCGTGGCGCGTAGCCGCTGTTCGTGTGCGGCGTACAGTTTGCGCTGCTCTCCTTCCAGTTTGACGGTGAGCACGTTCTCGAATTTGTCGGGCAGGTCGGTGAGCACGTCTTTTTTCAGACGGCGTTTGATGAACAGTCCCACCAATGCCTGCAGTTTGTCGGCCATGACGGAATGTTCCGGACCGGGAGCCATGATCGGCTGCTCGTATTTTTCGCGGAATTTCGTATAGGTGCCGAGCAGTCCGGGCATGAGGAAGTCGAAAATGCTCCACAGTTCGCTCAACCGGTTTTCGATTGGCGTGCCGGTCAGAGCGAAGCGATGGTCGACCGTGACCTGTTTGACCGATTTGGCCACCTTTGTGGCGTGGTTTTTGATGTATTGCGCCTCGTCGAGCGCCATCAGCGCGAAATGGCAGGCTGCGTAATCGTCCACGTCGCGACGCAGCAGATCGTAGGAGGTGATCACCACGTCGGTGCCGTCGTACGTCGTGGCGCCATTCGTCGTAGCACCGTCGTTCTCCTGCGATTGCGCGGCCACCGTCGCGATGGCCTTGCGTCGCTGCGCTTTCGTACCGGCGACGACTTCCACCGTCAGATCGCCCGCGAATTTCTCGCATTCCGCGGCCCAGTTGTAGACGAGCGATGCCGGGCAGACGATGAGTGACGGACCGTTTCCTTTGCGCGCTTCGATGAGCGAGAGCAGCTGCACGGATTTGCCGAGGCCCATCTCGTCGGCGAGGATGCCGCCGAAGCCCTTGTCCCACAGGGTGGACAGCCATTGGAAGCCCTCCACCTGGTATGGGCGGAGCACGGTTTTGAGCCGTTCGGGCACTTCGTAGCGTTTCGGATCGACGATCTTCACATCGTTGACATAGTCCACGAACGAGGCGCTTTTGCCTTCGTCGTCCACTTGGGAGTCCAGCAGGAACGCTTGGTATCCGGGGATTTTGATGATGCCGGAGTCGAGCTGTTTTTCACTCAGGTCGAGGTCCGTGGACACTTGGTCGAGCTCATGCAGGTCGGCTTCCTTCAAATCCACGAACGTGCCGTTTTTGAGCCGATGGTAGCGGCGTTTTCTGCGGTAGGAGTCAAGCAGCGCGCCGACTTCGTTCATCGGCACCTCGTCGGCGATCGGTGAGATTTCAACGAGGTTCGAGTCGATGGACAAGCCGACCTTCACCGATGGCGGGTTGGGCTGCATCATGCCATCGAATGCCGCCGTGGAGAAGACCTGGCCCACCGATTTGAGGATCTGCACGCCGTCGGTGAGCATGAGCAGGATAGCCTGCTCGTCCTCTTCTTTGACGCGTGCCACGTCGATGGAGCTCCATGTAGGGCACAGCTGGCGTACCACCTGCACGGCGAACGATTCTCGTGACAGGTCGCGTTTGACCTGCGAGGCTCTTGAACGTGAATCGGGGTTGATCACGCCGCGCAGTTCTTTGGCGGTGGGCACCAGTTGGAAGGTGAAGTCGCCGTATTTCGCCACCGCTTCGCAGGTGATGCCGTACAAATCGCGGTCCAGATAGAATTCGATCCGGCATTCGGTTCCCACCGCTTCGGTCACTTCCTGCGGAATGTCGAATCCGATGCCCGCTTCGGTGAGTTTCGGCACGATGGTTCGGGCGAACATGGGCCAGTCGTTTTCGGCGATGAACACGCCGTCCGGATCGTCGGAACACAGGTCAGGCAGCACCTGCAATGCCGGGCGCAGTTTATCGGTGCAGCGGAAGAGCCCGTCGATGCCTATCCTGTCCGTCGCCGTGGAATCGTCGGGACGTTCGCGGCTGAAAACGTAGAAGCCGTTGCGTCCGTTGATGACATCGGAGATGCTTTGGTTCGATGTGATGCGCACGCCCGACGCGGTGCCCTCATGCACGTAGGACGCCTTGAACGTGAAGGTGGGGTCGCCTTCGACAATGTCAAGGCCGAACGGCTCGCCTCCTTCGTTGGCCATGTGGATGCGGCTTGGCCCGGATTCCTTGGTGCGTTGGAAATCCTCGATAAGCAATCGTCTCAGCCCGTCACCGTCCGACGTGCGCAGGAAACCGCGGGCCTTCGACTCGTGTTCCTTGTATTCGTCCTGTGTCACGGCGTGGAACAGGTCGAGCAGGTCGCATGCCTCCCAATCGGTGAGGACGAGTTCACGGTCGACGCGTACCGCTTCGCCGTAATAGTATCCGTTTTGCAGTTGGGCCGCCGTTCTGGATGCGATCACCTGCTGCAGGAAGCGGTATAGCTTCAGCGAGAAGGGGTCGAGCATGTCCGGAGTGTGGGTGAACGCGAGTTTTTTGCCATATGACTCGTATGTTCCCGTCCGCATGTCGGCCACGAATCTTGAGATGTTTTTGAGCGCATAGTCGGCGTCGCCGCATCCGATGCGCAGGGACAGGCGCAGGGCGTCATGGCCGTTGATCAGCGTGGGCTCGAGGTACACGCTTCCCGGTTTGACGTCGACCGGCGCGCTTGATTTGCGTTTCGGTTTGGCGGCTCCCTGTCCGGAGGCGCCACGTTGTTCCTCGATCAATCGGCTTTTCGCGTTGATGATTCGTTTCAGCACGTCGAGTTGGGCGTTCTCGCCGGCGTTGTTGCTTTTCGCATCGAGGGAGCGCATGTAGTCGGCGAGGGCCCGGGGTGTTGCGGCTGCGGCGTGGAATCCCCGGAATCGTTCCGGCTGCTGCAGGAACAGCAGCAGCATGGCGGCTACGTGCTTGCACATGCCGGTGTACCGGCGGCTGGTGGAGGAAGCCGAGTCGTCATCATCGTTGACGTGGCCGTACGTGCTGCCGGAGCCGAAATCGTCGTAGTCGTCGACGTAATCGTAGTCGTCGTCATCGTCGAAGCTGCGGTATTTCGGACTGTTGTGGTAGTCGAAGGTCCGGTAGGAACCGTAGCCGCGCTGCGAACCGCTGAATGCCGGGCAGGAGCAGTAGCGTGCCAGAAACAGCTCGTCGGCGAAATCAAGCGTGGCTTGCACTTCGTAACGGCTGGAGGGTGAGGTGGTGCCCCGTATGGTGGCATACAGGGTGATGCGGTTGGATGCGGTGTCGTTCAGGCAATGCAGGTCCTCCATTTTGGAACGCCATTGGTTGGCGATGCCGCGGGCGCGCTGCAGTACCGGCTGGCTGCATTCGCTGCGCAGCTCGTCGGAAAGCCATGCCAGAGTGTCCGCCACCTGAACCCCCATCGTTCGTACGTTTGTTCTCATGCAACCATACCAGCGCGGTGGAACAGCAAAAGCCGCGGCCCGATCCGGACCGCGGCATGTTATCGCCCGTGTTGCGTCAGCGGCAGCGTTTGGTCAGCGGCTGCCATGGGTCGAGTTCCACCGGCTCGGTTTCGAGCAGCGCTCGGGTGGCGTCGTCGAGGTATTCCTTGCGGATGATGATTTCGGTCACATAGCGGTCGAACCACTTGTCGGAGGCCACGTAGTAGCCGTCTTCGCCGTTGTCTTTGCCCCAGCTGTTCTCCACTTTCCAGCGGTTCGGCTTGCCTTGCTCGTCAAGGTTCACGCCGGTGAGGGTCATGGCATGGTTGCTTGGACTGTCGCCGTATTCGAGGCCGTGCGCCTTGTCGAAGTCGAAATCGGTGCCGAACAGCTGGTCCACGCGCACGCTGTCGCAGTCGAAATAGCCGGCCGCACGCAGCGAGAACTGGGTGCAGTCGCAGGCGAACCAGATCGGGTGTCCGGCGCTAATCTGGTCGACCGCGGCCTTTTTGAACACGTCGAGCGGCACGTTGACGAATTCCATATCCCCCGCTTCGGCCACATTGGCGGTGTAGCGGATGCGGTAACGCTTGTTGAACGGACGGGACGCCATCGGCACGTTGCACAACGTCACCAGATCGTCGACGTCCACCGGCACGTACTTCTTGTAGAATTCCATCGGCGTGATGCCGGTTTCGCGGATCTGTCTGCGCTCGTCCTTGCCGGTTTTCGGCTTGTCGGCCTCGTCTTCGCCGCTTTTCTTATCGTCCTTCTTGTCATCGTCGCTCACGCGGGCCAGGAAGTCGAACTTCTCCGGCGGCTCGCCCAACGAGATGGCGCACATGCGGTACACGGTGGACATGTCGTCGTCCTTGACCGCGCGCAGTTCATCGACCGTGGCGCCGGCTGCGTAACGTTCGCGCAGGTCGGCGGCGAACTGGCGCAGCCTGCTGTTGAGGTATTGTTTGAACGCGTCGGAGTCCTTGGAATTGGCGGATTCCGGGTAGGCGCTCTTCGGCACGAGACCATACTTGTCTACAAGGGCGGCGAACATCTGCCACCAACCGCCGTCATCGGCCGGCCCGTAGTTGATCTCCTGGAACAGGCGGCTGTCGGTCGGCTCGTCGAGCGTGGCGAACACGTTTTCGAGATACGTGTTGGATTTTTCCATCGCATCCCAGAAGAACAGGTAGGTTTCGGAGAATTCGAAATCGTCGAGTCCCCACTGGTGCATGAGCTCGTAACGCAGGGTGTTGAGGGATGCGAACATCCAGCAGCGGCCGGATCGGCGCTGGTTGGTGATGGACCCCTGTTTCAGTTCGATGGAGAAGTCGCGTGGCAGCGCGCGCTGGCCTTTGTAGTCGGTGGCGGCTTCGAGCACGCCCGAGGACACCGCGGCGTTGGCGGCCACAAGGTTGGCCCGGTCGGCGTTGAAGTCTTTGGCGTATTGTGCGAGACGTTCCGGTTTGATTGCTGTGATGCTGTTGGTCATACGGCCGATTCTTGCCATACGTCTTGACGGATGCGAAATACTGGTTTCGGCATGCCGAAAAATCTGCCGTAAATAAGCGATTCGAATTCGTTCCGGGGATATTCTTGTACTACTTGAGGGGTTTTAGGGTGAGGAGCGTATCATGCGTCGTCATGGTTCGATGATGGTTGTTTTGTCCGGATTGCTGGCTGCGAGTCTGGCCATCGGACTGCCGGTCGGTTCGGCGTATGCGGACGAGCCGACGGATGGCACCGGGGCCGGCACGTCCGCCACGGAGGTGTTGGATTCGTTGGAGGTCAAGGGCCGCGCGCCGAAAACCGGGTACAAGCGCACTCAATTCGGCAAGGCGTGGGCCGACGTGGACCACAACGGCTGCGACACCCGCAATGATATCCTCAACCGCGATCTGACCGGCGTGAGGCACAAGTGGCGTACGCACAATTGCGTGGTGAAGTCCGGAAAACTGCATGATCCATACACTGGCAAGGACATCAAGTTCAAGAAGGGCAAGAAGACTTCCACCGCGGTGCAGATCGACCATGTGGTGGCGTTGAGCGATGCGTGGCAGAAGGGCGCGCAGAAGCTCAGCGAGGAGCGCCGCACCACATTGGCGAACGATCCGTACAATCTGCTGGCCGTGCAGGGGCGTGCCAACCAGAAGAAGTCCGATGGCGATGCGGCCACGTGGCTGCCGTCCAACAAGGGGTTCCGTTGCGAATACGTGGCGCGTCAGATCGGCGTGAAGCACAAATACTCACTGTGGGTCACGCAGGCCGAAAAGGAAGCCATGGCCAAGGTGCTGTCCTCCTGCCCGACGCAAACCGTGCCCGACTACACGGGGGTCAAGGATTCCACAGCCGAGAAGACCACCGAGTCCGAGCAGACCGAACAGACGCAGACCGAACAGACGCAAACCGAACAGTCAGCTGAGCAGGCCCAGCAGACTCAACAAACGACACAGGCACCTGCGCTCGAACCCGCTCCGGCTCCGGCTCCCGCGCCCCAACCAGCGCCACAGCAGGACGTCTACTACCAGAACTGCACCGCGGCACGAGCCGCTGGCGCCGCGCCTATCTACCAGGGCCAGCCGGGCTACCGTTCACAACTGGACCGCGACCATGACGGAGTCGCCTGCGAATAAATCCAATACAGCGTCTCCGCCTTTCCGGTTGTAAGACGTATGACGGTGAGGCATAGGAAAAGCGCCGGGTTATTCATCCGGCGCTTTTCCTATGCCTCAGCCTCTTTCCGCATTTTCCGCAGTGCAGTCATGAGAACCGCTATGGTCTGCGCAGCCGCGCGATGTCGTCACGCAGCTGGTTGACGGTGTCCGTCAGTTCCCGCACATTGTGGCGCAACTGTTCCGTTTCCGATTCCGCCTCGTCCGCGCGCTTGTCGGTTTCGTCACGGACACGATCGACTATCCATGAGGCCAGTGTCGCGGTGACGATGCCGATCAGGGCCACGCCGGTTATCATCAGCCCGATGGCGATGCTTCTTCCCTGCCATGTCACCGGAGACAAATCGCCATAGCCGACTGTGGTGACGGTCACGAACGACCACCATATCGCCTCGCCGAAATCGGTGATGGAAGCGCCTGGAACCCCACGTTCCACATCCAATTCGGCAAGGGCGCCGATATACATCAGCAGTGTCACGCTGCAGCATGTGTACAGTGTGATACGTCCACGCACCGCCATGCCACCGGTACGGTTGAGCACGTTGAGCACCGCCACCAATCGCAGCAGCCTCAATGGTCTGAAGATGGGCAAGGCGATGGACACCAGCATCAGCAGATTCTCTTTGAACCAGGCTTTCTTGTCCTTCGCCAGCAGGATCGAAACGACGTAGTCGACGATGAACGCCATCCAGATGATGTTGATCACCGTTTCGCACAATACGATATGCGTTCTCGCCAGCACTTCCCACGAATACGCGAACAGGAACACCAACGCCAATGCGGTCATGAACCACTCGGTCATCCGCTGCCATTTGTCCAATGTCATATCTCCCGCCTTTCTCCCCATGGCTGCCATCATACGGGTTTGCCCGTTTTTGTGACGTATTCCGGGCGCGGTGCATGTGCCTTCAGACCAGATAGACCTCCTCATGTGGTTCGTTTCAGAGTTCATCTCGGAGGCCGTCCGATTCGGACCATTCAGCCGACGACCGAAGGAGCGGATACCCACTTTTAATGAACGTCAGCCCTTGAGAGGCATGCGGTTGTCGAGCGATTGTCCGTTGGCGTAGCAGCGCACGTTGCCCAATGCGATGGCGATGATGCGCCGTTCGGTGGACTCCAAGTGGTTGCCGCCCGCCACATGCGGGGTGATCAGGCATTTCGGCTCGCTCCATAATGGCGATGCCGCCGGCAGCGGCTCCGGTTCGGTCACGTCGAGGCCAGCGCCGCGGATCATGCCGTTGGCGAGCGCGTCGGCGAGCGCCTGCGTGTCTATGGCGTCACCGCGGCCCGCGTTGATGACGATGGCGTCGGTTTTGAGTTTTGCGATGCGTTCCGCGTTGAGCAGGTGGTGTGTGGATGGCGTGGATGGCACGCACATGGCGATCACGTCGGCGTATTGCAGCACGTCGTCGAGCGATTCGAATCCGACCATGTGGTCGATGCCCGGCGCTTCGACGGTGGGGTTGCGGCGGATGCCGATGGTCGACATGCCGACGCTCTTGCATAGGCGTGCGAAATGCGATCCGATGTCGCCGGTGCCGATGATGAGCGCGGTTTTGCCGTCGGGGCTGATGACGCGGCCGGCGTCCTGCCATGCGGCGTTCGGGTTGCCGACGGCGTAGATGTGCAGGTTTTTCATGATGGACCACATCATGGCGAACATGTGTTCGGACACGCTTTGTCCGTAGGCTCCGGTGGCGTTGGTGAGCATGGAGCCGGGGTGGAGCACGCCAGGCCGCTGGTATTTGTCGACGCCGGCGCTCCAGGTCTGCAGCCATTCGAGTCTGGGGCATTGCGCGCATGTTTCGGGCGTGATGTTGCCGATGACCGCGGTTGCATACGCTTTGAGTTCGTCCGGTATTTCGGCGGTCCAGTTCATGCTTCCCCGTTGGGTCGAATCGCCGACGAATTCCTGCGGCATGCCTTTTGCGGCACGTATGAACTGCGCGCGTTCGGCCTCGGTCAACGGCAGGCAGTTAACGATCAGTTTGCGGTCATTCTCTATTCCCATGCGCCCAACCCTATGTCAACCCATCAGATATGCGGCGCGGTTCAGATGCCGAGCTCGTCGGTGTCGAAAATGATGGTGACCGGACCATCGTTGGTAAGGCTTACGCGCATGTGGGCGCCGAATCTGCCTTCTTTGACGTCGAGTCCCTGCGCGCGCAACGCGTCGTTGAACGCATGCCATACCTGTTCGGCATGGTCGGGCGCGCCTGCTTTCAGGAAGCTTGGCCGGTTGCCTTTGCGTACGTCCGCATACAGCGTGAACTGGGATATCGACAGCACGCTGCCGTCCACGTCGTGGATGGAACGGTTCATTTTGCCGTTCTCGTCTTCGAAAACGCGCAGGTTGGCGATTTTACGGGCGAGCCAGTCCACCTGTTTCGTCCCGTCCTCGTCTTCCACGCCGACAAGCAGCACATAGCCGACGCCGATACGCTGCGGTTCGAACGTGGCATCGACTTCCCCACTCACCTCGTCGACCACGTCGACAAGCCCCTCACTGACCTTCTGCAATACGATGCGCATAAGCTGCCCTTCTCCCCTCTCGTCTTCCCGTCCGATTCAGCCGGCGTAGTCGACGATGGCTTGCGTGACCTGTTTCAGATAGTCGAGCGACGTACGCCAATCGTCCGGCACTTCGATGGAATGGTTGGCACCGGCGAACGTGCGCACATGGTCGGTGAGCAGATGCGCCTTGGCGTCATCGAAATACGGGTCGGCGTCGCCGGCGCAGATCAACGGCATCGGACTGCCGACCGCACCCGGCAGCGGCGCGGGGATGATCGACTTGTGCTTGTCGAAGGGCGGCGGATTCAATACCGGAGTGAGCAGCACCACACGCAAGCCCAGCTTCGCCGAATGCGGGTAGGAAAGCGTGGACAGTGACTTGGTGACAACCAGCAGCCGCGCTTCCTCACCGGATTCTGCAGCATGTTCAAGCGCCTCGGCCCGCCATTGGTCGACCACACGTTCCATGCAGGCGATCATTTCCGGAAACTCGACATCCTCCGTCAGCTTCAAATCAAGCCGATCCACAAACCATCCGTCAGCGGCGAGCGCCTGCGCGGCCCAATACAGCAATGGCCGATCCACGGTGTAGCCTATGCCCGGCATGATAAGCACATGCTTGCCGGTTTCAGTGTTCTTCACGCGGTTCTTACCCCATGGGGTGACCGCCGGCGTCACATTCTTCGTTTTCGCTGGTTTCGCGCTGTTCTTACCCATGCTGCTTCCCAAGCCGCCTCTCCATGCATTCCGGACGTAACCAATCGTCACGACTGGCATCGTTCCAGTAATGCATGTTAGGCGGCACCGACTACAATCCCCTCCACTCCACATAGCACACATCGAACGGACTATGGTGAAAGAAAGTGTGTTTTTAGGGTTCGGAGGCGCCATGGAACATCGAACGTTCCACCGCATTCTCGCCGCAATCATAGCAGTCCTAATCGTTCTGGCAGGATACGGCGTCTACTATGTCAACGACTACCATCACGCCGTCAACGTCGGCAACGCAATCCAATCCAACGGCGAAAGTCACCGACATCGAAGACGGATGGCTATTCGACGGTCCCGGCACAACAACGGCGATGGTGTTCTACCCCGGCGCGAGAGTCGAAGCAAGCACCTACGCGCCACTCATGCAGGAAACCGCCGCGTCAGGAATCGACTGCTTCCTAATGAAAATGCCCGCCAACCTCGCCATCTTCGGCATCAACCGCGCAGACGTGGTACGCAGCGATATCGCCGGCTACTCATACGACCACTGGTACATAGCCGACCATTCGCTCGGCGGCACACTGGCAGCAAACTCTACATCAGCAAACATACCGACAACTGGGACGGACTCATCCTCCTCTCCTCCTATCCAACCGCCGACCTAAGTAAAACAAAACTACGCGTCCTATCCGCATACGGCAGCAAAGACGACATACTGAACCTCAAAAAAGTCGAATCCGCACGCTAGCGCGTGCCGAAGCAGCATTACGAACGGGTAATCAAGGCAGCTATGGCGTGCAGCAGGGCGATGGTGTGGCACTATTTCCGGTGATGACCAGATTGATCGGACCGTGGCGCTTATTCAGCAGTTCGTCACCAACAGTCTTTGAATTGTCCCCATTTCCGATCGCAATCCGTTTCGACTTTTCTGTAAGCGACCAGTACGGGGTCGGCCCCGCTACTCTGGGAGCGCAATTTCACTTCGAACGGTTGCATACATGTGTTGGCGCGGTACCGTGAAAGTATGGCAACGCACATGCTGAACATCAAACGAATCTACGACAACCCTGCCGACGATGACGGCTACCGTATCCTTGTGGACCGCATCTGGCCGCGCGGTGTTTCCAAGGAACGCGCGAAGCTCGACCGATGGGCCAAAACGGAGGTTACGCCCACCACCGATTTGCGTAAATGGTTCGCGCACGATCCGGCGAAGTTCGACGAATTCAAAGCACGCTACATAGAGCAGCTCGATTCACGTCCCGAAGCGGCGCGATTCGCCGACGACGTACGCAATCTGCTACGCGACACCAACGTCACCCTACTGTACGCGGCACGCGATCCGCGCGTCAACCACGTCGTCATCCTACGTGACTGGCTGTTGGAACGGCTCACCTGACACGTACGCTCACATACTCGCTCACGCACGTTCCGCATCACGTCCATTACAACGATTACCAGCTATTACGAAACACGCGTTTTCATAGGATGAAACTTTCGTTACACGTCTGCCCTATGCCATCACGCGATGGGCGCCATGGCGTTGGCGTTCAAACGTTCGATGCATACTTTCAGGTCCATCAGTTCCTTACCAAACACCAGGAACAAGGGCTTCGGCCGGTCGAACGGCGGTCGGGCAAGGTCTTCCGGCTGGACGTATCCGTTCTGTTCGACGTAGTCGATGATTCTGTTCATCAGCGCGTTCTGCGCGGGACTGAGCGAATGGTTGTTGATGAATTCGCCAAACGCCTTCATTGTCGCCTGATGGTCGAGTTTAATGATACGGCGCACCGACAGTCCGAGAGGAACGTCTCCGAACGCCTTCTGGTATTCCTCTCTGGAACCAAGCTCATGAATCATGATGTTTTCAAGGTTCGAGAAGTCCTTGCCGGAAAGTGGCTCGTTGTAGTGGAGTTTACGGATGACCTCATCGTTGCTGTGCTCGTTGATGTATCGGTTGAGCTTCTGCTTGTAGTCTTCGTAATGCTCGGCTGTGTCGAATTCCTGTCCTTCCGATCGGTCGATGACAGGGTCCTTCAGGTCTGTGATGACCATTTTCCTGGCAGTGGAGTCCGCAATGAAGCGAATCAGATCGCGCAGTGTCATACGAATCCGCTCCAGTTCCTCAAGGGAGGCCCCATCGAGGTAATCCGGATTGTCGGCGACCAATTTGATTTCCGTTTCCCGCTCTTTGACTTGAGGAATGGTCATGCGTTCCTTGAGCCTCGTGGCAATGGCACGAATTTTCGTCTTATGTCTCGCGGCGGTCCGTCCTCTGACGGAAGCCACCATAAGGCCGTACATCAGCGCGTCGAAACGTAACGCATACTCGTCTTCGCCGTCGTAATGCGTAAGAGAAGCGACTTCACCGGTCAGATCGTGCACGTCAATGTCGCTTAAATGTTCGAACGTTTTAATGTTCCGGTATTTTTCCACGTATTCGCGCCGCAATCGCACTGATACCTTGGATTCGTCCAAGGATGCGACTTGTCCGTGAATGTCGTTGACGAGTTCGTCACGCCATGCCATGAGGTTTTCGTCGGAAGTGAATTCGCTCGACTGTAATGCATGGACCAGTTCGGTTTTGCGTGAGAATATCCTCTCACTGAGGGACGTGACCGGCTTCTCATCGGCATCGTTCTTCTGCTCACGGAAGAATTCGAAATTACCGCAATAGTCGAAAATGTAGAAACGCTTCTTGTCCACGTATTCGCCGTCGATGCCGTCCACGCAGTCGAGTCCTTCACATAGGCGTGTGCCACGACCGATCATCTGCCAGAATTTGATACGCGAACGAACTTTTTTGAAGAACACGAGATTCACGACTTCCGGCACGTCCACGCCGGTGTCCATCATGTCCACCGAAACGGTGATGACGGGCATGGTTTTGCGTTTGAAATCCTGGATGATCGCGTGCGAGTAGTCTTCGCCGTGCACCACGACCTTGATGAAGCCGCCACGAGCAAGCTTGGGATATAGTGCGCCGAATCGTTCCACGATGAAACGCGCGTGTTTTTGGTTCTGCGCGAAAATGATGGTTTTGCCTATCTGTTCTCCGCCCATGGTTTTGATGCCATGTTCCATGAGGTCTTGCAATACGGCGTCTACCGTGCCGGCGTTCATGACGAATCTGTTCAATGCGTCCGCGTCGATATGGTCGGGTACTTCGACTCCGCCCTCGCCATCGTCTTCGCCGAAATCATCTTCGTAACGTTCCTTGTCCTCTTCGGACAGGTCATCGTATGTGATGCCTTCGTCGGTGAATTTGGTTTTTGCTTCGATGTTGTAGAACGGTACGAGATAGTGGTCTCGTTCCACGGCGGTTTTGTATTCGTACAGATACGTTGGCACGCCATGTTCCGCTTGGAAGAAGTCATAGGTGTTGCGGTCCACTTCATCGCGTGGTGTGGCGGTCAAGCCTACGACCAACGCGTCGAAATGGTCGAAAATATCCTTGTATTTTTTGAAGATAGACCGGTGTGCTTCGTCCACGATGATCAGGTCGAAATGTCCCGGAGAAAACGCAGGCTTTCCGTCAGATGCTGTTTCGGTGTCGATTGCACCGATCATCGTCTGGTAGGTGGAGAACACAACCCGGGCGTCGACGTCGTGCTTGTTGTCGCACAGATTGCATAGCGACCAGTCGGGATAGTATTCGCCGTAAGCGCTTTTCGCCTGCTTGACCAGTTCGACACGGTCGGCAAGGAACAGCACGTTTTTCACAAGCCGCGCGCGCATGAGCACGTCGGTAAGTGCGGCGGATACGCGGGTTTTGCCTGTTCCCGTGGCCATGACGAGCAGTCCACGACGCTTGCCTTTCCACAGGTTATCGCAGAACGCTTTGATCGCTTCGATTTGGTAGTAGCGTCCGGCGACTTTCTCGTTCACCGGAACGGTCCGCGGATCGATGGCTTCCCTGCGCCGGTTCATAATGCGTTGCAGGTCATCCTGCGAGAACACTCCCCCGACCGGACGGGATGGACCGTTCTCGTCATCCACGAATTCCGTGGCGTATCCGTTGCTCAGGAAAATCAGCGGACGGTATCCGAATTCGCGTTCCAGACATTTCGCGTACTGTCTGGATTGTTCCAGTCCTTTCTTCGGATCATACGAGGTTCGTTTCGCCTCGATGATCGCCAGCGGCTTGCCGTCTCTGCCTTTGAGGTAGTAGTCGACATAGCCGACCTGCCCCTCATGGTCTTCCATACCGGTGACCTTGCGTTCTTTGACGACCTCAGCCTCGGAATCAACATCCCATCCGGCGAGCCGCAAATCAAGGTCGATGAACCGTTGCCGCGTCTCGTATTCGCTGATATCCATCTCGCTGTCCGGCATGGGTGGACGCGGAGCCTTCTGCACGGACAGCGCGGCTCGGGATTCCTCAAGCTGACGTTCGAGTTCCTGGATACGTTCGGTTTTGGCGCTCAGTTCCTTGGCAAGTTCCTGTTTCGCGGCGTCTTCTTTGGCTTGGACTTCCTTACGGGAGAGCGCTTGTTGGACGCACGGCACTTGTTTCGGATCGAAGACGCGCTTTTCGTACCATTTGCCGTACGAGTAGTCGATCCATTGGATGAACACGAACAGGAGTTTCAGATCGAACATCGCGTCCTTGGGACTGATGCGCGTCTTGCCATGGACGGTGATGTTTCCGGCTTTGACGATGTATTGGAACGAATCCAACATTTTCTGGTTGCCGATCGCGCGTTCGAAAGTGGGTTCGTGGATTAGCGATTGGAGATTGTCGCGATACGGCATTTGGATGGAACGGTCCGCCGCGTACACCCATTTCACCGCCAGTTCGAACGCTTTGCGCGTGGCCATGGCGCACATGGTCGGAGAAATGGAGAACGCTTTTTCGGCTTCGACGCATGGAATGGCGAACTGCTCGTAATCATCCTGACCCAGCAGGAACGAAAAATTGCTCATGATATGCCCCTCCAGCCCCATCACACCGCGGAAAACACCATATGAGTTCATCGTACCGCTTCCACGGCTTGCATAGGGTGTTATTCCAGTGTTTTTCCAATCGTTTCTAGTCTGTGTCAGCCACAGAAAAGAAGCTTGCATGCATAATTCCAGAGAGGCTGTTGAGAAGGCGGAGCATTCCGCCAAATCGCGATTTATCGACCTGCGCAACGAAATTCAAATACTCCTTTTGCCGCGAGATAGGCGGCACGGGCAATTTCAATTTCTTAATCATTCCAAGGTTTAGAACATTCATTGTTTGTCCATGTGCTCTGCCAAGCAGCGAACTGCGAACGGACTCCAGAGAAAACGCAATAGCGAAATACTCTGGAAAAATCTTTCTTTTATCAAAAGTAATTTTGACAAGTCGCGGATTGATAATTCCAGGCTGACAGTCCTCTGAAAGAATCAGAACTTTTCCCACCGTGCCCACTAGGCTAATTAAGACATCGCCCGGCATTACTTTACAACTATTAAGCTGCTCATATTTCTCTTTATCAATGTAATAGTTCCCCAAAAATTGATTGCCAGAGATGACTTGCTCTTGTCCATAGACCTTATATCCAGATTCAGCATAGACTTCTTTTTTCAAAGCCGAACCAAATGGGCCTGCTTTCATTGAGTTTTTAATTGGCGCAGCAAGTTCTTCTACCGAAGAAACAGACATTCTTAATGGGTTGCGTATTGGATCTCCGAACATTTCGATAAACCGGGATTTGACGAGAGCATCAAGACCGCAAAGCTGTTTGCGAACAAAACCAACTTGATTCTCAAGCTTTCTTAATATGTCGACGACCCTGTTCTGTTCATTAATAGGTATAGCCGGAATCTCAATAGCCTTAAGAGTCTTCGAGGTGATACCGGCAATCGTCGCACCTTGAGCCTGCGCCGCAAGAAGTGGCGCTTTGTATTGAAGAGCCAGTGAAATGTATTCCTTGTTCCATGATGCTTCATCGATTCCAACAATTGAAACGATATCCTGGCTAGTACACATCGGGACAGCATTAATCGCAACTTTGCCTACTCCGACTCGGTTCCCACCATAATTGATTTTTCGGGGACAATTTTTTGTGGCACTCTTGGCAACCGCTTCCTCTGTGATGAGCTTGACTGCGTCATTTTTGCCAAGGAATTTTCCATTAAGTGCCGTAGTCCCGATCCAAGGAATAGAACCGTTAAAAAACTCAGGATGTTTACTTGAAGGTGTACCGCCACTCTGAGTTTTTCCAAGTTCGCCAATTGTTACTTTCTTTCCGACAAATTGGGGTTTGCTCGATGTCATGAGATGAATTTGCGGTGGGAGCGCTTGACATTATCCTGATCAACCTGCGCATAGCAGAGCGTGGTGTCGATTTTGCTATGTCCGAGCAGTACTTGCACTTGTTCGATCGGCATGCCTTTGTCTATGGCCTTCGTAGCCAAGGTACGTCGGAACTTGTGCGGATGCACGTGTTTGACGCCCGAATCGTCGCCGAGTTTGCGGAGTCTGGCTTCAACTCCGCTGATTTCCAACCTTTTGAAGGGGCGATGCAGGGAAACGAACAAGGCGGGCTCGTCATCCATTCGCTGTTCAAGGTATATGAGCAGATGAGTTTTCGCACGGGCATCGAAGTAGACTCGTCGTTCCTTGTCTCCTTTGCCGTGGACCACACATTCGCGTGCATCGAAGTCGATATCACGACGATTCAGCTGCACCAGCTCGCCTACCCTGATGCCCGTAGATGTCAATAAATCAATCATTGCAAGGTCACGCGTCTCCTTGCAGGAGTCACGGAGTTGTTCAAGCGATTCGTCCGAATACACGGGTTTCAACGTTCTCGAAGTCCTGATTTTCTTGATTCTACGTACAGGGCTTTTGTAAATGTAGTCTTCCTCTTCAAGCCAGGAGAAGCAACTGGAGATGACGCGGCGGATGTTGTCGATTGTTGTCTTGCCTACGCGGCCATCACGCGAATATCGTGTGAGATAGTCGCGAATATCGTCGGTGGTGATGTCGTGAGCCGGCTTGGAGATTTCCGTAGCAAAACGGGACAATGTGGTCGCATAGTAACGCAACGACCGTTCTGAACAACCTTCGAGCTTCTTCGCGGCAAGAAACAAGTCTATGCATTCGGTCATTGTTTCGGGACCGCGTGGATTCCCACCTTTCTCAGTTAGACAGGCCACAAGCACCGTATGAAGTTTCGAAGCCTGCTCATCATTCAGCATAGGGGCCATAAGACGGTCAATTCGTTCGATTGTCTGTTGCATGAGAAAAGGCACCTCCTTGTTGGTTTCCCTACAAAAAAGGTGCCGTAAGCCATCGAGAACCTTGCAATATCAGGGTTTAACGAACTCTAATCTCCGAAATACTCCTGAGCGAGGCTATCGTAAAGCATTTGCAGTTTTTCGATCTGTTGCTGGGCGACAAATCGCGATTTATCGACCTGCGCGACGAAAGCAGCAAACTGTTGCTGCAACTCAATCGGAGGCAAAGGCATACTGAAACCGCTAAGTGCCTTCTTGTTGACTTTCGGCATTTGCGCACGGCCAGATAAGGGAAGAATATACTCCAGAAAATATGCCGAACGCATCACTTCAGCCAAATAAACACGATTGCATTCCCCCGCTATTGGAAGAATTGGATATGCATCCGATGAGCATACCCCAGAAAAATCAGGAAGCGCCACTTTATTTAATGATGGACGTATTTTGCTATAAATTAGATGTTCAGGGGTAAAAGGGTATTTTCCACTTATAATCCCGTCTTCAGCAACAGTTCGATATCCTGAGAGTCGACCAGTCCCAGATTCTATACTATCAATGCCAATATGAGGCATATCCAGATAAGGAGTAAGGTCATTAGCCATGTGAGTATCAATAATCGCGAACGTTTCGAATGGTTTGATAGGCCAACCGTTCGTATCAGACTTAAGATCTCCGAACATTTCGACAAACCGGGATTTGACGAGAGCATCAAGACCGCAAAGCTGTTTGCGAACAAAACCAACTTGATTCTCAAGCTTTCTTAATATGTCGACGACCCTGTTCTGTTCATTAATAGGTATAGCCGGAATCTCAATAGCCTTAAGAGTCTTCGAGGTGATACCGGCAATCGTCGCACCTTGAGCCTGCGCCGCAAGAAGTGGCGCTTTGTATTGAAGAGCCAGTGAAATGTATTCCTTGTTCCATGATGCTTCATCGATTCCAACAATTGAAACGATATCCTGGCTAGTACACATCGGGACAGCATTAATCGCAACTTTGCCTACTCCGACTCGGATTCCCACCATAATTGATTTTTCGGGGACAATTTTTGTGGCACTCTTGGCAACCGCTTCCTCTGTGATGAGCTTGACTGCGTCATTTTTGCCAAGGAATTTTCCATTAAGTGCCGTAGTCCCGATCCAAGGAATAGAACCGTTAAAAAACTCAGGATGTTTACTTGAAGGTGTACCGCCACTCTGAGTTTTTCCAAGTTCGCCAATTGTTACTTTCTTTCCGACAAATTGGGGTTTGTCAGTCATTCTGGCCTCCTCCGAGCATTTTGTGCAGTTCCGCGAGGCTTTCCGTCATCTGCCTGTTCAAATCATCAAGATCGGCGAGGATTTCCTCAGTCGGTGGATATTCAATACGTTCGTACTTTGTTTCCGCGTACTTGTTGAAGCTGAAATCGTAATCGTTTTCCACGATCTCACTCTTCGGCACCAGAAAGCTCTTATCAGTACGGGCGCGCTGTTCTTCCGCGTCGAGGTTTCCCCATCGCTCGAGAATGTCGGGAATGTCGTTGTGCTTCTCGTCCGGGTCACGCTTGTCGTCGAGCGTGTATCCGTCACCCTCCATGTTGTAGAGCCAAACCTTGTCCGTGCCGCCCGCGTCCGTCTTTGTGAACACGAGAATAGCGGTGCTTACGCCCGAATACGGCTTGAATACTCCTGACGGCATGTAAATAATCGCTTCGAGCCTCTGGCTGTCCACCAGTTCGGCGCGCAACTGCCGGTATGCCTTCGAGTTGGAACGGAACAGCACGCCGTTCGGCACGATGCACACGCAACGGCCACCAAGCTTGAGCATGCGCAGGAACAATGCGACGAACAACAGCTCCGTCTGCTTAGTTTCCACAACCGCCTTCAGCGAATCATCGATGTCCTCAACATCCACGCTGCCGGTAAACGGCGGATTGGCAAGAATCAAATCAAACTTGTCGCGGATGGCGTTCAGACGGGACAAGCTGTCCTGGTTGCGGATGTCGGGATGATCGATGGAATGCAGCAGCAGGTTCATCGCGGAAATGCGCACCATGGTCTGATCCGTGTCGAAACCAGTGAACTGCTCGCCGGAGAACGTCTTCCACTGTTCCTCGGTCATCTCCTGGCCATGGTTCTTTCTGATGGATTCGGCTGCGGAAATAAGGAATCCCGCCGTGCCGCACGCCGGATCACAGATAAGCTGGCCGGGTTTCGGACCGGCAAGCGCCACCATCATGTTCCTGATGTGCTGTGGTGTGCGGAACTGACCGTTCGTGCCCGCGGTATTGAGCTTGCTCAGCATGTATTCGTACAGGTCGCCAAGATCGTCAGCGTCCTGCACGTAGTTCGACAGCAGCTCGTCGATGCCGGAAACGGCCTTTTCAAGCGTCTTGGGCTTGTTGAAACCGAAGGCAGCGTCCTCCATGCTTTCCGCAAAGGCGTTATCCGAATGCATGGTTTTGATGAACGGGAACGCCTTCTGGCTGACCACGTCAAACATCTGCTCCGCAGGAAGATCCTTGAACCGGCTCCAACGGATTGCCTGTCCTTCCTCCGTTTGCGGGAACACATGCTTAGCAGTCATCCCCAGCATTTCCATGTTCTCGGCTTCGAGCTCCTTGTCATCCAAGGATTTCATGAACATGAGGTACGTCAGCTGCATGATGACCTCGATGGGGTTGGTGACACCACCCTCCCACATGCGCTGCCAGATGTCGTCAACCTTGTTCTTCGTCGCTCCGGTAATCATTTACTATCGTCCTTGCTTGTTTCCTACGTTACGTAGTCTACCGGCATTATCGTTTGGCCATCGCATCCAGCCATCCGAAATTATGTACATTCAACTCTCAACTAGCTCTCTCAGAGTTTCCCGGAATATGTGTTCTGCAAATCACGGATATGTTCGTGCCGAACTGCCTTATCTATAATATTCAGGCTTTCCAACCTGTCCGCCACTGCGTTCATGTCAAGCCCCATGCATTGCGGATGGTCAAGCACCGCAGACTTCAGATCATTCGTATGCACCACGAACTCGCGATCGAAGTGAGTCTTCACTTTGAACTTGGTACGATTCGCAAAGCATACAATCGAGATGAAAACCGAATCTTCCAATCCCAATAATTCCTTCAAACATTGAATGTGCCCGTAATTCTGCCGCAAAGGCGAATGGATTTTTCTTTTGTTCTTGCCAAGGTACATGAACCATTCAGAATATTTGGAATCGCCGTAAATCGTGCCGGTATAGTTCTTCGTCTCCACCACGTAAATGCCATACACCGAAACAACCACATGATCGATCTGATGCAGTCCCGTCGAATCCTTGAGCACCAAATCGTTCAGCAAACGGTACTCTGATTGTGGCAGTTTCCTCAGTTCCTCACTAGCCCAATGCTCACCAGCCTTGCCAGTAATTTGATTGCCCCAAATCGTTACGATTGTCGCAAGAATCAGAATCGGCAGAACAATCGCGACATACCAAATAGTCAAATCCGACTGAGCAAAAGCAACGGTGGCAAAACGCATCACTGCGGCCCTTCTTCCTTGAACAACCCTCACTTGCAGCATACCCCCTCTTTCGCGTACGTCAGAGTAGAATGACAAAAACATAAAACATGCGAAAATTAAAATCACAATTCCTTAACAGGGAACAAAACAGAAAACGCGGAAGGAATGCAGGATGGCTGGAAAACATGTCCGAGTGTCCGCTGAAAAGAAGAGTCACGCTACGAAACGCTCTTTTTCATCTTCTGACGCAAAAAACATATCCCAGCAATGCCAGAAAATCCAGGAAGCGTTAAACGAAATCGCAAAATCCGACGCCATTTATCGGGAATCCATCCAGCAGGAGACAAACCGCTACGTTGCCACGCAAGTTCTGAAACTCATGGAGAAAATCCCGGTAGAAGAAGTCAATCGGGACAAACACGGCATCCGCGTGAAAACGCTACGCGATAGTGGATACGTAACGTACGCCGACATGCTGACCTCGTCTATATATCAATTGGCGGCCATACGAGGTATCAGCGAAGACGGTGCGCGAATCATCAAACGGATCGTCAGCGAAGCAGCTGACAAAGCTTCTACGACAACGAAGTTGCGGCTCAGCGCGGATAATCGGACTGAGGACATGACCCGTCTGATAACCGCAGTATCCCAATACCAGCAGGCGAAACCGCTGGCAGAGGAAAGCAACCGGCTATCCCAGCAATATTCAAACACCATCCAAAACGCTCTGGAAGACATCAAGGTTTCAACCGGAACATTCCGTTGGCTGTTCGCGTCTCGACAGACAAAGCAAAACGCCATTGAGTCATACAAACTCCTTGAGGAGACGCTGCACGGTGAGTACGGGCAAACCGCGGAAAGGCTGCAGTCTGGGTCCGTCGCTATCGAAGCCCTTGCGGAAGACGATGCGTGGGATTCCTTCAAGAAACATCCCATCTCATATGCCAATACTCTTGAAGAAATCGTTCCGGGACTGCTGGGCAATGGCGATACCGTGTATGGGCTTCCGGAAAACCTTGCCAAAGAAGTTCAGGAAGAGTGCTTCTTTCCCGACGGATTGCTGTGCGATTTGCGTCGATACCAGGAATGGGGCGTGAAATACATACTGCATCAAAAGAAAGCCCTTCTCGGCGACGAAATGGGCTTGGGCAAGACGATTCAGGCAATCGCCACCATGGTTTCGTTAAGGAATACCGGGGCAACGCATTTCATTGTCATATGCCCGGCAAGCGTCATCGTCAACTGGTGCCGTGAAATTCAAAAGTTCAGCAAACTGCGAGTCATAGCAGTGCATGGCCTCAGTCGAGAATCAGCGTTGAAAGATTGGCAACGAACCGGCGGCGTTGCCGTTACCACCTATGAGACCACTGCGTATTTCAAGTTTCCCGACAATTTCACATATTCGCTGCTTGTGGTCGACGAAGCGCATTACATCAAAAATCCGAGCACGAACCGTTCGAAAAATACGAAGGCGATTGCGGAGCACGCGGAAAGATTGCTATTCATGACAGGCACCGCGTTGGAAAACAAGGTGGACGAGATGATCAATCTCATCAAACTATTGCAACCAAGCATTGCTATGCAAATATCCGGAATGAAGGAGCTCTCTTCGGCTCCCCAGTTCAAAGAGACCGTCGCCCCTGTGTATTACCGGCGCAGAAAAGAGGATGTGCTGACGGAGCTTCCAGAACTGTCGGAAATCAAGGAATGGTGTCAACTTTCCGATTCAGAAGAACGCAGGTACGAAGAAACGGTATTCCGCAAAAATTACAACGCCATCCGACGCGTGTCCTGGAACGTACCGGACCTGAAAGACTCTGGCAAAGCGAAACGTCTACTGGAAATCATTGAGGAGGCAAAGTCGGAAGGCAGGAAAGTCCTTGTCTTTTCGTTCTATCTTGACACCATCCGGAAAATCGCGGACATGTTGGGTAGCCAATGCACCGAACCAATCAACGGATCCATCACACCAACGAGGAGACAAGAAATCATCGACGATTTCGACAAGGCGCCTGCTGGGCAGGTTCTGGTGGCACAAATCGTTGCCGGTGGAACGGGACTTAACATACAATCGGCCAGCGTGGTAATCATATGCGAGCCACAGTTGAAGCCATCCATCGAAAACCAGGCGATTTCCAGAGCGTATCGAATGGGACAAGCCAGAAACGTTCTTGTCTACCGCCTACTCGCCGAAAATACGATTGACGAGAAAATCACGGACATATTGGCACGAAAGCAGGAAGTTTTCAACGCGTTCGCCAACGAATCGGCCGCAGCGGAAAACGTCGAAGTGGATGAGAAAAGCTTGGGCAACATCGTTCAGGAGGAAATCGACCGTATCAACCAAAAACGAAATGGTATGGAAACGTCGACGGGAACCGTAGAAGTGATCGCTGTGGACAGCAATCGCTCCCAAGGAAACAATCGCGATTAGGCACTTGTGTCTGACATTCCACATATGGCTGCAATATCGCAAAAACCTGTGGTATTTCGTGAGTTACGGCATAGTACAGCCAGTCGCAATCAGACTCATCGTAATCATGCGCAATCCAATCGCGCATGTCACACTTACCCCACACCAAGGAACATCTGGCTCCATATTCCGGAACTCGTCTGGCAGCTTCTTAGCTTGCTCCCCCGCTCGTGCAATCGCTATGGCAACGGCATTCCGCTTTCTCATCATTGTCGGCGAATTCCTCAGCACCGAGTGGTCCGAAAAAACATTGCGCGTCTTTGAACGCCCGTACGATCAGCACAAAATGAAAAGCACTCTTGCGGATGGTTCCATAAATCACATCAGACGATACGGAACATCAGATTGGATGTTATGAAGTCTACAAACAGCACACGCTATATCTCCGCCAAACGGTCAGACAAAGGTTCGGCAATATACTTCTTCCTCACCAAATCGATATCGTGTCCAAAAGTCTTTTTCAAATCATCGCGAAGTGTGAGCGTGTCAACCACTGGATTTGCCTCAGAACCAAGCTGATAGGTGAAATCAATATCTCAATTCACATACACCTCACCGCGTAACATCGACCCGAACATGTACAGTTCAGCCACATGACGACGGAGCACAATCGGCTTGGCAATCCGCGCGATTTACTCCACTGTGATCGACCGTGACATATCATCGAGCGCGTTCTGATATGGAATCGTCGACAAGTTTCTGTGAGAATCCCAAACGCCTGTACATCGCATTAAGCTGACCCAGCATCCGCATACTTCGCATAACCCCTTTCGCTCACATCCGAATAGAATGATGGGAAATCGCAGGACGTGCGCGCGAACCGACAATCGCAATTTCTAAAATCGTTGGAAAATCAAGGTTTTCAAAAACGATGAAATTCAGCCGCACACCCCTTTTCGCTCACGTCTGGAAGGAAACCGGGAAAACCGTAAGACGTGCGTAAATCTAATCGAAAAGCAGGAGGTTTTCGATACGTTTGCCGATGAATCGGCCGCATCAACCGAAACGTAACAATGCAGATACAACGGCACGAATGCGAAACATTCGTGCCACAGCCGAATCACGGGAATGCCCTTTACCTGCCCGACTTCGACGCGTGCGACAATGTCGCAATGCGAAACATGAAAGTGGCGGTCGGGCAGTTCACCGTAACGGAAAAGCCGGGGCACAACATCAGCATCATCAGCGGGTTCGCCAGCGAAGCGGCACGCAACCATGCACGGATACTGTTGCTGCCGGAAGGTCTGATCGCCCGAAGTGACGACGACCCACACTACACGGCCGACCACGCGCAAACCATAGACGGCCCGTTCGTCACCGCGCTGCGCGGTATCAGCGAAGCCAACAATCTCGCCGTCATGGGTACGGTCCATCTTCACGAAGACACCGCCGACCTGCCATATAACTGTTTCCTCGTCATCGACCATGGCCGGATTCTTCTCGAATACCGCAAAATTCATCTGTATGATGCGTTCGGCGAGCGCGAATCCGATTCAATCGCGCCAGGGCACGAGATTCCGCCGCTGGTGGATATCGATGGCTGGAAGTTCGGTGTGATGACCTGTTATGATATCCGTTTCCCGGAGCTGGCTCGCCGTCACGCGGTGGCCGGCGCCGATGCGTTGGTTGTAAGTGCGGCTTGGGCGCGGGGCGAGGGCAAGGTGGATCATTGGACGACCTTATGCAAGGCGCGTGCGTTGGAGAACACCTGCTATCTTATGGCGTGCAGTGAGCATAGCGGGCATGATATCGGCCATAGTATGGTAGTTGATCCGGCCGCGCGAATTCTTGCGCAGTCCGGCGAACGCGACGAACTAATTTACGCCGACCTGAATCGGGATCGGCTGGAGGACGTGCGCCGAATACTTCCCGTGCTCAAGAATCGTCGTATCACGTTGTAATCGCCTGCGCGCACATCAGGACGCGCAGGCGCTGTCGTTATTACTGTCCGGATGAGAAACGTGCGAGGACTCCGGACTTGGCCAAGGCACGGTATAGTCCCCATGATCCGAAGCCGGCGAATACGGCCGCGCTTAGCAGTTCGCATGCGGTGCCGATGAGTCCGCGCGGGCTGAAGAACGAGAACGCCTGGTAGTAGAAGAACAGCAGATAGAAGTTGTAGACGATGCCGACCGCCAGTGCCGCCAACAGTGTGACGCCAAGCGTCCAACGGCGATAGCGGAACAGTGCGAGCACCGTTTCGGCGGCGAGCGCCTGCACGAGCGCGATCACTACCAGACTCACACTGTATTTCGTGCCGAGCACCACTTCCACGAACGAGGCGACTAACAGCACGTAGGCCGACGCGCCCGGTTTGCGTACGATCAGCAAGCCCAGTGTGGCGGGGAAATAGAACAATGCGTGCAGCAGTGCCGCGGAGCCTGGAAGTATCAGAGTCAGTAAAGGAAACAAGCCATAGGACATGCCATCGAACACCCAGAACATCACGCCGGACATTACGCCGACGGCCGCTCCGACGGCGATGTCGACGACACGCCATTTCAGGGATCTGCGTGTTTCCTCCGTTGTTTGCGGAGCATGCTTCAGCATCGGGATGTGTGGTTTTTGGGTAATCGTTTCAGAGGATGGCTCTGCCATGATGAATCCTTGCCTTGGTTGACGCCGCGCACCGTGAGTTGGAGATCGCGGCGGTCGCCGTGGGCCGTTCCTCGACCTGCGCGGCCCGGGCAGGAACGACGCGCGCCATTATACGGCCTATTGTTGCCGAAAATGTTCCATGCTCCGAGTTCCGGCCGTTTTCGCTCCTCAACGCATAGGAAATTCGCCGCTCGCTGGCATGCATGATGCCATGTGGGAAAGCCAAGAAGCCGCGCATCCAGTCCAAAATGCGTGGCTTCTTGCTTGAGCAAGCACTGTTTCAGTGGGGAATGACTTCAGCAACGTCCTTCGTACAGGAAGTAAGACATGGGCTCGTCATCCGCCAACAGGCTTGTCGTGCCGACCGTCAACCCGCTGGACGAGCTGTCTGTCGGATTCGGCCGCGAGGAACCATCGTTCCGGTCATCACGTTCGGCTTTGCGGATTAGTCCGCGATGGTCGTAGAAGCCGACATCGCATGTGCTGTCGGTGAACAGGAAGTATTCGCGCAGGCCGGCGTCATGGAATACGCCAAGCATATGGTTGAACAGTCTGCGCCCCACTCCCATGCCTCGTGCGGCCGGGGAAACGACGAACAGCACCACTTCGGCCTCGTACTCCTTGCCCGCGTCATGTTTCAACGCCTCGTCGGCCTGCAGAATGGCCAGCTGCGCAAGCAGACCGTGACGTCCCTCGTGGCTTGCCAGCAACGGCAACGTGAGGCAATGTCGGCGCAGCATATGGCGTGTCCGCTGCCGACCGGTGATATCCGAACGCAGCGATCCGAGAATCACGCCGAGCACCTGCCCATTAAGTTCGGCCACATATGCTTTGGTGGTGCGGGCCAGGCAATCCTGCATGTCGATTGCGGCAAGCCGATGCATGTTGCGCAGACGGGTCGCCTTGCGTAGTTCGGCGCGATGCTTGTCTGGGCCTGACGTCTGTCCGACCTCGTCATGCGTGTTGTGTGAATCGTTGCCATCGTCGTACCATGCGAGCCGTATCAGCTCTTCCAAAGCGGGAAAATCGGTGCGACGCAACGGACGGATGGTAGGTGTTTCACAAGTCATGCAACCATCCTATACCTCGCCCCTATCGAAGATGCGCTCAGGGCAAATGCGAAAGAATCGTTCGCATTCGGGCACGGTACGGCACTCTGCGGGAACGATTTCATTACGCTGATACACGGTATGAAGTGATGTAGGACGATGACGACACGAGGCTTGCGATGAAGATGATGCTGCGACGGCTGGCGATTGTGGTGTGCGTTACGCTGGCGTTGCTGTCGGCGGCCTACGCGTTCGCCGTGTTGAGGACGCATTCGGGCACGGGATTTTGGAAGGTCTGGCTGGTTCTCGCCGTTGTTTTCGCATTGCTGGCGATTGGCATCGCATGTCACTGGTGGGCGGCGCTTCCCCGGATCATCAGGGGCGCCATCATCGCTGTGGTGGCCATCGGCATTGTCGCGTTTTGCACAATAGAGGGTTGCATCATCGGCAATATGAACGCTCAGGGCGAACCGGATCTTGATTATGTGATTGTGCTGGGCGCGCAGGTGCGCGAGTCAGGCCCCAGCAAAGCGTTGCGCTATCGGCTGGACAGAACCATCGATTATCTGGAGGAGAATCCGGATACCATCTGCATCGTTTCCGGCGGTCAGGGCCATAACGAGCCGTTCGCCGAAGCGCAGGGCATGGCCGATTATCTGCAGAAGCATGGGATTGCGGAAAACCGCATCATCCAGGAGTCCAAGTCGGAATCCACTATGGAGAACATCGTCAACAGCAAGAAGCTTATGCGGCAGGAGAACGCTTCGGTCGGTATCGTCACCAATGATTTCCACATGTTCCGTGCCTTGCAGATCGCACATGCCAATGGTCTGAAGCAGGCGCAGGGCATCGCGGCAAGTTCCCCGAAGGACATGCTGGTCAACAATATGGTCCGTGAGTTCTTCGCCGAAATCAAATTCCTGTTCTCATAGCCGCCAATCAGCGTTTCAGTGCCCGTCGTCACTACGCAAGATGCGTGCCGCGCGGCAGCCATTCCTTCTTCGGCAGGGTTGCGAATGTGGGCCATTGTTCCGCAGCGGCACCGGCCGCGTCCAGCCGACGTTGGAAGCCGGGCCATTTCGGGTCGGCTTCCAACAGTCGTCCGAGCAGTATGGCGGTGGCGTGAGCGTCGCTTAACGCGCTATGCGCATCCTCGTTGGCAATGCCGAAATACTCGCAGCAGTCGGCGAGCTTGCCCCGTCCGATCAGGGAACGCGACAGTTTCATCGTGCACAGCATGGTGCTTTGATCGACCGGAATGGAAGCTCCCATACGCGAGTATTCCGCAAGTAGGAACCGTGAATCGAACGACACGTTGTGTGCCACGAACACGCGTCCGGCGAGCAGGTCGCGCAGCTCATGCGCGATACCTTCGAAATCGGGAGCATGCAGCAGTTCGCGTGCGGTAATGTGATGCACCCATGAGGCGCCGACACTGCGATCGACATGAATCAGCGTCTCATGCTCGTCTTCGAGCGTACCGTCCGGAGCCACATGCACCAGGCCGATTTCGATGGCCCGGTCGCCTTTTGCGGGACTTAAACCCGTGGTTTCGAAGTCGACTACCGCATATCCTTGAGAATTCATCACACCTGCCAGTATATAGGTCCGGTTAAGGTCCGGTTAGCTATCTCTGCTGCTCGTCAGACGTTCGCCGAAGCGGCATGCGCTATGGTTCGGATATCGTCTGGAGTCGTTCGGCAGCATCCTCCAATGAGTCGGGCTCCCGCGTCGATCCATTGCGGTACCAGATGGGCGAAGGCCGGTTCGGAACCGGTGGGATTAGGCGACCAGGTTTTGGTTTTCGGATCGTAGATGTCACCGTTGTTCGGATACACGATGATCGGCTTGTCCGTAACCTGTCGGATGGCCCGAATTGCTGGAAGCACACGGTCCATCGGCACGCAGTTGACGCCGACGGCTTCGATTTGCGGCACGTTCTGGATGTAGGAGACGGCTTCGGCCAGGTCCGTGCCATCCGCCATATCGCCATTTTCGGACAGGCTGAACGACAGCCATGCTGTCATGTTCGGGAATTCGTCCCGTAGGAGACCGGTCAAGGCCTTCACTTCGCCAATGTTCGGCATGGTTTCGAATGCGAACAGGTCCACGCCGGATTCGGCCATGACCTGCATGCGAACGCGATGGAAGTCCTGGTATTGTTGCCCGCTCAACGCGTAGTCGCCGGTGTATTCGCTGCCGTCCGCCAGAAACGCGCCATACGGGCCGACGCTTCCGGCCACCAACGGCGTGCGACGGGAGGGGTGCCGCTGCGACCAATCCGCGCACGCGCGTTTGGCTTCTTGCACTGCCTGCGCGATCAGCGTCCGTGATTCGCTTTCGCTCAGTCCGATGTTGGCGAATGCCTCGGGATTCGCCTGATAGGTGTTGGTGGTGGCGAAGTCGGCGCCCGCTTCAAGATATCTCATATGCACGTCGTATATGGCTTGCCGCTGATGCAGCAACGCCGCGGCCGACCACAGTTCGCCGCTGGTGTCCACGCCATGTTTTTCCAATTCGGTCGCCATGGCTCCATCTACGATCGCAACATGCCTGTTATGCAATAATTGCCGAATCGAACCGTTTTCCATCATGCCTTCTCCTTCTGTGCCGTGCGCTTATGCAGGAATTCCTTGCCGTAATACACGGCATAGCAAGCCGCGATGAACGGGACCATCCACAACAAGGCGCTTCGCCGAGATGGGTCGAACACGATCAGCACGCATGACAGCAAGCTGGTGATGAAGGCGGCCCACGGAACAATCGGATATCCTGGCGTGCGGTAGGTGAGTTCGTCCACGGTATGTCCGGAAGCGATCCACTGCTTGCGGAACCGAATCTGGCAGATTGCGATGGCCATCCACACGATCACGACGGCCAAACCGGACACGGACACCAATACCAGATAAACCGTGGAAGCGGCCACGACGCTGGACAGCAATGCCAGCAGACCGCCGATCATGCTCAGGCGAAGCGCGGTCATCGGCACTCCCCTGCTATTGGTTTTGGCGATGTTGTGTGGGATCATGTCTTCGTTCGCCAAGGACCACAGCATGCGTGTGGAGGCGTACAACCCGGAGTTCGCAGCCGAAAGAATCGCGGTGAGCACAACGAAGTTCATCACGTCGCCGGCGAAAGGCAGACCAATGGAGTTGAACACCAGCACGAAGGGGCTTTCGTCCACACCGGCGTCCTGCCAAGGAATCAGCGAAGCCATGACCACGATGGAACCGATGAAGAAGATGACGAGACGGAACAGGGTGGTGTGGCTCGCCTTCGGGATGGCTTTGTCAGGATCTTTGGTCTCGCCGGCCGTTACGCCGATCAGCTCGGTGCCGGAGAAGGCGAAGTTCACCGTCAGCATGGTGGTGAACACCGGCATCCACCCGTTGGGGAACAATCCGTCCTTCACGAAGTTCTCGAATAGCGGCGCATGGTCATACCCTTGAATCGGCAGCACGCCGAACACCGCGCAACCGCCTATGAGGATGAACAGCACGATGGCCGCCACTTTGATGAAAGAGAACCAGAATTCGGTTTCCGCGAAGAAGCGCACGGAAAGCACGTTCGAGGTGAAGATCACCACGATGAACAGGGCACTCCAAATCCATACCGGCGTGCCGGGGAACCATTTGCGCAGATAAGTCCGGCAGCGGTGAATTCGGACCCCAATGCGACCGTTCAGGTCAGCCAATACAGGATCGCGACGGTGAAGCCTGTTCCAGGACCGATGAATTTGGTCGTATACACATGGAATGAGCCGGTTTCCGGCATGGCGACGGAAAGCTCGCCGAGGCTGAGCATGACCAGATACACAATCACCGCGCCGATAGCGTAGGCGATGACCGTACCCAATGGGTCCGCCTGGTTGATGGTGTAGCCGGAGCTGAGGAACAGTCCCGTACCTATCACGCCTCCCAGTGAAATCATGCGGAGGTGGCGTACCTCCATCTTGCGTTTCAAATCGGTATGCGTGGTCTTCGCAGGGTTCTCCCGCGTAGCGTCCTTCATTTGATTCTCCCCTCTATCGTCGGCGGAACATGTCGCCGACGCCTGATTCATAATATTGGTTGCATCATTGAGGAGAGTCGAACCTCCAGTATTTGAGAGAAAAACGAAGAAGGCTGGAATCATCAGGATTCCAGCCTTCTTTACGCGTTTGTCAGCGCTTTAGCCTATCGGCGGCAGCGATTCACTCGGCGTCCTTGTCGGCGGCGAGCTCGTCGGCCACAGCGGCGGCTGCGGAAGCAGCCTCGACGCTCTCGGACTCTTCGTCTTCAGCGGCTTCGCCGAGGAAGGCGCTCAGGTCCAGGGTCTCGCCCTCGGACTTGAAGGTCACGGCGCGCATGCCGGAGAGCAGGCCCTTGGAGCGGCCGACTTCCTGCACAGCGGAACCGATCTGGCCGTTGCGGATGATGGCCTGGATGAAGGCGTTCGGATCCATGCCGTACTGCTGGGCGATGGAGGCGAGGAAGTTGAAGACCTCACCCTGGGAGACCTTGACGTCCATGGTCTCGGCGAGCACGTCGAGCACCATCTGGTCGCGCAGTTCCTTCTCCACGGTTTCTTCGGCTTCGGCCTTCTGCTCCTTGGTGGCCTTGGACGGATCCGCGGTCACGTTCTTGAGCTGCTGCTCGACCATTTCGGCCTTGACGCCCTTCGGCACCGGAATCTCGAGGCCATCCTCGAGCTTGGCGATGAACGCGTCACGAGCGGCGGTGGCCTGACGGCCTTCGGCGTCCTGAGCGGCGACCTTCTTCAGGTCTTCCTTCAGCTCGTCGAGGGTGTCGAACTCGGATGCTTCGGAAGCGAAGTCGTCATCGAGTTCCGGCAGTTCCTCGGCCTTGACGGAGTTGACCTTGACCTTGATCAGGGCCTTCTCGCCTTCGTGCTTGCCGGCCTCGAGGGTGCCTTCGAAGCTGGTTTCCTCACCGGCGGACAGGCCTTCGAGGGCCTCATCCAGGCCGTCGAGCATGGTGGCGGAGCCGAGCTCGTAGCTCACGCCCTCCTGGGAGTCGACGGTTTCGCCGTCGATTTCGGCGTTGAGGTCGATGTTGGCGTAGTCACCCTTGGCGGCCGGACGGTCGACGCTCACGAGGGTGCCGAAACGCTGACGCAGGGCTTCCAGACGGTTGTTGATGTCCTCATCGGTGACCTCGGCCTTGGCGACCTCGATCTCCATGCCGTCAAGAGCCGGCAGTTCGATGTCCGGGCGACGCTCGACGGTGGCGACGAACTTCAGCTTGGTCTCATCCTTGGCGGATTCCGGCACGTCCTGAACGTCGATCTCCGGCTGGGCCATCGGGTGGATCTTCTTGGTTTCGAGAGCCTTGGAATACAGCTCCGGCACGCCGTTGTTCACAGCTTCGCCGGCGACGGCACCGAAGCCGATACGCTGGTCGATGATCTTGCCGGGCACGTGGCCCTTACGGAAGCCAGGCACGTTGACCTGCTTTGCGATTTCCTTGCGAGCCTCGTCGAGATACGGGTTGAACTCCTCCGGGTCGACGGTGACGGTGAGCTTCACCTTGGTCGGCTCAAGATTCCTGACGCTGATTTTCACGCTTGCGCTCCTGAAAAATACGGTTCTTCATATTTCTGCCGTTAGGCAACCTCTACATAATAGCGCGACTTACGGACTCTGCAACTAGGGAGACCTGCCAATCGCGTGCGCCCTGTTCGCCGAGGAATCGCGCGACGTCACGCTTACGAGGTTCGTCCGTCCAGCACAGGTTACGCAAATACTGCGGTTTGATGACGATTTCCACAGGCGTGCGCGTGTCCTCCGCTATCTGGGAGACCGCCTTGCGCACCCTGTTGAGCACTTGCAGACGTTCCGGATACCGTTCCTTCCACACGCGAATCGATTTGGGAGCCGAAGCGGACTGCGATTCATGACGCCGCGCGGCGCCGCCGTCCACGTCCGGCCATTCGCTTGGCGGCAGGGCGAGCGCGTCCTGGATGATGTTCTTCCACATGCTCGGTTTGATTTTGCGTTGAATCGGCGCGTACCGTTCGAACATCTTGTCCTGTTCGGAATCGGTATGGATGCGCACGCGTTCGTTGATGGAGCGAATCGAACGGAATTGCGCAGCGTTGTGTGGTTTGCGTTTCGCCACTTCGATGATGGAGCTGTCGGACAATAGCAGGGTCGGCGCGATGTCGTATTCGCGCGCGAGTTCGTCACGGCGGGTCCATAGCGCGCGGACGATGGCCAGCGCCTGCCGGTCACGCATGACTTCAGTGATGTGTGAGACATGCATCCAGGGAATCGGATGCTCCTTGCGTGGTCCCAGACCTTCTTTGAGCGCGTAATCGAACTCTTCCTGGGCCCATTCCATCTTGCCTTGGCGTTTGAGTTCGGCGCGCATCTTCGTTTCAAGCTCGATGAGCAGTTCGACGTCCAACGCCGCGTAATTTCGCCAGTCACGGGGCAACGGACGATACGACCAGTCAGCCGCGGAATGTTCTTTGGCAAGGGTCAGTCCAAGAAAGTGCTCGGTGACGGCGGCAAGTCCGAATCGTTTCAATCCCAGCAGACGCGCGGCGATTTCCGTGTCGAACAGCCGTTGCGGTTCCATGCCGAGTTCGTCGAATCCCGGAAGATCCTGCAGGGAATCATGCAGAATCCATACCGCATCTCCGACGGCACGGTTGAAATCGTTCCAATCCGCCCCGGCCGCGGCGAGCGCCTGCGGATCGAGCAGGCCGATGCCGGCTCCGTCGCGTTTGAACTGCACCAACCAGTCCTCATGCCCATACCGGAAGCCGGATGCGCGTTCCGCGTCCGCGGCAAGGGAGCCATGTGAGGAAGCCAGCTCACTGCAATAGTCACGGAATGCCGGCAACGTGTCGATCACGTTGGGCACGCCTTCGCGCGGTTCCGCCAGCAGCTTCGGCTCGTCAGTCAACGGGGTTTTCCTCCTCGGATTGCGTCATGGACCGGAGGAACGACGCCCACTGTCCGACTTGGGAGCCGGCGTCAAGGCCTCCATCGGCATAGTCTAGTGGAGTCCAAGACACCCGGATCTCGCAGCCCACCCTGGGCACATCGGGGTCATGGCCGAATGCTGTGTTTTGGGTGACTGTGACGGTGCCGGATACATGTTCGGAATCGTTTGGATTGAGACGTTCCATCATCATGTCCCAGTACATGCCCGGAGTCAGGCAGTCGTCCTCCTTGTCGGGCAGTGGCAGGGATGCGAAAGCCACGCAACGCCAGTGGGAGTGCCAGTCCTCTCGGAATTTGAGCGAGTACAGGATCATGATCCAGCCGGATGCGTATGTTTCATCGCATTCCAACGCGACGCCGATGCCGAAGTTCGCCATGGAATTGGGCACCGGAATCTCACGGTATGTCATGCCTTTCAAACGCCGCATACAGTCCACGGAAAGCACCGCGTTCCAGACTTGGTCGGGAACGCCCTGCGGTCGCATAAGCATGGTCTGTGGGGCTTCGCCGCCCATATCCGCTCCCTTGCCATCGGCGCGCGCCACGTTGCGCGCATCTCGTGGAAAATCAAAGATGTCTGCCATAGTTCAAGGCTACGACAGAGAAGGGCATTTCGTAGTATTTCGAACCATTTTGCCACGCGTCGAATGTGAAGATTTTTCAGCGTATGAATAAATTGGTCCATGCCATCGATTCAGTCGGCGGCATGGACCAATATGAGGCGTTCCGCATATCCAGCGAATATGGGGAAGCCATTGAGAGGACGGGCGTTTAGTACACGGTGAAGCCGTGCGACTGGAACTGCTCGACCACACGTTGTTTCATTGCCGCGGACGGGCCTTTCTGGTCCTCCAACGGGTATGGGATGTTCAGCATGTGCCACTTCGGACGGCCAAGCTGGTGGAAGGGCAATACGTCGATATGTTCCAACGCGTCGCCGAAGGTCTCGCAGATCTTCGCCACGTTCTCGACGTTTTCTTCGGAGGATGTGAGGCCCGGCACGAGCACGAAACGCACCCAGATCTTCTTGCCTGCCTTGGCCAGACGCTGTCCGAAGTCGATGGTCGGCTGCAGGATGCCGCCGGTCACCTTATGGTAGGTCTCCTCATCGCCGGATTTGACGTCAAGCAGGCACAGGTCGATGTCATCCACCATGTCATCGGTGTAGCTCGCACCGAGGAATCCGGACGTGTCGAGGCAGGTATGCACTCCCATCTGCTTGGCGGCATGGAACACGCGGGACACGAAAGCCGGCTGCATCATGGATTCGCCGCCGGAGAAAGTGATGCCGCCGCCAGTGGCCTTGAATAAATCGGCATACCGCTCGATTTTCTTGACCATGGCTTCGTAGTAGACGGGCTTGCCGTCGCGCATCTTCCAAGTATCCGGATTCTGGCAGTACTGGCAGCGCAGAGGGCATCCGCTCATGAACACGGTCATTCTGGTGCCAGGACCATCCACGGAAGTGTTGATGTCCCACGAGTGCACGAAACCGATATCGCCGCTTTTCAACGCCTTGATGCGGTCGAGACGGTCCAAGCCGATTGGCGATTCGAATCCGGACAGGCCTCCCATCAGCGTCTGGTTGACGTAGTCCTTGGAATCCCTCAGCATGTGTCTGGTCGTGGAACGGAAAATATGTTCAGACATCAATGTCCCCTTTCATCTGCCATCCCAATCATATGGGAAAACGATATGGGAAAAGCGAAAGGGACGAAGCCACGAGCTCCGTCCCTTCGCATTACCGTCGTTTCATGCGACGGCTTTCATTTGGCTGATTGTGCCGTTCAGTCGACGACAGCGCCCTGGTGGAACGTACGGGAGATCACGTCGAGCTGCTGTTCCTTGGTGAGCTTGACGAAGTTCACCGCGTAGCCGGAGACGCGCACGGTCAGGTGCGGGTACTTCTCCGGATGCTCGACGGCATCCTCGAGCTGCTCCTTGCGCAGCACGTTGATGTTGGCGTGGTACAGGCCGTGGCCATTGCCGGCGTCCAGGATGCCAACGAGGTTGCCGATACGCTCTTCCTCGTCGCGGCCCAGACCATCAGGGGTGATGGTGTTGGTCAGCGAGATGCCGTCAAGAGCGTCGTTGTAGTCGATCTTGCCGACGGAGAACATGGACGGCAGCATGCCGTGGGAGTCCATGCCGTTCTCCGGGTTGGCGCCCGGAGCGTACGGGGTGCCCTTCTTGTGGCCGGACGGGAAGGCGCCGGTGGCCTTGCCGTATTCCACGTTGGAGGTGATGGTCAGGATGGACTGGGTCGGGACGGCGTCGCGGTACACCGGCAGACGCTTGACCTGGCCCATGACGGTGGAGACGACCCACTTGGCGATGTCGTCGGCACGGTCATCATCGTTGCCGTACAGCGGGAAGTCGCCTTCGGTGCGGTAGCCGACGATCAGATCGTCATCGGCACCTTCGACGTACTCGTTCTCGTGGCCCGGCGTGGTCTTGGCGTCCTTGTTGTAGATCGGGTAGACCTTGGCGTACTTGCATGCGGACAGGGAGTCGGCCGCGATCGACAGGCCGGACATGCCGCAGCCGAGGGTGCGGTACACTTCCTTGTCGTGCAGAGCCATCTCGATGGACTCGTAAGCGTACTTATCGTGCATGTAATGGATGATGTTCAGAGCCATCACATAGGTCTCGGACAGCCATTCGAGGGCCTTCTCGTAGTTGGCCTTGACCTTCTCGTAATCCAGCGTGCCATCGGCTTCCGGCTTGATCGGGTCGATGACGCCCTTGTCGATGACCTGCATGCCGGTCATCTCGTCACGTCCGCCGTTGATGGCGTACAGCAGGGCCTTGGCGGAGTTCACACGAGCGGCGAAGAACTGCATCTGCTTGCCCACGCGCATCGGGGAGACGCAGCATGCGATGGCGGCGTCGTCGCCCCAGTGGGAGCGGATTTCCTTATCGGACTCGTACTGGATGGCCGAGGTGTCGATGGAGATTCGGGCGCAGAAGCGCTTGTAGGCTTCCGGCAGCTTCGGATCCCAGAAGATGGTGATGTTCGGCTCCGGGCCAGGTCCGAGGTGCTCGAGGGTCAGGGTGTTGAGCAGACGGAACGAGGTCTTGGTGACCATGGTACGGCCGTCGTCGCCGAAGCCGGCGTCGGACCAAGTCGCCCAGTACGGATCGCCGGAGAAGATCGCGTCGTAATCCTTGGTACGCAGGAAGCGCACGATGCGCAGCTTCATGACCAGGTTATCGATGATCTCCTGTGCGTCGGTCTCGGTGATCTTGCCGGCCTTCAGGTCGCGCTCGAAGTAGACGTCGAAGAAGGTGGAGACACGGCCGAAGGACATGGCGGCGCCGTCCTGGCTCTTGACGGAGGCGAGGTAGCCCATGTAGGTCCACTGCACGGCTTCCTGTGCGGTCTGTGCCGGGCGGGACAGGTCGAGGCCGTACTCGTTGCCGAGGTTGATCAGCTGCTTCAGGGCCTTGATCTGCTCGTCATGCTCTTCGCGGAAGCGGATCCAGTGCTCGATCTCCGGCTCGGTGAAGTCGTTGCGGTACGGGATGGAGTCCTTGTCGCGCTGCTTGAACTTGATCAGCGTGTTCACGCCATACAGGGCCACACGACGGTAATCGCCGATGATGCGGCCGCGGCCGTAGGCATCCGGCAGACCGGTGAGGATCTTGTTGTGGCGAGCTACCTTGATCTGCTTGGTGTAGACGCCGAAGACGCCGTCGTTGTGGGTCTTGCGGTACTTGGTGAAGATCTTCTTGATCTCCGGATCGGGCTCCTTGCCGGCTTCCTTGATGGCCTGCTCGACCATACGCCAGCCGCCGTTCGGCATCATGGCGCGCTTGCACGGCACATCGGTCTGCAGACCGACAATCACATTGTCGACTTCCGGGGAATCGATGTAGCCGGCCGGGAAGGCGTCGATGCCCGCCGGGGTGTGGGTGTCCACGTCGTAGACGCGCTGCTTGCGCTCCACGGACAGATAGTTGTCGTCCAGATACTTCCACAGGTGCTTGGTCTTGTCGGTGGCGTCAGCCAGGAAGGACTCGTCGCCCTCATATGGCGTGTAGTTCTTCTGGATGAAGTCGCGGACATCAATGTCCTTCTGCCAGTTGCCCTCGGTGAAGCCTTCCCAAGCCTTAGCCTCAAGTTCCTCCTGGGAGACCGCCGTTGCATCAACTGCTGCCATTTCCACTCCTTACTGGGTGTCGGTTGGCGACGCATCGTTACGCCGTCGCTACTTCACGATTGTAACGGCAATCATCTGCGAAAAGCCTGAAAACCACGCCCGAAATTAGTGACATAAATCACAATCGGGCGTGGTTTTCATATGGAATTCACTTTTCGGAAGATGCCGAGCCGTCCGCTGACCAGCGTTTCCATTCGCGGTCCTGTTCCTCCCATTTGAGATTGCGTTCCTGCACGATCTTCCACGCGTCGAGCGCGTCCTCACGGGTTCTGTACGGCCCCATGCGGTGGCTTGCCGGAGAGATCATGCCCAATTCCGGCTGCTCGGTGACGGTGTTGAAATACCACTGCTTTTCCATATCGGCTTCCTTCGGCTCTCGATGTTCTACTTGCGATCGCCGATTATTCGCGGAATGCATTGGTGACCGGCAGACGGCGATCACGTCCAAACGCCAGCGCCGTCACCTTCGGTCCCAGCGGATACTGGCGACGCTTCCATTCGGCGCGGTCGACCAATCGCATGACCGTGTCGACGGTCGCCTCGTCGAAGCCGTCGGCCAGCAGGTCGGCGCGGCCATGAGCATGCTCGATGTACATTGCCAATACTTGGTCGAGCAGCGCGTATTCCGGCAGCGAATCGGAATCCTTCTGCCCTGGGCGCAATTCGGCGGACGGCGCCTTCTCGATCGAGTTGACGGGGATCATCACACCATCCGGCAGCGGAGTGCCCGCGCTCCCCTGCTCGTTGCCGACGACATGCAGACCGCCGATGCCCATGCCGGCGGCGGCAGCCTTGTTGCGCCAGCGGGAGATCTCCCACACGCGGGTCTTGAGCAGGTCCTTGATTGGCGCATAGCCGCCGACCGCATCGCCGTAGATCGTGGAATAGCCGCATGCCAGTTCGGACTTGTTGCCGGTGGCCACGGCCAGCAGTCCTTTGGAGTTCGAGTAGGCCATGACGATGACGCCGCGGATGCGCGCCTGCAGGTTCTCGGCGGCGACGCCTTCCAGTTCCAGCTGGTTTTGGAAGGAGACGAACAGCGGCTCGATGGGCTGAATGTCATAATGCGCGCCGATATTGCGCGCCAGATCAGCTGCATCGTCCTTGGATCCGTCGGACGAATACATGCTCGGCATGGAGATGCCGTACACGTTCTCGCCGCCCACCGCGTCGGCCGCCATGGCAGCCACGAGCGCGGAATCGATGCCGCCGGACAGGCCCAGGCACACGCCCTTGAAATGGTTCTTGGCCATGTAATCCTTCAGACCCAGCACGCAGGCGGTGTACACTTCCTCGTCCGGATCGGGCTTGGCTGCGATCGTACCGACCTTCTGATGCTCCGCGGACGTGTCCAAGTCGAAGAAGCTCAGATCCTCCATGAACATCGGCGAGCGCTCAAGCAGGGTGCCGTCGGTGTCCACAACGAAGCTGCCGCCGTCGAAGACGAGGTCGTCCTGGCCGCCCACTTGGTTCAGGTAGATCATCGGGGCGTTCACTTCGGCCGCGCGGCGCACCGCGAGGTCGAGACGGGTGTCGGTTTTGCCTTCCTCGTATGGCGAACCGTTCATGGTCAGCAGCAGGTCGATGTTCTCCTTGGCGAGTTCGGCCACAGGGCCGCCGTCCTGCCAGATGTCCTCGCAGATGGCCACGCCGATGCGCGCGCCGTTCACGTCGAGCACCATGGATTTGTTGCCGGGGCTGAAGATGCGGAATTCGTCGAACACGCCGTAATTGGGCAGGAAATGCTTGTCGTAGCCGGCCCAGACCACGCCGTCGTGCAGGACGACGAGTCGGTTGCGCGGTTTGGAGGTTTCACGGTCGGTGCCTACAGTGCCAACCACCACATATAGTTCGCCGAGACTGTCGGATGCCAGTTCGGTGGCAAGCCAGTTGGCTTTGTCCCATGCGGCTTTGCGGAAGGTGGCACGCAGTGCGAGGTCTTCGATGGGGTATCCGGTCAATGTCATTTCCGGGAACACGACGACCTGCGCGCCCTGCTGAGCGGCGAGATGCGCGTACCGCATGACCTTGTCGGCGTTGGAATCAAGGTCTCCGACGCAGGTGTCGATTTGGGCGAGTGCGAAGCGAATGTCTGTCATAGCTGCCTAACCTACCGTTGATTTGTTGGATATGTTATGTTTTTACGATTATGAAAATTGCGATTACGGCGTTCCGCACGTGGCGTCACGACAGTTCGTTGAGCACCGTCAGCGCCGCGTTGGCGTAGAATTCCACGCCGGCTTGCAGCGATTCGTCAAGACCGACGAAGTGCGGGCTGTGCCAATCCGGGCAGCCTTCCTCGCCGTTGGATCCGATGAAGGCGAACACAGGCATGGTGACGGGCATGAAATCGCAGAAGTCCTCCCCCGCCATCGACGGGTGGATGGGTTCGAGCTGGGCGTAATCGCGCACGTTGTCGGCGACTATCTTGGAAAGTTCCGTATCGGAGACGAGCGGATTCTGGAAGTCGTCCCAATCGATGTCGGCGGTGATGCCGTAACCGGCCGCAATGGACTGGACCTGTTGCTTGAAGCGTTTCCCCACCAGTTCACCGTCGGACTTGTGGAAGTATCGTACGGTGCCTTGGAAGCTCGCCTTGTCGGGTACGACGTTCCACACGTGGCCGCCGTGCATTTCGGTGATGGACAGCACGAGCGGATGGAACGGCGATACGTTACGGCTCACGATGGTCTGCAATGCGAGGACCATCGTGGCGAGCGCCTCGATCGGGCCGGTGCCCTTGTGCGGATAGCCGGCGTGTGTGCCGGTGGCGTGCAGGGTTACATGGAATTTCACGCAGCCGGCCATCATCGGTTCGGGGCCGACGGCGATCTGTCCGGGCGAGTAGTTCGGGTTGTTGTGCGCGCCGATGGCGGCTGATACGTCGGCGAGCAGTCCCGCGTCGACCATGGCCTTCGCGCCGAGGCCAAGTTCCTCGGCGGGCTGGAACAGCAGTTTGATGGACCCCCTGATGCGCTTGCGGCGCTTGGCGAGCCAGAACGCGGCACCGAGCATGTACGACATGTGCAGGTCGTGGCCGCAGCCGTGCATCACGCCGTCGTTGACGGATGAGAACGGCAGACCGGTGTCTTCCTGGATGGGCAGACCATCGATGTCGGCGCGCAATGCGATGCGTGGTCCCGGCTGGTCGCCGCGGATCAGTCCGACCACGCCGGTTTCGAGCGGATTGTTGAGCACTTCGATGTCGTGTGCGCGCAGCAGCTTCTCAATGTAGGCGCTGGTCTCGTATTCCTTGAAGCTGCGTTCGGGGTGCGCATGCAGATAGTGCCTGATTTCGATGATCTCCGGCGTGATTTCGATATGTTCGCTCATGGTTGACGATTGTAGGCACATCCGGCCGTTTTTCCTATTTTCGTGGTCGTGTTCCGTGCCGTGCACGACGTTTTCGCACATATCCTCGTAAGCTGGATACCGGGTTTGACATGGTTTTTCATGGAGGCAGCATGGCTCAGGACATCAAGACGGCGTTTTTCGACATCGACGGCACGTTGACGAGTTTCGTCACGCATGTGGTGCCGCAGTCCACCGTCGACGCGTTGCATGCATTGCAGCGCAATGGCGTGAAGGTGTTCATCTGTTCGGGCCGCGCACCCTCCTACATGGGCGTGGTGCTTGATACCATTCCCGTCACGTTCGACGGCATCGTGGGACTTAACGGCCAGTATTGCACCACGCGCGACGGTCTCGACTACCGGCATCCGATCGACCAGGCCGACGTGAAGCTGATCACCGACTGGCTGAAACGCATGCCGACGTGGTCGCCAACTATGCGGAAAGCGACTACGGGTATTTCAATCGCACGAACGCCGCATTGGAACGCACGTGGAACAGTCTCGGCAAGACCGCGCCGAAAATCGACGTGCATGATCCGCGCGAACGCATCGCAAACCATTCCACGTTCCAAATCAGCCCGTATGTGGACGAGACGATGGAAGCCGAAATCGCCAGCATGTGCAGCAACGTGCGCGGCGTCAGATGGCATCCCGCTTTCACCGATCTGATTCCCGCCGATGGAGGCAAGGCGGTTGGTATGCAGGTGATGCTGGAGCATTTCGGTTGGACGAAAGACAATGCGATCGCATTCGGCGACGGCGGCAACGATGTGGACATGCTACGATTCGCGGGAATCGGCGTGGCAATGGGCAACGCCACCGACGAGCCGAAAGCGGCGGCCGATTACGTCACCGACAGCGTCGACGACGCCGGCATAGCCAACGCGCTTAAGCATTTCGGCGTTATATGACGGTGTTTCCGCAAGATTATTTACGATTCACAAGTCTGTTTTTCGCATATTCCTGCGGTTTTCGCGCCCTTTATAAATAATTCCGATAAGCGCGCGACGTGTTGCCGTCACAGGTTCCTCTATATTGGTCAATCGTTGGCCCGCAACCGCAGTAAGCGTCCGGGCCGTGTAGCGAAATTGAGAGAGAGGAACTCAACCATGCGTAACAAGAAGATTCTCGGCGCACTGCTCGCCGTCACCACGCTCGCGACCTTCGGCCTGGCAGGCTGCGGCAATTCCGGTTCCAACGGTGCCGCCTCCAAGGAGGACGACAAGACCATCACCGTGGCCGCCTCCCCGACCCCGCACGCGGAGATCCTGAACAAGGCGGTCAAACTGCTCGTCAAGAAGGACGGCTACAAGCTGGTCGTCAAGGAATTCACCGACTACGTGCAGCCGAACACCGCCACCGAGGATGGCGAGGTTGACGCCAACTACTTCCAGCACAAGCCGTACCTCGACAACTTCAACAAGGAGAAGGGCACGCATCTGGTGTCCGTGGAGGGCATCCACTTCGAGCCGTTCGGCCTGTACCCGGGCAAGACCAAGGAGCTGAAGGATCTTCAGGACGGCGCCACCGTGGCCGTGCCGAATGATGCCACCAACGAGGCCCGCGCGCTTCTGCTGCTGCAGGATGCCGGCCTGATCAAGCTGAAGGATCCGAAGGACATCAACGCCACGCCGAAGGACATCACCTCCAATCCGAAGAACCTGAAGTTCAAGGAACTTGAGGCCGCCGTCGTGCCGACCGTCATCAAGGATGTCGACATCGCGGCCCTGAACGGCAACTACGCCATCCAGGCCGGCTTCGACCCGACCAAAGACACGCTAGCCACCGAGAAGGCCGACGGTCTGGCCGCGAAGACCTACCAGAACATCCTCGTGGTGAAGGAAGGCAATGAGAACACCGCCAAGACCAAGGAGCTCAAGAAGGCTTTGAAGTCCGACGAGGTGCGTGACTACATCAACAAGAACTACAAGGGCGCCGTCGTTCCGGTCTTCTAAGACCCGCTTCGGCAGTAGGAGTTCAATGCCGCAGGTATACTACCCTGCGGCATTCTTGTTATGGAACACGATTAGGAACAGGACATTATGACGATTCAGATCGACCATCTGCACAAAAGCTACGGCAGTGGCGCCGAAGCGCATGAGGTGCTGCACGACATTAACCTGACCATCGATTCGGGTGAGGTCTTCGGCATTCTCGGCTCGTCCGGCGCGGGCAAATCGACATTGGTGCGCTGCATCAACCTGTTGGAACGCCCCACTTCCGGCAAGGTGCTCATCGACGGACGAGACATCACCGGCGTGAAAGGCAAGGAGCTGGCGGACGTGCGCGCCGGAATCGGCATGATCTTCCAGAACTTCAGCCTGTTTCAACAGCGCACCGTGCTGCGCAACGTGACCTTCCCGCTGGAACTCAACCACACGCCGAAAGCCAAGCGTGAGGAACGTGCGCGGTATCTGCTCGACCTGGTCGGTCTGGCTGATCTGGCCGACCGCTACCCCAGCCAGCTGTCCGGCGGCCAGCAGCAGCGCGTGGCCATCGCAAGGGCGTTGGCCAACAATCCGTCCATCATGCTGTGCGATGAGGCCACCAGCGCGCTCGACTCCACCACGACGGCGCAGATCCTCGACCTGCTGCGTCGCATCAACCGTGAACTTAATGTGACGCTGGTCGTCATCACGCATTCGCTGTCCGTGGCACGCAACATCTGCGACCGTGTGGCCATGATAGACGGAGGCCGCATTGTGGAAATGGGCGATACGGAAGCGCTGTTCGCCGATCCGCACAGTGACATTCTGAAGACTTTGATCGCCGACGCGAAGGTGACGAACCATCGGCATACGCACGAAACGGCGGATGGCGCGAAGAATGGGGCGGCCGATGATTCCGCCCAGAAAGAGGTGAAGTGAGATGGGACAGGTGGTTTCGCAATTCATCGCCGATTATGGCGAACTGCTGGCCGAAGGCGTGCGTGACACGATCATCATGACTGCTGTGGCGACGCTGCTGGCATATGTGATCGGCCTGCCGATCGGCGTGCTGCTCATCACTTCCGCGAAGAAGGGCATCCGCCCGAACGCGCCACTCAACACCGTGCTCGGCTGGATCGTGAACATCGTGCGTTCCGTGCCGTTCATCATTCTGCTGGTGGCCATCATCCCGCTGACCCGACTGATTGTCGGCACCTCGCTCGGCGTGCCGGGCGCCATCGTGCCGCTGGTCATCACCGCGGCTCCGTTCGTGGCGCGCGTGGTGGAACAGTCGCTCGCCGAAGTGGACGGCAGTCTGGTGGAGGCCGCGCAAAGCTTCGGTGCCAGCAACCTGCAGATCGTGTTCAAGGTGCTGCTGTTCGAAAGCCTGCCATCGCTGGTGCGCGGTGCGGCACTGACGTTCATCACCCTGTTCGGCTTCTCCGCCATGGCCGGTACCGTCGGCGCGGGCGGCCTGGGCGATATCGCCATCCGTTACGGCTACCAGCGTTACCAGTACGACGTGATGACCGTTGCCGTGATCCTGTGCGTCATTCTCGTGCAGATCGTGCAGACCATCGGCGACGTGGTGTCCGACCATATCGACCATCACGAGCGTTGAGCCAGCACATTCGCGTTCCTTATGAAAAGCGGGTCCAAACGTTTGTTGTTTGGACCCGCTTTTCGTACACGGAAAGAGACGCTGCTCGTAGACGATTACTTGTTGAGCTCGGCCTTGACCAGACCGGCCAGCTTGCCGCCATCGATGGTTTTGCCGGCAAGCGCGGCACGAGCGGCTTTGACGACGCGACCCATGTCCTTGGGGCCGGCCGGGTTCACTTCTGCCACGGCGTCGGCGACGGCTTTGGCGTAGTCCTCGTCGCTGGCGGCCGCCGGCAGGAAGGTTTCCAGGAAATCGGCCTCGGCGGTTTCGGGAGCGGCCTTGTCCGCCAGTCCCTTGTCTTCGTACAGTTTGGCGGTCTCACGACGGGTCTTGACGCCCTTCTGGATGACCTTGAGCACTTCCTCGTCGGTCGCTCCGTGACCGTTGGCGATCTCCAGGTTCTGGATGTCCGCCAACGTCAGGTTGATCGGGTTGAGCTTGGCCTTGTCCTTGGCCTTCATCGCGGCGATCTTAGCTTTCTTCAGCGCGTCCTTCATCGACATGTTCGTTCCTCTTTTCTTGACCGTTCGAACACCGTCTTAATACTACGCTGTTTATGGTCAAATAAACGTGTACGGCGTCACCACCAAATCTGAACGGCATAAGCGTTCATATTGGACACGGACGGCGGACGGAAATGGCATCGGCGGAAGAAAAGCGCCGGTGCCGTACGGTTCCTGATAGATTCCCGAGTGCTAACAACCAACACATGGTCCTCGGGAGGAAAGGAATGACGACACCGGTGCGTATTCAACAGAGTATCAGGCAGCTCGAGACGAAAGGCCTGACGCATACGCAGATAGCTAGGAACTGGGCGTTTCGCGGACGACCGTGGTCAAGTACGCGACCCGCGATTATTCGCCCGTTCCGACGACCGGGGAACTGCGAGCCGTTCCCTGGTCGCGGGCGAGTACGCGCGCAAGGCCGACGAATGCCGACCGGCGCATGCCACGCAAACAGCGGCACACCGCCCGGCGCGTACACGAGCGGCTCGTGGAGGAATGCGGCTTCGAGGGCAGTTATTCGTCGGTGCAGCGATGGGTCAAGCGCTGGCGCCAACGCCACCGCGGCGAGGCCGAGGGGTTCAGTGAGCTGGAATGGGCGCCGGGCAGCGCGCAGGTCGATTTCGGCCAGGCCCTGGCCGTGGTCGCCGGCGTGGAACGGACCGTGCATTTCCTGGTGGTCTCGTTCCCGTACTCGAACATGAGATACGTGGCCGCGCTGCCGGGAGAGACCGCGGAATGCGTGTGCCATGGTCTGAACAAGGTGTTCTCCCATGCCGGCATGGTCCCCCGCGTGCTAGTGTTCGACAACGCCACCGGGGTCGGCCACCGCAGGGCCGACGGGACCGTCACCCAGACGAGGCTGTTCTCGCTGTTCTGCGCGCACTACGGCTTCGAGACGAGGTTCTGCAACCCCTATTCCGGCTGGGAGAAGGGAAGCACGGAGAACGCGGTCGGTTTCCTGCGCCGCAACCTGATGGTGCCGACGCCGTCCGCGGAGGGATGGGACCGGCTCACGGACGCGTGGTTGGAACGCTGCGACGAGATCGCGCGCGGCGTCCACTACCGCGAGGACGTGCCGATCCGGGACCTGTTCGAGACGGACCTCGACCACATGCTCCCGCTGCCGCCGTCCATGTTCGACGCGTGCGACTGGCGCGGGGTGAAGGCCGACAGGACCGGAACGGTCACGATCGACTCGAACCGCTACCTCGCGGGCCCGAAAATGGCATTCCATGCGTCTCATGGCCGGCGTGCGGGCCCTGCGGGTCGAGCTGCGTTCCATGGACGGCGAGCCGATCGTCACGTTGGAGCGCAGGTGGGGGCGCAGCCCCGACACCGCGATGGACCCGCTGTCGCTGCTCGCCATCATCGCACGCAAGCCGCGTTCGTGGGGCGAGAGTCCCATACGCTCCGACTTCCCGGAGGAGACGCGCGTGCTGCTCGACCGGATGGAGCCGCGCGAACGCGGCCTGCTGGTCGACGACATCCGCCACGCGGCCGTGGTGAGTGGCTTCCGTGCGGCCGTCATGGCCGTCGTCGAGTCGTCGCCGCGGGCAGAAGGCCCGACAGGGCCGCGATCGACCAGACGGCCAGGCGGATCGCGCAGGGCGACGGTCCCGAATCGAGGGCCAGGCTCGACACGTACAGCAGGTTCATGAGGGAGGACGGCGATGAGTGAGTCGACGGACGCCGCGGCGGGCGGACGCAGGGGCGGGCGGACCGTGAGCAAGTCCACCCCGGACGAGGTCATGGAGCTCGCATGCGGGCTGCCGTTGACCAGGAGCGTGCTGCGTTCCGTGGTCGCGGGCGCCACGCCCGGCCAGCTCGGCGTGCTGGCCGACCTGTTCAGGGCCGAGAACGCCAGCCGGACGGAATCCAGGCGCGCCAGGCTGATCAGGAACGCGGGATTCCCGTGCGTCAAGGGCTTCGACGGATACGACTGGGGCATGGCGTCGTTCCCCGCCGACTGGGGGCGCGAGCAGCTCATGGACCTCGGTTTCGTGGACCGGGCCGAGGACCTCGTGCTCTACGGCGACGTGGGATGCGGCAAGACGCACATGGCGATCGCCACGGGCATGCTGGCGTGCGAGAGGGGCATGCCGGTGAGGTTCTTCACCGCGTCGTCGCTGGTGATGCGTTTGCGGCGGGCGAGGGACGAGAACCGGCTCGACGCGGAACTGCGCGCGATAGGCCGCGCCAGGCTGCTGGTCATCGACGAGCTGGGCTACCTGCCGATCGACATCGACGGGGCCAGGCTCCTGTTCCAGGTCGTCGCGGATTCCTACGAGAAGCGGAGCGTGGTGTTCACCACGAACCTGGAGTTCGGACGGTGGGGCGAGGTGTTCGGAGACGGCGACATGGCCGCCGCGGTCATCGACCGCATCGTGCACCACGGAAGGATCGTCAGGTTCCGTGGCGAGTCATACCGCAACAGCCACTCCCTGATGAAATAAACGAAAAGAGCGGAACCAACCCGGCCGCCGGTGACGGTGTCCATTTTGAACGCCGATGGTGTTCAGATTAACTGGTGACGACACGCAGATTTATTTGACGAAAGACACTACGCGTCTACCAATCCGCCGTCCTGTATCCGTGCCGTCGGCATCCACGCCGGTCTCAAGCCCATGAGACACTTGGAGCCATGACTACAGTTATCATGCGCACCTCGCATGATACACGTGGCCGGCTGTTTTTGGCTTTGTTCCAAGGTTTTCGATTTTTGGGAAACATGCCGATTACGCTCGTTCTCCACGAGGCACCTACAGGAACCCAAGAATAATCTCATTCTTCTGTGCATATCAGCGGCTTACCGACGCACACGAAAGAAGCATACGAGTGTTCCCGCGACCTATCTCAGATGGCGAAGCCGCTCGATCAGATCGACGAGCGTCTGTTCCTCCTGTTCCACGCAGTCTAGGAAAATGGAGCAGAACGAATCCGGCTTGCCGTCCACCTGCCATGCCTCCAGGCCGCGCGCGTATGCCCGACCCGCATCGTATTTGATGGCTGCGGGACGGTATCCGTTCCGTAGCAGCACGAAGTTGAGCAGCTGGCGGCCGGTCCGCCCATTGCCATCCATGAACGGATGGATGTTCTCGAACATCGCGTGGAAACCGGCGGCCCTGAGCAGCGGATGCGCTGCGCAGCCATCCAACCCGTCGATCAAGGATCGCAGGTCGTCGCGGATCTCCAGCGGGTCCGCGGTCTTGACACGGGTCGCGGTAGTCCTCGCCAGATAACCGTACGGGCGGAACGTGCCGCGGGCGAACGGTTGGAGATCCAGCGCGGTCACCTCATGGACACGCCGAACCAGTTCCTCGTCCAGCTTCCGCCCCTCCTCAGCATATTCGCGCACGTAGGCCATGCCGTCAGCGACCCCTCGCGCTGCGAACACGTATCTGGCCGGCGAGTCCGATGGGACGAACTCGCCCTCCAATACCAGCGACGTGTCCTCCAGGGTCAGTGTGGATCCCTCGATGGCGTTCGAGTTGTAGGTGTAGCGCACCAGCCAGTCGCGGTCGTAATCCGACAATGCCATCTCCTCGACGCCATCCAGAGGCTCCAACGCGCGGGCCCGGCCCTTCAACGCGTCAATCCTCCGCAGACATTCGGCGGTTCCCGGCTCGCGCTCAAGGCCGAGCAGTTCCTCGGGCAATGCCCGTATGCGCTGCGACAGCTCAGGATTAGGCATCATGCTCCTCTTTTCGTGTTCCGGTTGCAAAGTCCATTATTCCAGTAGTGATTCGTTGCGCTAGCGGTTCAGATGACGGCTCAACGCATCCGGTCCGGTTCCGACGCTTCTGGCATCCCCGTCCCGTTGTCCAAGGTTCTTCCGCAACGTCTCGCCAAACCTGTCCATCAAATCCGTTTTATTGCGGATCGGGCCAGAAACACGAAGGACCTCACCTTCCCTGATCCTGCGGAGCATCCCGATACGCTTTACCAACTGTACCCGGATGGCATCGAGGCGTTCGGGCGCGAACATGCGCATGCGCGACAACTCATGCGCCACCTCGTCGGGCCAGTCCGACAGAGCATCCAGATTGAACCGGCCCCAATCCTCCACCAGTTTGAGCTGCCGCAAGGCCGAGGGGCGTCCGGTCGCCGAATAGAACGGCTTGGCGAACCAGTCTCGGCCGTCCACATCGAGCTCGCCGCTCCACAGGCTCGCGCCGGTGTCGTAGATCGGAGCCGGGCGGACCGCAAGGGTCTCGATGTTCCGGATCAGACCGAAGTTGTTGTAATGCCTATCTGTATTGCGCATGAGGTAGTCGACCACGAGCCAATCGTCCGTGGCGTCACGAACCGCCCGTTCGTCTGCGCCGAAGCCGACGGCGGCGCGGATCCACTGGTCATGCGAGTTGAGGCCGTTGACGGCCTTGACGGATTGGAGCACCTGCCAGGCGGAGACCAGCTCCTCATGATTGGAGAGCATGTCCGCGCATGTGGACACCAGACGGTTGCCGTTGCGCGCCAGGGAATACCGGACGGCCGGAACGCCCAATCGCATGCAGAGCCTCGAGGCGATGACCTCGTTCATGGGCTCCTGGCCAGTACGGCCCGACTTGACGAGCAGTCTCCTGCCGGTGGCCCTGTCGATTGTCCAGCGTTTGGGAAGATCGCCGCCAGTGGACACGTCGGGGGCGTTGAGGCTGATGTCATGGGACGACGAGTACGAGGTGAGCAGGATCTCGCCCAGCGCCTCGTCGAAGGGATTGTCGAAGAAGTTGACGTCCTTCCATTCGGCCGGGTCATCCTCGCGTCTGACCCAGTACTGGTCCGACAGGCTCAAACCGTAGGTCCGGTCGAGCAGCTCCCCGGTCGATGCCGCGCCAAGCGATTCGAGCACGCGGCGGATGCCGTCGCGGGTGGAGGGGATGGCGCGGGACCTCCACCATTCGTCGATCCTCTTGGCATACAGCGCGCTCTTGCCGTGCGTGGTGAACTCCAGGGGCAGACGATCATGGTCAAGGACCTCGCCAGAGGAGCACGCGCGACCGGACTCGGGATCGTATTCGAACGCAAGAACCGGATGGTCCCCGCACATAATCAGCTTGCGTGGCATGATTCCGCTCCCTTCAAACTTGGTCTTTAAAGATTCTACAGGCACGAATTACGCGCGAGACGGCGTACCGTTTCATGACGCGATGCATGGATATGGGCCACTTCCGCAAATCGCAAGCCTCGGCGATGACGCCGACAACTGATACGGTAGGCATATTGGTTTCCCAAAGGTAAAGAGGCATGACCATGGGATTGTTCGACTTCGCTAAGAACTCTTCGGGTGACGTGCCGTCCGGCTTCGGCGGTCGGGGCGATATCGCCAACCATCTTTTCAACGACCGATGAAAAGGCTCCGGTTGAAGGCTATGGCATGATGACACGAGCGTGGGGACATTTATGACCGAAGGATACTCGCATAAAGCGGCACACATCATCGAGCACATCGTTCTTGCGATCGCGCTGGTCTGGGCCGGCGGCTGCACCCTCATATGGACGCAAATAGACATGCCCCACAGCATCGTGAATGCGAAATCCGCTGACGGCACCTGCGAAGTGACCATCAGCGAACTCGGCTCGCCCATATTCTTCGGCCCAAGCAGCATCACGGTCAAAGTCTCTTGGGACACCGATCCCAGTGTTATCGGTTCCGAGAACGTCACGGAAATCAAAACGGATCTGCACAACGACGGCAAATCATTAGGCTCGGGCAACTTCACCGTCACCTGGCGCGGCAACATCCCGACCGTCACCACCCATGGCGAGGAACAGCCGGACCAAAGCTACACATTCAACTGGAAATAACCGCTCCGAACATCATGTCTCTCCCGAGAGTAGTCCTCACAACCGGGCAGGTCCCACAAGGAGCATAGCTCATGCACCCACCGGCCGGTCTCAAGCCCATGAGACACTTAAGACCATGACTACCATCATCATGCGCACCTCGCATGATAACTGTGATCGACTGTTTTCGGCTTTATTCCAAGGTTTTCTGTCCTTGGGAAACCTGTCGGTCACGCTCATTTTCCACGAGGCACCTACAGGCACCCGAAAATAATCCGGGAACACTCCACCGTTCTGTCGGCGCTCAGCGTCTTCGTCGACCGGCATGGAAAAGAACAATACACCCTGTGGTTTCATGATGTTCAGCATGGGTGACGCCCAAAAGCATTCGTCCAGCAGCACGCCTCCGCGTCGGACAACGGGCAGAACGATACGCGTCCCGCGCAACCGTCCCGGCCGTCACAATGGCATCCCGATTCATTCCTGCGCTATCCCCACATACCTCGCCGCCGCGCCGATCGCGTTCACCCTCGACGAATATGAGGCCCTGAATTCCGTCAGCAACCGGACGGCCTTCACCTTGAACTCGCCCGCGCATCAAGTGCCCTTTGCCATAATCCCATCATCTCCCATCGAGCTAGGGGAATGCGGAACAAAAAATCAGTTCATATCACTTTTTCTGTTCCTTGAACTGAGCCTGGTCTCTCCAGCAAGTCCTACTACAATAGGACTCATTCCTCCGCAGTTCGAGAATCGAGTCAATATGCGCCGAATTTGCCACATTCTTGTAGGTCTCCTAGTGTGTGCCGGACTCCTACGCACAGTAAGCGGCTTTATTTTTGACTACCTACATCCAGAATACGTGTCCAGCTTTCCTTCATACCTTTATTTTTTACGAGCAGTTCCCTTCCTTATCACTGCTGGTGCCGTCGAAACTATTTTATTCGTGATAAAAAGGAGAAATAAATGAAGAAACTCAAGCAAATTGCCGCTACTCTAGTATCTGTAATATTGGCTGGAACTGTGACAGTAAATGCGTCGGCAGCAGAATCTATGGAGACTCCCTATAGGAGTCCTACCCTATCTAGCTTTCCGTCTAATGCTTCTCTGGAAGATCTTGAGAAAGCCTCAGATAACGAAGATCTGAGAATTATCTCATCTCCTTCTCGGGGCGCTAATTACAAAACGCGCGCTGCAGAGGCTGTAGCTTTACTGCGGATTTATTCCACTACAGGATCTGGCTCATCATCTAGTTTCACGAATCTCGGTCATTCTTGGCTTATGATCACAAACCTGTCTGGTTCTACGGTAAACATTGCTGGGATTAACGTTGCTGATGGTAAATCTATAACAGCAAGCACTTGGGATGAATCTGTAGATGTCAGTAGAGAACATAAGGGTCTGTGGCTCAATCTTGATTCGAAGCTTAATTCCAATGGTATTAATCTTCAGAATGTTTCCATTCAATTACCCTTAAGGCAAATTGATTTAAATACAGTAAATACTAATATTAAAAATAACGATAAATGGGGTTATCTTACCAACTGTTCTACTTTCGCTTCAAAAATTTGGAATTCAATTGCCAGTAGCAGCAGTAAAGTTGACGCTGGGGCCATCAATACACCAGCCAGTCTAGCAAAAAATATTACAAAAGTTGGTGAGGCAGAATCATACACGTTGTTAAAATACAATACTTCTTCACCGCATTACGATTCCGTATATTATGGTTATCCGCCCATAAAGAGTAATAACAATAATTAGATAACCAAATCTGCCTGGTAAATCCAGACTAGTTTTATCTAGAATGAGCCGCAAGTTTGGCATAGCGCTTGCGGCTCATACGCACGATAGCAAGAGCCGCAGCATTCCCACCCGGTCTCAAGCCCATGAGACACTTAGGACCATGACTACCATTATCATGCGCACCTCCGAAGGTGACATCAAAATCAACCTGTTCGACGACGAAACCCCGGAAACCGTGGCCAATTTCCTCGGCCTTGCCACCGGCGAGAAGGAATGGATCGATCCGATGACCGGCCAGCCTTCCCATGAGCCGTTCTACAACGGTCTAACCTTCCACCGCATCATCAAGGATTTCATGATTCAGGGTGGCTGCCCGCTGGGCAACGGCACCGGCGGCCCGGGCTACGACTTCGACGATGAAATTGTTCCTGATCTGAAGTTCGACCACCCGTACCTGCTGGCCATGGCGAACGCCGGCCTGCGTCGTGGCATGGACGGCAAGATCCACGGCACCAACGGTTCCCAGTTCTTCATCACCACCGTGCCGACCCCGTGGCTCGACGGCCACCACACCATCTTCGGCGAGGTTGCGGATGACGATTCCAAGGCAGTGGTCGACAAGCTCGAAGCCGTGAACACCGATCGCATGGACCGTCCGACCGAGCCGGTCGGCATCGTGTCCGTGGAAGTGCTCAAGTAAGCGTTTCCCGCACAGCCGTACAATATAGGGAAGCCCCTCGATTGAGGGGCTTTCTTCATTTTATTTATAGAGGCGTTTGCTTGCAATCACCGGCTTATGTGATTCGTCAACATCACATTTTGCGCAGTCGCGGCTCCGCGGAATCCTTCGCGCCGGTGATGCGGTACACGTCGAACACGCCTTCGATTTTACGCACGGCGGCGAGCAGAGTGTTCAGATGCTGCGGATCGGCCATTTCGAAGCTGAATTGGCTGGTGGCCACGCGGTCGGTGCCGGTGGAAATCGAGCCGGAGATAATGTTCACGCCGTGGTCGGACAGCACGCGTGTCACATCGCTCAGCAGATGCGGACGGTCAAGCGCCTCGACCTGGATCTTGACCATGAACACGCCCTTGGTGCTGGTCCACTGCACATCCACCACACGTTCGGGCTGGCGTTTCTCCAGTTCGAGCATGTTCTGGCAGTCCACGCGATGCACGGACACGCCTTGGTTGCGGGTGATGAAGCCGATGATCTTGTCTCCAGGAACCGGCATGCAGCATCGGGCCAGCTTGACCCAGATGTCCCCCACGCCCTTGACGGAGATACCCAACGATCTGGTGGTCTTCTTGGTACGCTCCACCTGCTTGAGCGGCAACGCCTCCTGCTCGACTTCCTCATCCACCTCGTCGCTGCCCGCGTCACGGACCAGATGCGAGATGACGTTCTGCGTGGAGATCTGGCCATCACCAATCGCCACGAACACGGCTTCCGCGTTGGCAAGGTTCAACTCGTCGGCGACGCCCACCAATGCTTCCGGAGTCAGCAGCGTGGTGATTGGCAGGTTGCGCTTGCGCATGGCGCGCGTCAGCTCGTCACGGCCTTCCTCGACGGCTTCGGTACGGCGTTCCTTGCTGAACCATTGACGAATCTTGTTGCGTGCCTTCGGGCTCTTGGCGAAGCTCAGCCAATCACGCGACGGACCTGCGGATTCGGACTTGGATGTCAATATTTCAACGGTATCGCCATTCTCGAGCTTGGTATCAAGCGGCACCAATCGTCCGTTCACGCGCGCACCCATGGTACGGTGACCGACTTCGGTGTGCACCGCATAAGCGAAATCAATCGGAGTGGCTTCGGCGGGAAGCGAGACGATCTTGCCTTTCGGCGTGAACACGTAGACCTCTGCCGCGCCCAAATCCTCTTTGAGGGAGCCAAGGAATTCGTCGGAATCCGGCGTTTCGCTCGTCCAGTCGGCAAGTTGCTGAATCCATTTGAGGTTGTCGGCCTCGCTCAGCTCCTGGTTTTCGCCACGCTTGCGGTCGGACTTGTCAGGCGAGCTCAACGCGCGTCCGGCTTGGCCGTTCTCCTTGTACTTCCAATGCGCAGCGATGCCGAATTCCGCGCGGCGGTGCATGTCCCACGTGCGGATCTGAATCTCCACCGGCTTGCCGCCGGGACCGACCACCGTGGTGTGCAGGCTCTGGTACATGTTGAGCTTCGGCATGGCGATATAGTCTTTGAAACGGCCGGGAACAGGGTTCCACCGCGCATGCACGGCACCCAACGCCGCATAGCAGTCCTGAATCGTGTCGACGATGATACGCACGCCCACCAAATCATAAATGTTGGCGAAATCGTGCCCGCGCACGATCATCTTCTGGTAAATGGAGAAGTAGTCCTTCGGACGGCCCGTCACATAGGCTTTGATGTGCTGTTCGTCGAGATCCTCATTGATTTCGGCGAGAATCTGCTTCAGGTACACGTCGCGTTGTCCGGCGCGACGGGCCACCAATACCACAATCTCGTTGTAGATCTTCGGATACAGAACCTTGAAGCTGAGTTCTTCCAACTCGGTTTTGATGGCGTTCATGCCAAGACGGTTGGCGAGCGGCGCATACACATCCAGCGTTTCACGTGCCTTTTTCTGCGCATTCGACTGCTTGACGTAACGCCATGTACGGGCGTTGTGCACACGGTCGGCGAGCTTGACCACCAGCACGCGCACGTCGCGGCTCATCGCCACCACCATTTTGCGGATGGTCTCGGCCTGGGCGGAATCGCCGTATTCCATTTTGGAAAGCTTCGTGACGCCGTCCACCAGGCCGGTCACCGTGTCGCCGAATTCGGCGCGGCATTCGTCGAGCGTGTAGTCGGTGTCCTCCACTGTGTCGTGCAGAAGGCCCGCTGCCACAACCAGCGGCCCCATGCCAAGATCGGCGAGGATCTGCGCCACTGCAAGCGGATGGATGATGTACGGCTCGCCGGATTTACGCCGTTGCGACGAATGCTGGTTGACGGCGCGCCGGTAGGCTCTCGCGAGAATGCTCATGTCCTCGTCGGGATGGTGGTATTCGCACATCTTGAGGATTGGTTCAAGCGGGTCAAGCGGATTCGTGCTGATCTCGCAGCCCAACATTCTGGCCGAACGAACCTCATGATCCATGTCGCTCATTTCGCTCCTCCTCGCTTGGAATGTACCCTATAGTACCCGCGCATCACCATATGACGGATGTATCCGGCCGCGTGTTGCACGGCCGGATACATCCTCGGTCTTTGTGTATTGCAGTCCCGTCAGGACGCAACGCCGGTTGATCCGAAGCCACGTTCCGCGCGGTCGGATCCGGGCAGGGTCTGCGCCTCGATGAATTTTGCCTCGACGTAGCGTTGGATGACCAGCTGTGCGATGCGGTCGCCCGGATGGAACGTCACGGCGCGTTCCGGATCGAGGTTGATCAACGGCACCTTGATTTCGCCACGGTACCCAGCGTCGATGGTTCCCGGCGCGTTAAGCACCGTGACGCCCTGCTTGACGGCGAGTCCCGAACGCGGATGCACCAGCGCCACATAGCCGGCAGGCAATGCGATTGCCACTCCCGTGGGCACCAGCGCCCGCTGGAACGGCTTCAACGTCACTTCTTCGGTGGTGCGCAGATCGGCACCGGCATCTCCGGCATGGGCGTAATGCAGCTGAGCCGGCTGCCCGGGATCCAGCGACTTTACCAGAACCTCGACGTTTTCCGGCTCGTTGTATGCCTCGTCGAACGCCATCAGGCCGCACACTCCTTGCATACCGGCTGTCCGTCGTCGGTAGTGTAGGCAAGCTGGCTGCGATGCTTCACCAGGAAGCATTCGGAGCAGATGAACTCGTCGCCCTGCATCGGAATGACGGTCACCGAAGCGTCCTCATTGCTCAAATCGGCGCCCGGCAGCTCGTAGTCTTCGGCAATGGCGTTCTCGTCATCGTCCATATCGTTGGAATTGTTCTGAGAACCCTTGCTCAAAGCCTGGAGCGACTCCTCGTCCTCGTCTTTGTTGCGCGGGGAATCATAATCCTGTGCCATCGAGATTCCTTTCGTCATCTATGGTGCTTATGCGCCATAGAATACATGACTTTTCCCCCGCTAGGATACACGAATTGAAATACTCGTAAAATCCGACACGTGGGGCACAATAGAATTAATAGAAAAATCTAAGGGAAAGTGGTGTGTTGTGCCTGAGAATGCGCTCGAAGATGCACGGTTCGATCATGTGAGTGAAACCGGTGAGCTCGTCTTTGTTTCAGGTGCCGGCAAATTCGCCGTCAAGGTCGATGAAGCGCTTGAAAGAGCCATTTTGGAGGCAAAACAGATTCGCACCGAAACCCAAGAGGAGCGTCAGCAGCAAGCGCCTTCCACGCTGCCGATCTCCCAAATCCAATCCTTGATTCGAGCCGGAGCCAATCCGACCCGCGTGGCGGAGCGATATTCGTTGAGCGAAGCGCTTGTTCGGCGTTTCTCGGCGGCGGTGGAAACCGAAAAGCAATATGCGATCGAACAGTTCCTGGCGGTTCCCGCGCCGAAGGAAAGCCGTGTGCGCACGCTTTCCGAACTGATCGAACGCACTTTCGCCGCAGCCCACGTACGGTTGGAGGATGTGCGGTGGAAGGCCACCAGACGCGGTTTGGAACCGTGGAAGATTACCGCGGAGTTCGATTCCGCAGGTCATGCCGCCCGTGCGGAATGGTCTTGGAACATGCATGACAACGCGGTCAACTGTCTGAACGCAACGGCACGCAAGCTCATCGGCGAGCAAGACACGCCTACGGAAGGACACGCCGAGAAGCAGGTCGACCAGAATTTTCTCGCATCATTGAATTTGCCGGGCGATTCCGCACGTTCCGCACGTATCGAACAGACGGTGTCCGCTTGGAATGCTCCGGAACCGGTTGCACCACAAGCCACGAATATCAAGACCACCGTTGAGACTCAGTCATCGGCGACCGTTCCGCTGCCGAACCGTCCGGAAATCGCGACGACGCAGTCCCCCGCCCCTTCAACGACGGAACCTGCCCAAAACTCGCAAAACACGCAATCCGCCGGCGAGCAGCAGTCCGATAAGTCCAAGACGGCATCATCCGATCCTCATAGTCAGAGCACCACCAAATCGAAGCGCCGTGCAGGACGCTCCGCAGTGCCGAGTTGGGATGAAATTCTGTTCGGTGACTGATTAACGTTCCCTAACATCCCACGGCAACATCCGTTCAGACGTTCGGATCATTCGATCAAGCCACGTCAATCAGGCATGGAATATCAGATTCCATGTAGGTCAGCGACCCGTGCACGCTGGGCAGATGCATCGCCTTCTCCGCCTGTGTGCGGGAATCGACAATGGTGGTAGAGCCCGCAGCGGAGACGACCACATCGCCGATCATCGACTTGACGCGTTCATCGACTGGTCCGTAGACGCCTTCCTCGATTGCCTGCCGGCGGGTGCGCACCTGGGCGCGCTCCCCCAGCACGTCACGCCAACGAGCGGCGATGTCCTCCGGATTCTCGCCATCCTCGCCATAAAGCATGACACAGCGTGGTTCGCCGCCGACATTCGCGACGCCCCACATCAGCTGGGGTTCGGACGCTATGTCGATGCAGGCTTCCGGGTCGGCGGTTATCATGCCATGATCCGCCACGATGACGATCAGCGTGTTCTTCGGCACACTTCGACGCAGCAAAGACAACTGGGCGTCGATACGCTCATATGTGCCGATCCACTTGTCGGAGTCCCAGCCGTAATTGTGTCCGATCTTGTCCGCGTCGCGCAGGTACACGTATGTCAGTCCGGGCGTGTTCGCCGCTTTCGCCGCGGTCATGATACGTCGGCGTGGATCGTCATTGGAGATGTAGTCGCTGCCACGTAACGCCGCCTGAGTCAACGCGGAGAACGCGAATTTCGGCAGTCCCGAACTGGTGACGCGAACGTCCTGTTCCGCCAATCGTTCGAATATGGTCGGCTGCTGTTGCAGTTTCAGCGGTGCGGGCGCGTTTTTGAAAGAGATGAGCTGGCAGATTTCGCCATTGTCGGGATTGAGCTGCGTATATCCCGTCATGCCGGTTAATCCGGGGCATGTGCCGGTGCCGAACGTGGACATTGCGGCCACGGTGGTGCTGGGCATGCATGTGGCGATTGGCCGCTGGTTAACGCCATCCGCCATCAGCGACCGTAGATAGGGTGAATGCCCCAATCTCATATTGATGTTCCAATATCCGAGACCGTCCACCAGGACCACGACTGCCGAACGCGCGTCCGGCAGGCCAAGTGCCTCTTGGAGTCGTTTCGGATCGGCATGGATGGCCGTTGGAATCGGATGCCCGATGGCGCTGGAAATGGCGGGAAGTACCGAGGATAGGTGGAGAGCACCGCCGCGGCCGCCCTCATCCGGCAGTTCGTCGCCATATCGTGCCGGACTGGTCATGGCTAGCAGCTGGTCGATTTCGGGCACTTTAACACTCATGGTTCCCATTCAAGCACCGCGGCAGTACCAGCTGGTAATATTGCTAGGTTGATTACCATAACCTTTCCGTGAGGAGAACCACCGCATGGTGTCGCACCGCAAACCGGCAAAACCAGCCTTTGACCCGCGTACGGTCAAGGAGAACATCGTCGAAACGCCGTTGAACGAGGAAATGAGCAAGTCGTTCCTCGAATACGCGTATTCGGTGATTTACGCCCGAGCGCTGCCTGATGCCAGGGACGGTCTCAAGCCGGTGCAACGACGCATCATCTATCAGATGGGTCAGATGAGCCTCAATCCGGACCGGCCGTATATGAAGTCGGCGCGTGTGGTTGGCGAAGTGATGGGCAAGCTCCATCCGCATGGCGATTCCGCGATTTACGAGGCGATGGTACGTTTGGCGCAGCCGTTCGCGATGCGGCTGCCATTGGTGGACGGTCACGGCAATTTCGGTTCTCTCGATGATGGTCCTGCTGCTTCTCGTTATACCGAGGCTCGTATGGCGCCGGCCGCGTTGGGCATGAATGCCGATATCGCCGAAAATACCGTCGATTTCACGCCGAATTACGATAACAAGCTTCAGGAGCCGACTGTGCTGCCTGCCGCGATTCCGAACCTGCTGGTCAATGGTGGTTCCGGCATTGCCGTCGGCATGGCCACGAATATGGCCACGCACAATCTTGGCGAGGTGGTGGCTGCGGCCAAGCATCTTATGCGCCATCCCGACGCGACGTTAGAGGAGTTGATGCGCTACGTGCCGGGTCCGGATTGGCCGGGCGGCGGCGTGATTGTGGGCCGCAAGGGCATCCGCGAGGCGTACGAGACGGGTCGTGGCGCGTTGACCACGCGTTCCGTGACGCATATCGAAAACGTGACGGCTCGCAAAAAGGCCATCGTCGTGACGGAACTGCCGTTCATGGTGGGTCCGGAACGTGTGTTGGAACGTATTTCCGAAGGTGTGAAGAACCGTAAGCTGGACGGCATTTCCGGTGCCATCGATTTGACTGACCGGCATAACGGCACGCGCCTCGTCATCGAAATCAAAACCGGGTTCGATCCGAACGCGGTGTTGGCGCAGCTGTTCAAGCACACGCCGTTGCAGGACAATTTCACCATCAACAATGTGGCGTTGGTCAATGGCCGTCCGCACACCATGGGATTGAAGGAAATGCTTCAGGTGTGGGTGGACCATCGTCGTGTGGTGATCCGCCGACGCAGTGAATTCCGCAGGAAGAAGGCGCTTGAGCGGCTGCACTTGGTGGAGGGCTTGCTGCTCGCCATGGTGGACATCGATGAAGTCATTCAGGTGATTCGCTCTTCTGATGATGCCGAGGCCGCGAAAACAAAGCTTATCGCCGTATTCGATCTGGACGAGATTCAGGCACAGTACATTCTTGACTTGCGGCTGCGCCATCTGACCAAGATGAGTCGTATCGAGCTTGAGGCGGAACGCGACGATCTGAAGCGGCGTATCGAAGAGCTTGAACGCATTCTTGCTTCCGATGAGGCGCTTGACGGCGTGGTCATTGACGAAATGGATGACGCCGTGGCCAAATACGGCACTCCCCGGCGCACGGTGCTGCTGGATGAGGATGAGGAAGGCAATTTGACGCCTGTTGTGGCGCATGGCGATGATGGCGTCTCTGCAAACGCGATGGCTGCCGCGCGCGCCGCCGCGACCGTATCCTCCGCAGCAGCCGATGTCGCCGCAGCCGCAAAGGCCGCAAAGAAGGCCGGCGATGAGAATGCCACCGCATCGGCTCTGCAGATTGATGACGAGCCGTGCGCGGTGATGCTGTCCGCCACGGGCCTGATCGCACGCACTTCCGAGGATGCGGTGGAACGTTGGGAGAATCGTTCGGCTTCCGACGGACGTGCCAAGGATGATCAGATCGTTTCGATGTTCCGCACGTCCACACGTTCCTCATACGGCTTGGTTACTTCAGCGGGTCGTCTGGTGCTGGCCCATGTGGTCGAATTGCCGAAGGTTTCCGCGGATGGGCCGCTCAGTGTCACGGGTGGTGTGAAGGCCGAGGAACTGCTGGGCATGACGGAGAACACCGATCCGATCCGCGGCGAACGGGTGATTGCTGCGATTGATATGCCTTCCACGGATGACGGCGGTCAGCTTGTTCCTTTGGCGTTGGGCACCCGCAACGGCGTGGTCAAGCGTTGGAACCGTGAATCTCCGACCACAATGGATTCGTGGAGCGTCATCGATTTGAAGGATGATGACGAAGTGCTTGCCGCTGCCGAAGCCCGTGATGAGGATCGTCTGGTGTTTGTGTCCACCGATTCCTCGTTGTTGACGTTCGAAGCGAAGAATGTGCGTCCGCAGGGCCGTACCGCTGGCGGCATGGCGGGCATTCGTCTGGCTGAGGGGTGTTCGGTGGCCGCGTTCGCGGTGGTGCCTGATGGCAAGGTGACATGGAATTACGAAGAAGGCGAGAATGGACTGTTCTCTGCTTCCGGAGCCGTGGTGTTGACGGTTGCCGGCGATTCCGAAGCGTTGCCTGGCACTGAAAACGGTGCCGCGAAGGTCACGCCGTTGGAGATGTATCCGACGAAGGGCCGTGGTACGGGTGGCGTGCGTTCGCAGCGATTCCTCAAGGGGCAGGATACGTTGATTCTCGCGTTCGTGGGCGCGTATCCGTTGCATGCTTCCACGCAAAGTGGCGCTCCTGTGGAATTGCCGAAGCCTGATATGCGACGCGATGGTTCCGGTACGGATCTGTCGGCGCCGATTGCGGTGGTCGGCTGATTCGACGAAATCGATTGGCGGGGCTCTGGACTGGTTCTTCTTCCGGTTCAGGGCCTTCCCGTTTTGCGCACTTGGGCCGCCAGGTTGAATGAGCAGGCTGGGTGAAAGTGCCTCCGGCTTGGTTCAGCCATATAGCTTCATGCCTTGTGGGCTGTCCACGAACCCGGCAGCATGCAGCAAACGTCTGTATTCGTTGCGTTCCTTCAATGATTCACCGTTCATTTCGGCGAAGCTGACGCTGCCCTTGGACTGATGCTGCAATGCATAGGCAAGTTCCGTACATGCCGGCTGCAATATTCGCTCGTCATCGGTGAAGCTGACGATTCTGTGGCTTTTCGGCACGGCAAACAGCACCGGCATGCCGTGGTCGAGCACGATGACCGATTCCGCTCTGCGCGCCGGTTTCATATGGTGTTGTTCGGGCCATGTGATCGCGGAGCCTGTCAGGTTGGCCGGGTCGGTCACGTCGAGCGCCACGCAGGATTGGCTGCGCGCCTCGTCGTCGCCGCGCAAGGCGTCCACTGTGTCACGTCCGGCGAATTGGACCGCTCCGAATCCTTTGACGAACATGCCTCTGACCAGATTGCCGTGTTCCTCCATACGTTTGAGTACCGGGTATAGTCCGGAGAATCCGCCTGCGACCTGCTCCTTGTCGATTAGCGGAGCGGCGATCACGCCATATCGGTCGAGCAGCGATTCGATCAATGCGATGTCGTATTCCTCGATGCCGGCTGTTGGTTTGCCGGCGGTATCGTCCGCTTGATCCGGTATCGCCATTGGACTGGTCCGGGACGAGTCGACCGCGGACCATAATCCACCGAGCGTCGCCGGTGTCGAGGCGTGGATCCGTACGCGTCTGCGTGCGGCAGTGCGTGGCGCGCGCACTGAAACCGTGCCTTGAGTCAAGGCCCGAACGGGAGCGAATGAACTGTTCGTCACTTTGCCTTGCCATACCAAGGACCACAAGGCTTCCTCGAACTGGCTTTCGCCCCATGCGGGAAGGATGATTTCCCCTGTTTCAGGATTCACGTTGACTTCCGCATGTTCCTGCCAGATGGCTTTGGCGGCTGTGGAAAGCTGCCGCGCATGGAAGGCTCCCCCATTCGATAATACGGCAAGTATCGTCTCCGGCACGGTCATGGTTCCGGCACTATAGGCATTGTTCTGCGATTGTTCGCCGGGTTTCGTCAGCAGCCGTGAATCAGCTGGATGGAATGCGATGCCGCCGGCTTCCTTGGCGTTGGAACCATTGATTTTGGAGCCGACCCATACCACGTCTCCGGATGCGAGCAATTCGTCCAACATACTCGGTTGGTAGTCGCGAACGCGTGCGGGGAAGACCGAGGATTCCCAAACGGAGGCGTTGAGGTATATGCCTTCAAGCTGTTCGATCACACGCATCAGCCCGTCGACGCTTTCATATCGGGCGCCACCCACAGGTCCGACACCTTGTCTGTCCAACAGGAACGCCTGATAGACGGCCGGTTCCACCGGCTTGATGGCTTTGCGTGCCTTGGCAAGCGAAAGCGCGCGGATACGCCGAAACACGTCTTTGTGGAGCCATTGCTGGGGCGTTTGCCGAGGTGACCGTTCCGATGCTGAATCATCGGAACCATTGGCGTCCGCTCCGGCCGCATCATCGACGAAATGGCCTTTCAGCAGTTCGCCTTTGGCATGTAATTCATCCAACATGCGTACGCCTTGGACAGCGTCCAATCCCAGTTCGGCGATCATCTGATCCGCGGTGAATGGGCCATGCGTTTTGACATATCGCGCCACACGGCCGGCAATGTCGGTCTCGTCCAAATCGTTCCAGAACGTCCGTCCGGCAAGCTCCTTCCCAACCTGCGCGATGACGTCGGCATCCAACAGCGAAGCCATGTCCGTGGCTCCCAGAAGACGTTCCAGCACTTCCGGGTCCATGGACAGCAGTTGCGTGCTGCGTTCGGCTTGCGGCACGTCGTATTGGTACATGACCGCGCCCACGTATCCGAACAGCATGTTTTCCGCGAACGGCGACGGCGTTTCCGTGACGGTCTCGCTCAAAGAGATGACGCCGGAGCGTAATCCGGACATCACATGTTTCAGCGCGGGCAGATCGTACACGTCCTGTAGGCATTCGCGTGCGGTTTCCAACAGCAACGGGAAGTTCTTCCGAGTTCGGGCGGCGTTGAGCAGTTGCGCCGCGCGCAGCCGCTGCTGCCATAAGGGGACGCGTCTGCCGGGGTTGGCGCGTGGCAGGAACAGCGATCGCGCCGCGCATTCTCGGAATCGTGCGGCATACAGCACGCTTTCGCCGACTTGCGTTTCGATGATGCGTTGCAGCTCTTCCGTGTCGAACAGCAGCAGCTCGCGGATCGGCAGGTTGCCGTCGCCGTCCGGGAGGCGGATGATGATGCCGTCGTCGGCCGCGTATACCTGCCCATCGAACCCGTATCGTTGTTTGATACGTGTGGTGATGGCCATGGCCCATGGTTCGTGCACGCGTCTGCCGTATGGCGAGTGGACGATCACACGCCAATCGCCTTCTTCATCCTGGCAGCGTTCGACGACCAGCTCACGGTCGTTGGGAATCGTTCCCGTGGCGGCGCGCTGTTCGGCAAGCAGGTCGGCAAGATTGCCGATGGCGTTGTCGTCCAATCCGTCACGACGTAGACGTGCGATTGTTGTCGTGTCGAATCGGCTGGTCTTGTCTCCTGCGATGCCGTCCGAGACTTCCGCGCGTAGTCCTTGCGCCATATCGCGTATGAATCGGCCTTGGGACCGTCCGAATGCCGCGTCCCGCCCGTCGCCTTCGCCATGCCAGAACGGCAGTCGGGCGGTACGCCCTGGAGCAGGAACCACCACCACACGGTCCCGGGTGATTTCCTGGATCTGCCAGGTCGATGTGCCGAGGGTGATGACGTCTCCGACCCGGGATTCGTACACCATTTCCTCATCCAGCTCCCCCACTTTGCGTGGGCCCGGTCCGGAGCCTTCTTCGGGAAGCACCACGGTGTAGGTTCCTCGGTCGGGTATGGTGCCTCCGCTGGTCACGGCCAGTCGTTGAGCGCCAGGGCGCGCGGAGATGAGACCCGCCTCTTCGTTGTATTGCAATGGAGGTCGGAAGGCGGAGAAATCCTCGCCGTTGTAGGCACCGGTCATCATGCCCATCACAGCATCGAACATGGTTCTGTCGAGATCTTCGAATGGCGCGGCCTTGCGCACGGTCACGTACCAGTCGTCTGGTTTCAGATCATCCATCGCCGCGGCGGCGACGGTTTGCTGGGCAAGCACGTCCAAGGGGGTGCATGGAATGGTCAGTGTTTCGATGTCTCCGGAGCGCATGCATTCGATGCCTGCGGCCGTGCCGATGATTTGCTCTCGTGTAATCGGGTAGAACAGTGCATGCGAGACTCCCCCGACCTTGTGGTCGGCGCGCCCCACCCGCTGCAATCCCGAGGACACGGACAATGGCGGTGCGATCTGGATAACCAGATCCACTGAACCCATGTCGATGCCGAGTTCAAGGCTCGATGTGGCGACCACGCAACGCAATTGGCCGCGTTTGAGCTGCTCTTCGATCTGTTTGCGCCGGTCTTTGGAAACGGAACCATGATGCGCCATGGCGATCGCGTCGGCGTCCGCATGCGAGGAGACCAGCATGGTGGTGGATCCGACCACGGAATCGTAGTGTTTGGCGAAGCCTTCACGGCCTTCCGGGGAGCCCAGATCCGGATACGGCTGGGTGGAATCACTGGCTGTGGACTCCGGCTGGGATGCGTTGTCCGACACACTCAAGTCCGTTCGGCCAAGCCTACGGTCGGACAGCGCATCCCGCCCTGCGTCCGCTTTGACGGCGGTTTCAGACCCAGTTTTCCGGGATGTGCGCAATTGCGCATACAGGTCGTTGAGCCGTGCGGTGAGTTTTTCCGCAAGGCCACGGGAGTTGACGAACACGAGGGTGGTGTGGTGTTTCAGCACTTCGTCAAGCACGCTGCGTTCGATGGCCGGCCATACCGAACCTCCGGTCGAAACCCGTGAGGTATGTTCGTTTCCCCCGCCCGAAGTCAGTCCTTTACGTTCCGCCAATGCCTCCATGGCAGGACTCACCCCGGAGATATGCGTGGTATGGCGGTTCGGAAGTTTCACGGCGCCTGCCCTCCGCCCTGCGTCGTCGGAGACGGGATCGCGCATGGCCGAAAGCGGTTCCACCACTTTCAGATCCATGTCGGGGTGCGATTCGGGTCTGATGACGCGTACCGGCCGTATGCCGCCAAGGAAACGTGCGGCTTCGGCCGGCGGTTCCACAGTGGCGGAAAGCCCGATGCGTTGGACGGACCGGCCGGCAAGGCTTTCCAATCGTTCCAAGCTCAGCGCCAGGTGCGCGCCACGTTTGGAGCCCGCGATGGCGTGCACTTCATCCACGATAACGGTATCAACGGCGGAAAGTATCCGTCGCGCCTTGGAGGTGAGCAGCAGGAACAGCGATTCTGGCGTGGTTACGAGGATATCCGGCGGATGGCTGACGATTCTGCGCCGTTCCTGCGGCGTGGTGTCGCCGCTTCGTATGCCCACGCTGACTTTCGGCGATGGCAATCCCATCGCCTCGCACTGTCCGGCGATGCCAGCCAATGGCGCTTGGAGGTTCTTGGCCACATCCACGCCCAGAGCCTTCAATGGCGAAATATACAGGACCTTGACGCCGCGGACGGGTTTACGTTTCTTGGCATTGCAATCGGATTCAGCCGTGCCGTCCCCACCGCCGGACGTCCGCAATAAGTCATCGCCCTCCTTCGTCATCAGACGGTCGATTGCGGAAAGGAAGGCGCACAATGTCTTGCCGGAGCCGGTGGGCGCCACCACCAACACGTTCTCGCCGGAGCGGATGGCCGGCCATGCCAAACGTTGCGCCTCCGTCGGAGCATTGAACGCATGCTTGAACCAGGCATTGGTAGCCTCCGAGAACAAGTCCATGCATTCGTACATACGTTCGATTATGGCATCGCCTTCAGACATCATCCACAACCGGCGGAAAGCTCGTCATCCACCGTCGTCGGCTCATTCGAGCACACCGCCCGGCTGACACATTCGAGCGTCTCACATATGGCGTCGTCAGGCGGCCGCACGGTCGCCGCACTTGCGGCGCAAAGTCTCATGCATGGCGACCATCAGCGCCAGGAACACCACCAGATAGAACGGGAACAGGTTGACCGAAACATGTTGCGCGATCAGCCCGAACAGCGGCGGCATGCACATCGATCCCACATAGGCGCAAGCCATCTGCATGCCGACGATGGCCTGCGATTTGTCCTCGCCGAAATAAGCAGGAGTGGAATGGATGACGCACGGATAGATCGGCGCGCAGCCCAAACCGATGACCATTAGTCCCGCGATGGTGCCGATATTGTGCGGCAACGGCAGGAGCATGATGACGATGCCGGTCAGCACCAACGCCTGGCCAAGACGAATCATGGCCGGATCGTTCAGTTTCATGGTCAGGAAACCGCTGGCGAGACGTCCGACGGTGATGCCGATGCAAAACAGGCTTCCCCACATGGCCGCCGTGGTCTTGTCGATGCCCTTGCCAAGCGCCATATAGCTGCTGGCCCACAACATGGCGGTCGATTCGAGCGCGGAATAGCAGAAGAACATCACGAGGATCTCGCGGGCGCCACGGATGGCGAGCACACCGCGAATACCAAGCGGCTTGCGCCGGTCAGCCGTTTCCCCTTCCGATTGCTCGGACTGCGCGGATTGCACGGAAGAGGTTTCACTCGTCCGCTGCGGTTCGACGGTCTTACGCGCCTTCCACAACGGCAGGCTCAGCACCAGCACCGCGGTGAGCACGACCTGCAGAATGGAGATGGTCCGGTAGCCCCACGCCCAACCATGGCCGGCACCCAATGCGCTTGCCATGATGTACGGGCCAAGCAGAGTGCCCAAGCCCCACATGGCGTGCAGCCAGCTCATGTGACGGCTTTCGTAGTGGATTGCCACATAGTTGTTGAGCGCCGCATCGACGCCGCCCGCGCCCAAGCCGTACGGAATGGCGAAGAGCAGCAGCATCCAGTAATTCGGCGAGATGGAGAAGCCGAACAATGCGAACGCCGTCAACGCAACGGACACTGCCGTGACCTTGCCTGCACCGAACCGCAAGGTCATGCGGTCGGATAGCAGCGCGGACACGATGGTGCCGGCGGAAATCGTCATGGAAATGCCACCCGCCCAGGAAATCGGCGCATGCAGGTCGCCGCTCATCGTCGGCCATGCGGCGCCGAGCACCGCGTCCGGCAGACCCAGACTGATGAAGGCGATGTAAATCACGGCGAGCAGCAAATTGGCCACAGTCAGCTCCTTGTATGTTTTATGTTTGCGGCAATAAAATCACGAAAATACTCCGCTATTTTATCCAAAGTTACCTACCAAACGGTATTTTGTATCTTGCACTATCGACCGACGTTTTTGCATTATCGTGCATACACGAAAAGCGGGTCTCCGCCGTAACGCAAGGCCCGCCAATCGCAATCGCCATGCAATATCAGGTGTCGATCTTGGAACGGTCGAAATCGTCGGCGTTCTCCACGATGAACGCCTTGCGCGGCGGCACGTCATCACCCATGAGCAGGCTGAAGATGTGGCTGGCCTGTTCGGCGTCCTCCATGCGGATACGGCGCAGCATGCGGGTGCGCGGATCCATGGTGGTATCGGCCAGCTGGTCGGCGTCCATCTCACCCAAACCCTTGTAACGCTGGATGTCCTCGTTGTAGCCGATGTGCTTTTTATCAAGCTCGGCGAGTTTGCCTGCCAACTCATCATCGGAATACGTGTAGATGTACTCGCCCTTATGCGTACCCGTCAACGCGATACGATGCAGCGGCGGCACTGCGGCATACACATGACCGTATTCGATAAGCGGCCGCATGTACCGGTAGAACAGCGTCAGCAGCAGGATGCGGATGTGCGCGCCGTCGACATCGGCATCGGTCATCATGATGATCTTGTTGTATCGGGCCTGTTCGATGTCGAAGCTTGCGCCGGATCCTGCGCCGACCACCTGGATGATGGCTGCGCATTCCTTGTTGGACAGCATCTGCGCGAGCGATGCCTTCTGCACGTTGAGGATTTTGCCTCGAATCGGCAGCAACGCTTGGAAACCGGAATTACGGGCGGCCTTGGCTGTGCCCAATGCGGAATCACCCTCGACGATGAACAGTTCGGCCACATCGTCATTGCCGGGCTGGCAGTCGGACAGTTTCGGCGGCATGGACGCGGATTCAAGCGCGTTCTTACGGCGTGTGACTTCCTTGGTCTTGCGCGCCTGCACGCGGGCATGCATTTCGCCGACGATTTTCTCCAGCACGCGGCCGGACTGTTCCTTGTAACCGCGTTTGGAGCCGGTAATCATCTCACCGAACTGCTTATCGGTCATTCTGGAGACGATCGGCTTGACTTGCGCGGTGCCGAGCACGTCCTTGGTCTGGCCTTGGAACTGCGGTTCGGCGATGCGGACGGTGACAACGGCCACCAGACCGGCGAGAATGTCGTCACGTTCCACCTTCATATGGGAATCCTTGAGATTCACCTTGAGTTTGCGCGCGTTGTCCTCGATGGCCTTGCGCACCTGCTTGGTGATGCCTTGGAGGAAGCCGTCCACGTGCATGCCGCCGCCGGGCGTCTCCACCACGTTGACGAAGCTGCGCATGGTGGTGTCGTAGCCGTTGGTCCATCGCATGGCGATATCGACTGCGCAATCACGCGTCACCTTCTGCGCATGCAGTTCACCATCGTCTCCGACCGCCTGCGTTTCTTCAACATACGTGTCCTCGCCGGCGATGCGCCAAATATCGGAGACCGCTTCGCCTTTGGACAGGAAGTCGACGAAATCCTTCACGCCTCCGGTATGGCAGAATTCTTCGACGCGCGCATGCGGATATTTCGGCTGCACGGGCTGGGAAACGGTTTCCTGCGATTGCGTGGCAGCATCGTTTTCTTGCGATTCGGCTGACTCATCAGCTTCGGCTGAATCCTCCTGCAGTATGTCGGCAGAGGTTCCGATATCATCCGTTTCAGCGGACGTGTTCTCTTCCGTCACCTGTTCGATGACATTGTCATCGACTTCCAGCATTTCGTCAATGGACTCGTCGCCGGTTTCGGGAATGTTCTCGTCGATGACGGTGATTTTCAGCCCTGGCACCAGGAAACTGGTCTGCCGTACACGGTCGATGAGCTGGTCATAGCTGAATTCAGCGGTGTCGTTGAAAATCTCCGGATCCGCCCAATAGCGGATGCGGGTACCCGTGGTCTTCGGACTGACTTTGCCGATGATCTCAAGTTCGGTGGGACGATTCTTGCGCGTCTTCTTGAATGGCGAATCGGGAGACGGGTGTTCCGGATCAACGTCGGAATACACTCCGGGGTGGCCCTGATGGAAAGCCATGTGGTGGGTTTTGCCGTCACGATCCACTTCCACGTCGAGACGGGAGCTCAATGCGTTCACAACGGATGAGCCGACACCATGCAGACCGCCGGAAGCGCCATACGAGGAATTGCCGAATTTGGCGCCGGCATGCAGCTTGGTCAGCACCACTTCCACGCCGGTGAGCTTGGTTTTCGGCTCCACGTCCACCGGAATGCCTCGGCCATTGTCCGCCACTTCAACGGAACCATCGTCATGCAAGGTCACGATGATGTGGTTGCAGGCTCCCGCAAGAGCCTCATCGACGGCATTGTCGATGATCTCCCACAGGCAGTGCATCAGGCCCTGGCTGTCGGTCGTGCCGATGTACATGCCCGGACGTTTGCGCACCGCATCCAAGCCTTCGAGCACGGTAAGACTCTCAGCACCGTAATTATCCTTAGCCATGTTCCCTTTCAATTGTCGCCTTACAAGACATGAAGTCGAGAAACCCTGCGTTCATGCCGGTTTCTCGACTTCATTTACTCGCGTCTGATTACTATCACTGGTCCAGGAAGTCGCGCAGCGTCTGCGAACGGGACGGATGGCGCAGCTTGGACATGGTCTTCGATTCGATTTGGCGGATACGTTCGCGCGTCACGCCATACACACGTCCGATATCATCCAGCGTCTTCGGCTGGCCGTCCTCCAAACCGTAGCGCATCTTGATGACGCCAGCTTCACGCGGAGACAGCGTTTCAAGCACCTGCTTGAACTGCTCCTGCAACAGCGAGAAGGCGACGGCATCGGACGGTGCGATGGCGTCGGTGTCTTCGATCAGATCACCGAACTCGGAATCGCCATCCTCGCCCAGCGGCGTGTGCAGGGAAATCGGCTCACGCCCGTACTTCTGCACTTCCTGCACCTTCTCGACCGGCATGTCGAGCTCGCGGGCCAGTTCGTCCGGCGTAGGTTCGCGGCCGAGGTCCTGAAGCATCTGGCGCTGCACGCGGGACAGCTTGTTGATGACTTCCACCATATGCACAGGCACACGAATGGTGCGGGCCTGATCAGCCATGGCACGGGTGATGGCCTGGCGAATCCACCATGTGGCGTACGTGGAGAACTTGAAGCCCTTCTTCCAGTCGAACTTCTCTACGGCACGAATCAGACCAAGATTGCCTTCCTGAATCAAATCGAGGAACAGCATGCCACGGCCCGTATAGCGCTTGGCAAGAGAGACCACGAGTCGAAGGTTGGCTTCCAGCAGATGGTCCTTGGCGCGCTTGCCGTCGTTCGCGGCCCACTTCAGTTCACGCCGGCGCTTGAAATCCATCTTGTCGGATTCCGTGTCCAGCAGATGTTGGGCGTACAGACCGGCCTCGATGCGTTCGGACAGGTCGACTTCCTGTTCGGCGTTCAGCAGGTTCACTCGGCCGATCTGCTTCAGGTAATCCTTGACCGGATCTGCGGTGGCGCCGGCTGCGATCACACGACGCTTCGGATTGCCGGACGGCGTCAGATTGTCGTCGTCATCATCGTCACGCACCACGAAAGCGCCTTTTTCCTTGGGCTCTTCCGGCTTTTTGCGCTTGTCTTCGTCATCGTCTTCCAGTTCGGAATCGTCATCCTCGTCGATATTGTCCTCGTCGAGGTCGTCATCCTCCCCTTCGTCGTCCACGTCATCAAGGTCATCGTCGAAATCATCAAGATCGGCATCCTCGACGGGATCGTCTTCAGGAGCGTCCTGCTCGATCAGGTTCTCTTCTTCTTCCGCTTTCTTGCTTTTCTTGGCGGCGGAGGTCTTCTTCGCGGCCGTCTTGCGCGACGTCTTCGTAGCGGTCTTTGAGGACTCGCTCTTCTTGGCAGCAGGCTTGCGCGTGGAGGCCTTTTTTCCGGAGGTGGTCTTTTCGGTCAGATCAGTCTGTTCCGTATTTACCGTCGTTTCCTTGGTGGCCAAACTTATCCTCCTATTGATCCCGCCGGAAGCGTATACCATATGGACCCACTTCTGGCAAGGGCAAATCGTCAACTATGTGAGTTAACCATCTTGCGAGGACGATTATTCCCGCGTGTTGAGCTCACCATGCGCAAGTACCGCTTCCTTTCGGCGTGTTGCTCTATGTCTCTTCGGCCCATGCCGGTCCGATATGACGATGCGCCGCGGAGCAGATGATCGCCGCGAGCGAACAATTCTCATCCAACGCGAGCGCACGCATCGCGCACAGCATGGCGCGCTCATCGCCCATCCACCACAGCACATAACTGATGATGGCCAATGGCTGCACATGATACCGTTCGGGGACCATCCCGATGATGTCGAACATCATGTTGACGCCGTTGTCGCAACGTTTCGTGTCGGGTTTTCTTGATGCGTCACGGAACGATCCGTTGAGGGATTCCTCCAGATGACGCGTGTTGCCGGGAAGTGTCGGATTGGCCATGAATCCCATGAGAAAGTCACGTGACGAACGTCGTTCATCCACGATGATGGAGACCAGCAGCGCGTCACGCACCGCCATGGTCTGCTGCATGGCGATGGCAAGTGCTCCCGCACCGTTTCTGGACAGTCTGCATTCTGGCGATGAATCGTCACCTCCCGACGATTCATCGGCCAGCTCATCCATCCATTCCGAGAATGGCTCCTGCAGGAAATCGCGTATGCTCTCCGCCATGCCCAGCGATTTGCAATCCTCCACCAATTGGTCTTCAAGCCGTTCCATCTCGGCTTCGCATATCGGCATGGGCTCGTCGATCGTCTTCATGTCTCGTCCTCCTTGGCGTATCGGAGCGGTCGCTTGATGCAGGCCGCTTTGTTGGAACTATGCATCATCCGGCAATGCAATGAGGCGTTTCGGGACCCCTGTGGTCGGAGAACGTGAAGCTCGGCGTGTCACGAAACGTCCGGCACCGTCTCACCCGCTGCAATCATTATGTTTTCCTCTTGTCGAATGTGTGTGGATAACCTTGACCCATGACTAGCTCTTCCGATTTGGAACAGATTGAAACGCGCACGCTCTCGCTGGTAAGGGATTTTTCGTTCCTGCATGCGGACGATCCGGTGGCGAATTCCTGCAAAGCCGTCGCTGATGCGGTGGCGCAGCAGGCGGTCACGTCAAGTGAGGGCGGCAAACGTCTGCGGGCGTTGCTGACGTTGGATGCGTTCCGTGCGTTCGCGCCGCAGGATGTGGCGGAACGTGATATGGATGCGGTGTTGGATCTGGCATGCGCGATCGAAGTGTTTCAGACCGGCGCGTTGGTGCATGACGACATCATCGATGATTCCGATCTGCGCCGTGGCAAGCCGTCCGCTCATCGTGCGCTTGCCACGGATACCCATAGTGATGCCATCGGCCATGGTTTGGGCATCATGTTGGGTGATATGCTGGCCACCGCGAGCGTGGATATCGCCAATAAAGCGGCTTGCCGGCTTGGCTCCGGATCTTCCGTGGTGTCGGCCTTCCTGAATATGCACCGTGAAGTGGAAATCGGCCAAGTACTCGATTTGGCCGTGGAACTCAATACGTTAGACGATCCTGAAGAGCTGGCGTCGGCCTCTTTGAATGTCTTCCGTTGGAAGACCGCCAGTTATACCACTATCGCACCTTTGGAATTCGGTATGCTTGCCGCCGGCCTCGCCCCTGCGGACGCGCGCAGGCTCGCACTGGCGATTGGATTGCCTCTTGGTTTGGCGTTCCAGCTCGCGGATGATCTTCTGGACGTCATCGGGTCGAGCCGCAATACCGGCAAACCGGTAGGCGGTGATATCCGTGAAGGCAAACGCACGGTGTTGCTGGCCGATGCGATTGAGGCTGCCGGTGATGTCGAACGACGTGAACTCATCGACATGTGGGAAGCCGAATCACGTGACGAGGCACATGTTAGGCGTGCCATCGCATTGTTCGAGTCCACTGGTGCCATCGCACGTTCCAAGGAACGGATCGCCGGTCTGTGGCTCGAGTCGAAGGCCGCCATCGAGACGCTTGAACTATCGCAGGATCGCAAAGACATGCTTACCGAAGCATGCGCACGTTTCGTACCGATTGTGCGGGAACAGGGCTGATGCCGCCGCACTGTGAAAGACCCGTGTTCATCGCATCTTCCGCAAACCATTCCTTGTAGACTACAAGTGAACACATCTTTGTCGCGAAACGTTTTTTGAAGAAGGAATCGTACCGATTAGCCATGAGTGAAGCCCAGCATGCCCCCGAAGGCCAGGTCATCGAAGGCCGGTACCGAGTCGTCAGCAGAATCGCCGATGGCGGCATGGCCACGGTGTATCAAGCTGTTGACGAGCGTCTGGGACGTACCGTCGCCATTAAGATTATGCACACGCAGCTGGCACAGGGCCCACAACGCGACCAGTTCGTGGAACGTTTCCATCGCGAGGCCCGTTCCGCAGCAGCAATAGCCAATCCCCATATCGTGCAGGTGTATGACACCGGTGAGTTCGATGGACTGGATTTTCTTGTCATGGAGTACGTGCATGGCGTGAACCTGCGGTACGAAATGAACCAGCAAGTCACGTTCAGCGTTCGTGAGACGCTACGCATAGTCGGTGAGACGTTGGACGGCTTGGCTTCGGCGCATCGCGCAGGCGTGGTGCACCGCGATATCAAACCGGAGAATATTCTGCTCAATGACCGAGGACATGTGCAGATCACCGATTTCGGCCTGGCCAAGGCGGTGTCGCAGGCCACGCTGTCCTCCACCGGCATGCTGCTGGGCACGGCCGCCTATCTGGCGCCAGAAATGATTCAGTACAATCAGGCAACGCCGCAGGGAGACCTGTATTCCGTAGGCATCATGGCTTGGGAGATGCTGGCCGGCAAGGTGCCGTTCACCGCGGACAATCCGGTGACGCTGGTGTTCAAGCACGTGCATGAGGATGTGCCGGATATCACGACCGCTTGTCCGGGCATCAATGCAGGCGTGGCCGCATTCCTCGCCCGTCTTACGGCGCGCGCGGTCGAGGACCGTCCCCAGGATGCGTCCGTGGCATTCGACGAATTGCAGCAGTTGCAATCGAACCTCACCATCGACGACTGGCAATACCGTCTGTCAGCCGTTTCCCCGGCCGCAAACGATGCCGCCGACACCATGCCCGGCGATGGCACCCGGCAGATGCCGCTACCGCCCGCTCCCCCAGCACCGCCTGTGCGTCAGAACGACGATCGTACACGACAGTTCAATCCGGAAAACCCGAACAAAACCACCGTCATGCCGGCGCAGCAGGCAGATCCGGAGGCAACCACCCGCTTGGCTTTGGAAAAGAACGACGTCCCCGCCAACAACGTTCCAGCTTCCCCCTCGAACGGTCCGGTCAGTGGTGGACAGCCGAAACGCAGTGGCAAGCGTGCACCTGTCATCATCGCCGTCGTAGCAGCCATCGTGCTTGCCTGCGCAGGCGGTGGAGGCTATGCCTGGTGGTATTTCCGAGGACCGGGCAGCTACTGGACCATGCCTCAGCCGGCAGATCTCACATGTTCCGATTCGGAGCCCTGCCGTATTTCCAACATCAAATGGAACACCTATAAGGAACTGCTGAAATTCTCCAACATCGAGTACGAAGAGACCGAGGCGTTCAGTGATTCCGTCAAGGCTGGCAATGTCATCTCCACCGACCCGGAGAATGTCGGTTCGCATGTGAGCAAACGTCATCATCAGAAGGTCAAGGTGGTAGTGTCCAAGGGTATTAAGCAGGGCACTGTTCCCACAGACATTCTCGATGCCACCAGTGCGAACGGCAAGGATCCGATCAACGCGTTGAAGCGTGCCGGCTTCGACAACATCGAACAGACTCCGGCCAATGATGACGCGTATTCCATGGACGTACCTCAGGGCGCGTTGCTTGATTTAAGCGTGGATCCCGGCGCGACTCTGCCCCATAACGCGAAGATTACCGTCACGCTGTCCCAAGGACCGAAACCGGTTACCATGCCGGACGTCGTGGGCAAATCGAAGGATGAGGCGCAGCAGACGCTTGATGCGCTCAAGCTCACCGTCAACTGGACCGAGCAATTCGATGACAAGATTCCGCAAGGACAGGTGATTTCCGCTTCCGCGAAGACCGGAGACGAGTTGCACTGGGGCGATAGCGTCAATGCGGTGGTGTCGAAGGGACCGGAAACCGTAACGCTGCCGAATTATGTCGGACAGAAAGCCGCCGCTGCCAAAGCCGCATTGGAGAAGCTGGGACTCAGTGTGAAGATCAGCTCGCAACTGACACTTGACTCCAGTCAAGACAAGAAGGTCGCTTCGCAGGATCCGGTAGGAGGCACCGAGGTGCGACTGCGTCAGGAGGATGGCACGCCGAATACCGTCACCTTGAAAATGTATTCGTCGCTGTTCGACTGATTATCCTGATTACAAAATAGAAATCAGGGGTGTCTGTTCCGAAAACATTCTTCGGAACAGACACCCCTGATTGGTTTGGAATGAACCTCGCTGAAAACTTATGCCTTCTTGGCAGCGGATTCGGCTTGTGCCTGCGCTTCGGCCTCCTGCTGGGCTTTGAGCTCGACCTTGACCTTCTGCGCGTATTCGTCGACGTATTCCTGTCCGCTCATCTTCTGGATCTCACGGGTCACGCGGTCGGTAAGCGAACGCAAATCATCGTGGGTAATCTGGTCGGCGGATTTCTTCTCGACTTCAATCGGCTTGCCGTAAATCACCTTGGACTTGCCTTTGTTCGGAATGACCTGTCCTGGCTTCTGCAGTTCACGCGAACCGATGATGGCGGCCGGAATAATGGGGCAACCGGTTTCGAATGCCAGACGCGCCGCGCCGGTATGTCCTTTGTAAAGACGTCCATCGGGGCTGCGAGTACCTTCGATGTGAATGCCGAACAGATGTCCGTCCTCGATGATCTCACGGGCGTGGTTCAGTGCGCCAAGTGATTTGGAACCGCCGGAACGGTCCACGGGGAACACGCCGACTGACGTGAACCACCATTTCTTGAATTTGCCTTTGATGCCTTTGCCTTCGAAATATTCGGCCTTGCCCATGAAATGAATCATGCGCGGGCAGGTCAACGGCAGCAACGCATCGTCGATGACGGCAAGATGGTTGGCTGCGATGATGGCGCCACCTTCGTGCGGAATGTTCTCAAGTCCTTGCGCGGTCGGTCCCAAACGGTGGATGGCGATTGGTCCCAAGCCTTTTACGAAAAACCAATAGAGCATTCTTCACAATCCTCCCGGCGGATTGGCCTCCGCCCGATTAGAGTATAAGTATGACTGACCTCAACAATAGCAATGACGATGAAGAACGCCCAAATGACGCGTCGCATGGTGGCGGCTCTCCAATGGACGACTTGGATGCGGCTTGGGCCGAGTTTGCGGATTCGCATGCTGACGATTTGAAGGCCGTGGAACGTTCGCGTAGTGCGAAACGTTTCGAGAAGCATGCGCAACGTCGGGAAAAAGAGGCTTTGCTGTCCATCGATGACTTGGATCAGGGCACGTTCACCAATGATGCGCCGGCGAATGGTCGTGGGCCGCGCGATTTCACTGGTTCGAGCTGGCTTGACACGGATCGGGTCATGGACCGTTACGGTGACGACTTCGTGCCGCCGAATCCTGAAATCGGCCATGTGAAACTGTCAAAACTGGTGTTCTGGATATTGCTGGTGGCCGGCGTCATCGGCATTATCGCTTCCGTGTTCGTTCCGGCGTTGGCTTCGATTCTTGGTTCGATTTTCGGTTTGTGTGCGCTGGTCGGCGCCGCTGGCCTCATCGTGCAGCATAAAGGGCATCGTGAAACGCGTACCGACGAATTCGATGATGGAGCACGCGTCTGACGATTCTTTGGCGACAAACTGAATACATCCATCTATGTGAAGGCCCCGGCGGTTATTGAACTGCGCCCCGTTTGTTGGACGTTGTTAATTGGGATACAGGGTCAGACCGCGAGGGACATGCTCCGGAACTCCTCCGGGGTGCGTCCCTCGAGTCGTATCTGGCGTCGTCTGGTGTTCCAATGGATGATGTAGGCGTCCAGCTCGCGTTTGAACTGTTCGTACGAGTCGAACACACGGCCGCGGTAGAACTCGTCCTTCAAGTGGCCGAAGACCTGCTCGGCCGCCGCGTTGTCCAGGCAGTTGCCCTTGCGGCTCATGGACTGGCGAATGCCGAGGCGTTCGAGCTCCTTCCTCCACCATTGGTGCTGGTACTGCCATTCCCCCATGTCCGAGTGCAGGATCGGCTCCGCGCCGGCGGGCAGGCGCTTCTGCTGCCCGAGGTCCGGACTGCGGCTCACGTCCCAGGCCACGATCTCCTTGCTGGCCATGTCGTACACGGGAGCGAGGTACGCCTTGGATCCGGCGACCTTGAACTCGGTGACGTCGGTGCCGAGCTTGGAGAACGGACGGGCCGCGTCGAAGTCGCGTTCGGGCAGGTTATGCACGCGGTCGCCCGTCTCGCCCCTGTACGAGCTGTAGCGTCTCCACGGGTTCCTGGAGCGGATGGCGCATCTCAGCCCCATACGGCGCATGACCCTGAGCACGGTCTTGGCGGATATGCGCGTGCCGAACTCGTGGACCAGGCGCATGCGCACCTGCCGGTGGCCGCACCCGTTCGGGGTGCGCTCCCATATCTCCCGTACCATCGGCTCCACGTCCGGCCTGGACACGTGCGCCGGGCGCGACAGGTGGTGGTAGTACGTTGGATTTCGGCAGCCCGGCTATCCTCAGGAGGTGGTCGAGCCGGTGTCCCCGCCCTGCGAGCAGTCGGACGACGGCGCTTCGCTCGCGCCGCGTGACTTGGACGCCCGCAGGACCCGGAGTTTTTCCAGGTACGCGACCTTCGCCTTCAGGTACGCGACCTGTTCGGCGAGCTCCTGCTCGCGCGTCGGTTCGGGCTTCGGTTTGGATTTCGCGCCTTTCGGCCTGCCCTTGGGTTTCGGCCTGAGCGCCTCCGGACCGGTAGTCGCGGCACCAGCGCTTCAGGTACGCGATGCTCGCGATCCCGTGCCTGGCCATGGCCTCCGTCTTGGTCAGACCGTTCTCGACGTGGTCGCGCGACGCGGCGACCTTCGTCTCCCAGTCGTAGCGTCTGCTGCCGCCGCCTCCCATGACCGCCTCCTCGCCGTTGGACCTGTACAGCCTGATCCAGTTTCTCGCGGTATACACCGGTATGGCAAGCCTTCTGGCGAGCGTGTCCTTGCCGGCTCCGGACTTGATGAGCTCCAGCGCCTCGCGCCGGAACCCGTCGTCGTAACGTCTCCTTCGATCCTCACGCATACGAAAGAACCGCACCTCCGATCATCGAATCTGAATTTCTTCAGTCCAACAATCGGGGTGCGGTTCATATTTACGCCGGGGCCTTCACATACACATACGTTGTCAGCGTTTTCAGGCTTTCTTCGCAGCTTGGGCGGTGGCGATCCACTTGTCAAGCAGCGCCGTGGCCTTGCCGGAGTCGACGGTCTGCTCCGCGATGGCGTAGGCGGCTTTGAACCGGTCAGCCAAGCTTGCGTCGCCCGGCACCAAATGACCGTCGGCGACGATTGCGGAAGCGGCGTTCAGCAGCGCGGTGGTACGGAACGACACATCCTTGCCTGCGAAGAAGTCTCGTGCCAGCTGCGCGTTGAGCGTCGGTTCGCCACCCTTCAGATCTGCGATGGTGACTTTGGCGAGGCCGAGTTCGACGGTCGGATCGAATTTGTTTTCGGTAACCTTGCCGTCCTTGAATTCCCAAATGGAGACCGGACCGGTCGGTGCCATCTCGTCAAGGCCCTCATGGGAAGTGTAGACCATGCCGATCTGGCCGTTCGCCGCATATACGGCGGCCATGATCGGGCTCATCTTGCGATTAGCGCAGCCGACGGCCATATGCTTCGGGCTTGCCGGGTTGGTCAGCGGACCAAGCACGTTGAACACGCATGGCACGCCGAGCGCGGCGCGAATCGGACCGACAAAACGCATGGCGGGGTGGAAGGTGCGTGCGAAAGCGAATGCGATGCCGCATTCGTTGCCGACTTCGCTCACTTGTTCCGGAGTCAAATCCATGGGCAGGCCGAGCGCTTCGAAGCAGTCAGCAGTGCCGCACTTGGATGAGGCCGCACGATTGCCGTGCTTGACGACTTTTACGCCTGCGGCCGCGGCTACGACGGCCCCCATGGATGACAGGTTCACGGTGGAGGCTCCGTCGCCACCGGTGCCGACGATGTCGGTGGTTTCACCGTCGATGTGCAGCGGAATGGCATGGGCCACCATGGCCTTCGCTGCGCCACGCACTTCGTCGGGGGTCAGCCCCAACTGCTGCTGGGTGGCGAGTACCGCGCCAACGGCCGCCGGATCGGCATTGCCGTTCATGAGGTCATCGACGAACCACTCGGATTCCTCGGCGCTCAAGTGGTCCCCTCCGACCAGCTTGGTGAGGATCGACTTCCATGTGATTTCGGCCATGATGCCCTCCTTGGCGCTGTCGCACGCCTTTATTGTTGTTCTGATGCCGCCAATTGTAACGATTGGACGTTTCCCCACGTCCGCACGTCCATATCACGAAACGGCCCATCGAAGATTCTTCAAAAAAGAAAACCTCCCCCGATTACGGTCGGGGGAGGTTATGTCATGAGCAAGTCAGCGACTCAGCGAATCACTGCTCGTTCTGGCCGTGGCACATCTTGTACTTACGACCAGAACCGCATGGGCACTGGGCGTTCTTGCCGGTTCCCGGGAAAGTGCGGCCATCCGCCCACGGAGAGTGGAGTTCCTCGCTCTTCGGACGCTTGTTGGCCGGGACCTTGCCTTCGGCATGGCTGATCGGCTGCATGCCGACGATGCCCTTCTCGTTCTTCTGCTCGTCAGCCAGTTCATCGATGGTGGTCTTTTCGGCCTCGTCATCGGTCTCCGGCTCTGCAGGAGCGGATTCGCCGGTCGCGGCGGCTTCGCCGTCCAGACCCATTACGGCCTCGGCGGCGTTCACGGCCTCATCCTCATCGGATTCGGTCTCCTCGTCCTCGGTCATGGCCACGCGTTCGATGTCCACGTGGAACAGCAGCTGGATGGTTTCCTCCTTGATGGCTTCGATCATGGAGTTGTACATCTGGTAGCCTTCACGCTGGTATTCGACCAGCGGGTCGCGCTGGCCCATACCGCGCAGGCCGATGCCGTCCTTGAGGTAGTCCATCTCGTAGAGGTGTTCACGCCACTTGCGGTCGAGTACGGCGAGCACCACGCGGCGCTCGAGCTGGCGCAGGCCTTCGCTGCCGAGCTTGTCTTCGAATTCGGAGTACTGGTCCTTGGCGTCGGAGACGATGAGCTCCTTCAGGGCCTCAACGGCCTTGTCGCCCTTGAGCTTGTCGACGGCGTCCTTGGCCGCTTCCTGCTCCACGGCGATCGGGTACACGGAGGCGATGGCCTTGAACAGACCGTCCCAATCCCAATCGGCCGGCTTGTCGGAACCGTTGTTGGCGCCCTTGATGTAGCTCAGCACGGTGTCGTCGATGAACTTGAGGATGTCCTCGTGGATATCCGCGCCCTTCAGCACAGCCTGACGCTCCGCATAAATGACGGTGCGCTGCTTGTTCATCACGTCGTCGTACTTCAGCACGTTCTTACGGATTTCGAAGTTACGCGATTCGACGGCCTTCTGTGCGGTGCGCACGCCCTTGGAAACGCTCTTGGCTTCGATCGGCTCGCCTTCCGGCATGCCCTTGGCCATGACACGCGCCACAAGCTGGGTGTTGAACAGACGCATCAGATCATCTTCGAGGGACAGGTAGAAACGGGATTCGCCCGGATCGCCCTGACGGCCGGAACGGCCGCGCAGCTGGTTGTCGATACGGCGGGATTCGTGGCGCTCGGTGCCGAGTACGTACAGACCGCCGAGCTTGACGACTTCCTCATGCTCGTCCTTGACCTGGTCCTTGATTTCGGCCAAAGTGCCCGGCCAACGCTTCTCGTACTCGTCCGGAGTGTCATCCGGAGAATAGCCTTCGGACTTGAGCTTCGCATCGGCGAGGAACTCGACGTTGCCGCCGAGCATGATATCGGTACCACGGCCTGCCATGTTGGTGGCCACGGTGACGGCGCCCTTACGGCCTGCGACGGCCACAACGGCGGCTTCCTTGTCATGCTGCTTCGCGTTCAGCACCTGGTGAGGAATCTTGGCCACGTCAAGCAGAGAGGACACGACTTCGGAGGATTCCACGGATGCGGTACCCAGCAGGACCGGCTGGCCCTTCTTGTGGCGCTTGGCCACATCACGGACGATGGCGGCGAGCTTTTCCTTCTTGGTACGGAAGATCAGATCGTCCTTATCCTCGCGGATCATCGGCTTGTTGGTCGGAATCGGCAGCACGCCCAGCTTGTAGGTGCCCATGAATTCGGCGGCTTCGGTCTCTGCGGTACCGGTCATGCCTGCCAGCTTGTCGTACATGCGGAAGTAGTTCTGCAGGGTGATGGTGGCGAAGGTCTGGTTTTCGGCCTTGACCTCCACGCCTTCCTTGGCTTCGATGGCTTGGTGCAGACCCTCGTTGTAACGGCGGCCCGGCAGGATACGTCCGGTGTGCTCGTCGACGATGAGCACTTCGCCGCCGGTCACGACGTAGTCGCGGTCACGCAGGAACAGCTCCTTGGCCTTGATGGCGTTGTTCAGATAGCCGATCAATGCGGTGTTGTTCGGTTCGTACAGGTTGTCGATGCCGAGATAGTCCTCGACCTTGGTGATGCCCGGATCGAGGATGCCGACGACCTTCTTCTTCTCGTCGACCTCGTAGTCCTCGTCGCGGTTAAGCTTCAGGACCAGGCGCGCGAACTGGCGGTACCAGCGGGTCACGTCGCCTTCGGCCGGACCGGAGATGATCAACGGGGTACGGGCTTCGTCGATGAGAATGGAATCGACCTCATCGACGATGGCGTAGTGGTGGCCACGCTGTACGAGATCGGATTTCTCCCATGCCATGTTGTCGCGCAGGTAATCAAAACCGAATTCGTTGTTGGTGCCGTAGGTGATGTCGGCGTTGTACTGCTTGCGACGCTCCGGCGGCTTCTGGTTGGTGATGATGCAGCCGGTGCTCATGCCGAGGAAGCGGTAGACACGGCCCATCAGCTCGGCCTGGTAGCTGGCCAGATAGTCGTTGACGGTGACGACGTGGACGCCCTGACCGTCGAGTGCGTTCAGGTAGGCCGGCAGCGTGGCCACAAGGGTCTTGCCTTCACCGGTCTTCATTTCGGCGATGTTGCCCCAGTGCAGAGCGGCGCCGCCCATGAGCTGCACGTCGAAGTGGCGCAGGCCCAGGGTTCGCTTGGAAGCTTCACGCACGGTGGCGAAGGCTTCCGGCATGAGCTTGTCAAGGGACTCGCCGTTTTCGATACGCTGCTTGAACTTGGCGGTCTGGCCCTTGAGCTCCTCGTCGTCAAGCGCCGCGATCTCGTCCTCCAAGGCGTTCGTCGCTTTGGCCACGTTCTCAAGCTTCTTGATCTGTCGGCCTTCACCCATGCGTAGGGCTTTGTCAACGATATCTACCACAATCACTCCCTTTGTGTATGGTGACTTTCCTCGATTGAGGATAGTCGCTTTCTCGCGATTTCCGAAAAGCTCCGTCCATTTTACGTAAGTTTTGACGTATCTTGTTTTTCGCATAAGAAAAGAGGCCCGCATGTATGACATGCGAGCCTCTTATCGTTCAGTTTTCAGCCATTAGCCATTACTTCTTGGCCACATTCTCCGGAGTGTCGATTTCGAAGACGCCGTAGCTCCAACCGTGACGGTGGTAGACGACGGACGGACGACCGGTTTCCTTGTTGACGAACAGGAAGAAGTCGTGACCGATCAGCTCCATCTCGTACAGGGCCTCGTCAATGGTCATCGGCTCGGCGATGTGCAGCTTGCGGCGGATGACGATTGGGGTGTCGCCGACCTGGACCTCGACGGATTCGCCAGGGCCGAGATCAGCGGAAACGGCGTCGGCCGGGCTATTGTTCGGCGCTTCCGGCTCCGGCTCCTCGACGACGACCGGCTCGACCGGGCCCAGATCGACCGGGACCGGATCGGTGTAGCCACGACGATGGTCCTTGCGGCGGTCGCGGGTACGGCGCAGACGAAGCGTCAGCTTGTCGAGAGCCAAATCGAGCGCGCTGAACTCGTCGGCGCTGGAGGCTTCGGCACGCACCACGGTACGACCTGCGATGACGGTGATCTCAACGCGCTTGGCGGTGTCGGCCTGACGCGGATTGCCCTCGTGGGACAGCACAATCTGGACACGCTGCGCATCCGGGGCGATAGCGGTCACACGATTCATCTTGCTTTCGACAACGTCACGGAACCTTTGCTTGATCTGCGTATGACGTCCGGTAACGACGATTTCCATGTGGACCTCCCTAGACTCAAGCGGTGTTAACCGCTATATACGGACCAACCAGCTGCATCGCTGCTTGGTAGTCATCATTGTATCCATAAGATTGGTGATTTGCTGGAAAACTCCCCGAGAAAACAAAAGTTTTTTTACGCTTTGCTTTCGACGATTCTCTTGCTATAGTTGTGCGTTTGAGACCTCTTGATGGCCGCGACCGATTTTGTCGGTTGAGGAACTTCCGGGCTCCATAGAGCACGATGGCGGATAACGTCCGCCCAGGGCGACCTGAGAGATAGCGCAGCAGAGAATAGACCGCCTTACCGGTTTCGGCCGGTGGGTAAGGGTGAAACGGCGGTGTAAGAGACCACCGGGCCGCTGGTGACAGTTGGCCGCATGGCAAGCCTCATCGGGAGCAAGGCCAAGCAGAAGGCGTTCGAGGACTGCTCGTCCGAAGCCTTCGGGTAGGCTGCTAGAGCCTGACGGCAACGCCAGGTCGAGATGGATGGCCATCCGTGCCGTTGGCACGACAGAACCCGGGGTATAAGAGGTCTCACTCTCCACTCTTTATGTTTTGAGGATTTCTTTACACCAGCCTCTTTATGAAACTGACGTCACGCCCTTGGTCAACGGTCGCCGTCAATCAAACAGTTCCTGTGCGATTTGGCGCAGAATCTCAGGATTATGGCCTTTTCTGCCGCCCGCGCTCCAGAAGCGGCGCCTACGTGCATCGCGTTCCAGACCGGCGGTTTTTCTCGCGGTTCTACGGCCTAATTCCCATGCGGCTTCAGTAAACACGCCGTAGGATTCCGCCTCATCACAAACCTGTTGGGCCAGCCTACGGTCGACGCCTTTCCGTGTAAGCTCAGCGACCGCGCCCCTACATCCCATAAGACGGGTCGCACAGTAGCGCACCGCGGATTGCGCGTAGGCTTCATCGTCAATCAGTTGAACCCTTGTCAGTCTTTCGATGACGTCGTCAACCACTTCAGAGGTATAGCCCTTACCAATCAGGCGCTCACGCAGTGCGCCGGAAGGTCGAGGCGCAGCGTCCAGCAATCGCAATGCGGCTTCCCTGCATGCGTCAAGATCATTTGGATCCTTTGCGGCAGTAGAATCGCCGTTCCCGACACGCCCAGCGTGTCGCGCGTGTCGTGGCGTTTTCGTCGCATTTGCGCTTCCAGCGAACAAACTGGAACAGTCAGGTTTCGTTCGACGGTTCCACCTCTGAACGTTCGTGCGTTCTGGATCCTCTGAAGAAAGGGCAAGGCCCCCAGTATCGGCCGACGCCGGCTGAAGGCCCTGTTCCTTAAGGAAACGTTCGGCGCTGATCATATGTCAGGCTTTGGCGGCTTTTGAAGTTTTAGACGTCTTACCATCATCCGGCGCGCCCGCGGCGTCCTCCGCCCCATCGTCCTCGGCGAACTGGTCGGTAGGTTTGATCAGACCGAATGCCGCCTTGACCTTGTTCTCGATTTCCTCTGTGAGTTCCGGATTGTCCTTGAGGAACTGACGCACGTTTTCGCGTCCTTGCCCCAGCTGGTCGCCCTCATAGGTGAACCACGAGCCAGACTTTTTGACGACGTTGGCCTGCAACGCCATATCAAGCACGGAACCTTCCTTGGAGATGCCCTCGCCGTACAGCACATCGAATTCGGCGGTCTTGAACGGCGGAGCCATCTTGTTCTTAACAACCTTGACCTTGGTACGGTTGCCGACAGCCTCATCACCGTTCTTAATGGTCTGGATACGGCGGATGTCCATACGTACGGACGCGTAGAACTTCAATGCCTTGCCGCCGGTGGTGGTCTCCGGATTACCGAAGAACACGCCAATTTTCTCACGCAACTGGTTGATGAAGATGGCGGTGGTACCGGCTTGCGCCAGCGCACCGGTCATCTTACGCAACGCCTGACTCATCAGGCGCGCCTGCAGGCCGACATGGCTGTCTCCCATCTCGCCTTCGATTTCCGCTTTCGGCACCAAGGCCGCGACGGAATCGATGACAATCACGTCAAGCGCGCCGGAACGAATCAGCATGTCGGCGATTTCCAATGCCTGCTCGCCATTGTCCGGCTGAGAGACGATCAACGAATCGGTGTCGACGCCCAGCTTACGGGCATAGACCGGATCGAGCGCATGCTCGGCATCGATGAATGCGGCCACACCGCCGGCCTTCTGGGCATTGGCCACCACATGCAGCGCCAATGTGGTCTTACCAGAGGATTCCGGTCCGTAAATCTCCACAATACGGCCTTTAGGCAGGCCGCCGATGCCTAATGCCATATCCAAAGCCAAGGATCCGGTCGGAATGACCTCGACATCCTGTTCCGGGCGGTCGCCAAGTCTCATGGCCGATCCCTTGCCGAAGCTTTTCTCGACCTGCGCGAGCGCTGTGTCGAGCGCGGCCTGACGGCGCGGATCGATTCCATTCGCGGACTTGTTCTGTGCGGCGTTCTTTGCCGCGCTCGTCTGTGCCATGACTACTCCTTGTTGTTGACCGAGACGAATGAATGGATTCACCGTAAAACCGCATCATCCATCTGCGCAAGTTCAATCGGCCATTGTGGTCGAAGAACATGCATTTCGACACGCCGAAGACCGCTTTCCCTTGAAATTCCAGCATTCTGAAACTTCGCGGCGAGCCGTTGACGACCTGCCCAATCCGTGCTTCTGTGGATAACTATACCCCATTATCCGAACATCTGTTCGAAATCGGTGTTTTGCGATAGCCGAACTCCGCCTAACGCACCGGCATTGGTGGCGCGTTATGGTCCTTTCCCCAACGTTTGGAGTCAGGAATGTTCATCTGGTCGCACAGAACGTTCCATACCACGCGGGGCTCCTCCCCCATTTCAAGCGCTTCGACGGCTGTCAGACCGTTCAATCGATCAAGCACTTGGTCGCGTGCGAGCGCGCGGCCATAGCTACGGCCGAGTACCTCTTCAAGCAACTGCCAAAATTCACGTTCCTGCACGCGCCCAAGTGTACACAGCAAGCGCAACCAAAAGAAAACGCCCGACGGAACAAGCCGCCGGGCGTTAGACGTCCAACAGGAATCAGATTGCGACGGAATCGAGATAATCGGCGACCATGCGCAGCATCTGCGCCGTGGAGACGCCCAACGATTGCGCAATCGAGCTCAGCAGCTCGGAGCTGGCCTCTTTTTGGCCACGCTCCACTTCGGAGAGGTAGCCCAACGACACTCCGGCCTTTTCGCTCACCTCACGCAACGTTTTGTGGTCATGGGTGCGCAGATCGCGCAGTACATGGCCGATGGCCTCGCGAAGCGATACCTCTCTGGGTTCGTCGGTGGTTTCCGTGGCTGCCGACATGGATCGTGCGGAAACGCGTTCCGCGTCTTCCTCCCGCCATATGCGGGTCAATGCGGCCTGGCGCTCGTCTTTGGCCTTTTTGGCCGCACGGGCACGCAGCACCTGCTGCTGGGCGAACATCACCGCGCGGCGCTGGGCTGGGGTGAGTTCCCTGACGCGGGCGTTGCCGCTTTGCACCGTGGGAACCATCGCCTTGAGTTCCATCTGTTCCTTGGTGAGTGTCATCGTGTCCATGCCGCCAGCCCCTTTCGCTTTTCATACGTACGTCCACTATGGTCAACACCCATATTCGTGGATTATTCCTGTGAAAGTGCTGAAAGAGTCCTCAGTTTTTCCAGAATACATTGCACGGTTTCGTGCCGCACGGCTTCCCGATCACCCTTCAGACGCAGCTCATAAGCAGCTGTTTGACGCGCACGAATGCCATTGAAGCCACAGGGCAGGGAGCAGCCGATGTACACCAGGCCGGCAGGTTTGTCACCATCCGGTCCTGGCCCTGCAACACCGGTAGTGGCCAAGCCGATGACACAGTCTCCATCCTCGGTCTGTCGGTATAGTTGCGCGGTTCCCGCAGCCATCTGCCGCGCCACTTCGGGGTGGACCGCCCCTTCTCGGGCCAGCAGGTCGGCATTCACGCCGAGAATCTTCGCTTTGGCGCGAATGTCGTAGGTCACCGCCGAGCCGAGGAACACTTTCGATGCGCCTGGTATGCGTACGAAGGCGTCGGCGAGTAGACCTCCCGTCAGTGATTCGGCGGCGGCGATTTTGAAATGGTTGGCTTCGCAATAGCGTAAAACGGCTGCGGCCAGCTCATCGCATTGCGATTGGCTGGCCGCGGTCGACGAATTTTCGGATTCGCTCATCGGGATTTACTTGGTTTCCTTTTCGGATTTTGCGGTCTTCTTACGTCCGCCGAACGTGTTGACGAGGTATTCGCCGCCCGAATACAGGCATAGAATCAACGCCAGGTAAATCAGGGCGTACGTGATCGTGTAATAAACGGTCATCCACAGCGGAGTGGTGTTCATGCCATCGGCGAGGCTCCACATCGGCAGCATGAGCATGGCAAGGCCGATGCACTGGCACAGGGTCTTGTACTTGCCGGCTTGGGATGCGGCGATGACCTTGCCGCCGGTGTCGATGACGAAGAAACGCATGATGGTGATGCCAATCTCACGGATGAGGAACAGCGCGGTCACGACCCAGCCGAGCACTGCGTTGCCGAATTCGTTGAAGATGGCGGCGACGATCAGCGTGCCGCAGGTGAGCAGCTTATCTGCGATTGGGTCCATGAGCTTGCCCAGTTCGGTGACCTGGTTATATTTGCGGGCCATCCAACCGTCGAGCTTATCGGTGCAGGCGGCGATGATGAAGATAATCGCCGCCACCCAGCGCATAGTCGTGTTTTTGGTACCCCATGCGCCTGCCATGACGTACAACGCCAGGAAGATGACGACCAGGACGATACGAGAGAAAGTGACGATGTTCGGCGGGGCGTTCCACCCGTCAAGCAGGGACGATTTGCGTTCTTCTTGCTTTTCCATACCGTTCACGTTACCCCGATACCACTACTTGGCGCAATGCGTGCGGTTGTCGCGTTCCATCATCGCGTGTCCGCAGCGTCGGCCGGCTGGGTAGAACCTGCGGTAAGCGATGAGGTTTCGCCCTTGATGAAGGCGAGCACCTGCGGCAGATCCTGCGGTTGGACGAGCACTTCGCGAGCTTTGGAGCCTTCGGACGGACCGACCACACCACGCGATTCAAGCAGATCCATGAGTCGGCCGGCTTTGGCGAATCCGACACGCAGTTTGCGCTGCAGCATGGAGGTTGAGCCGAACTGCGTGCTGACCACCAGTTCCGCCGCCTGCAACAGCACGTCCATGTCGTTGCCGATGTCCTCATCCGGCTCGATGGCCTTCTTTTCGGCCTCCTTGGCCATCTCCTCGATATCCTCGCGATAATGCGGCTTGCGCTGGGTTCGCACGAACTCCACCGCGCGACGGATTTCGGACTCGTCGACCCATGCGCCCTGCACGCGGATCGGCTTGGCCTGGCCCATCGGCAGGAACAACGCGTCACCTTGGCCGATCAGCGTTTCCGCACCGGTGGCGTCGAGGATGACTCGCGAATCGGTGGCGGATGAGGTGGCAAAAGCAAGTCGGGACGGGATGTTGGCCTTGATCAAGCCCGTGACCACGTCAACGGACGGGCGCTGCGTGGCGAGCACCAGATGCACGCCGGCGGCTCGCGCGAGCTGCGTGATGCGCTGGATGGAGCTCTCCACGTCGTTCTTGGCCACCATCATAAGGTCGGCCATTTCATCGACGACCACGAGGATATACGGGTATGGTGCGACCTTGCGTTTGGAGCCTGCGGGCGCATGCACCTTGCCAGCGCGCACGGCAGCGTTGAAGTCCTTGATGTGGCGGAATCCGAAGAATTCGAGGTCGCTGTATCGTGCGTCCATCTCCTTGACCACCCATTCCAAAGCCTGTGCGGCCTTCTTCGGATCGGTGATGATCGGGGTGAGCAAATGTGGAATGCCCGCATAGGCGGACAGTTCGACTCGTTTAGGATCGACCATGATCATGCGGACCTGGTCAGGCGTGGCGCGCATGATCACGGAGGTGAGCATGGAGTTGATGAAGCTCGACTTGCCGGAGCCGGTGGCGCCAGCCACCAACAGGTGGGGCATCTTGGTCAGGTCGGCGGTCACGAAATGGCCTTCCACATCCTTGCCGACGCCGGTGAGCATCGGATTCGGATCGTTCCGGGCCTTGTCGGAGCGCAGCACGTCGCCCAGCACCACGGTTTCGCGGTCGGAGTTCGGGATTTCGATGCCGATGGCGGATTTGCCTTCGATCACCGACAGGATGCGCACGTCGGAGCTGGCCACCGCGTAGGCGATGTTCTTCTGCAGGTTGGTGACCTTCTCGACCTTGACGCCAGGGCCAAGCTCCACCTCATACATGGTGACGGATGGTCCGCGCAGGAAGCCGATGACCTTCGCATCGACGTTGAACTGTTGGAAGGTACCGGTCAGCGCGCGGATCACACGATCGTTCTCCGGAGTGTGCGCGGCGTGCGGCGCGCCCTTCTTCAGAATGTTGAGGTCAGGCAGATGATACGGTCCCTCGGGAATGTCATCCGCCGCTTCCCCGTCAACGGCAGCAGCCGGCATATCGTCAAGGACCTCGCCGGTCGAGGCATCCACCATGACCTCCTTGCCGTTGGAGGTGCCGTCTTCGTCGATGACGGCCCATGGGTCGCTTGGAGCGACGCCAACCGGCTTGATTTCGCTGGACGGCACCGGCTCGGCGACGCTGGGCATGGTGCCGCTCGCGGTGCCGATCGGCGCGGACGAGAAGGAGCGTCCGCGACCGTTCTGTGGCATGGCCGTGGTGCCGGACGGCGCAGCGGCGGAATAATCATCTGAATCATAATCATCGGCACGATAATCGTCCGAAGAAATGCTGCGTGGCGAATCGACCTGTTGGTACGGCTCGTCGACGATGGTTTCCGCGGTCTGTCCGTGCCGTTCGGCGGCATTAAGAAACGCTTCGTCGCCGGCGTAATGGTCAAGGTCGCCATCATCGACGTTCTTGCTCTTATGGGATGCGAAGCGTTGCTTCATACGCGTAAGGAAGCCCGGACTATCGTCGTTTTCTCCATCCGCATCGGTGCCGTCGTGGGCGGGAACGCCTTCGGCGAAGGCGAGTGTCGTGCCCCCAACGCGGACTTCGTTCGGAAACTGTTCGGCCTCATCGTCAATGTCATCACGGTTTTTAGGCGTTCCAACAAACTTGGCCGCCAGAGCCTTCGCCTTGTCCGGTATCTGCGTGACCCGGGTATGGGTAATCAACAGCAACGAAAACAGGATGACGACTACGAAAATCGCAATGGAAAAGCCTTTGGAAAGCCCCCACGCCAACGGACAGCCAAGCACATAGCCAAGCAGGCCGCCTGCCCGCTGCAGCAAAGACATATCGAACTTCTGGGAGTCGGAGGCAATCGCCGCGTCAAGAATAGAGCAGACGGACCAGAGGATCATGAACCATCCGAGGGCCATATGGAGGTTCTCATCCTTGTTTTGCGTCTTGCGCATCAGACTGAACACCACAAGCGCCAGGAATACCGGCAGAATCACGCTGGTCAATCCGAACAGTCCGGAGGCCATGGCATGCAGGACCTGTCCGAAAGCGCCCTGGACACGGAACCATTCGGATGCGCAGAACAGCACCGCGAGAATGGCCATGATGAAACATGCGATGTCGCGGCGATATTTACGCAGTATGCCGGCGATCGGCGAGGAATCGACCTCGTCCATGACTTTGGTATCGCCGGAACGCGATTTGCCTGCGGAACCCTTGCCGCCTGATTTCGGGTTGGAAGATGCTGTTCGTGCCATAACAGGACTCGATTTTACCCATGGGCACCGCCATGGCACGACGACATCCGATACTTATCGAAAGTTTTTGCCGTTCACGCCGTCAGGCGCTTCGGCTAGGCGATATCGCCAAGATGATGCTGCGTGTACGCATCCGCCTGCGCGTCGATTGCGTCGTAATAGCCGGCGTCGGCATGCTCGATGATGGCCATGGCATTGCCCAGCAGCGCGGGGTTGAGAGCCTGCAGCCAGTGGATACGCGGATCGCGGCCAAACCATCCCATCTGTTTGCGTGCCAGACGCTTCGTCTTCTGCGCGATGCTCATGAACGTGTCATTTAAATCGCACAGGCCATCCAAATAGTCGACAACCTGCTGGTATCCAAGAGCCTTGCCTGCGGTGATGCCAAGCCGGGGACGGATACGCTCCACTTCCTCGACGAAACCGTTCTCCAGCATCTGCTTGGTACGGATGTCGATGCGGCGGTCAAGTTCCTCACGCGGCAAATCAAGGCCGATCTGCACGGTGGGAATCACATACCGGTAATGCGGCAGGCTCGCCGAATACGGCCGGCCCGTCACTTCGATGACCTCAAGCGCGCGGATGGTGCGTCGAGGATTGTGCGGATCCATGCGGGCCGCAGCTTCGGGATCCTTTGTCTTGAGCTCGTCGAACAGCGCGCCGGCGCCTTCGACCTTTTCACGTTCCTCGAGGCGTTTGCGCACCTCTGGGTCAGTGCCAGGAAAGGAAATGTCGTCGATGGCGGCACGGGCGTACAGACCGGAACCGCCCACGAGGATAGGGCGCACTCCCCTGGCCTGCAGTTCGGCGATTTTGGCGCGGGCGATCTCCTGGAAACGTGCCACGGACATGGCGTCGTCCGGTTCGATGATGTCGATCAGGTGGTGCCTGACCTCGGCCTGTTCCTCAGGACTCGCCTTGGCGGTGCCGATATCCATGCCCTTGTACATCTGGTAGGCATCGGCGTTGACGATTTCCGCCTGCTCGCCCTTGGCCTCCAACGCCTTGGCAATGGCGATGCCAAGCCCCGTCTTGCCGGACGCAGTGGGACCGATGATGGACACGACCTTACGGGTTTCGGGCTTGCTTTCAGTGGCGGACGGCATAGGTTTGCCCCGCTTCCGGATTCGGATCGGCGATGAGATTGTGGCGTCCCGCATGGGTGACGGTGGCGGTCACGAAATCACCCACCTGCGGCATCGGCTCGCCTTCCGGCACGCCGACATGCACGAGCACGCCGGTTTTCTCACGTCCGGTAACACGATGGGTGGCGGCATCCTTCTTGCCGGATGCGCCGGTGACCATCACCTCGACGTCACGGCCTTCGAAAGTCTTGAGATTCTCTTCGGTGATACGTTCCTGCAGCGCCACCAGACGGTCGAACCGGTCCTGCACCACGTCGCGCGGAACCTGCTCCATCTCAGCCGCCGGCGTGCCGGGGCGTGGCGAGTAGATGAACGTGAACGCGGAAGCGAATCGCGCCTCCTCCACCACGCGCAGGGTTTCCTGGAAGTCCTCCTCCGTTTCGCCGGGGAAGCCGACGATGATGTCGGTGGAGATCTGCGCGTCCGGCATGGCCTCGCGAATCTTGCGCAGAATGTCGAGGAACTTGGCGGAACGGTAGGAGCGGCGCATCGCACGAAGAATCCTGTCGGAACCCGACTGCAACGGGAAATGCAGCTGGTGCATGACGTTCGGTGTCTCGGCCATTGCTGCGATCACGTCGTCGGTGAAGGCCGCAGGATGCGGCGAGGTGAATCGTACGCGTTCCAAACCGTCAATCTCGCCGCACGCGCGCAGCAGCTTGGAGAAGGCAAACCGGTCGCCGATGCCGTAGCCGAAGGAGTTCACATTCTGGCCCAGCAACGTGACTTCCTTGGCGCCTTCGTCCACGCATTGGCGGATTTCGGCGAGGATGTCTCCGGGACGGCGGTCATGTTCCTTGCCGCGCGTGGTCGGCACGATGCAGAAGGTGCAGGTGTTGTTGCAGCCTACGGAGATGGCCACCCAGCTCGACACCTTCGACGCACGGTCGGTTGGCAGCTGGCTTGGGAAGTAGTTGAGTTCCTCCTGCACCTTCACCTGCGCGTGGCCTTCGATGCGGGCCTGGTCGAGCAGCTGAGGCAGGAATCCGATGTTCTTGGTACCGAACACGGCGTCGACCCACGGGGCTTTTTTCGCGATCTTCTCACGGTCGAGCTGCGCCATGCAGCCGCCGACCGCGATCTGCAGGTTCGGGCGTTCCCTCTTCAATTCGGCCCACAGTCCGATGGTGCCGTACATGCGTTCGGCGGCGTTTTCGCGCACCGCGCAGGTGTTCATGACGATCAGGTCGATGTCATGGTTGAGATACTGTTCCTCGGTGGCGGGCACGTAGCCGTCGGCCTCAAGCACGCCGGCGATGCGTTCGGAATCATGCACATTCATCTGGCATCCGAGCGTATGCACGTAGAACACGCCCTTGCCGCGCGTGGGGGTATCGTTCGCCGCCGGTTCGGCCAGTTTCGAGGCGCGCTCCGCCTCGGTCATCATGTCTTCGTTCATAACGCACCATGCTATCGGCAGGGCGGCACAGGCGTTTCGGAACGCGGGAACGCCCCGTTCTCGGCGCAATCGCAGGGCATTGACCCTCTTCGATACACAGCATACGTTCAGTTTTGCGGAAAGCGAGGCGGTACACTGTTCTTCCGTGATACTTGACAGGCAAAATCGAATTAACACCACCGAATTGCAGATGCGTCTGAAGAACGTCGACGTCGGCGAGGGATCCCTTTCCCCCGAACAGATCACCGAGTTCATCGACCAGATGCAGGTGTATGAGGGTGCGATGTACGAGATCAGCACCAAATTGGAGATTCTTGACTCGGAATTCCAGGTGCGCTTCTCCCATAATCCAATTCACCATATGGAACGCCGTCTCAAATCGCTTAACTCGATCCTCGGCAAGCTGCAGCGCCGCAACCTGCCGTTGACCGTCGACGCCATCAAGGACAACCTGTTCGACGTGGCGGGCGTACGCGTGATCTGCAACTACCGCGACGACGTGTATTCCGTGGCGAATTATCTGTCCGCGCAAAGCGACATCCAAGTGCTGCGTGTCAAGGATTACATCAAGAACCCGAAGCAGAACGGTTACCGTTCGCTGCATGTAATCTACGCGGTGCCGGTGTTCCTGTCATCCGGACCGCACTACACGCCGGTAGAGGTTCAGCTACGCACCATCGCCATGGATTATTGGGCAAGCCTGGAGCATGCGCTGCGGTATAAGACGGATCTGCCGGACGCGAAGCTTGCCGAGCATTCGCAGACGCTGTTGGATTGCGCGCGCAGCCTGCAGAACATCGAGACGCAGATGCAGAACATCCATCGCGACATCAACAGCGCCCCGCGTGTGGGTGAGGCGCCGCAGGCGGACTGATGTTTTCGGAAAATGGCGATTGACGGACAAATCATTGCCTGTCAATCGCCATTTTTCGACGATATCGAACGTTATTCGCGCTTACGCAGCAATCGTGGTATTTTCACCGGAACCTGTGCGAGCACGGTGCCGATGAAAATCAGCGCGCAGCCGATGTAGGCTCGTGTGGTCATGACTTCGCCGAGCAGCAACGCGCCGCCCACCGCGGAGAAGAACGATTCGAGCGACATGATCACGGCCGCGCGCGACGGCGGCACCAGCTGCTGTCCGACCACCTGCAACGTGTATGCCACGCCGGCCGAGCCGATGCCGGCGTACACGATGGGAAACCAGCTTTGCATGGCGCCGGCCCAGTCGATGGAGCCTTCGCATAGGGAGCCGATCCAGCTCAGCAGCGCGGTGGTGGAAATTTGTCCGAAGGACAGCAGAATCGGATCCATCTTCTGTCCGAACGTGTCGATGACGAGAATATGGCCTGCGAATAGAACCGCAGTGGACAACAGCACCACGTCGGCAAGGGTGATCGAGCCGAATCCGTCGGTGATGCACAGCAGATAGAAGCCGACCACGGCGATGGCAACGCTGACGATGACGTTCATGGTCACGCGGCGGCGCAGAATAAGGAAGGCGAGCAGCGGCGTCATGACGATGTAGAGCGCCGTGATGAAGCCGGAACGGCCTGCGGAACCGGAATAGAGGATGCCGTATTGTTGGACGGTGCTGGCGGTGAACAATACGATGCCGCAGATGACGCTGACGACCACGGGATTGCCCAGGCATTTCGGCATGGCCACGGTTATACCGTTGCCAAGCGTGACGGTTGGACACTCATTCGATTCACGGCGTCGGCGTTCCTGTTCGGCGATGCCTCGACGGCGGAACCACAGCAACGGTATTAATGACAGCGCGCCCAATGTGAATCGCGTGGCCCCGAAGAACAGGGGGCTCATGGAGGCCATGCCCTGCACTTGGGATACGAATGCGAAGCCCCAGATCATGGCCGTCAGAACAAGGCAGGCCATGCCGCCAATCTCTTTCCTCTGCATGAGCCACTACCCTATGGCACGTTTTTCGCCGACAGAAAAGCCTGACCATATTCTGGTCAGGCTTTTGTTTGAGGGTTCAGCGCAGAGGACGTCGCGGGATTTTTCAGTCGCGATCGCCGAAGAGCTGGAGAATATACAGGAACATGTTGATGAAGTCCAGATACAGGTTCAGCGCGCAGATGATGGAGACCTTCTTGACCATGTCCTCACCCTGGCCTGCGTACTGGGCGAACAGCGCGCGAG